>Ga0315295_10005138_pt1 | contig 11191 bp, 6 predicted proteins | sample YL17G14_0_MG_FD_204453 | JGI IMG/M metagenome (GOLD analysis project Ga0315295, IMG submission 204453) | Sediment microbial communities from Yellowstone Lake, YNP, Wyoming, USA - YL17G14_0 | ecosystem: Environmental > Aquatic > Freshwater > Lake > Sediment | place: USA: Wyoming | collected...
CGGCGGCGTCAAGAGTCTTTCCCTCTACTTCCGCGGGGCCTCCGGCAATGGCGGACAACTGTACCTGAAGATCAACGGTACGAAGGTGGCGTACAACGGCAACGCCGTGGATATCGCGGCCGCCGCATGGGTGCCCTGGAACATCGACTTGTCTACCGTCGGCGGCGGTCTGAGCAAGGTCACGAAGCTCACAATCGGCGTTGAAGGCTCCGGCAAGGGCATCCTGTATATCGACGACATCCGCCTGTACCCCCGGAAGCCCGAGTACATCACGCCGACCGATCCCGGTAAGACAAATCTGCTGGCTCTCTATGCCTTCGAAGGCAACGCCAACGACACATCCGGCCGCGGCCTGAACGGCACGGTCAAGCAAGCGACGTTTGTTGCCTCCGGCAGGCCTGACGGAGGGTCCGCGCTTCAGCTCATGAAGGTCGGCTATGTGGACCTTGGCAACCCCGCGGTGCTGAACTTCGGCGCCGGCGACTGGACGGTGACCGCATGGTTCAAAACCGCCATGACCGGCACGGGAGACGCGAACAAGGGAACCCTCTATGCGAAAGGCGGGGACGGGACCGGCGGACATCGTTATACCCTGGCCATCGGCGAAGTCACCCAAGGCATTGTCTCCCTGACCTGTGACGATGACGTGACCAAAGTCACAGCGAACTCGACCAGCGTGACCAACGACGACCAGTGGCATTTCGTTGTCGGTCAGAGACAGGGCACGGTCGTTCGCGTCTTCATCGACGGCCGACTGGAAGGCACCAGCACTGTCACGGCAAGCTACAATCTGTCGGGCACGTCTCAACACAACGCCTACGTCGGAGCCATCACCAATCATGGTGACGGCAGTCTGTACAAGCTGTTCAGTGGCCTGATCGATGACGTGCGAGTCTACAACCGGGCACTATCCGAAGAAGAGGTCCTATGGCTTTCCGGTCAGACCACGCCGGTCGCCAAGCCGTTCTGAGACAGAATCCCGACCGGTGTCGGATGAGTGTCCTCCGGGCGGATGCGCTGAACTGATGGGAACAAGGCAGTGGTCATGGAACCACCTGGGTCATAGCGTAATATGAAGCGGGCCGGACCGCCGACAGCGGTGGTCCGGCCGCTGACACCGAACGACTGTTGACGTTTTCGGGAGTGAGTACGATGGGCAAACGTAAAGGCTTCACATTGATTGAGCTGCTTGTGGTGATTGCGATCATCGCCCTGCTGATGTCGATCCTGATGCCGGCGCTGTCAAGGGTGAAGAAACAGGCCAGGAACATAGCCTGCCGGGCCAATCTCAAACAATGGACCCTGTTCTTCTCGATGTTCACGCAGGAAAACAACGGCTACTTCGGGGAGGGCATCGGCAATGGGCACACCCATCACTGGTTCAATGAGTTGCGGCCGCTCTACAAGAACGACTACAAGATTCGCTTGTGCCCCACGGCCACCAAGCCGATCATCGATGAGAACGGCGTGCAGTCGCCCACCTTCAACATCTACAGCGCCTGGGGCCGGTTCTGGGGCGAGGGATACGCACCCGAGGGCGACTGGGGCAGCTATGGGATCAACGGCTGGGTGGAGAACCCAGACCCGACAAAGTACCCGACCGTCTATGAAGGTTTCGAGACGAAGAACAACTGGCGGACTCCGAACGTGCCGGGGGCGGCCTACATCCCTTTGTTCATGGATGCCCTGCGGTTCAATGTGTTTCCGCTGCAGACGGATGCCCCGGCACCGAATCCATACGCGGCCTGGGAAGGCACGCAGCACATGAGACGCATCTGTATCGACCGGCCACGATGGGGCCACCAGCATGGCGTTCCTCGACTGGTCGGTGCGAGCGGTCGATCTGAAAGAGCTCTGGACGCTCCAGTGGCACAAGGCCTACGCGAAGAATGGACCGTGGACCAAGGCCGGCGGCGTCTTGGCCACTGACTGGCCCGATTGGATGCGACGCTATCGCGAATATTGATCGGCAGTTGTCATGCATAGGAGTGGGAAATGAACGACCTCTGCAACAGACGTGAATTCCTGAGACTGGCGAGTGTGTCTGTGGGCGCGGCGACGCTGGGTCTTTGGTCATCCGCACAAGTCGCTGCGTCTTCCTCGTCTGCGAGACCCAATGTCTTGTTTGTCTTCTCCGATATGCAGCGTGCGTATTCCATGGGCTGCTACGGCGATGCCAATGCTCGCACCCCGGTCCTTGATGCTTTCGCCAAACAAGGTGCCCGGTTGGACGCCGCGATGTCGAACACCCCGGTGTGTTGTCCCTATCGTGCCTGCCTGATGTCGGGTCAATATGCTCATCACCACGGCGTGATGAGCAACGGTGTCACATTCCGTCCCACCGTCAAATGCATTGCTGAGACCTTCCGCGACGCCGGCTATGAGACTGGCTATTCCGGAAAATGGCACATCATCCCGCCCAAAGACGGTCGCGATCCGACGTACGGCTTCCCGGCGGCAAAGACCGAGTTCGGCTTCTATCGCACTGACCGGCAGTCTGCCAACGTGACCGATGTAGCCCTCAAGTTCATCGCCGACAAGAGCAAAGGTCCGAAGCCGTGGATGCTCTTCGTTTCTTGGATTCTCCCCCACAGTCCATACCAGGCCCCGGCAGGGTACGCGCAGCATTTCTCCCGGATTGCGATTCCGCCCAATGTCCCCGAGGGCTTGCCCGCCGAGAATGCGAAGCAGTGTTTGCCGGACTATTATGGGATGATCGAGAGCCTCGATGATGAGTTCAAACGCATTCTTCAGGCCTTGGACCAGGCAGGCGTTGCCGACGACACGATCGTGGTCTATTCCTCCGATCACGGCGACATGATCGGCTGTCAGGGCCTCAAGGCCAAGCGCTGGCCTTATGAGGAATCCGCGCGCATTCCCTTCCTCATTCGTTACCCGCGTGCGATCAGGCCGGGTACGGTCATCGCTGATCCGTTCGGCTCGCCCGATGTCTACCCGACGCTGGCGGGCCTGGCCGGGCTGAAGGCCCCGGAGGGTGTGGATGGGGCCGATTTCTCCCTCCTGTTGCGGGCCGAAACCACGAAGCCGCCACGCGACTATGTCTATCTCGAGATGCAGTACGCCTATGTCCCATGGCCCGGTTGGAGGGCCTTGCGCACGCGTCAGCACACGTACGCACGCACGAAGGACAAACCCTGGTTCCTCTTCGATTTGAAGAACGATCCCTGGGAGAAGAAGAATCTGGTGGATGACCCGTCTCAGAAGGCGCTCGTCCAGGAATTCGACGATCGCCTCGCGTCGATCATGCGTCAGGCAGGTGATTCGTGGGACAGCGCAGCTACAACAGGCGATCTGGAGTCGTGGATCCCCGGTGGTCCCAAGCAGCAATCCCAGAACCTCGGGGTCGATTTCCCAGGCAAGGCGATTCGACGGACTGAAGGTAATCGCAAGGGAAAAGCCGGGGAAGGCAAGCGGGCCAACCGCCCAAGGGCTCGCGTGTCCACGAGTGGAGGCACCGGTGGGGACAAGTAGCGCACGCCGCTGCAATCGTGGCGAACAACCAGGGAAAGGCACATGATCGTGAAGAGGCCATGGATTCCCGTGACGCTGTCAACGCTGTCGACTTCTCTTCGAGCCGTAAGTCTCGTTTTCATTGGACTTATGGCCGGTATGACAGGTGGGCCGGCTGGAGCCGAGGGCGAACAATCTGCGCCGCCTCGCCGCGTCTACAGCTGTCTTTTGGATCCGCGGGAGAATCCTGATTACGACCGCCGGGCGATCAGGCCGCCTACTTGGGAGACCTTCAAGAATCGCACTCAGTTCACGTGCCTTCGCGGCTTTGATGTCCAGAACGATCAGATCGTCGGCTATGCGGAACAGATCGAAAAATTCACGCGCATTCACGAACTCGGCGATGTCATCTGGCCATCGTATCCGATTCTCTTCGCGAAGAATCTCGGGGATCTGGCGACTGAGATTAAGCGTCGTGACCTGTATCTGTTCGACATCTGGGGCTACGTGCCTGGATCAGGGCCGGGCGGCTACTGGCAGCAATTCAAGCTGCCCGCGGAAGCCTTCTTGACGCTCGAGAGCATCCTTGGCGATTACTGGTTGGGAACGGACATCGGGGAGCAGGACGGCAGATACATCGGCGGCTATGCGAGCCAAATGACGCCTGCCTCCGCCAGCCGGTTGGATCAGTACCTCAACTTCCAGCGTCATTTTGAGCGGATGAGCGACGACCTGGGGCACAAACACGTGACGCTCGTTTCGCTGAACTTCGGCCACTATCTGCTCAAGGAGGGCACGTTTACGCTGATCGGTGCGGAGGCAGCCCAGGCGCTGCCCAACAACCAGGTGTACTACGCCTTTATTCGAGGCGCGGGCAAACAGTATGGCGTGCCCTGGTTCGGCAACGCCTCGATCTTCAATCGCTGGGGATACAAGACCTACGGCTCATCCGGTGGGAGCGGTAGTGACACTCACGGCCCCACAAAGGGCACGAGCCTGAGTCTCATGAAACGTCTGCTCTACAGCCACATTCTCTACAATGGCGTGGCGGTCGGCTTTGAGAATGGCTGGTTTGACGGCGAGGCACTCTCGCCAATCGGCCGCATCCAACAGGCGGCACAACGATGGACAAAGGAGTGTGGCCAGCCCGGCGTCATGTATACCCCCGTGGCCTTGTTGCTCGACTTTCACTGCGGCTGGTCATTCCCCCGTCACCTCTATTCGGGCGACCTCTTTCGCGTGTGGGGCAATCTGCCCTACAGCGCGGGCGATTACCTGACGGACGCAGTCCTTGATCAGCTCTATCCCGGTTATGCCGACTCGTCGTACTTCCATGATGAAACCGGTTTCATCACGTCCACCCCCTATGGCGATATCGCAGATTGCCTGTTGAGCGATGCACCTGTCTGGCTGCTTTCTCGCTACGCTGTGATTGTGGTGACGAGCGAGCTGACCGGGGGTCTAGAACTGCGAGACAAGCTTCAGTCCTACGTCGAAGGGGGCGGACACGTCGTGATCACAGCGGGCAATCTCATGAGACTGCCCGGTGGGCTTGCCGGAAAGACGGGTGCTTCTCCAATTGGCCTGACGCAGTGCGGCAAGGGGAGGCTCACAATCCTGGCGACCGACTTTGGCGTCGATGTCGCGCAAGATACGGCTCAGCCACTGCGCAGCGAGATTGATCGGTCGTTGCCTCGGCCATATCAACTGCGCCCTAAGGCGTGCGAGACCCTGGACGTTCTGTTCCGTCAGCAGGCTCTCTTCGATGTGGGCAGCCGAGACCTGAGTCTTATCACCTGCCGTCAGGGTCCAAGGACGTATATGCTCGGCATCGCCAACAACACGTGGCGCGAACTACCGCTGAAGATCACATCCCTCTGTGGCCCGATCGAATCGATCCGCGAGTGGCCTCTGGATCAGTCTGAGGTAGGAGCGGTCGGCTATGTGCCGGAAGGCGTGGATGAGAGACTGCTGGGGCAGAATACCGATGACACCATCCGGGGTGGCGACATTCGCATCTTCGCCGTGCGTGTGAAAGAGTCGGGTGTCGAAGTCATTCCGCACCAGCAACCGCCGCGGCGGCCGCACGGACGAGCACTGCCACTCCGTCACGCAAGCTCCGTGAAGCAAGAGATCCTGGCCCGGCCGACCTTCTTCGAACATTTTGACGGCGTGGTTTTGGATTGGCGTTACCTCAGCGATCGCGAGAAGAGTGCTCTCCAGCAGGAAGCCGGCTGGATTCGCCGCCAGGGACTGCGTGTGTTCGTGGATCTCAGCTCGGGGTTGAATCTCTACCCTACGCTGCGGCTGGTGGATAACCTGCCCGCCGATTACGAAGAGAGTATGGCGGCAATTGCCGACATCATGGCCAAGATGAAAATCCTTGGCTCGCGCGATCTGATTCTCTCTCTCCACCGGTATCCCGAGAACAACTTCGACAGCCGGCAGACACAGGAAGGATTTGAGAAGACATTGCGCGGGTTGGCCGCAGACGCCGCTAAACTGGGCATCCGTCTGCATTTGCGAATGGCGCTTGGCAAGCCACCCTGGAATCTTGGGGACATGGATGCTCTGCTCGAGAGGGTTGGAGCCGAGAACGTCTACATCGCCGCCAGCACGGCGATGCTGTCGCGGGTCGATCTGTCCGCGGACATGGCTCGCATCCTCAAGGCCAGGCTCGGACTCTGGCTGCTTGCAGCGCCGCAGGTAGATCAGTCTGGAAAGCTGTGGGACGCCCATGCTCCATTACATCACTTGACCGATCACGCCCCAGTGACGGCCTGGATCTCGCTGGCACCGGACGCTCCCGTCCTGATGGATGCTGTCTTCGCAAATCAGGACGAAGAGTATCTCGACGCGAAGACGCTTGAGCAACTGGGAGTTAGGCCGGAATGATCTGCAACTTCACTTCCTGCAAGGCACAGTCATGATAGACGGGAGCAGACGATGAAGAAGGTGACATCCCCCCAATGGCAACTCCTGGCGACCTGCACAATCCTGCTCCCGATGGTGCAGACCGGCTGGGCCGTTACGCTGCCAAGCTACACGGCAGGTGTTCAGGGGGACGCGACAGCGGCACATGACGGCAGACTGCGCTGGGCTGTGGGCGTTCAGAATGTCCAGGTGGTGCGCTCGGCCCCGGACAATCCGGACCAGACCGACGGCGGCACGACCAACTATCGCCACCATCCATTCATCGCATACTGGGGCGGCCTCTTCTGGGTTATGCACGATGGTGCCGGGGCACGTATTTGCTGGTCCGCGAATGGCTTGGACTGGAAACCCGGCGACTCCTCAGCGATTTTCTCCGCCAGCAGTCATCATCGGACCGGGTTCTATGTCGCCTCAAACGGACGGCTGCTCGCCTCCCATTGGCTTGGCACCCAAAGAGGTGCTGAGGGCGTGCGATTGGTCCGGGAGATCTACGGTCCGAATTCCTATGGGGCGGTCTATTCCATCAAGACCAACTACCTAGGGCCGGGACCGTACGGAAACTGGCCCTCTTACACGAGCGCTCCGGACGACGCCTTCAAGGCTGCCTGCGGGGAGTTGCGCAGCAAACGTCTCTTCTGCCAGCAGTGGCAGGAGGAAGATCGGGACCCGAATTTCTACACAGTCAGCCACGTCAATGGGATCGACAACTGGAAGGCATTCTCCTGGTACTGTCTGCCCGACAACCGGATTGTCGGCACGTGGAAAGGCGTCTACCAGACTGTGAGCACGAGCCCTGACTGGGACCCTGGCAATGTACCTGCGCCGGCGAAGCAGACCACGTTCGGGTACAACCCGAGCGCCAAGACCTGGGGAGCGCGCACCGAGGACGGTTCCTATGCCATGATCGGTTGTGTGCCGGGGGGCGACCTGCACAAACGCTGGCCACTTGCCGTCACCACCTCGACGGACGGTTGGACGTTCAATACGCCGCACCTGGTGATCGCCGGTGACATGCCGATCCAGCGGTACGAGAACGCCAACGGGGACGACAAAAACTCTGGCCCGCAGTATGTGCGTGGGATCAGCCCGGGTAACGGCGATCCCCCGGGGACCGACCTCTGGCTGACCTACAGTATGAGCAAGGAAGACATCTGGGTGGCCTGCGTGCCCATGCCCATTCATGGCCGGGTGACCGACGACGTCCACGATGACTTCCAGGACCACGCGCCGGGGCGCCTCGTTCGCGGCTGGAACACCTACAGCCCCCAGTGGGCTCCGGTGGCAATCGCCGCAGAGAGCGGGAACCAGTTCTTGCGGCTCGAGGATCGGGATGCTTGCGACTATGCCAGCGTCATGCGGGTCTTTCCCGAGAGCGGTCTCGCCCGGCTCGCGTTCCAGATGCGGGCACACCAAACTGGCTCGAAGAGTGTGCCCTTTGAGATCGATGTCGTGTCGAGCAACGGCACTCGCGCAGTGGCCGTCTCGCTCGATCCGATCAACGACCAGATCGTCGCCTGGAATGGAAACAAACCGCAAAGAGTCTGTCCCTGTCCGTTTGGCGGCTGGATCAGCATGGAGATGGTTGTTGACGGTAAGGCACCACGGTATGATCTCAAGGTCAACGGCGATGAAGTGCTCAGCGACGCCGCTTTCCTTGAGTCCACTGCGAGCGTAGAGCGTATCGTCTTTCGCACCGGCGAATTTCGACTGCGCGATTTCGACAGGCGACCGCACGTGGATGGAACTTGGTTGACCAGTCGCGTTCCCAATGCCGATGTGGTGCAGCCGGCCAGCCGGTTTGATCTCGACAACGTCAGCCTTGAAAGGCTGGCACCCCGGAAACCGTAGCATGATCGAAGCCATGATACGTACGTCCTCCGTTTTCGGTCGACGAATACTGTCAGGAACAGGCCGCGCCGCGACCTTCCGGCGTTACATCTTATTCTGGATTCTGGTGACCACCGGTTCTGTAGACTCGAATGCCGATGTGAACTCCATCCCTGCCGAGCTGTTCGGCGTAGTGAAAACGACGGTCGCGATCGAGACCTTCCGGCCGACGGCCGAGTCGGATCGACACGACCCACCCAACATCATTCGACATGAGGACCGCTATTGGGTTTTCTACACGCGGAACACCGGAGATCACAATGAGGTCTCCGTGTATGCTGCCTCCTCGACGCGGGCGAGATGCCCAATCAATCCACGGGTTTGTTCAGTCCTGATCCCGACTGGGATCCCGCTAACCTTCTCGGGTTTGACTGGGGTCTCGAAGTGTATTCTGAAGCCGAAGCTCGCGGTCTGCGTCGCTTCGACTGTAGGCTGGCAACTGAAAGAACATCACCATCCGGAGGACAATAGTCTATGCCCAACCAAGTATTTCCTATCGCACTGGCGAGAAGCTTCATGTCTCACGTGACGCGTCTGCGACGTTGGCGGCTTGGTCTGGTGACCCTGGCCATCTTGCTGGTCAATGACGCATCCCACGGTACCGAAACAGCCACGATGCCGCCGCCGATTGCCGCCTCAGCTTCCGAGCCCGTCCGTTACGTGGGCACGGAACAGCCCGATAAACGGTATTACGACGGCGCGCTTCGCCACGCGGTGGGTGTTCATTTGTACCAGGCGCTTCGCGCCAACCGCTCGCACCCGCCGGAAGGCGGTGAGGTGGGGTGGACGTACAATCACCAGCCGTATCTGGCCTACTGGAACGGCCGGTTCTATCTCCAGTACCTGAGCAACCTCAAGGAGGAACACAATCCTCCAGGCCGCACGCTACTCATGACTTCCGAGGACGGACGCTCCTGGTCCAAACCCCTGGTGGTCTTCCCGGAATACCCGCTGCCGGAGATCAAACGTGACGGTGTGCACGTATCGGCCGGGACACCCAGCGTCATGCACCAACGCATGGGATTTTACGTCGCGCCTGATGGCCGGATGTTGACACTGGGTTTCTACAGCTATTGCCTTACGCCGCGCGATTCGCCCAACCAGGGTCAGGGCTTGGGACGGGTGGTGCGGGAGATCCACAGGAACGGAAAGCTGGGCCCGATCTACTTCATCCGCTACAATCGCCACGCGGACTGGAGTGAAACCAACACCCATTATCCATTCTATACCCAGAGCACAGACAAAGGATTCGTCGAAGCCTGCGACGCCCTGCTCGAAGACAAGCTCATGACACTGCAATGGTGGGAGGAAGACCGCGCCACGGACGGTTTCTACACGATCCAACTGGACGGCGCGCAGCCGAAGGCCCTGTCGTTTTGCCACCGGCCTGACGGCGCCGTGCTCGGCGTCTGGAAAGGCCAACTGGCGGCGCTCAGTGAGGATGAGGGCCGGACGTGGACCAGACTGGTCAGGTGCCCGACGATCCTGGAATGCAATGCCAAGACCTGGGTGCAACGCACGGATGACGGGCGATACGCGCTTGTCTACAATCACTCGGCCACGCGCCGGAACCGCTTCCCCCTCGTGGTGATGACCAACGAGGATTGCCATGCCTTTGATCACATGCTGGTGCTTCACGGCGAAGTGCCGCCGATGCGTTACGAGGGCATTCACAAGAACCTGGGGCCGCAATACGTACGCGGAATTGCGGAGGGCAATGGCAATCCGCCGGGTAACCATCTCTGGAACACGTACAGCGTGAACAAGGAGGACATCTGGCTGAGCCGTACGCGTCTGCCCGTGCCCGGCACGGTGGATCACCCGGTGAACGAGAGTTTCGAAGACGCCGCGACAGTGGATGACCTGGAGCTGTGGAACATCTACTCACCGCAATGGGCGCCGATTTCCGTGGTTCGTGACCCTGCGAACGAAGCGAACCAATGCCTGGAGTTGCGGGATGAAGAGCCTTACGATTATGCCCTGGCCGAGCGTGTGTTTCCCGAAAGCGAGCGGGTGACTGTGGAGTTCCGGGTTCTGGCCCGGCAGATTGGGACGGCCAGGCTGGATTCCGAGATCCAGGATCGCCACGGCCGGCGGCCGATGCGTCTCCATGTTGATCCGAAGTGGCTGTCCGCGGACCTGGGCAGGCAGTCTGCCGACCCCATTCGGATGAAACTGAAGCAATGGCTGAACATCCGCATAGACCTGGATTGTGCGGCGCAGCGATATGATTTGATCGTGAACGGCGAGTCGCGGCGTCAGATTCCGTTCGCCGAGAAGGTCGACAGCGTGGAGCGCCTGGTATTCCGCACCGGTCCCTGGCGTGGTGACGTGCGACCGACCATTCTGGACGGCCAGCCGAAGACACTCGGCCTGGATGAAGAGGACTTGCCGGGGGCCGATGGGAGATCGCGGGCCAGTCGTTACCTGATTGACGAGGTGCGGACGAACGCGTCTGAGCAACCAGGCTGATCTCCCGGTGGCGGCGAATGTGGCAGTCGAAGCCGGCGACTCGGATCTGGGCGGATGCTGGTGAACCAACAACCATGAGAAAGGACACCCATGTCAATTCCGTATTGCACTTTCCGAAACGGTCTGCGGTCCCAGTGGCCTGGTTTGCTGACCATGGCGTTTTGGCTGTCCGGCGCGGCAGTCCACGGAGCGAACACCGCAACGATGCCGCCGTCAATTGCGGCGTCCGCTTCCGAACCTGTCCGCTACGTGGGCAAGGAGCAGACCGACAAGCGGTTCTACGACGGCGCGCTTCGCCATGCGGTGGGTGTCCATAAATATCAGGCCCTCCGCGCCAACCGCACCTCCCCGCCGGAGGGCGGCCTGCTGGGCTGGACGTACAATCACCAACCGTACCTGGCGTACTGGCGTGACCAGTTCTACCTCC
>Ga0315295_10005139_pt1 | contig 11190 bp, 4 predicted proteins | sample YL17G14_0_MG_FD_204453 | JGI IMG/M metagenome (GOLD analysis project Ga0315295, IMG submission 204453) | Sediment microbial communities from Yellowstone Lake, YNP, Wyoming, USA - YL17G14_0 | ecosystem: Environmental > Aquatic > Freshwater > Lake > Sediment | place: USA: Wyoming | collected...
CATCGATGTCTCTTGAAAGGGAGGTGAGGTACTGCGTCCTGTCTGTGATTAAGAAGAGGAACATACAATAGAGAGGCAGATACGCTATGCCAGCAAAAAAGAGGGCAACTGCATAGGGGGAAAATGCAGGGTTGAAGATGAAAGAATACATACCGCTCCCCAGAGAAATGGAATAGAGAAGTAAAAGAGAGAGGGGTACAAGATTTCTTTTGGGTGAGAGGAAGGATTTGGTGAAATCTTCTGTGAATCCTTCTCCTACCTTTTGACAGAGAGAAACGGTGATGCTTGAGGCGAGAAGGAGAAGTCCCGCCTCGATGAAGAGAAATGATAATGAGAAGTGCATCGTTATTTTGGGAGCAAAGAGGAGGAGAACGAGCAGCAGGGCTGAGGCAAAGATAAAAATGGTTGTGTGTGCGACCCTGTACTTGTCTGAATCCATGAGTAACATTGGCTTCTCCTATTTAAGCTTAATTATATACAGTGCATACCAGAGGGAGACAGAAACCTTTAAAAATCATAGTGAAAGAATGGAACCTACGACGCTCCGGTGGTGTAGACCGGTCAATCATTCGGCCCTTTCGAGCATGCATTTACCTGCTTTGAAAGAAAAGCTTTATGTAAAAGCGGAAAGATGCAGGGTTTCTCTGAGCCAGGATGAATGCGAGGACAGGCCGAGACTCGGGTTCAAATCCCGGCCGGAGCATTGTGTGAATATGTGCGAAAAACCAGTGTCTTTGGGTATGGAGAAGGGGTTTTTCTAGGAAAAAGTGTATTGTTTATTTGAGAATCATGTCTTTTTCCCGCATGCCTCCTGACATTCGCCACCGAAGCCAAGAATTTGGAGAGAACATCATTCGAAGAAAAAGAAGGGAGATTAGCTCACTATTCTTGCGAATGTTTCCCATGCGATATCTTTAAATAAATGGTGGACTATAGCCGAGCGGAGGCATAAGGATGATACAGATACCACCCGAGATATTACGGTTCTTTGGCAAGAAGGGAGGACATTCACTTCTGGTTAAAGGCGAGGCGGGAACAGGAAAAACAATATTTTCCCTCTCCCTCATGAAGGCGTTGAGCGAGGGGGGAAGCGGCATCTACCTTTCTACCCGCGTCATTCCAGGGGAGATATACAAGGACTGCCCCTGGATAGAGGATAACCTGCGCCGGGAGAACATTATAGACGCCACCAATCCCAAGATGAGCGGGGTATCTTTTGAGGCTGAACTCAAATTCTCCTCCAAAGAAGATTTCTTAAAGGTCGTCTATGATAAGACGGTAAAAGAGAAGAATGCCTTTGTGGTCATTGACTCCTGGGATGCCGTTCTCAAGACGCTGTCACGCGAATCGTCCGAGGACATAGAAAAAATCTTGAAGGAATTCTCCGTAAGGACAGGCACGGACGTGATCCTGGTGGCGGAAGCGTGTGGAAGAATTCCTCTCGATTACTCTGTGGATGGGGTCGTGGAACTCGAAAAGATAACGATGGATGAGCGAACGATACGGAGGATGAAGATACAGAAATTGAGAGGTATTCACATAGATAAGTCTGAGTATCTCTTCACCTTGAATGGCGGCATGTTTCAATCCTTCGGGGTCTTTGACATCCAGAAAATACAATCCCCCGCACCATTGCCTGGCACAAAGGATACAGAGACTCACTTCAGCTCAGGAAACGTGGTGCTGGACTCCATTCTTTCTGGGGGATTCCAGAGGGGAAGCTGTGCGCTTATAGAAGTTGACAGAATGGTCGAGTCAAAGGTGCTCTCCTCTCTCACCTTCACACTCGCATCAACCTTTCTTGCACGTGAGAGGGGAGTCGCCATCATTCCATTCTCAGGATATGGTTCGCGACAGATGAAGGAATTCATATTCACTTACATGGGTCAGGAGGCTTACACAGGCTACTACAGAGAAATCTTTGACGAATACCTGAGAATATTAGAGAAGGAGATTCATGCAACTCCCAAAGAGAAATACTCACTGCCACTCGGGTTTTCCAATATTGCAGAGGATTTAGCCAGGTGGAACTCGGTCATCGCAGAAATGAAACAGGTGACGGGTAAGCCAATCCTCTCTTTTCTTGGCTATGACACACTCGAATATATGTACGGTTTAGAGAATCTCTCGGGAATTCCCGAAGCCATCACCTCTCTCATACGTTCCCACTCAGATGTGACAATAGCCACAAGCAGGAGTGACTTGAGAATCAATCCAATACTCTCCAACATGGCAGACTATCACATAAAAATAGCTCAGACGTTTGGAACGGCGCTTCTCTTTTGCATAAAACCGTATTCCGGCATCTACGCTCTCGAAATTGACCCCCACTTCCAGCTTGCCCTCACACCCTTCGTGTGAGGGTTATCCTTTTTCCAGTTCAAGATATCCTTTCTTCAATAGGTACTCCACAGGTCGCTTCCCATACTTTTTCTCAAGCTCAGAGCGTTCCGTGGGTCCCTTTGAGCGTACATGGGAAAGAATGACGAGAATGTCATCTCCGAAGTTTTCAAAGGAGCGAAGGTATTCAAAGGAACGTTCCCTCCCCTCCACGGTGAGGATGTACCTGTCTGTCTTTTTTGCGCTGTACCCCCTCAGCACAATGGTATTGAAAAGGTACAGGACGATCAACCCCACAAAGATGATTATGAAATAAAGGCCATATTTCGAAAGAATGACCGTGATCCCGCTCATGAAATCCTGGGTTTCTTCCGTGATTATCTCTTTGCCCGACTTTACTTCTCCTGCTGTACTGTAGGTGGAGTCATTCAAAGAGAGTATGCTTATGAGAACGATTTCAGATTGCCCTTTCTTTGCATCTGTCCTTGAATTGCTGGAAAGCCAGCTAGTAATCCCGCCTCCCACCTGAGACTTCACCTCCACCACTTTTCCAGAAATTCTTATGTTGTCGCGTACATTCATGGTAAGAAGTGCATTGTCTATCGTCTTATTGGAGGGAATGGCATGGATGTTGAGGAGGTGAGTGGCAACATACTCATCCTTCAATTTGCTTCTATTCCTCCAATAGAAGAGTCTTCCATCTTTGATGATTTCAATATATTGCTGGTTCTCTGGGAGGACGGTATCCCCCCACCCCACAACAATGTCAACAGGAGAGAACATGAGCTGTTCTTGCGAAATCTTATTCAAGAAGAGTATCTTTCCTGAGATATTAAATTCATTTTGGTATGACACGATGAACTTTCGCCCATCTGCGGTCATTATGAGTGATGCAGATTCAAACCACCAGTCCTCCTCATATCTGAATCCAACTTCCTTCTCAGGGTTTTGGTGGGGGGGCTGGGCAGGAAGGCCATCTATAACTAATACAAGGGCAAGGACTGCCAATACTACCCATACATTCCTTTCCATTGGGATGCCTCCTTTTGCCTACACAATTACTCCTTGCCTTCTATTTTTCATAATTTAATTCTGTATTTAAGGGTTTCTACAGTCGTCTTTTCATGATTTGTATTTTTCTCAACTATTATGGCTTAGAAGCTTCAGAATCGCTTCTTTTTTTGGATTTCTCTCAAATACAGCCTATTTGAAGCTTTTACCTTTTTTACATATTAGAAATCAAAGATAAGCATATATATATTAATTATATTTTTTTCTATTCATCGATATTTGGAAGATTTTTTTTATCCGACGTTGCGAAACGAATCTCATGAATGCAAAATCCCAAGCCTATTTTCCGTTTCTCATATGATGGGTGCATTGCAATATGATTACGTGTCAGGATAGGCGAGGAAAAACGTGTGGATGGGTCATGAGAGAGGAGGTTGTCAAGAGCATATTTTCAATCGGATTTCAGGTGAGTATCTTGTTGATCACTCTGGTCATTCTTTTCTTTGTATCGATATCCCCATCATAGAGACAATATGCAAAACATCCACCGGTCAATTGCACTTTTCAACTAGGATGAAAATAGAAGTGCCATAAAATGAGTAGTATATATTTCTTGTGATGAATATGAAAAAAAATTAAACCATGTATACCTCATGTCTATCGCCCGACTCCGGCTCTTTCGGAAAGATGTGCCTCAGGCTATTAGTAACGGTGGGCTGAACACCTCGCTTGCGCTTGATGCGTACACCCCCGTCCTATCAACCCCATCTTCTATGGGTGCCCTTGTCCCGCACGAGCGTTGTAGTCGCCTACCCCACTTGCCACAGCATGGCATGTGCAGGAATGGATGTCTTTTTTTGGGGGCTGTTTCGAGCTTAGATGCATTCAGCTCTTATCTGCTATGACGTAGCTACCCAGCGATGCCTTGTCAGACAACTGGTACACCAGAGGTCACGACGCCCTGTTCCTTTCGTACTGGGGGGATCTTCCCCTCAGACATCCAACACTCCCAACAGATAGCAACAAACCTGTCTCACGACGGTCTGAACCCAGCTCATGTTCTCCTTTGATGGGAGGACAGCCCCGCCCTTGGGTCCTGCTGCAGACCCAGGATGGAAAAAACCGACAGCGAGGTAGCAAGCCGTGGGGTCGATGTGTACTCTTGCCCACGACCACCCTGTTATCCCCGGGGTAGTTTTTCTGACACCACAAGCCCCCATGCATGAGGACATTGTGTCTCGCTAGGCCAGGCTTTCGCCCCTGGACCCCTTACTGCCAATGGTCCAGTCAAGCTGGCTTATGCCCTTACACTCTACAGTGGATTTCTGACCCACTTGAGCCAACCTTAGGGCGCCTTCGATATTTTTTCGAAGGCGTGCCGCCCCAGCCAAACTACCTGCCTACCGGTGTCCTCTTGCGAGTAAGCGACACAGACAAAAAAGAGTGGTATTTCAATTTCGACTCCGAGCCCACCCGGAAGCAGGCCGTAGTGATGTCTTCCACCTATGCTACGCATTCAAATCCGTGTCGCAGCGGCAGGTTGTAGTAAAACTCCACGGGGTCTTCGCCTCCCGTTGGAAGTCTCTGGCATGTGCACCGGAATTGTAGGTTCACTGGGTCCCGGTCGGGGACAGCGGAGCACTCGTTCCGTCCTTCATGCAAGCCGCCAATTAAGCGGCAAGGTACTACGCTACCTTAAGAGAGTTATAGTTACTCCCGCCGTTTACCGGCGCTTAGCCCCCTTGAACGAGGGTTTAACGTACCGGCACTGGGCAGACGTCACAACCCGTACACATCCTTACGAACTTGCGGGTTGCTATGTTTTGGTTAAACAGTCGGTGCTCCCGAGTCACTGCGACGCATTCGAGACGAATGCGCACCCCATATACCTAAGCTATGAGGCTAGTTTGCCGAATTCCCTCGACCGAGGTATCCCAACACACCTTAGGCTTCTCACCTAGGGGCACCTGTGTCGGATCTTGGTACGGTCAGACACGCAAAAACTCACCCCCTTTTCACGGATCCCATGATTCAGGCGAACCCAGCTAAATCGCCAGGCTATTCCAACATTCTCCCACTTCTCTGCTTTACGCATCTCTGTGGGATTCGGTTGTTAAACAGTACGACGGTTCTGCTCACCCTATCTTGAAATGTCGGAGATGAATTGGCGTTGCCGCTAATGCGTGTCTGGCACAGGAATATTAACCTGTTTCCCTTTCTAGTTTCTCCAGTTAGGAAAACCATTAGGACCGGCTAACCCTCAGCTGACGAACATTGCTGAGGAATCCTGGCCCTTTCGGTGGCAGAGATTCTCACTCTGCTTTGCTGTTACTTCCGGCAGGATTCTTAATTCTGGCAGGTCCACTGCTCCTCACGGAGCAGCTTCCGCCCTACCACAACACCTTCTTACCAAATCGCTTGCGCGTTCTGATGTATCGGTGGCTGGCTTGATTCCCCTCCATTTTAGACGCCCTCTACCTAGACAGGTGAGCTGTTACGCTATCCTTAGAGGATGGCTGCTTCTAAGCCTACCTTCCTGCTGTATTAGGACGAGGACAATCTTTGACTTAGCCAGTACTTGGGGACCTTAACATCAGGGAGGGTTGTTTCCCTTGTGAAGCATGAGCTTACCCCACGCCTCTCACTCCCGGGGTCTACGATGTTAGTGAATTCGGAGTTTGACAGAAAGATGAGTCCTTTCGGTCCCATGACTTTCAATCAGTGCTCTACACCACCAACTATCTCGCCCGAGGCTGAACTACGCTCATTTTAGAAGGAACCAGCTATCTCCGCTTTCGATAAGCCTTTCACCCCTATCCCAAAGTCAAAGGAGCAAGTTGCACGTTAGCATCCCTACGGGCCTCCACCCTTCTGTTGAAGGGCTTCACCCTGCCCTGGGATAGATCAAGCGGTTTCGGGTCTAGACACAGTGACTAGTGGCGCTTTCACACCACGCCCCTCTCTTGCGATGTGGGCTTTTGGTTTCCCTTAGATTCCGGAGATTAGCTCCTTAACCTCGCCACTGTGCAAAACTCCCTGCCCCGTGTTTCTAGACGGACGATACAACCCTGGTCCCCTCGTCTCCCGTCTTTGATTACTCAAAGATGAGGAACGAGGATCGTTCCTTTCAGGCCGTATCTAAATATCACCAGTGAGTTTCAAGCTCTTTTCACCCCCCTCTCAGGGTACTTTTCAGTGTTCCCTCACGGTACTACTCCACTATCGGTCTCAGAACGTATTTAGGGTTGGGAGTACATGCCTCCCATCTTCCCGCAGAATATCCGATCCACGGTACTCGAGAACCTGCAGCACAGCACTGCGCCTTACAGCTAGGGGACTTTCACCCTCTATGGTGTGACGTTCCAGTCAACTTTGCCCTCAGCACAGCACCGTGTAGCCTGCAGGCCTTTACACCACATCTTCCTTGCGGAATTCAGTTTGCCCTCTGACGGTTTCGATCGCCTTTAATAACGTCATCGCATTTGCTTTCTTTTCCTCCCCTTACTAAGATGTTTCATTCCAGGGGGTTCCTCCTCCTTACGGAGTATACGAGAATCTCATTAGGGGATCCCGGGTTCAAAGGCTACGTGCACCTAGCCCGGGCTTATCGCAGCTTGCCACGCCCTTCTTCAGCGTCCTGAGCCAAGCTATTCCCTCACTGGTTCTGACACAAGAATCCTACTTAAGCCAGAGTCAGTTTGCGGACATGACATATACATGGTTTCATGTGACAGTAATTCATAGACGTCAGCCTTGCTGATGTCTCATCATCGCCATCCACCCTTCATACGCGAAGGGTCGCTTCGCGCATTGCGTGAAATTCCATGGTAAGAATCTTTCAAATTATAATCTTCGATATATATTTGAAGGATTCTTATGGACTCGACGGGATTCGAACCCGTGGCCTCTGGCTTGCAAAGCCAGCGCTCATACCAGCTGAGCTACGAGCCCGTAGATCCTCATCCGTATCGAGCCTTTTAAGTGTTATGCAACTTTCTAGTGCCCAGATTTGTCCTCAGTATAGTCCCATTCCTATTATATTATTTTTTATGAAACCTTTTCATGTTCATAGACATCGGTCCTGCAGACGTCTCCCATAAAAAAATTTCAGGAGGTGATCTAGCCGCAGGTTCCCCTACGGCTACCTTGTTACGACTTAACCCCCCTTGCGGAACTCAGATTCGAACCTGTTTATTCAGGCTCTCACCCAAACCCCACTCAGGTGATTTGACGGGCGGTGTGTGCAAGGAGCAGGGACGTATTCACCGCGCGATAATGACACGCGATTACTAGGGATTCCAGCTTCACGAGGGCGGGTTTCAGCCCTCGATCCGTACTAAGAGTGCGTTTAGGGGATTACCTTCCCCTCTCGGGGTCGGAACTCATTGTCGCACCCATTGTAGGCCGCGTGTAGCCCGGGAGATTCGGGGCATACTGACCTACCGTTGCCCCCTCCTTCCTCTTTTTTAGCAAAAGCGGTCCCCGCAGAGTCCCCATCATGCCAGAGCATCTGCTGGTAACTGCGGGCAGGGGTCTCGTTCGTTACCTGACTTAACAGGACACCTCACGGTACGAACTGACGGCGGCCATGCACCTCCTCTCAGCTTGTCAGGCAAAGTCATCAGCTTGACCCTCATTCTGCTGTCGCCCCCGGTGAGTTGTCCGGCGTTGAATCCAATTAAACCGCAGCCTCCACCCCTTGTGGTGCTCCCCCGCCAATTCCTTTAAGTTTCAGCCTTGCGACCGTACTCCCCAGACGGCGGACTTAACGGCTTCCCTACGGCATGACGCTATCTCGTAGATAGCGCCACACTTGATCCGCATGATTTACGCCCAGGACTACCCGGGTATCTAATCCGGCTCGCTCCCCTGGGTTTCGTCCCTCACCGTCAGGGCCGTTCCAGTGAGACGCCTTCGCCACAGGTGGTCCCCCAAGGATTATAACATTTTACCGCTACCCCTGGAGTACCTCTCACCTCTCCCGGCCTCAAGGCGTGCAGTTTCTCCAGAAGCCGTACGATTAAACGCACGATTTACCTGGAGACTTACATGCCCGGCTACGAACGCTTTAGGTCCAATAATCGTGGCGACCACTTGAGCTGCCGGTGTTACCGCGGCGGCTGGCACCGGTCTTACCCAGCTCTTATTCCCCTGGTTTACTAAGCCAAAGAAAAGCCTCCGTAAAACGGAAGCACTTGGGGTTCCCTCGTCACCCTTTCGGGCATTGCGAAGTTTTCGTAGCTGCTGCGCCCCGTAGGACCTGGGGCCTTGTCTCAGTCCCCATCTCCGGGCTCCAACTCTCATTGCCCGTACTGATTATAGGTTTGGTAGGCCTTTACCCTACCAACAGCCTAATCAGGCGCGGACCCATCCATAGGCGGCGGACCTTTGGACAAGAAAGCCTTCCAGCTTCTCTTATCTATAAGGGATTAGCCTCAGTTTCCCGGGGTTATCCCCTTCCTGTGGGTAGGTTATCCACGTGTTACGGAGCCGTATGCCGCTGTATCGCACGACTAGCATGCTTTAGCCGAACCCCAATAGCAGTCGCCTCCGGCAGGATCGACCGGAGTTACGCTAAAGGAAATATATGCGCAAGACTATAGGAATTCTCAGGATTTCTAAGGTCACTACAAATCATGTACTTACGTTATGTGTTTGAAGCAACCTTCCACAAAGGACAGAATCTGGAATTCACCAAGTTGCATAACATCAATCAAATCTGAGGTACTCAGACTCTCATTTTCTCATAAGCGCCTTGGTAGGCACCTCACGGTGTTCAGACATTTTTCTTCGAAAAACGTCCAGTTGACTATTGGTTGTATGACATCAGTCATGCAACTGAACATATGTACCCCACGAGGAGAGCGACTTTTCATCTTTAGAGTCATACTCACTTCTATCTAGGACAACGCTGCCTGCGTCACCAGATAATCAAAGTCGACGCCATAAAGATAGCTTCAAATTATAATCCTTCGAATATATATTTGATACTATCTTTGAAATGGGGTGCTTTCCTTTCGGATCGCGAAAGATAAATTTCGCAACCCATTTATAAAGCTATTGGTTGCCAAACACCAGATTTTATTGCACACACCGAATATTTAAGGGTTTCGGCTCCTATCCGCGTAGTACAAGGGATTTACACTCAAAATCCACATTTTCACTTCTTCTACCGAAAAAATCTCACGAAAAAAAGAGAAATGTGGCGAAAATCGTTGTATCGCGAGTCGATGATTCATGCTTTCTTTATCCTATTTTTGGATAGGCTTTTATTGCATACATTAGAATCTCCTGGAAAGAAGGCATGACCCATGAATCACAGGACACGAGGGGAAATCCAATGAAAAAAGAGCGTGGTGAGAATGGACTCGAGAAAGCCACTTTTGCAGGAGGATGTTTTTGGTGTCTTGAAGCCTTCTTTGAGGAACTGGAGGGTGTAATCGATGTGGTGTCAGGATATGTTGGGGGGCATACCAAGAATCCGACATATGAGGAGGTCTGTTCCGGAACGACAGGACACCTGGAGGCGGTACAGGTGACCTTTGACCCATCTCGGATATCCTATGAAAGACTCCTTGAACTGTTCTGGACGCAGATTGATCCTTTCGATGAGGGAGGGCAGTTTGTGGACAGGGGCTCTCAATACGCGACAGCCATTTTCGTTCATGATGAAACACAGAGAGCATTAGTTAATGAATCAAAGAAGAGACTCGAACTCAGGTTGAAAAAGAAGATTTTCACGACAATATTGCCTTTTATAAAATTCTACAACGCAGAAGACCATCATCAGAATTATAACGGAATCTGCCCTGTCAGATACCAGGCGTATAAGATAGGTTCAGGGAGGGAGCGGAGGTTGTACGAATTATGGAATCAAAAATGAAGAAAAAGACGGATCACCTCACCCCATTACAATACGAGGTCACTCAACAGTGCGGCACTGAACCCTCTTTCCTCAACGAGTACTGGAACAACAAGAGGGAAGGCATCTACGTCGATATCATCTCTGGCGAAGTGCTCTTCAGTTCCCGAGACAAGTTTGATTCGGGAACTGGCTGGCCAAGCTTCACAAAGCCCCTGATTCAAGAAAGTATAGTGGAAAATGAGGACAGAAGCCATGGCATGAAAAGGGTTGAGGTGAAGAGCAGGAGGGGGGATTCACATCTCGGTCATGTCTTCGACGATGGACCCGCACCTACAAAACAGAGGTTCTGCATCAACTCCGCAGCCCTTCGATTCATACCAAAAGAGGATTTGGAGAAGGAAGGATACGGGGAATACAGAAAGTTCTTTGAGAAATAAGCATAGGAATATCCATTCCGAATATTTTTCTCTCCGCCAAAAGATATTTAAGGCTCATTTTTGAAGGTGATTCCATGAGGACACTTTCTTCACAATTGAAGGAAACCGTGGGAAAAAATGTCACCGTCGCAGGCTGGGTTCACGACAAGCGCGACTTGGGAGGAATAAAATTTCTTATCCTCCGTGACAGGGACGGATTTCTCCAAATAACCGTTCCAAAGAAAAAAGTATCTGAGAAAATTTTTGAAATCTTCAATGAGATAGGGCTCGAGTATGTGATTCAGGTCAAGGGAAATGCCGTGGAGTCCAGACAGCTTGCCTCGGGTGTCGAGGTCATTCCCGAACGAATCGACATCCTCTGCAGTGCAGAAAGTCCCCTGCCTCTCGATCCCACGGAAAAGGTCCCCTCAGACTTTGAGACGCGATTCAATCACCGCACCATCGACCTTCGCATCCCCAAAAACAGAACCATATTCAAAATTCAGGAGTGCCTCGTGGAAGGATTCAGGGAGTTTTTATTCTCAAACAATTTCACAG
>Ga0315295_10005140_pt1 | contig 11189 bp, 7 predicted proteins | sample YL17G14_0_MG_FD_204453 | JGI IMG/M metagenome (GOLD analysis project Ga0315295, IMG submission 204453) | Sediment microbial communities from Yellowstone Lake, YNP, Wyoming, USA - YL17G14_0 | ecosystem: Environmental > Aquatic > Freshwater > Lake > Sediment | place: USA: Wyoming | collected...
TCAAATATGTCATCCCAACCGGCGTGACCACAGTGATCACCGAGACCATAGAGCTTGCAACGGTTGCGGGAAGAGACGGCATCGAATATCTTGTGAGAGCCCTTGAGGGGCAACCCATTCGATTCTATTACACCATCGCTCCACTCTGCGGTCTCACCCCATCCGAGGAGATAAATGCTCCGACCAACGAGGAACTTCTGCCTCTTCTTAAAAACCCCCAATGTCTGGGGGTAGGGGAGATCTACTGGGGAAACATCTTTTTGGAGGGGCAACAGGGAGAGAGGGTGAGGGAGCTTGTTGCCATGGCCCTTGAACTCGGGAAGATGATTGAGGGGCATACCGCAGGCGCCTCCGGGAGAAAGCTTCAGGCCTACACCGATTTCGGCGTTTCGTCCTGCCACGAACCCATCACCGATGAGGAGGTGCTTGAAAGGCTCAGGCTGGGTTACTGGGTGATGATCAGGGAAGGCTCAATCAGAAAGGAACTTCCCGGAGTTGCGGGAATTTTTAAGAAGAAGATCGATTTCAGAAGGCTTATCCTCTCAACCGATGGCGTTGACCCTCAAGGATTTCTCGAAGAAGGTTATCTGGATGCATCTTTAAGGAGCGCCCTAAAACTCGGAGTTCCGCCCGAACTGGCCTATCAGATGGTGACGATCAATGTAGCGGAGCACTTCGGTCTTGACCATCTCATCGGATCTCTTTCACCCGGGAAGATGGCAGACCTTCTGATCATTCCTTCACCGGAAGACTTCTCGCCCCGTCTCGTGATGTGCGACGGGAAAATCATCTTCAGGGATGGCAAATCCCTGGCTGAACCTAAAAAAGTTTTCTTTCCGGATCATATGTTTCATACTGTAACCATTCCGGATGATATCTTTTCTTCAATAAAAGGTGGAGCCTTGGCGGAACCTGCCGTAGCTTTAGCGAAGACAGGGAAGGCCAGGGCGATGGAACTTGTAAGTAGGCTTGTGACCAAGGAGAGTATTATTGATCTTGAGAAACCTGAAGAGTCAAAAGATGTCATCATGATCCTCGCCGTGGATCGTCTGGGAAGCGGAAAGGCGTTTATGGGGCTCCTTAAAGGGTTTGGCCTTGAAAGAGGGGCCTATGGAACGACGATGAGCTGGGATTCGCCGGATATGATTGTTGTGGGATGCGATCATCGATCGATAAAGGCAGTCATCGAAAGACTCAAAGAGATTGGGGGTGGAGGGGTCTATGCCATAGGGAAGGAGATCGTCGCAGAATTTCCTGCTCCCCTCTGCGGAGTCGCCTCATTAAAACCGATGGAGATTGTGGGAGAAGAGGTTAAAAAACTCGAAGCGTCTCTGAGGAAGAACGGTGTCAAATGGGAAAAACCTGCCCTCACGGTTGACACCCTCACCTCTCCCGCCATCCCCCACCTGAGAATTACCCACCATGGTTATGTGAGATTGAAGGACAGGAAAGTTTTGTCAGTTGAAGCATAACTATCATCTCCCACCCTATTTTTCTATCCTTCTGTTTAAAAATCGGAAACATGAGAGAGGTCGACAAAGAAAAATAGAAGAATTCCAGGAAATTGCTATAAAACCAAATTTTTGGTATAAATAGGCCAACTTCCTGGAGGCGATTGAAACAGGGGTAAAAGGATTTAAGATTGGGGTCGATAAAGATCAGCTTTTCAGGGAAGTTAATCGAGAGGTTGAGGAAGACATGATAGATTTTAAAGAAAAAGCCAATCTGATCTGGGCGGTTGCTGATTTGTTGCGTGGGGATTACAAGCAGGCGGATTATGGAAAAGTCATTCTGCCCATGACGGTCCTTCGTCGTCTGGACTGTATTTTGGAGCCAACAAAACAAAAAGTATTGAACTTTTTACCTAAAGTCGAAAAGATGTCCCAGGCGGCGATTGATGCAACCCTCAATAAAATTGCGGGTTTCAATTTTCATAACCGCAGCCAGTTTAACTTCAAGAAACTGGTAGCTGACCCAAACCATATTGCCGCCAATCTCCGCAATTTTATCAATGGGTTTTCTGCCAGCGCCAGGGAGATTATAGAGTATTTTAATTTTGACGACCACATTTCACGAATGGACGACCCTCAAACCAACCTGCTCTATCTCGTAGTCAAGCGGTTTGAAGAGATTGATCTATCCAATATGACTTCCATTGAAACGGGCTATGTCTTTGAAGAGCTTATCCGCAGGTTTGCTGAATTATCAAATGAAACCGCCGGAGAACATTTTACGCCACGGGAAGTGATTCGCCTCATGGTCAACCTGCTCTTTTTGAACGATCGTGAAATCCTAACAAAAAAAGGTATTGTCAAGACCCTTTACGATCTCGCTTGCGGCACAGGCGGTATGCTGTCCATTCCTGAAGAATACCTCCAAGAACTAAATCCTGACGCTCGGCTGGAGGTTTTCGGACAGGAAATCAACCCTGAATCCTATGCCATCTGCAAATCAGATATGCTGATTAAGGGACAGAACCCGGCCAATATTAAATTCGGCAATACTTTTACAGTGGACGGTTTGGAATACGGAAAATTTGACTATATGCTGAGCAACCCTCCCTTCGGAGTGGAATGGCGTAAGGCTGAAAAGATTATCAAAACGGAGCATGAGAATAAAGGTTTTGCCGGACGTTTCGGCGCTGGCTTGCCGCGCATTAACGACGGATCATTTCTTTTCTTACAGCACATGATCTCTAAGATGAAACCGTCTGACGGCGGCTCCCGTATTGGTATCATCTTTAACGGATCGCCACTGTTTACCGGCGGGGCGGGAAGCGGAGAAAGCGAAATCCGCAAATGGATCATTGAAAATGATATGCTGGAGGCGATTGTCGCCCTGCCGGATCAACTGTTCTATAACACCGGCATCGCCACGTATATCTTGATTGTCACCAACCGGAAAAGCCCTGAGAGAAAAGGAAAAATACAACTCATTAACGCCACAGGCCAGAAAGATGAAGATGAGGGCCGCCCTAACCGCTTCTGGTTGAAAATGGCTCGCAGCCTCGGCAATAAACGCAAGGAAATTGGAGACGGGAAAAACGGCAAACCCGACCAGATTGCGTTTATCACTAAGATTTACGGTGATTTTCGTAAAGGTCCCTTCTGCAGGATTTTCCCAAACGAGTATTTCGCTTATTGGCGGGTGACAGTGGAACAGCCTTTGAAAGATGCGAATGGAAAGATCGAAACCGATAAAAACGGCAACCCCAAGGCGGACAGTAACCTGCGTGATTACGAGAATATTCCCTTGCTCTGTGAGCAAGACGGCAAATTGGTGAAGCAGACGATCGAGAAATACTTTGAACGGGAAGTAAAACCCCATGTTCCTGATGCCTGGATTGACGAAACCAAAACCAAAGTTGGCTACGAAATCAACTTTACAAAATATTTTTATGAGTTCAAGCCGCTCCGTTCTCTGGAAGAGATCCGGAAGGACATACTGGCCTTAGAGCAGGAAACAGAAGGCATGATAAAGACGGTGATTGAAGAATGAAACGATATGAGAGATACAAACCGTCGGGGATTGATTGGATCGGAGAGATACCGGAGACCTGGATTGATTTAAAGAATAAATATTGTTCCAAGATTCTGAATGGATATGCGTTCAAATCTGAAGAATATGTGGAAAGTGGGCTACCGGTTATCAGGATTGGAGATATAAGACCGGTCATAATCTTAGACTCCTGCAAACGAGTTCCATCAAGCTATCTTGAAGAATATTCCGAATTTAGAATTCAGAAGGGTGACATCTTATTAGCATTAACAGGCGCAACTATTGGCAAAAGTACAGTTTACGATCTGGATGAACCAGCATTGTTGAATCAACGTGTTGCGGTTGTCCGACCTCAAAATGGAATAATTCAAAGATATTTGCGTTATATAATCTTTTCGCATTTTTTTAGAAGGCATATTGATCTTGAGTGCGAAGGTGGAGCACAAGAGAATATTGGAAAAGAAGAGATCGGTAGGTTTTCTGTTTCGATGCCGTCCATGAAAGAACAAACCGCCATCGCCAACTACCTTGACCGCAAAACCGCACAGATTGACGACTTGATTGCAAAAAAGCAAAAACTAATTGACCTGCTTGATGAAGAAAAGACTGCCATCATCAATCAGGCAGTGACCAAAGGACTGAATCCTAACACGCCCATGAAAGACAGCGGCATCCCATGGCTCGGGGAAATTCCAACACATTGGGAAATAAAAAAAATCAAGTATATTGCAAATCTAACCCTAGGTAAAATGCTGACGGGCGAAGACAAAGGAGGCAACTTTTTAAAACCTTATTTAAGAGCCCAGAACATAAGCTGGTTCAAATGTGATACCTCAGATGTGAAAGAAATGTGGTTTTCCCAAAGCGAACTCATAAAGTACAGGGTAAATCTTAATGATCTATTGGTAAGCGAAGGTGGTGATGTTGGGAGAACCTGTATTTGGATGAATGAGTTGGATGAGTGCTATATACAAAATTCCGTTCACAAGATAACTTTTAAAAAATACTTTAATCCCAAATATTTTCTCTATCTTTTCTATTGTTTTGGTCGAAAGGGCTATTTTTTTTCTATTGTGAATCAGATTAGTATTGGTCATTTAACAGGCGAAAAATTAAAAGAAGTATTCACGATATTCCCAGGCTTTGATGAGCAAACGGCCATTGTCGACTACCTTGACCGCAAGACAGATCAGATGGATGATGTCATATCTAAAACCCATCATGAAATCGAACTGTTACAGGAATACCGCACTGCATTGATCAGTGAAGCGGTGACGGGCAAAATTGACGTTCGTATATAAGGACGAGACTATGACTAAGAAGGAAGGCTAATGGAGCCTTACAAACCGAAGATGCTGCCCCTGGACTGCATTGACTGGGCAGCGCATGTTACCCTCATAGGGCAGGCTAACGCTGCTTTGGCTCGTTACGACGGCATGCTCCAAAGCATCGTCAACCCTTCGGTCCTACTCTCTCCACTGACTACCCGTGAGGCTGTGCTTTCTTCCAGAATAGAGGGAACCCAGGCCAATATGGAAGAGGTATTGAGATATGAAGCCGATTCCCGGGAGCCCATGGAGACATCTCGCATTGCCGATATCATGGAAATTATAAACTACCGCACAGCCATGAACCATGCCGTGGATTCTTTGAAGACAAGACCTTGCTGTCTCAATCTGATGAAAGAACTTCACGCCATTCTTCTGGACAGCGTTCGGGGTCGGGATAAGGCAAGAGGAGAGTTCCGAAGGACTCAGAACTATATTGGCCGACCGGGTGACCCGATTGAAAAGGCATCTTTCATACCTCCTGTCTGGGAAGATGTAGGACCATCCATGAGCGCCTGGGAGAAATATCTGCACATTGACGAAAAGGACCGCCTTGTTCAATTGGCCGTTGCTAAGGCCCAATTTGAGTTAATCCATCCATTTCTCGATGGTAACGGCCGTCTTGGCAGAATGCTCGTCCCTCTTTTTCTTTTCGAGAAAGGTATACTATCCAGCCCGATGTTCTACATGAGCGAGTATCTCGAAAAGTACCAGAAGGTCTATTATGCTCGGCTGCAAGCCCTGTCTCTCGAAAACGACTGGAACGGGTGGATAACATTTTTTCTGAAGGGCCTCATGGAGCAAGCAGTGGCCAACACGGTAAAAACCAGAAAAATCCTTGATCTCTATGAACGAATGAAACAGAAGATTCCCGAGGTTGTCCGCTCCCAGTATGTGATACAGGCAATTGATGCGCTTTTTGACCATCCAATCTTTCATAGCGGTGACTTCATTTCCCGCTCAAAGGTCCCAAGAGACAGTGCCCTGAGGATTTTGAAGGATCTCAAAAAAAATGGGTTCATACGGGATATCCGGCCTGCGAGCGGACGACAGGCAGCGATTGTAATGTTTCATGAACTTATTAATATTGTAGAAGAAAATGCTTGAGTTGAACAGGCGCCACAAAACCAGTGTTGTGTTGCATAATATAAATTATATGCAACACAAATATAAACAGGGAAAACCCGCAAGGCCGGAATGGGACAGGAACGTTCGTGAAATATTGACTTTTTGGCGGGACGGGGACAGGGAAGATAAAGGTGTTAACTTCTATTCATAACGAATCTACCTTTGAATCGGCTATTATTCAATCTCTGGTTGACCAGGGCGATTACCTGGAAACCAATGCTTCTGATTTCAGCCGAGAGCTGGCCCTTGATAAAAAACAGGTTATTGTTTTTCTGAAAGATACCCAGTTTAAGCAATGGGAAAAACTGCAAGCCATCCACGGGTCAGATATAGATTACCGCGTCATCCAGCGGCTTTTTAAGGAACTCGATTTGCGGGGCACACTGGACGTGCTGCGGAATGGCATCGTTGATTACGGCGTGCGGTTTGACATGGCCTATTTCAAACCGGAAACAAAACTCAACCCAGAAACAAAAGCTCTATATGATAAAAACCGACTGACTGTCACCCGTCAGGTGCATTACAGTACCAAAAGTGAACATTCTGTTGATCTGGTTTTAGGGCTGAATGGTTTGCCGGTGGCTACGGTGGAATTGAAAAATCCTTTTACGGGCCAAAACGTTCAGAACGCCAGAAGACAGTACATCGAAGACCGTGATCCACGGGAACTTTTGTTCCAGTTTAAAAAGCGGGCTCTGGTCCATTTTGCCGTGGATACTGATGAAGTCTATATGACCACAAGGATTGACGGCAAGAGAACAAAGTATCTGCCTTTTAATCTCGGCTATGATAATGGCGCAGGAAATCCGCCCAATCCGAACGGCTACAAGACTTCATATTTGTGGGAATCCGTCTGGGCTAAAGACTCCTGGATGGACATCATCGGGCGATATCTGCATCTCCAGATAGAAGATATAGAAGATAAGACCACTGGTCAGAAATACAAAAAAGAAACGATGATTTTCCCCCGTTACCACCAACTGGACTCAGTTCGGAAATTGTCAGGTCATGCCAAAGAAGACGGTGCAGGACATCACTACCTGATTCAGCATTCAGCAGGATCAGGCAAGAGCAATTCCATCGCCTGGCTGGCGTATCGATTATCGAGTCTACACAACGCCAGAGATGATCGGGTCTTTGAAAGTGTGATCGTTGTTACTGACCGACTTGTGTTGGATCAGCAGTTGCAGAATACGATTTACCAGTTCGAACACAAGCAGGGGGTTGTACAAAAAATTGATAAAGACAGCAGCCAATTGGCCTATGCATTGGGCACAGGGAAGAATATCATTATTACCACATTGCAGAAATTTCCCTTTGTCATTCAAAAAGTGGCCGACCTACCAAGTCGTAGATATGCCATCATCGTAGATGAAGCGCACAGCTCACAGGGCGGTGAATCAACACGCAAGATGAAAGAGGTGCTTTCGGTTAAGAATCTTGAAGAGGCTGCCCTTGAAGACGGACAGGAATTTGAAGATGGAGAAGATGAAATAAGAAAAGTTGTTGAAGCCCGTGGACCACAGCCAAATTTGAGTTTCTTCGGTTTTACTGCAACTCCTAAGGCCAAAACACTCGAAGTCTTCGGCAACAGGGACCCGGATGGGAAACCACGGCCTTTTCATCTATATTCCATGCGCCAGGCCATTGAGGAGGGCTTCATCCTTGATGTCTTGAAAAACTATACCACCTACGAGACATACTACCGTATTGCAAAAGCCATTGAAGAGGATCCTGAGTTCGACAAACGCAAGGCCGTCAGAGCTGTTGCTCGCTTTGTCTCGTTGCATCCACACAATCTCGCCCAGAAAACTGAGGTGATGGTGGAGCATTTCCGGGAGATTACATCCAAAAAGATTGGGGGCAAGGCAAAGGCTATGGTGGTAACGAGTTCACGCCTCCATGCAAAACGTTATTTCTTTGAATTTAAGAAATACATCAGAGAAAAGGGATATAACTGGATCAAAGTGCTCGTTGCTTTCTCCGGCAGTGTAAAAGACGATGATTTCCCGGAAGGCATATCAGAACCCCAATTGACCGGATTTGGCGAAAAACAATTGCCGGAGGTTTTTGACAAAGGAGATTACAAAATCTTGTTGGTCGCGGAAAAATATCAAACAGGATTCGATCAGCCGCTCCTGCACACGATGTTTGTAGATAAACCGCTTTTCGGTGTGAAGGCGGTCCAAACCCTTTCAAGAATCAACCGTATCCATCCAGGGAAAGAGGACACGTTTATCTTAGATTTCGTAAATGACCGGGACACTATATTAAAGTCATTTCAGCCCTACTATGAAATGACTACCGTTGAACAAGTCACTGACCCCAATCATCTTTACGACCTTAAAAACAAGCTGGACGAAAAACAGGTTTACTGGCAATCCGAAATCGACGCCTTTGCCAGAGTCTATTTCATGTCGAAGAATATGCTGAACCCCAGAGAACAGGGAAAGTTGAATGCCTTTATTGATCCAGCAGTTGATCGGTATAAAGCATTGGAGGAAAACGACCAGGATGAGTTTAAGAAGGGGTTAAGAACGTGGACAAATATCTATTCCTATCTCTCTCAAATTATTACCTTTCAGGATGTTGGATTGGAGAAGTTTTTTGCTTACGGGAGGTTGTTACTTACCAAACTGCCTAAAACAGACTTGGCAGAAAGATTAAAACTGACTGATGAGATTGCCCTGGAATATTACCGGCTTCAGAAGGCTTCGGAAGGTGCGATTGCCTTGGAAGCGCGGGGCGAAGTTGGCATTCAGAATATTACCGAGGCTGGGATAAAAAGGGCTAAAGAAGAAAAAGCACATCTTTCGGAAATTATTGAAATTCTTAACGAGCGTTTTGGAACGGATTTCAATAATGCCGATAAGCTATTCTTTGAACAAATAGAAGAGGAATTAATCGGGGACGAAAAACTGCAAATGCAGGCTAAAAGCAACACCATTGAAAACTTCAAATACGGTTTTGATGAAGCTTTCCTGGCAAAATTGATAGAACGGATGGAGGACAACAAGGAAATATTTGAGAAAATTTTGGATGATAAAGAGTTTGGAGATGTTGTCAGGAAATGGATGCTGAATAAAGTTTATGAAAGGATAAATACTTGATGCAGCCACTGCATTAGAGGATCTCATAAAGTGAAGACGATCAAGGAAATACCGGAATACGATCGGCCACGCGAAAAACTCAGAGCCAAGGGCGCCGCAGCCCTTTCCAACGAAGAACTCGTGCAGGTCATCCTGGGCCGGGGAGTGGAAGGGCACGATGTCCGATCCATGTCAAAGGAAATCGCGGGAATCATCGAACAAAAGAAGACCGCTCTTACGGAAATGGATTTGACGGCCATTCCTGGAATGGGCCCGGCTAAGGCGTATCAGCTTCTTGCCGCATTTGAACTTGCCAGGCGCCACTTAATCAAGGATACGATCAAGATCACAAAGGCAGAGGATGTTTTGCCTTTGCTCACCGATATCGCCAGTAAACAGCAAGAATACTTTGTATGCATCTCACTGAATGGGGCAAACGAGGTCATCGAGAAGAGGGTTGTAACAATTGGACTCTTGAATCACAGCCAGGTTCACCCCCGCGAGGTTTTCGCCGATGTTATTGCGGACCGTGCCGCCTCCGTCATCTTTGCCCACAACCACCCATCCGGCGAACTTCAAGCGAGCGAAGCCGATTTGAAGATTCATGAACAACTTGTCCAAGCTGCAAAAATCCTCGGCATTCGGGTGTTAGACCAAGTGATTGTGACGAAGAAAGGATATTGCAGCTTTCAGGAGTTAGGGTTAATCGAATAGCATCATCGAGAAGGTAAAGAAATTTATGATTAGGAGGTGTAAGCGATGAACTGGCGGGAAAGACTAACTATCAACCCGGAAATCTGGCACGGCAAAGCCTGCATGTCGAGGTGGAGGATTTAGGTTGTTTTGGTCCTTTTCAATTGTCGATTGAGGAAATAACAAAAGGCACTCTGGAGAAAAAAGGCAGATCCCTTCATACCGCTTCCCATACCGACTCTCTTTCCTCTTGCTTTTCCTCCTCACTTCCTCTACACTTTTTTCCATGGGTACACCCCTTTCTCTCTCTCAGAAGTGTCACACATTTCTCCCTTCTTCTTTGTCTCAAGATCTGATAGTTAGGACAATGGTGGAGCTTGAAGAACTACGAAGGTTTGTAATTCGTGTCTGTGCATAAATATCTTTTTCCGTCATGCCGGACTCGATCCGGCATGACGGATGTTTCGAAAAGACTGGATTCCGGCTGGAGTTTACCCCGTTGCAGAACGGGGCCGGAGTGACAATCGGAAGGGAAATCCCTTTGATTCCCGATGCAAGGTAATATAAAATATAACCAGAAGATCAGGAGGTGACAGAAATGTTTGACCGAATTACCTTTGATCCTCAGATTATGGGAGGCCGGGCCTGTATTCGGGGAATGCGGATTCCCGTTTCCGTCATTGTAGGGCAGATTGCACATGGCGCCGGCTTCGAGGAAATCCTGAATGGGTATCCGGACCTTGAGAGGGAGGATATCCAGCAGGCAATTGAATATGCAGCATGGCTGACACAAGAGCAGGTTTACAGCCTGTGAGGATCAATGATGCGATTTCTCGCTGATATGGGTGTAAGTATCAGAGTTGTGGAATGGCTGCGCAGCAATGGTTATGATGCGAAGCACTTACGCGAAGAAGGACTACACCGGATGCCAAATGGTGAAATCTTCACAAAGGCTACCCATGAAAACCGCATCATAATAACATTCGACCTTGATTTTGGGGAAATCGTCGCCCTTTCAAAAGGGGAAAAAACAAGCGTTATCCTATTCCGTTTGCAAAATACCCGAACATCTCATCTCATCCACCGATTATCTACAGTCCTAAAGGATACCGCCAATGCACTGGAAGGAGGGGCAGTCGTAGTTGTCGAAGAATCACGTCATCGTGTGCGCTACTTTCCCCCGGGTAAAAAGCAAGGCGCGGAATAGATGCAAGACTCCGCTTCCCATTCCTGATTTCCATTTCTGAATTCACAAAAAAATCCATTTAGAAGAAGAGGCTGGGGTAGTCGGGGTCGTATTTTTGTGAAGGTTTCCTTTCCTGTTCTTTCAGTTTTGCATGAGCGGCGGCAAGCCTCGCAATCGGAAGCCGCGGTACGGAACAGCTCACATAGGAGAGTCCGATGTTGTGGCAAAATTCAACCGACTCGGGATGGCCGCCATGTTCTCCGCAGA
>Ga0315295_10005143_pt1 | contig 11188 bp, 6 predicted proteins | sample YL17G14_0_MG_FD_204453 | JGI IMG/M metagenome (GOLD analysis project Ga0315295, IMG submission 204453) | Sediment microbial communities from Yellowstone Lake, YNP, Wyoming, USA - YL17G14_0 | ecosystem: Environmental > Aquatic > Freshwater > Lake > Sediment | place: USA: Wyoming | collected...
TGGCCAGTTTGATGCAGTTTTCAGTAGCCTCACTGCCTGTGCTGAGCAGGAAAACCAGATATTTAGCTGGATCAGGAGATATCTTCTGTAGCATTTTTGTTAGTTCTGCCCGTTTTTCATGCACAAAAACGTAAGTTGAAATAAGCTTCTTATCTAATAAATCACGAAGAGCATCAATTATTTCCTTACGGCCGTGTCCTGCATTGGTGATTAACACGCCCGACGACCAGTCGATCCACATATTCCCCCATTTGTCATAGACCTGAAAACCTTCAGCTTTGTCCCAAACAATAGGAGGCTGACCCATCATTGATACAGGTTCTGATTCAGATAAAGTTTGGAAAATACTTAACGATTCAGGAACAGGTAATTTTGTCATAATCTTCCTGTATTTTGTGTTTACTTTCGGAACATCAACCGGATTCAAATTATATTTTGCCATTTTAATAAGGTTGTGAGCGTAAAATTTATTAATTCACTAATATTCAATGTATTAGTGTCGAGCAAAAAATCATGCTACATATCAAAAATATAAATAAGATATCAGAATTAAAAACAAGTTTTATTCAATTTTTGGAAAAGCCTGTGACCCTGTCCATTGTTGGCCTGAATAAATTGACCACCAAAATCCAGAATTAAATCCTTGTTGTTTACTCATTTACGTTTTGTGTTATCAGACCGGATTTTGAAGTGGTCAAAGAAGGACGGATTTCACATTGATACATCAACCTGTTTTACTGCCTGTCGGCTCAGAATTGCACAATGGTTTCTTGATCGCCTTATAATTGTCTTCTGGTTGAAGAAATTAAATTCCAGCAAAATATGATCATTTGTTTTTGCGTATCCGTAACGCTATGTCTAGGGAATATGGTGGCGTGATTAGTCTAAGATTTCCCCCTGTCCAACTTATGGTTTCTGAGACTTTTACAGCGCCTGAGGCCGGATCGATCCATTCCAGTAAATATGGTTCAGCCGGGATAGTATTTAAAATTATTGTGTCGCGATAAGCACCCGGTTTTGGTACAAAGCTGCACCCCAAATCATCTTCAATTGTGCCCTGAAACATATATAGTGCAAATATCGAAGATTAAGTTGTCATATTCATTTAATTCAGTCGCAATTTTTTTAATGTACGCCTTCTGATAATTGCTGACATACAGATTTTGATTATTTAGGGTTGTGAACAATCCACAATCTTTACTTTCATACTGTCCGACATTCTGGATATTGTTGCAATTATACATTACCATTAGCGGCCAGCAATCGGCATCATAATGAATGCAACTGCAATCCCATAATGTAAAAATTGTTTTTTCATCTTCAATATGATTTCAATTCCATATTTCCTGTTTCAACTTTTTCGAGTATTTGCACATATTGTATGTCACCTGGCATGCTTTTATCTCATTAATAAGCTTATGATAGTCTGTTTAAATTTATTATATGGTGGATACCTCAAAGCAATATCCAACAGGTTCGATTTTACCATAACAGTACGCATATTTGAAAATGTTTCAAATGTTTTCTTCCCGTGATACCTGCCTAAACCACTGCTACCGACACCTCCGTAAGGAAGGTAAGGTGATGCAATCTGTATTACAGTGTCATTTATGCTTGCTGAACCACTTTGTGTTTTCTGAAGAAACTCCCGGGCAAGACTTTTATCTCGAGTGAATATGTATGTAGCAAGAGGTTTGGGATGCATTTCAATTATCCGATAAACATCACTAAAATTTTCAAAGTCTAAAACAGGAAGAACTGGTCCGAAAATTTCATCCTTCATAACAGGATCATCTGGCAGGACATCTTTTATTACTGTAGGAGTCACAAAACACTTTTCAGAATCAGTCATGCCTCCGGTAATGATCTTACCGGTCATCATCAGGTTTGAAAGCCTATTGACATTAGTGGAATTAATTATTCTGGCAAAACTATTACTGTTGTAGGGATTTTCACCATAAAATGATTCGATTTCCTTTTTGATAAGATTAAGGAATTTGTCTTTGATCTTTTTATGGATTATCAGATAATCAGGGCTAATGCAGGTTTGTCCGGCATTAAGAAATTTCCCCCAGGCAACTCTTTTTGCAGCAAATTCGAGTCTGGCGTCTGCTGCAATAACACATGGATTTTTGCCTCCGAGTTCAAGAGAAACAGGAGTCAGGTTCTCGGCGGCTTTTTGCATTACATGTTTCCCAATATTGCAGCTTCCTGTGAAAAAAATATAATCGAATTTATAATTAAGCAGAAATTCGCTTACAGAATGATCCCCATTAAGGAAAGTGACAAGTTCCTTAGGAAAATTGCCGAGAATTTTTTCCATTACAGCTGTGGTTGCAGGAACCTGTCTTGACATTTTAACAACAACACAATTCCCCGCAGCAAGAGCCCCAACCATCGGCACAAAAGCCAGTTGAAAGGGGAAGTTCCAGGGAGAAAGGATCAGTACCTGGCCGTATGGTTGCGGAACGATAAAGCTATGAGCAATGAAATGCAAAATAGGGGTTTTTACCCTTTTTTCTCCTGACCATTTCCTTAGTTTTCTGATTGTCAGGTTCAATTCTTTTAAAACAAATCCCGTCTCAGTGGCAGTTACTTCAAATTCAGGTTTATGAAAATCTTTCCATAAAGCATCCTTTATCTCCTGTTCATGCTGAATGATCAGATTCTTAAACTTTTTCAGAATTTCAAGCCTGTAACTGATATCAAAAGTTTTACCTGTAGCAAAAAAAGTCCTTTGGCTTTCGAGTATTAATTGGATTTCTTTTTTCTCCATTCGTTTTCAAGAAGTATTAAGTGTTTTGAAATGTCAGTTTGTGAAGCTCCATCCCTGGAAGATATCTGACTCATTGCATACTCTGCCAATGCTGTTATTGTCAGACTGGGATTTACGCCGATATTACCCTGAACAACTGAACCATCAGTTATATAAAAATCAGGATAACCATGCACCTTAAGGTTCCTGTCCACAACACTTGTCTCAGGAGTATCGCCCATGGGACATCCTCCAAGAATATGTGCAGTTGTTGGCCGGTTGAAGAATACTTCAAGCAGAATGTTTTGAGGAATACCCTTAACCTTTTTTGCATATCGTTCCATAACTTCTTGTCCAACAGGAATATAGGCTGAAACCTTTTTTTGACCGCTATTATCTAGCTTCATTTTGCCTCCAAAGATTGAATTTTTCCATATCATCTTCATTGCATTGTCAACGGTTTGCATAACAAGAAGTATCACCATGTTTGATGACCAATGGAAATTAAATGCGGTTTTGAGAAATAAAAAAGGATGCCTGAAGGTTTTAGCAATCAGTTTCCATGATCTGCGGAATGAGTCAGATGAGCCGTCCACTGAAAGCCCGAAAAACCATTTCATGGCATTTGAATTGTCAGGGTATTTGACAATTTCAACATGCGTACGCGGGTCAGGGCTGAAAACTGAAGTTATTGCCAACCCGTTATTAAGTTTTTCCGAAGCACCTGATATTGCACATAGAGTTTCTGCATTGGTTCTCACTTCATGACCAAGTCTTTCCGATAGTGACGCAAATGTCTGATACTTGTATTTCTGTTTAAGAAGCAGATCAAGTGTTCCCAGTGCACCGGCTGCAAGTATCAACCCTCTCGATTTAAAGACTTTTCGTTTTTGTAGAAAAAATGAAGTAATGTGCTTAGTTTCAATATGATATAAATTGTCTCTGAAAATTATTTTCTCTGCTTTTGTTTCAGGCAAAATCTCAAGTCCCATTTTTTCAGCAAACCAGAGATAATTCCTGTCAAGGCTGTTCTTCGCATTTTCCCTGCATCCAACCATGCATCCTCCGCATTCGATACATCCTTTCCGGAGTGGTCCTGATCCTTTAAAATAAGGATCAACTTCCTGTTCCGATTCGTTAAAAAATACCCCAACCTGAACTGTTTCAAATGTCTGGGAAGCATTCATTTCCTTTGCTACTGACTCCAGAGCCAGGTCCTCGACATTAAGTTTTGAGTATTTTGTTCTCCCAAGCATGAATGAGGCTTTGTCATAGAATGGTTCAAGGATTTTTTTCCAATCACCTAATCGGGCCCATGATGCCTCTGAGAAAAATTCATCAGGAGGGATGTAGAGAGTATTGGCATATACAAGGCTTCCGCCTCCGACTCCTGTTCCACTCAGGATACTTGCCTTTTTGAAAAATGATAGTTTTTGAAATCCGAAAAACCTTATAAGAGGCACCCAAAGATATTTTGGCAAGTTCCAGTTTGTTTTTGGAAAATCTTTCGGATTAAAGCGTTTCCCTTGTTCAAGGGTAAGCACTTTATATCCTTTCTCCATAAGACGCAAACTTGCAACACTACCGCCAAAACCTGATCCTACAACGATGTAATCATATATCATTATAAAAGGGTTAGTCAGAATTATCAGGGCATAAATATAGAAAGTCCGTTGTATTTTCCTCTGAAAAGATTTAAATAAAGTTGAAGACAAATGGAATAACATTATTAATTAAAATAGGAGTTTTTGATAAAATACAAAAGCCGGACAATCTGACCACAAATAGCAGGAACAAATTGACCAAATTAAAGTTGGTGCTTCATATTATAAATTTAATTAGTATTTTACTCATTTATTAAATTATGAAAGCAATAACCTGCCTGATAACTTTTCTCGTATTAGTTCTGACCTTAAGATCAGTATCAGCACAGAACTACGAAATCAAAGGAAAAATTTCTGATTCCAAATCGGGAGAACCTATGGTTGGTGTTCACATTGCTATTAAAAATGAAATATATGGAACTATTACCGGAAACGATGGTTCTTTTGTGCTTAAGACCCATATATCTCCGCCCCTGGTATTACATATTTCATATGTGGGTTTTATACCACAGGATATTGAAGTGATAAATGCAGGTACGTTTCTTGATATCAAGATGGAGGAACAATATTTATTAGGGCAGGAAGTTGTAATTTCTGCCAGTCGTGTTGAGGAAAATATACTAAGGTCTCCGGTAAGTATCGAGAAAATGAATTTGCGCGATCTGAAGCAAATTTCTACAGCGAACTTCTATGATGGTTTATACCAGTTAAAAGGGGTAGATATGAATGTTCATGGTCTTACTTTTCGCTTACCAAATACGAGGGGATTCAACGATTATACCAATTACCGAATGAACCAGATTATTGATGGCGTTGAGAACATTGCTCCAGGATTGAGCTTCTCTGCCGGTAATATATTTGGATTATCCCAGATTGATGTTCAAAGCCTGGAATTGGTGGTAGGAGCTTCTACCGCCCTGTATGGACCCGGGGGAATGAATGGTACACTGGTAATGCAAAGCAAAGATCCGTTTCAATATCAGGGACTTACGGTTTCATTTCAGTCAGGTATAATGAACATTGCCTCCCATACTCTTGATAATCCTACACCTATGTTTGAGGTGAATTTCAGATATGCCAAGGCTTTCAGCAATCGGTTAGCGTTGAAAGTTACAGGTTCATATCTTGATGCAACCGATTGGAAGGCAGGTGATAAAAGAGATCGGACCGACCTGAATGATCAATCATTTAACCGATTTACTAATCCTGGTTACGATGGTGTGAATACCTATGGTGATGAGTCACTGGTGTCGTTGAACCTGAAGGATGTAGCCCTCCAGGTTATTAATGGTATTGCTGAATCCCAGAGCATAACACAGGGTTCTCCGGAATATGAAGAGCTCTATAAAAAAGCAATTCCATATTTCCCCGATCAACTGGTTACAAGAACAGGATGGAAAGAAAGTGATTTATCGGATGATAAAACGAAAAACCTGAGATTTGCAGGATCATTGCATTATTTTATTAATGAACGTACTGAAGCAATTGCACAGGCTAATTATGCACAGGGCACAAGTGTATATACTGCTGCGAATCGTTTTGCAGCACGTAAATTCAACATTCTTTCGGGAAAAATCGAAGTGAATAATCCTAATTATTATGTCAGAGCGTGGGGAGTAAGTGATAATTCAGGTCCGTCATATGATATTGGAGGTGCTGCGCTGCGACTAAACGAAAAATGGAAACCATCGGAAGAATGGTTTTCAGATTATCTGACTGCATATACACAAACTGCACTTATCACGGGCGATATGAATGATGCCCACCAGTTTGCACGTCTGGTGTCGGACAACAGGGACCCGAAAACCGGTGTTATTTTTAACTCATCCAAACCGGCCTTCCCAGTCCATGGCACCAGTGAATTTAATACAATGATGGATGAAATTACATCGACCTCGATCAATGAGGGTGGCGCCAGGGTTTTTGATAATAGTAGAATATATCAGGTTGAGGGGATGTATAATTTTAAAAACATTATCCACTTTATGGAAATGCAGATTGGTGCTTCGAACCGTTTTTATTTTGTAAACAGTAATGGAACTGTTTTTTTTGATAAACCGGGTAATCCAATCAACATTAATCAGTTTGGGACATTTGTACAAATCAATAAGAATTTTATAAATGATCAGATTAGAATAACAAGTGCCTTCAGGTTCGATAAAAATCAATATTTCGAAGCGCAATACACACCGCGGTTTTCTTTGATCTATTTTCCTGATAAAAAAATGGAACATAGTATAAGAGGAACCTTCCAAACGGCTTACCGATTTCCATCCATTGCCGATCAATGGGTGGATGTAAATGCAGGGATATTCAGGACAATTGGAGGAATGCCTGGTGTCCAGAACAAATATAAATTTAATTCGATGCCGCTATACCCTATGTCGGGAAGAAATCCCGTTAAAGACAAACCGGTAACGGAGAATGGCCCGATTGTTTTGCCGGGATTAAGTCCTGAGAAAGTTGCCTCTACTGAAATTGGATACAAAGGATTGTTTCTGGGTAAAAAGCTATTTCTGGATACTTATGCTTTTTATAATAAATACAAAGGGTTTGAAGCAGTTCAACTGGTGGCTCAATTAGCTGAGGATGCAGGGACGGAAAAAGATCTGCTTTACCAGACTTATTTTACGACCGATCAGCCGGTTTCTTCATTCGGATGGGCAGTAGGTATAGATTACATGACGCCAGTAGGCATATTGATTCGAAGCAATGTGGCGTATAATAAGTTGCTGGAAAGCATTAATGCGCCTGGAGTGGAAGCCGGATTCAATTCACCAGAGTACCGTGCAAACCTGTCTGTTGGTCACCATGCTATCATCCCAAACCTTGGATTTAATGTTAATTTCCATTGGCAAAGTGGTTTTTTGTGGGAGGCAGGTTTTGGCGCTGCAGAGATTCCGGCAATTACCACGCTTGACGCTCACATTTCGTACAAAGTCAGTGCAATTAAAACCGTGTTTAAGCTGGGAGGATCGAATATTCTAAACAACTATTACACAACCAGTTTTGGAAGTGCACAAATTGGGGGTTTGTACTATATTAGTCTTGTTTATGAGGATATAATGGAATATGCAAAACGAGATAAGAATTAAATCAACTTTAACCTCCTTTTAAATCATCGGCGATAACTATTTTATTCAGATAGCGAGTTTCTGTTACACTATTTTTCCATAAATTCTATTGAAATTTTTACTATAAATAACTCAGGAGCAGAAGAAGTTAAGGTTAATTGCATGGAAGCAATCATACCTGCAATCATCGCTTTAGTCAAAGGTACTGTGGTTATCCCGGTTAATCCGTTTGCGTCTTCCACAATATCTGTTACCGTTAAAACAAATCCGACGGGTGGAATAGCTGTACTGTTCATGTTCAGTTTCAATGATGTGGCAGACACTTCTTCCCAAGTGCCTGCATTTAACGGACTGGATCCTTCGCAGCTCAAATACAGTGAATTGTCTTCTCTCATCTCAACATACGATTTATCAGGAGAAGAACAACTTACTGCACTCAGTAATGCCGTCTGAATAGCTTGCGTAATATCTGTACCAGCAGGGATAGAAATATTTCCTGCTTCGTTAGTAGGTATGGTCAATGCTTCGGCCAATTGAGCTTTACTGATGACAAAATCCCCAATAAATTTTGATACTTCCTTTTCTTCATCTTTACAATCGGTAATTAATACAAAAAAGGCAAGTATCATTACCAGCCACTTGAAATTCATAGTTTTCATATGTTCATGAATTATTGGTTAATATTTTCAAAAATGATAAGCAAAAATAGCAATATTGGTGATTCGATGATCAGATTTATATTTGCACCCAAACGCACAGATTCCAATTAGTACAAGCTTTAATATGAATGATTTTTATTCATCATTTGTCAGATTATTATTTGTAAAGAATTGATCTCTCACTAAATAAGACCTGTAAATCCGTTGTTTACCCTAAAGGATTTTGAGTTGTATTAAATAATATTCCCCTGACTGGAAAAGCTGGTGATTTTGATCATAAATGCCCGGATTAAATTGACCACTAAAACCCGGAGTTAAATCCTTGTTGTTTCTTAATGTATGTTAAGTATTTTCAGACCTTCTTTTGAAGTGGTCAAAGAAGGACCGATTTTACATTATTTAATGGTCGGTTATTGGATCCAAGCTGGGCCCACAATTGAGAACCAACCAATTAGAGTTTCATTCTGATGGTTGGCTTTTTGTTGGCGCCAGGTTTACGCCAGGTTCTAACTTAAAATTGATAGATTTCAATCGAGATCCACTTCCTTCAGGTTAGGTGAAGTTTCAATGTATACAAGGAGCTTGAAATATCTAACCACGAATTATTAAAAAGTATTATTAGTATTGTAACCTTATTTCAGTCAATTCAGGAGTAAAAAACTTGTTTTTACATTATTTAATTCTTTCTTAACTTTATCAAAATGAACAACCGACAATAAAGTAAATCAAATTCAAATAATATGGAAGAGACAATTCGTTTTTCTTTGAATGGTAAAAAAACCGAGATCAAAATCGATCCCACACAAACTCTATTATGGGTTTTGCGAAATCAGTTAGGACTGACAGGTACCAAGTACGGCTGCGGGATGGGATTCTGCGGGGCATGCACAGTGCTTCTCGACAAAGAACAAGTCAGGTCATGCATGCTCCCTATCGGGGATGTTGCAGGGAAAGAGCTGATCACCATCGAAGGCCTCGGGACAAAGGAAAAATTGCATCCTGTTCAGAAAGCCTTTGTTGATCATGATGCCCTTCAGTGCGGCTACTGCACACCTGGAATGATCATGACAGCAACAGGACTTCTTTTGAAAAATCCTACTCCAACAAGGCAGGAAATAATTGAAGGAATGGAAGATAATTTATGCCGTTGCGGGGCACATATCAGGATAATTGATGCGATTCAGACAGCCGCTGATGAAATGAAAGGAGGGAAGCTATGAGAAAGGTGATTATCGATAAAAAAATGGAATCTTCAGGAAACCGCAGACGGGTGATGATCCCGCGAAGAGACTTTTTCAAGTACCTGGGCGGCGGAATAGTTGTTCTTGTAGCCGGATGCAAGACAAAACTTGCTGAAGAAGCAAGAGGACAGGAGCAAAGATCTGTTCCGAAAGATTATAATGCTTTTGTCCATGTGTCAGAGGACGGGACTGTAACATGCTTTACCGGCAAAATTGAAATGGGACAAGGACCGATAACCGCTCTGAGACAGGAGATGGCCGATGAGATGGATATCCCGTTTGAAAATGTGAAGATGGTAATGGGCGATACCGACCTGTGTCCCTGGGATGACGGCACATGGGGTTCGACCTCGGTACGTGAATATGGACAGGCTATGAGGCAGGCTGCTGCCGAGGCAAGATCAATCCTTTTCATTCTGGCGTCTGAACGTCTCAAAGTGCCTGTAGATCAGCTGGAAGTGACCAAAGGTGTAATATTCGTAAAAAATAATCCTGACAAAAAAGTAAGCTATGCACAGCTGACAGAGGGCAAGAAGATTGAGCGAAAGGTTACCGGCAACCCGGCAATGAAAGGTGCTTCAGATTTCAAAATAATTACCAAACCTTTTAAACGGACTGATTCCCTCGAAAAAGTAACCGGTGAGGCAAAATATGCAGGTGATTTGAAGATGCCGGGAATGCTTCATGCCAGGATACTTAGGCCTCCCTCATATAGAGCAAAATTGGTATCTGCCGATACCTCTGAAGCTGAGAAAATTAAAGGGATACAGGTTGTCCGTGATAATGATTTTATTGCAGTTCTTCATGAAGACCGCGACATGGCTGATGCAGCTATTGTGAAGGTAAAAGCTGAATTCTCGTCCGATGAAATGAAGGTCAACAATAAAAACGTTTATGACCATTATTTTAAATCCGGTACTAAAGGTGTGGTGGTAAATAAATCGGGAGATATAACCGAAGGCAGAAAAAGTGCAGACAGGGTAATCGAGTCAGAATTTCATCATGCCTATGTAGCACATGCCACTATTGAAACCCACACGGCTTTTGCAATGAAAGACGGCGACAGGATAAAGGTATGGGCTTCAGCACAGACACCATTTCTTACACAGGAAACTATTGCTGCACAGCTTAATATGCCTCTTGATAAGATACATGTGATCGTTCCTTATGTGGGGGGTGGATTTGGCGGAAAAGGTGACAACCCACAGGCAGTTGAGGCAGCCAGGATCACTAAGCTGACAGGCAAGCCGGTAATGGTGGAATATACGCGCGAGGAAGAGTTCCTGTATGATACAACGAGACCTGCAGCACTTATTAATCTTGCATCCGGAATCGATAAGTCCTGCAGAATCACCTTCTGGGATTATCATGCTTACTATTGCGGCGACAGGGGTGCGGATACAATCTATAACGTTCCTCATCAGCTGACTACAGTTTATGAGGAGCTGGAAAATGAACCGCCTGTGCATCCCTTTGCTACCGGGCCATGGCGTGCTCCAGGTAACAGCAATAACACCTTTGCCAGAGAGATGCAGATGACCCTGATGGCTTCCATGGCAGGCATTGATCAGCTCGACTTCAGGCTTAAGAATCTGACCGATGAGAAAATGATAGCCGTGCTAAAGGCTGCAGCCGGTAAATTTGGATATAAACCAGAAAAACCGTGCAGCGGAAGGGGCTTTGGCATGGCCTGCGGAACCGATGTTGATACATGGGTGGCATTGTTCGCAGAGGTCAAAGTCGATAAGGCTACGGGCAAGGTACAGGTTGTCCGTGTTGCCTGCGCTCAGGATATGGGCTTATGTGTAAATCCGCAGGGATCAACCCTTCAGATTGAAGGATGCATCACTATGGG
>Ga0315295_10005144_pt1 | contig 11187 bp, 12 predicted proteins | sample YL17G14_0_MG_FD_204453 | JGI IMG/M metagenome (GOLD analysis project Ga0315295, IMG submission 204453) | Sediment microbial communities from Yellowstone Lake, YNP, Wyoming, USA - YL17G14_0 | ecosystem: Environmental > Aquatic > Freshwater > Lake > Sediment | place: USA: Wyoming | collected...
CAACCGGCTTCCCCGTGGAAAGGTTCACCGACCCATCAGAGAATTCTCCTCCCTTCCCCTTGGGGAAGAAGGCGGAATTTCTCTTCGGGGACATCTCGGATCTAAAGATCTGCCTAAGAGCCTGCCGGGGCATTTCGTATGTGTTTCATCAGGCGGCTTTAGGGTCCGTGCAAAGATCCGTCGAGGATCCCATCACCTCTCATCAAGCGAACGCGACCGGGACCTTGAACATCCTTAAGGCGGCGAAAGAAGCTGGGGTGAAGCGGGTGATTTATGCTTCTTCCTCTTCTATCTATGGAAATATTTCTCCCAACCCAGAAGAATCAATACCTAAGAGCGAGAGCCTTCCCCCGCATCCCCAATCTCCATACGCAGCCACGAAATTATCTGGGGAAATCTATTGCCGGATATTTTCGAGCCTATTTGACCTGGAAACCGTTTCTCTGCGTTATTTCAATGTTTTCGGCCCACGACAGGATCCCTATTCTATATACTCCGCTGTGATTCCCAAGTTCATAACTGCTTTGCTCAACACCAATTCCCCCATCATTTATGGAGATGGGAACCAATCCCGGGATTTTACCTACGTGGAGAACGTCGTGCAAGCCAACTTGCTGGCCATGGACACTCCAGGAATTTCAGGCCAGGCTTTTAACATTGCCTGCGGGCAGCAGACCACAGTTAACACCCTGCTTTCCTCCCTGCAAGATATCTCCGGTCGGAAAATTCTCGCCCGGCATGCGGAGGGGCGGAAAGGAGAAGTCCGACATTCTCTGGCAGCCATCGATTTGGCCCGGGTTCACCTCGGGTATACTGTAAAAGTAGGGCTGCATGAGGGCCTTGCGGCCACGTGGAAATGGTTCCAGGAGAAGGATCTGAAAAAACAACAGACCAAATGATCGGATTCGGGCGAAGGAGCGTTATGCGGAAACATTAGGAATATTACTCCGAATTCAAAGGACCTCCTCCCTGGCATTCTCATAGCATTTTCGGGGACATAGCCTTGCAGAGCAGGCAGGAGGGTCTTGTTTTTTTGAGTATTTTACTCTATAAAATTCTTAAATATTTTATCTGCAGCCTTTCAGATGATTTTTTTATCGATGATTCGGCCATCCTTTTTCTGTTTCAACCGGGAATGGCCGTTTCGCTAAGGAAAGTATGAAAAGGACAGAAAGATGAACATCTGCGTGGTCGGGACCGGATATGTGGGACTCGTGACGGGGGCCTGCCTGGCAGAGATTGGGCATTGCGTCATTTGCGTGGATAACGATGAACAAAAGATTCAAACGCTCAATGCGGGCAAAATGCCGATTTTTGAGCCTTATCTGGAGAAATTGGTTCATCAGAATCGGAAGCGCGGGAATCTTTCATTTTCGGGGGATCTTGGCCAGGGAGCCCGAAAATCAGAAGTAATATTCATCTGTGTGGGCACTCCACCCCTGGAAAACGGAGAGGCAGACCTCTCCCCCGTAGAAAAAGTTACGCGGGAAATCGCTGTGGCGGCGGATTCTTATAAACTGGTGGTTGAAAAAAGCACGGTTCCTGTACAGACGGGAGAGTACATATATCGCACGCTGCAGATTTACTGTCGGGAGGAAAAGGGCCGTTTTGACGTGGCCTCCAACCCCGAATTCCTCCGAGAAGGGTCGGCGGTTGCGGATTTTTTTCACCCGGACCGAATTGTGATTGGAGTGAACAACCGGCAAACGGAAGCCATCCTCCATCAAATTTACCAGCCCATTCTGGAGCGGGGCTTCAGTTGCCCGGTCCATTCATCCTGTTCCTCTTTCCCCAAGCCCTATTTCTTAGTAACCGACATCAAGAGCGCCGAACTCATCAAACATGCTTCGAATTCCTTCCTGGCCACCAAAATTTCCTTCATTAATGCCATTGCGGAAATTTGCGAAAAGGTAGGCGCAGACGTCGAAAAAGTTGCGGAGGGTATGGGCTTGGATCCCCGCATTGGAAAAGAATTTTTGAAGGCGGGATTGGGATTTGGAGGATTTTGTTTTCCTAAAGACCTCCAGGCGTTCGTGCGCATCGCCGAAAAAATTGGATATGATTTTACCCTCATGAAAGAAGTCGAAAGAATCAACAAGGCCCGGATCGATGTGGCGGTGGAAAAATTGAGAAAAAAACTTTGGGTTTTGCGGGAAAAAACCATCGCCTTTTTGGGGTTGGCTTTCAAACCCCAAACGGATGACCTTCGATTTGCCCCGGCCATTGGACTGATTCGTCGCCTCCGGCAAGAAGGCTGCAACATCCGCGCCTTTGATCCCCAGGCGATGGAAAAAGCCGTCAGCGAAATCCCTGAAATTTTCTATGGGGCAAATCCATACGAGGTTGCTGCGGGGGCAGAAGCGTTGGTGTTAGCCACGGAATGGCCGGAATTTCTCGACCTGGATTGGGTAAAAATGCATCGGGCCATGGCCCGACCTTTTATCCTCGACGGCCGGAATTTTTTGAATCGACCCCTGCTCCTGGAGGTGGGCTTCGAATACGAAGGGATGGGAAGGTAAACATGAGAATTCTCATCACCGGTGGAGCCGGCTTTATTGGCAGCCATCTTTGTGACCGGTTCATTGCTGAGGACCATGAGGTTCTATGCCTGGATAGCTTGATCACCGGGACAACCGATAACATTGCCCAGCTGGCCGGAAAATCTCGGTTCTCCTTCATCAAGCATGATGTGACCAATTATATTTTTGTGGCCGGCCAGGTGGATGCCATCCTTCATTTTGCTTCCCCGGCCAGCCCGGTGGATTACCTCAATTTTCCCATTCAGACGTTGAAGGTGGGATCTCTGGGAACCCACAAAGCCCTGGGCTTAGCGAAAGAGAAAAATGCCCGGTTCCTTCTCGCTTCAACCTCTGAAGTTTACGGAGACCCTTTGCAGCATCCGCAAAAGGAGGAATACTGGGGAAATGTGAACCCCATCGGCCCGCGAGGAGTTTATGATGAAGCCAAGCGCTTTGCCGAGGCCATGACCATGGCGTACCACCGTTATCATAAAGTGGACACACGCATCGCCAGAATTTTTAACACGTACGGTCCGCGGATGCGATTGAACGATGGTCGGGTCGTCCCCAACTTTATCCTCCAGGCATTGCAGGGGGAAGATCTGACAGTTTACGGAGATGGTTTACAGACCCGGAGCTTCTGTTATATCGATGACCTGGTCGAAGCGATTGTTCGACTGCTTTTTTCACAGGAGACCGAGCCGGTCAATTTGGGGAACCCGGATGAATTTTCCATCCTGGATTTTGCGGATAAAGTTTTCGAGATTACCGGAAGCCGATCCAGGATTATTTATCAACCCCTGCCGGCGGATGATCCCCGGGTCCGTCGTCCGGATATCACGAGGGCTCAAAAGGTTCTGAATTGGAGCCCCAGGGTTGGGTTGAAGGAAGGCATTAGAAAAACGATTCCATATTTTCAGGAAAAGCTGACTGGAAAGCTGGGTTCGCCGAGCGAGAAATAGATAAAAAATTTCGAAATCTTTCCATCTTAGGAGGAGAAATTAAGGGTGTGATTCTGGCGGGGGGTTTGGTAACACGACTCTATCCTTTGACCAAGATTACTAATAAGCATCTTTTGCCCGTGCATGATAAACCGATGATCTATTATCCTTTATGTACTTTAATCAATGCCGGGATTCGGGATATTTTAATCGTTACGGGAGGAAGCGACGCTGGAGATTTCCTCAGACTGTTAGGGAATGGGAATGAATTCGGCCTGCAGCATATCAATTACACTTACCAGGAAGGGGAGGGGGGGATCGCGGCGGCCCTGAGCCTGGCGGAGTTTTTTGCCAACCAGGAGAAGATCTGCGTAATCTTGGGCGACAACGTTATCGAGACGAATATTCTTACCGCGGTCAAGGCTTTTGAAAAACAGGAGAGGGGAGCGAAAATTTTACTTAAGGAAGTTCCCGACCCCCATCGCTTTGGGGTCGCCGAGATTGATGGGGGGAAAATTGTCCGGATCGAAGAAAAACCCAAAGCCCCCCGGTCGAAGTTTGCCGTGATTGGTATCTATCTGTATGATTCCGCGGTCTTCGATATCATCAAGACCTTAAAGCCTTCTGCCCGGGGCGAATTGGAGATTACGGACGTGAATAACGAATACATCCGTCAAAGCAATCTGACTTTTGAGATCCTGCAGGGATGGTGGACGGATGCCGGAACGTTCGAATCGCTCCTCAGGGCCAGCAATCTGGTAGCCAAATCCGGCGCGAATAAGTTATGAAAATGTCAGTACCAAGTCTTAATCGGAACCTAAAATACCGGCTATTGACAGAATGCTGACTGGGCGCATAAAATGATTTAAAAAATAACCATCGCCATACCACTGACTACTTACGACTCACGGTGCTTAAATGATTCAGGGCGTTAAGATCAAGAAACTCAAAGTGATTCCCGACGAACGCGGACGACTTATGGAAATGCTCCGAGCCGATGATGAAATCTTTATCCGGTTTGGTCAAGTCTATATGACCACGGCTTGTCCAGGAGCTGTGAAGGCCTGGCACTACCATAAAAAACAGGTGGATAATTTTGTGGTCGTTAAAGGGATGATAAAGGTTGTCCTTTACGATGGCCGGGAAGGGTCTCCCACCTACAAAGAGATTAACGAATTCTTCATGGGGGAACACAACCCCATCCTTTTGCAAATCCCAGCTTATGTCTACCATGGGTTCAAATGTATCAGCGAGAACGAAGCCATCGTGATCAATTGCCCTACAGAAGTGTACCAATATCAAGATCCCGATGAGTACCGGGTCAAGCCTCATGGTGGAGAGATTCCTTACGATTGGTCCCGCCAGGATGGGTGAGAAAATTTATTTGCCCCTCAACTTAAGGGGTTTAGAATGAAAATATTGATTACCGGTGGAGTCGGGTTTATTGGCTCGAATTTCATTCGTTGCTTACTGAGCCCTAAAGGCTCTCCTGTAATTCCTTATCAAATTATAAACCTCGACAAGTTGACTTATGCCGGGAACCTGGAAAACCTGGCAGATGTCTCTGCTTCTGAAGATTACCAATTTGTCCAGGGTGACATCTGCGATGGAAGACTGGTGGAGAATCTTTTGGAAAGCGGCGTGGAAGCCATCGTCAACTTTGCCGCCGAATCTCACGTGGACCGCAGCCTCTATGAGCCGGATATTTTCATCCAAACAAATGTGCTGGGCGTCCAGGTCCTGCTCGACGCTGCCATCCGCCATCGAATCAAGAAATATATCCAGATTTCCACAGATGAAGTCTATGGTTCGCTCACCCCTGATGCTCCAGGGTTCCGGGAGGATACTCCTCTGGCCCCCAACAGTCCTTACTCAGCCAGTAAGGCAGCGGCAGACCTCTTGGTGCGGTCTTATTTTAAGACCTTTGGATTACCGGCGATCATCACCCGATGCTCCAATAATTACGGGCCGTATCAATTCCCAGAAAAACTAATACCCCTTTTGATTACCAACGCCATGGAAGACAAACCATTGCCGATATATGGAGATGGTTTAAACATCCGGGATTGGATTCACGTGCAGGACCATTGCCGGGCTCTTCGGGTCATCCTGGAAACAGGAAGAGAAGGAGAAATATACAACATCGGAGGGGAGGGGGAAAGGACCAATCTGGAGATTACCGAGATCGTCCTTCGCCTTCTCAATAAACCTAAATCCCTGATCCGATATGTCACGGACCGGCCGGGCCACGACCGGAGGTACGCCATCGATTTTTCAAAGCTTAAAAACGCCCTGGGCTGGTCGCCCGCTTATCACCTCCAAGAGGCCCTTGGCCAGACTGTCCGCTGGTACATCGACCATGAAGAATGGTGGCGGAGGATCAAGAGCGGAGCCTACCGGGATTTTTACCAGAAACATTACCAGGAGCGCTTGAAGTGAAAGTCTTAATTCTCGGGGCTCGAGGGATGTTGGGGAAAGATCTGGTCCCCATCCTGACTACAGAAAACCAGCTCCTGGAAAGAGACCTTGATGATTTCGATATTGGCGATCAAAAAAGAGTGCAAAAAGAGGTCGAAACCCTGCACCCCGAAGTGGTGGTCAATGCCGCTGCCTATACCGATGTGGATGGTTGCGAATCAAGGAGAGAGTTGGCTTTTTCAGTTAACGCCGAGGGTGCCCGAAACGTAGCCCTGGCTTGTGCGGAAACTCGCGCGAGAATGATTCATCTGAGCACCGATTATGTCTTTAATGGGCATTCCCAGAGCCCTTACCGCGAAGAAGACCTTCCAAACCCCCTGAGCGTTTATGGGGCCTCGAAGCTCCAGGGGGAACGTTACATCCAGGAAATCCTAAGAAATTATCTGATCATTCGCACGGAGTGGCTTTACGGCCGGCACGGGAAAAATTTTGTAGACACCATTCTCAGTAAGGCCGGGCAACAAAAAGAACTGCGGGTAGTTGATGACCAGCGGGGGGCTCCCACTTTTACGAAAGATTTGGGCCTGGCCATCAGCAGATTGATAAGAATCCAAGCTCGAGGGATCCTGAACGTGACCAATTCTGGTTCTTGCACCTGGTTCGAGTTCGCCCGTGAAATACTAAAAGAAAAAGGCCTAAACCATGTTCAAATCGTCCCCATCTCCTCGGCGGAACTTGCCCGTCCGGCCAGACGTCCGGCCTATTCAGCGCTGGATTGTCGAAAGTTTGAGAAATTAACCGGAAGTAAAATGAGGCCGTGGAAAGAAGCCTTGAAGGAATACCTTTCTTAGGTCGCCCCCAAACATTCCTGTGCCGAGCAATATTTGTTGCGTTTCATCCTCTTCCATGCTATAAATTTCACTTTGATCATGAAGTTGGACGAATTCTTAAATAGCAGGGAATAGTCCCTGATTGGCTGGATCATCTCGAAAACCTTGTTATTTCATAAATTCCATGGAATCGGATCGTTCATTCTGGTATTGCGTCCACACCCGTAGCCGCCACGAAGACACCGTCTATCAGCGTCTATCGGATAAGAAGGTGCAGGCTTTTCTGCCCAAATTGGAAGTCTGGAGCAGGCGCAAAGATCGGCGGAAAAAGATTCAGAAAGCCCTCTTCCCCGGTTATCTGTTTGTCTATGAAAATTTGGATCCCCGGCGCGGTCTCGAAATCTTGAAAACTCCGGGCGTGGTTAAAATCTTGGGGAATGAAGCAGGTCCCATGCCTGTCCCGGAGATCCAGATCGAATCCATCAAAAAGATTCTGGATGGCAAAGCTGCCGTATCTTCTTTTCCTTATTTAAAAGAAGGACAGCTGGTCCGCGTGGTCGATGGACCCTTGAGGGGTTGCGAAGGCTTCTTGATCAAAATTAAAGAAGAAAAGGGGAAATTGGTCATTTCCATCGACCTTTTGCAAAGATCTGTTTCTGTTGAAATCGAAAGCGCCAGTGTTGAGCCGATTATTTAGAAATGTAACCCAGGAGCCAATCAAATGCAGGATTCAAACGCGAAAAATAAAGACCTTCCTCTTGAACCGCTGGTTTCAGTTTGCCCCGCAGGCGAGGTTTTTTCCTTGCCCCAAAAAGACGATTATGACCGGGAGTTGGAACGGGTCCAAAAGATCGTCCAAGAGCAGCGCCTCCTCGGGCGAGAAATCGTTCTGGTTATGGGAGTGGGTTTTGTGGGGGCGGTCATGGCGGGGGTCATCGCGGATACCGTCGACCCCGCCAGCGGAAAACCTACAAAATTTGTCATCGGCATGCAGCGCCCTTCCACAAGATCCTATTGGAAAATCCCTTATCTCAACCGAGGGATATCACCCGTGGAAGCAGAAGACCCGGAAGTTGCTCCTTTGATTCAGCGTTGCGTGAAAGAGAAAAAAACTCTGGTGGCCACTTTTTCTCATGATGCCCTTTCTTTCGCCGATGTCGTGGTCGTTGATGTGCAGTGTGATTTTAACAAAGAAAGTCTCGGGGATTTGGAAAGCGGGCATGCGGATATTAAAGCCCTGGAAGAAAGCCTGAAGGTCATCGGAGAGAAGATCAGGCCGAACTGTCTGGTGCTCATTGAAACAACCGTGCCGCCGGGGACGACGGAATTTGTTGCCTATCCCATTATCAAAAAGGCTTTTGAAAAGCGCGGGCTTGCGGATGCAGAACCACTTCTGGCCCACTCTTTTGAAAGGGTTATGCCCGGCCGCGAATATGTAGCCTCCATTCGAGATTTCTGGAGGGTATGCAGCGGGATCAACGAAACGGCCCGGGAACGTGTAAAAACCTTCCTTTCCGAGGTACTCAATGTCGGAAAATATCCCCTTACGGTGCTCGATCGCCCCGTCGAAAGCGAAACTTGCAAAATTGTCGAGAACTCTTATCGAGCGACCATCCTTGCCTACCTTCATGAATGGAGTCTTTTTGCTGAAAGGAATGGAGTGGATTTAATCAAAGTCTTGGAAGCCATCAAAGTTCGTCCAACGCATTCGAATATTATTTTCCCGGGCCCGGGAATCGGAGGTTACTGTCTTCCTAAAGATGGGGGACTGGGCGTTTGGGCGTACCATACCCTCATGGGATTTGAAGATGATATTTTCAAGATCACCCCTCTGGCGATCAATATTAACGACACCCGGGCATTGCACGTGGCCGAAATCGTAAGAGATGCCCTAAGAAATATGGGAAAGATTGTTGCCGCTTCCCAAATTGCCGTCCTGGGTGCATCCTACAGAGAAGATGTGGGCGATACGCGTTACAGCGGTTCAGAGGTCATCGTACGCAAATTGACGGAAATGGGGGGCGAAATGGTTGTTCACGACCCCTATGTGAAACATTGGTGGGAGTTTGAAAAGCAGGATTCATATCCGAGTCCGGGAAGGTCCTGGTCGAGGTTCTTCCGCAATCAAGAAAAACTCAGGGAACTTCGGGTTCATAAAGATTTGGCTGAAGCATTAAATGGGGTGGATGCCGTAGTTCTTGCCGTGCGGCATCAGGTTTATATGAAATTAAGCCCTGAAGAAATCTTGAAGATGAGCGGGCGCTCCCTGGCTGTCATTGACTGTTTTGGAATTTTAGATGATTCTAAAATTAGGAGGTTTTTTGAACTTGGGTGTGAGGTGAAGGGATTGGGGAGGGGGCACATCCAAAGGATTAAAGAAGAAGTGAGAAGGAAATGAAGAAAGAAGGTGGAATCCTTTCAAATATCAGGAAAGGAACCGGCACCCCATCATGCTTCAAGAGAGATTCAGAGAATTAGAAGCTAGACTCTTATCAGAAATAAGTTCTTTTTATGGAAGGAGGATTATTTCTGTAGTCGTATTTGGTTCAATCGCCAGAGAAACCCAGAATTTCGATTCAGACATCGACATATTGATAATTGCGAAAGGGCTGCCAGACGGCAGAATAAAGAGAATAAGAGAATTCGAATCCGTGGAAGATAAAGTTGAGCCCTTTTTGAAGTCTCTTCAAAAAGAAGGAATAAACACCGCCATCTCTGCCATTATCAAAAGCCCCGAGGAGGTTGAGAAGGGAAGCCCTTTATTTCTCGATATGGTGGAAGATGGAAGAATTCTCTTGGATGAGGATGGGTTCTTTTCGGTGATATTAGAAAGGCTGAAAGGACGGTTGAAGGCCCTTGGGGCTAAAAGGATATGGAAAGGGAATGCCTGGTATTGGGTTTTAAAACCAGATTTCAAAGCGGGTGAGGTCTTTGAATTGTGACGAATATAACCCTTGCCCAGAGTCTCCTAAAGAAGGCGACTGATAGGCTGGATATCCTTGACCTCCTCTTGAAAAAGGGTGCGTACTCCGATGTGGTGAGGGAGGCACAGGAGATCGTGGAATTAGCCCTCAAGGGTATGTTGAGAGCCGTTGGAGTTGAGCCACCGAAATTTCATGACGTAGGCGGTCTCCTCATCGAACATAAAGGCAAATATGATGAGGAGATATCAAAGAATTTGGAAAGAGCTGCCACAATATCAAAGAGGCTGAAGAAAGAAAGAGAACTCGCCTTCTACGGTGATATCGATTTCATTCCAACAGAAGAATATAACATAGACGATGCCCGGGAGGCTATGGAAGGGGCGAATTTTGTGGTAGTTTTAGCCAGGAGGTTGATAGGGTAAGCTTCTTGCATAACGGAAGCCAAAATCCTTCTTTATCTTCCCCAAAATGCCAGGCCGGGTAGTTCCATTTCTGACTGCTTTGAAATATTAATCAGAATTCTCCAGTGAAAGAGGCACTCATAGGGATCATCGTGGAAATTGAAAAGAAGCTTCAGAACTTAGGATAGAACTTGAATGAACAAAACCAGAAAAGGGGATTATTCTCAAAAAATCAGAAGATTCCATTCTGCATGATTTCTATAATTGCTGCGAAAGGGATTCTTAAGACGATCGCAATAGAGTTGGATGGGTGTTATGAAGAATCAGAGAAATGGCCCAAAAGCCGGCTATACAGGATGATCATCCCAATTGTGGGATTGCGACTATGGGTTATTTCTGGTGAACTTGCCGCAGATCTTGATGAATTTTTGGCCTTTCGGCACCTGAGATTAACGGCCAGATGTGAATAAAGGAGCTGGTATGGCCGGCAAAAACAATATCAATAGCAGACTATACGAAATAGCCAACCAATATTGCAGAGCACTCCAAAGACACATCGGGAATAAATTAGTCACTGTAGGTCTATTTGGGTCAGTGGCCCGCAATGAAGCCACCCCCTTTTCTGATATCGATCTCCTACTCATCATCGAAGGACTGCCCAGGGGCCGTTTTGCCCGGTTGGACTTGCTGGAAGCCGTCAATGATGAAATTGACCCCCATTTAGAAAGATTAAGAGAGGAGGATATTTTTTCAGATATCTGCCCCATTTTAAAAACTCCGGGAGAGGCTAAAAGGCCGACTCCCCTATATCTCGACTTGGTAGAAGATTTGCAGATTCTCTATGATCGCGAAAACTTTTTTTTCGATATCCTCAACCAGGTAAGGGATTCGTTGAAAAAATTGGGCGCCAGACGGCAAAGTCTGGGAAGCTTTCGCTACTGGGAATTGAAGCCGGATTATAAGCCCGGAGAGATTTTTGAGATATGACCAATTGGGAGATAGCCCGGAGCTACTTAAAACAGAGCAAGGAGATATATAGAGAAGTTGAATCTTTTGGCCAAAGAGGCGTCTGGCATCTTGCCGTCCGTCGTTCTCAGGAAGCTGTGGAAATGGCTCTGAAAGGGGCTCTGCGCTACGTAGGTATAGAAGTTCCC
>Ga0315295_10005145_pt1 | contig 11187 bp, 6 predicted proteins | sample YL17G14_0_MG_FD_204453 | JGI IMG/M metagenome (GOLD analysis project Ga0315295, IMG submission 204453) | Sediment microbial communities from Yellowstone Lake, YNP, Wyoming, USA - YL17G14_0 | ecosystem: Environmental > Aquatic > Freshwater > Lake > Sediment | place: USA: Wyoming | collected...
CAAGGTCGCCCTCGTCGTCGACGACGGCCGCAAGGTCATCCGGACAACGCTCCGGAATTTCGGGTTTCTGGGAAGGCGTTTTTTCCGCGCCTGGGCCCTTTTTCTGATGGTCGGGTTGATCTTCGTCCTCTCGACCCTCGTCTATCTGGCAGTGGCCAAGGCTCTTCCCAAGACAGGAATCGGACCGGTTCTCCTTTTCCTCTGGCAGCAGGCCTATTTCCTGGTGAAGCTAGGGACCTGCGTTCTGTATTTCGCCACGGAATACCACTTCCTCAAAGCGCAGCGGCCGCCGGCCTGAGGCAACCTTTTGGCGGGAGATTGCGTCTATAGATAAGGAAAGCCGATTCCGTGGAGGTCTAGAAATGCCATTCAAAAATTTCGTCATCCTGGTTGTAGTCGCCTTCCTGGCCCTGTTCTTCATGGGCTTGACGCCTGCATCGGACGATCAGGAGGAATTCCAGAAAACCCTGCCCCTGAGTCCCCAGGGAACATTCAGCCTGAAGAACGTCAACGGTGAGGTGAGGATCAGCACCTGGAAGGAAGACAAGGTGGAGATCAAAGCCCTGAAGAAGACGAACAAAGGAGCGGAGAATCTCCAGAAAGTGAAAATCGAGGTCACGGCTTCTGCCGATTCCGTCTCGGTCGATACCGTCTATCCGAAACACGACAACACGGGCGTGAGCGTGGACTATGACATCAAGGTACCTGAGGGAGCCAACCTCGGCGGGGTCAGCAGCGTCAACGGCGCCATCCGCATCACCGGCCCGTTCGGCCGGGTTTCCGCTTCGACCACAAACGGCTCGGTCAACGTCGAGAACGCCTCCGGAGATATGGAGCTAGAGACGACTAACGGCGATATCAAAGCCATCCAGATCAGCGGCCGGGTTGACGCCCACACCACGAATGGTGACATAACGCTTGAACTCACCAAGCTCGAGGCCGAGATCAGCGCCGAGACGACCAACGGCGGCATCACGTTGCGCTTGAGCGCCGGCCAGGAGATCAACGGCCTCCTGGAGGCCGAAACCGTCAACGGCAGCATTTCCTTCGATTTCCCCGTCACTCTCCAGTCTCTGGAAAAATCGCGGCATCATCTCCGTGGGCAGCTCGGGCAGGGCGGGCCGCAGATCTCCCTCGAGACGGTCAATGGCTCCATCCGTTTGACCCGCTAAAATAAAAACTGTTACACTGAGCCTTCTTTAATCGAGACCAGGAAGGCTCAGAGTTTGAAAATCCACTTTCTGGGCGCCAGCCAGCAGGTCACCGGCTCCTGCTATCTCATCGAGGCGGCCGGCGTCCGTTTGCTCGTCGACTGCGGCCTCTTCCAGGAGAGGGCCTATCTGGAGAGAAATTGGGCCCCTTTCCCCGTCCCTCCGGAATCTCTCGATTTCGTCCTCCTCACCCATGTCCATCTCGACCATTCCGGCCTTCTCCCCAAGCTCGTCCGCGAGGGGTTCCGGAACAGGATCTTGACAACGCCGGCCAGCGCCGACCTCCTCCCGATCGTGCTCCTAGATTCTGCCCAGATCCAGGAAGAGGACGCCGCTCAGAAGAAAAAGCGTCACCGCAAGGAGGGGCGTCGACCGCGCCATCCTGAGGTTCCGCTTTACACGACGGCCGAGGCCGAAAGAGTGAATCGTTTGGTCAAGCGCGTGCCCTACGAAAAAAGGTTCGCGCTCCGGAAGGGTGTCGCGGTCCGCTTTCGCGAAGCCGGACACATTCTCGGTTCGGCCTCGATCGAGCTCTCCCTCAAGGAAGGCCGCCGCTCTTTCCGGGCGGTTTTTAGCGGCGACCTCGGGCAATGGAAAAAACCCCTGATCCGTGATCCCGAGGTTTTCAAACAGGCCCAGACTGTCGTCATGGAATCGACCTATGGGGACCGCGACCACGATGCCCCGGCCGACACCGAGACCAGTCTCGGCCGGATCATCAAAGAAACCGTCTCGGCCGGGGGGAACATCGTCATCCCGGTTTTTGCCGTGGAGCGAGCCCAGGAGATGATGTTCCATCTCAGCCGGCTCATCCGCCAGGGACGCATCCCTCGCCTGCCCGTCTTTCTGGACAGCCCGATGGCGACTGACGTCACCGACGTCTTCTTGCGTCATCAGGAATGCTTGGACAAGGAGACGACCGGCCTCTTCCGATCAGGTCAATCGCCCTTTCAGTTCGCCGGTCTGCGCTACGTCCGCACCCAGGCGGAGTCCAAGGCCATCAACGGCCTGCGGCAGCCGGCCGTCATCATGGCGGGGTCGGGTATGTGCACAGGCGGACGAATCAAGCACCATCTCGTCCACAACATCTCCCGGCCCGAATCCACCATCTTGTTCGTCGGCTATCAGGCGGTCGGCACGCTCGGCCGCCAGATTACAGCCCGTCCTCCTGAAGTCCGGATTTTTGGCCAGCCGCGTCCCCTGAGGGCGCGGGTCGAGCAAATCCATGGTTTTTCCGGTCATGCGGACCGGGGCGGACTCATGGACTGGGTCGGCCATTTCCGGCCGCCCCTTCCTGTCCTCTTTCTGACTCATGGCGAAAAAGAGGTCGCCCTCGGCCTGGCCAGGTCCCTCCGGGAAGAGAGGAACCTCGACGTCAATGTCCCCGGCTATCAAGACCTTTACGAGCTGAAATTTTCCTTTAATTCTTGACATCCGCAAGGTTTTCGTTTTATTTATCTTTTTGAATTGAACCGGAAACCCCCGAGCCAAACCCAGGGATCGAAGGGGAAGGATCAGAACAGGAAAGAAGCCGTAAGATGAAGACCACCGTCGAACCGGGAAGGGGCAGGGTCCCGTCCAGGGCAACGGGCGCGGCTCTTTCCCTGGTCGTCACCGCCACGCTCGCGTCTCTTCCTGCACTGCTTCCCGGCTGTCGCGACGACTCTGCGCCTTCCACCCACACCGTGAAGAGGGACAGGATCCTCATTTCCACGATCAAGCGGGGCTATTTCAAAGAGACGATTACCATAACGGGGAAAATCCTGCCGATCAACATCGTCTATTTGGACGCCCTGGAGGGCGGGCGGGTGGAGAAGGTCTTCGTCGAAGCGGGCTCGATGGTCAAGCAGGGAGACCAGCTCCTCCAGCTGACCAACACGAACCTGTTGATGGATATGATGTTCCGCGAATCGGAGCTTTTCCAGCAGAGCAACAACCTCCGCAACACGCGGCTTTCGATGGAGCAGTTCAAGCTCCAGCTCAACCAACAGCTCACCGACATCGAGAACAAGCTGCAGCAGCAACGCCGCATCTATGAGCGTTACAAAGAACTCGAGAAGGACAGCTTGATTTCGCGGCACGAATATGAGCTGGCCAAGGACCAGTTCGAGTACCTGGTCAAGCAGAAGGAGCTGACCGTCGAAAGCCAGAAGAGCGAGCTGAAATTCAGGCAGGCGCAGATCGAGGCTCTTGAAGAATCCTTGAGCCGCATGCAGGCCAACCTCGACATCGTCAAGCAAAGACAGGAAAACCTCACCGTTATCGCACCGGTCTCCGGGCAGTTGACTTCGCTGACCGCCTCGGTCGGTGAGTCCATCTCGCCCGGCGCCCGCCTGGGCCAGATCGATCAGTGGGACGGGTTCAAGATCAGAACGAGTATCGACGAGCGGTTTATCGCCCAGGTCAAGCCGAAGGATGTCGGGGAATTCGATTTCGCCGGGAAGTCCTACAAAGTGGACGTCAAGAAGATCTTCCCGGAGGTCCGTGATGAAAAGTTTGAGGTTGACCTCGAATTTCTGGGAGAGTACCCTCCCGGGCTAAAGCGGGGACAGACCCTGCATATCCGTCTCGACCTTGTCGACGCCAATGAAGCTTTGCTCCTGGCCAAGGGGGAATTCCTGCGGGCATCCGGGGCCAAGTGGGTTTACGTCCTGGATGAAACCGGAAAGGGCGCAGTCAGGAGGAAGATCCGGACCGGCCGGCAGACCTCCCTGGTCCTCGAAGTCCTCGAAGGGGTGAGCGAGGGAGAAGGGGTGATCGTCTCGTCCTATGAGAGCTTCAAGAATTGCGACCGCCTCGTCCTGAAGTAGGTTCCCCCTGCTGCTTCCCGGCGCTCCGCCGGGAATTCGACTCCAAGACTTTTTGAATAGGCACACCATGAAGGAGGTGCTCGATGGTCAAGATGTCCAGCCGCCTCATGTTCAGGTTCCTGACCGGCTTATGGATCGGGCTGTCGCCGCTCGCCGCCCAACAATCCAGCCGGGCTCTTTCCCTCAGGGACTGCATCCTCATCGCCCTGAAGAACAACCTCGGAATCCAATCGGCTGTTCTGGATCCTCTGCTGGCCGATTCCCAAGTTGCCTGGTCGAAAGAAAAATTCCTTCCCCGTCTGTCCTTCGCGGCCAGCCGGCAGGACAACAGCTCCGCCTCCTATTCCTTCATCGACGCCGCCGAAAAGGTCACCAGCCAGTACAACGACGTATCCGCTTCCGTCTGGCAGGCGATCCCTACCGGAGGAGCGGTCTCGATCACTCTCAGCGGCTACAAGAGTGAATCCAACCGCAGCTTCCAGACGATCAACCCCCGCTACGGAAGCACGCTCAGCCTGAACTTCAGCCAGCCTCTTCTCCGGAACTTCGGCCCCAAGATAAGCCGGCACCAGATTGTTATTTCCCAAAACAACAAGGATATCTCAGAGAGCTATCTCGAGTCCGTCCTCTCGGACACGGTCTATAACGTGGAGCAGGCCTACTGGAACCTCATTTACGCCATCGAGAACCTCAAGGTCAAGCAGCAGTCGTTGGACCTGGCTAAAGATCTCCTGGCAAAAAACAAGAGGGAGGTCGAAGTCGGCATGGTAGCTCCGATCGAAGTCCTGAGCGCCGAAGCCGAGGTGGCAACACGCGAGGCCGACATCCTCTATGCCCAGATGTCGGTCTCCAACAGCGAGGATCTCCTCAAGACGGTCATCAATATCGAAGCCGAAGAGGGGGCCGGCCGGATCGGGATCGTGCCTTCGGACGAGCCGACCCAAGAACCCCGGGTGGTCAGCTTGGACGAGGCCCTCAAGACCGCTCTCGATATGCGGCCTGACCTCCAAGCCAAACGGATGGGGGTGAAGAACGATGAACTCAATGTCGCCTACGCCAAGAACCAGAGCCTTCCCGACCTGAGCTTCTACACATCCTATTGGAGCCCGGGCATATCGGGAACACAGCTTCTCTACCAGGACAATAATCCTCTAACCGGAGTTGTTATCGGACGAATTCCCGGCGGGGCCGGCGCCGCCGTGGGCGACGCCCTGGGTCTCCGGTACGAAAACTGGTCCTTCGGGATCCAAATCAGCGTCCCGGTGTCATATCTTACATCCCGGGCCCAGTATGAGGTTTCGAGGATCGGTTACGAGCAATCCCTGGTCGAGCTCGAGAACCTGGAGCAACGGATCTTCCTGGAAATCCGGACCGCGGTTCGGGCCACCGAGATCAACTTCAAAAGGGTTCTGGGTTACCGGGCGGCCCGGGAGCTGGCCGAAAAAAAGTTGGAAGCCGAGGAGAAAAAACTCAAGGTCGGCTTGACGACCAATTACGTTGTCCTCCAATACCAAAGGGACCTGGCCGATGCCAAGACCGCCGAGCTCAGGGCCCTGATCGAATACAACGTGACATTGGCCTATCTGGATAAATCGCTGGGGACGGGGCTTCAGAATAAAGACATCGTCTTCTCCAGCCTGAAGAAAGCTGGGTTAAAGTCCCAGCCGCCGAACTACTGAAGAACGACCGGCGTCGTCTTGTACCCGCCTTTGAGCGAATCGTAGACGAGCTCCGCCCGCCCGCCGCCCTTGACCAGCAGCCGCAGCTCAACGCGGCCGAAACCGGGGACGCCGCTCTCGACCCAGAGAGTGTTCTCGTGCGTCCCAATCTTCCGGGTCAGGCTGCGGAAGCGGTCGATGATCTGGCCGGCGGCGACGAGCTCAACCTTCAGTCCAGAGAGCGAGAGTCTGTCCGCGCGGTGGAGCTTCTTCTGAAGCGTCACCGCAGCCAGGGACGGAGTCACCCGGCTGTTGGCGATCGTGACATCAACCTGGTAGAGGTCGCCCTTGATATTGGTAACTTCTGCCTTTTCGAATTCCAGGCGGGCAAGCTGGTCGGCGTGGTATAAGCAGAAGGCGGCGTTCCGGTGACAGGTCTCGGCCAGCCGGAACAGGGGAGGGACCCGTTCGCCGAATTTCTTGACGCCTCCGATCTCGATGTCGCCGTAAAGAGGATGCTTGTACGGTTTCCAGTCGGTCCACTGCTCACCCATGAGGACGAGGTCGTGGTAGACCATCTGTTCGACCCGCCCTCCCTGGAACATCATCATCGCGGCCTCCTCGTCTTCCGCCTCTTGCTCCTCTTCGCCCCGGCGCCGCGGCCCGGCCTGTTCTACAGGGTCGAGGTCCAGCTCATTGGAAAAAGTGAATATGCCCAAGGTAGAATACAAAAAATCGATACTCCCGCCATACACCGTGTACAAATCCTTGTAGATGGTGATATAGCGATAGCGGGGCAGTATCTTTTCGCCCTTTTTGCCCACATAATCATAAACACTCCGGTCAAGCGGAGAGAAATCGCCCAGGTTTTTCGCCCCCGGGCCGCGCAGGATCATGCCTCCGTTATTGTGAAAGTTTTGGGCGCCCGCGATGTTGGGATGGGCCAATATGAAATCGCGGACAGCCTTGGTCTCCGGCCAGCAGAATGGATACGGACCCGCTCCCCACTGAACATAATCAGGCTGCCAGTTGTAACCGTAATTCCGATTCATGTCATAGCCGCCGGGGCCGTCTTCGTTGATCTGGCCGTCACCGTCGTTATCGATCCCCTCCTCTCCAAGGAGGATGTATTCCCCTTTTTCGCCGGGTTTGACGGGGACCATGATGCGGGGATCATCGGGATGCGGCTTGTAGATCCCATGGGGGTCCTTCCTCCGCATCTGGGTGAACGAGCCGTCCCCATCGAGGTCCTCCGGCCCGTCTTCATCGGCCACCCCGTCGCGATCAGAATCATAGGGGACCAAGCCGGAGCGCGGCGAATCGGGGTCGGAAGCTTTGTTGATGTACCAGTCGCGGCTGTCGGGGTTCATGGTGGGGACGACGTAGAAGGCCCGCTCATCCAGCAGCCGGGTGGCGAGCTCCGTCTTGCCGTAGTTCTTGAGCAGATAATAAGCCGCGTACAGGGCGACCTCCGTTCCCTGGATCTCGTTGCCGTGGATGTTGCCGTCGATATAGTAGCCCGGCTTTCTTTCGGCCGGCCCTGTCTTGGGATTGTTTAAGATGATGGCCCAGATGTCCCTCCCGGCAAAGGACTTGCCGATTGACTGGAGTGCTGCCAACTGTGGATAGGCTTTTTCCAATGCCTGAAGAGCCTTGGTCAGCTCGGCATGATCATAGAAATGGTCAAAGGACAGGCTGACCTCATCGGAAATAAGAACGCCCGGGTTGAGAAGCCAGGCCAGGGCAATCGCCCCGATGAGAAACCTGGATGTCTGGATATGGGCGCGCATTGTGTCCTCCTTTAATCTAAGACAATGGAAACCGACGCCGTCCCCAGCCTTGGCGTGGCGGCGCTGACGACGACGGAAGTCCCTTTTTTCCCTTTGACTGTCCATTCGAGCTTCCTGGTATCCCAGCTTCCGTCAAGAAAGGGGATGGACTCGATCGGCCGGCCAGAAAAGAGGGCCTGTTCGTCCCCCAGCTTGAGTCTGACTATGATCGGCCAGGCAGTCCGGGCTCTGCGGCCCTGGGCGGTCGAAGTCGGGAACCAGCCCGGGTTGGTGAAATACGCGGTCAGCTGATAGAGATCAGACCCGAGGGACTTGACCTCAGTCTTGCTGATCTCGAGCCCGGGAAGCTTCCTTATGAGGCCGACAAAGAAATCTGTGTGGAAGGCGATCGTCTTTTCCGCCTCCCCACGAGGAGGCACGGTCCTGAGATGCGGCGCAAATCCGCCGATTTCGATATCGCCCAGAGTCGGATGCTGGAATGGCGTCCATTCGACAAAGCCCTTTTCGGGGAGCGAGGCGTCCGCCCACCTCAGGATGTAGGCATCCGGATGTTCTTCCCCGTCGGCGCCCGGCTGCTTCGGCATCTTCTCCATCATCTCGGCCATTTTCTTAGGATCGACCTGCCCGGACTTGACCATTTTGATCAACATCTCGGCGCTGAAATTCGGCGGCGCTCCCTGTTCCTTGAGCAACGCGCTGATCTTGTCTTCGCCGAGGGCAAGGAATTCCTCGGAAGACATCGTTTTGAGCTTCTCGGCCGTCAGAGCATCCTTGGCCGGTTCCTTCTTGGGCTCCGGGACGGCCCAAAGGTCAACGGAAAAAACCGGAACGCCATACTGGAAATAGCAATAGGCGGCAAAGGAGCCTTTCCCCACTCCCTTGGCCCTTTTCTCGGGGTAGTCCAGCTTGGCCTCTTTCAGGCCATCCTTGTATTCCTTCTGAACGGCCTCCAGGACGGGCAAATCCTGCCGGTCGATCTGGACCGCCGCCCCGATTCCCAGAAACATGGCGGCCATGTCCTCCGTAATCTCCATCCCGCCTCCCATGCCCGAGGCGTTGGCCGCAGCGACGATCTCTTTGATCGTATATTCCTGGTCTGGCTCAAGGCCGATGAATGTGGCGATCATCCGCGGCACTTTGACCCGATCGGCCGCTGCCTTGGCTTGCCCGGTCTGCTGGAGGTTGAGGATCGTGTTCTCGGTCGAAAAATTCAGGACAAGAGAAATGTTGCGATGATTGACCAAAAACTCAACGAGGGCCAGGGTCTCCGCCTCGGAGACAGGATAGAGCCCGGCGGCCTTGACGTTATATTCGTAGTCGTGGGCAAAATTGCGGTTGAGCTCAACTCCGCCGGCCGGGTCCTCGTTGTACTCCCCGTCGCCGTCATTGTCCAACCCTTCGGTGTAAACTTTATAAATTCCCCGCTCTCCCTTTTGAGGGTCGGCCAGCTTCATGAGCCGGGGCTCCTTCGGATCAGGCAGCCATTTTCCTTCAGGGTCTTTGACCCTGATCTGAGTGATGAGCCCGTCCTTGTTCAGGTCATCGGGCCCATCTTCGTCCACCAGCATGTCCAGGTCTTCGTCGACGGGACGGGCGTTCGTCGTGCGCTCAAACTGAGGACGGCTGAAAAAGGCCGCGGCGGCATCCGGGTTGAGCAGCGGAGCGACATAAACGGTCCGGGAATCGACGAGCTCGGTGATCGCTTTGTCGGTCCCGTATCCATTGAGAAGCTTCTCGCAGAGCGCCAGGGCCGCCTCGGTGCCGATGAGATGGATGCCCTCGATGTTGGCGGCGACAAAAGCGGCCGGCCGCGAGTCAGGATCAAGGCCTCCGTGGGTTTGAGCCGCTACCCTCAACACAGCGATCTCAGAGCCGTTTTGGCTCTTCCCGATCGGAATCAGCTTGGCTATCTGAGGATGGACAGAGGCCAGAGAACGGAGCGCTACGGCGACCTCGTCCGGTGTCCGGTATTTCTCAGAAAAGGACTTCGCGCTGGAAAAGGCCGAAAGCGAAAGGAGCGCGGCCAGCCCGAAAATGACCCGAGCTCGACGATTCATGCTTCCTCCTTGGGTTTCCGATTTCTCGAGGCCTAAACAGCAGAAAAGAGTTCATACGGATGACCACCCGAATTGTTTAAAAGCCTATTAATTACGAAGAGCGTATCTTATAATTAAAAACTCCCCGTAAGTAAAGTCATCCAAGGAGGGAAGATGGGCTTTCATAATCCCCGCAACGCAGCGTGGCTGGTCAGTCTGTCAATCGGCACCCTGATGATCCCTGCGCCGGCGCGAACCCAGAGCGTCGACCGGATCGGAAAGCTTTATGAAAAGATGTCCTGGCGCGGGATCGGCCCGGCCGTGATGGGCGGCCGGACGGTGGACATCGAGGCCGTGGAGAAGAAGCCTTGGATCATCTACGCGGCTGTCGGACCGAGCGGGGTTTGGAAGTCGGAGAACGCCGGAGTGACCTGGACCCCGGTCTTTTTCAAAGAAACGACCGTGTCCGTGGGCGATGTCACCATCGCTCAATCCCACCCGGATATCGTTTGGGTAGGGACCGGTGAGTCCACGTGCCGGAATAGCGTGACCATCGGCGACGGGGTTTATAAATCTTCCGACGGAGGGAAGACCTGGATGAACAGGGGGCTCAAGGAGACCCGGCACATCAGCCGGATCATCGTCAACCCGGGCGATCCCAATATTGTCTTTGTCGCCGCCATGGGCCATCTCTGGGGACCAAATGCCGACCGCGGGGTCTTCAAGACGACCGACGGAGGAAAGACCTGGAAAAAGGTGCTCTATATCGACGAGAACACCGGCTGCGCCGACCTGGCCATGGACCCGGCCGACTCCCTGACTCTCTACGCCGCCGCTTATGAACACCGCCGGCTGCCCTATTATTTCTCGAGCGGCGGTGCGGGAAGCGGCCTTTACAAAACGGCCGACGGCGGAGAGACCTGGACGCGGCTGACCAAGGATCTTCCCGAAGGCATTCAAGGACGGATCGGCGTCGCCGTCGCGCCTAGCGCGCCCGGAGTCGTTTACGCTCTGATCGAACACAAGGAGGGAGGGATCTGGCGGTCCGAGGACAAAGGGGAGACCTGGAAACGGAGGTGCGATGTCGAAACCTACAGGCGTGTCGGCAGCCGTCCGTTCTACTACAGCCACATCCGCGTCGATCCCACGAACGACCTGGTCGTCTATGTCCAATCGACTGGCTTTCACGTCTCGGTCGACGGCGGGCAGAAATTCAAAGCCATCGGCGCCGGCATCCACTCCGACCACCATGCCCTCTGGATCAATCCGTCCAACCCCCTCCATCTCATCGCCGGGAACGACGGCGGGATCGACATCTCCTACGACGGCGGCAAAACCTGGCTGCCCATCCAGACCCTGGATGCGGCCGAGGTCTATCAGGTCGGCTATGACATGCGCCGGCCTTATTACGTTTATTGCGGCCTCCAGGACAACGGAAGCTGGGGCGGCCCGAGCGCCACGTTCGATGTCACCGGGATCGCCAATGACGACTGGATTTCCATCGGCAGCGGAGACGGCTTTTACGCCCTTGCCGACCCCGACGACTCGAACACCGTCTACAGCAACTCGCAGATGAACGGCCTCTACCGCTATGATTGGCGGGTGCTTAAGAACAAGGCGATCCGGCCGACGGCGAGCTTGGCCGGACCGCCCTTCCGGTTCAACTGGAACTCGCCCATTCA
>Ga0315295_10005146_pt1 | contig 11185 bp, 7 predicted proteins | sample YL17G14_0_MG_FD_204453 | JGI IMG/M metagenome (GOLD analysis project Ga0315295, IMG submission 204453) | Sediment microbial communities from Yellowstone Lake, YNP, Wyoming, USA - YL17G14_0 | ecosystem: Environmental > Aquatic > Freshwater > Lake > Sediment | place: USA: Wyoming | collected...
TCGATCATCCGAAAGGGTGGAGCCGGCACTTGATCAGGCAATTCTTAGACAAGGAATTTAAGAGACATCCTGCCATCGCGTCGATTGTGAGAAGAGATCCCCCTGTCTTTACCTCCAACCACGCCCCTTTTTTTCAGGGAGGGGGAGATTGGGTGATGGGGAGATAGGGTGAGAATTAAACAAAGGATTAATCAAAAAAACAAATCTATCCCGTTTTTCTGTTAAGCGAAATGACTTGACCGCTCTGTCTCCTTACGATATAATGAATTTGTAAGGAATCTGAATATGAGGCTTACAGGCTCTAACCTTTGAGGGATTAGAAGGAAAATAGAAGGGAGAAGAGGAATGCAATCGGTTATTACTTCAAAATTTCAAACCACAATTCCGAAGGCTGTGCGGGAGAGCCTCAAACTTTCGGTCCAGGATGCCCTGAAATGGAAAATTGAGAGAGGAAAGGTCATTGTATACCCCGCCCAGAAAAAGTTCCTGCAACACAAAAATACCATAAAAACAGGAAAAGGAGATATTTCTGCTGATGTCGAGCGGGCTCGAACCATGCGCGTGGAGAAATATCGGTGAAGAAGTATATTATCGATACAAACGCTTTGATATCCTATGTGACCGATCGCAATCCGGATCAGCAGAAGAGAATCGCAAAGATTTTTCAGGAAGTGGTCAGATTGAAAGGGGTCATCCTGTGTCCCCAAAACGTTTTAACCGAGTTCATCTATGTTTTGGATAAGGCTTACGGTATTCCTAAGAATGACATCCGGATGATGGTTAAAGATTTTCTGGCTATGCCGGGAATTGAATTGGTTCATGAAATCGATTTCCCCACTGTGTTAAAGTTTTGGCCGGAAGCCATAGCGGATTTTGGAGATGCCGTTGTGGCATCTCTGGGAGACCTGTATCAGGGGTCTGTTATCGTGACGTTTGATCTTAAATTCATTCATACCCTCAAAAAGCTCGGGTTGCCAGTCGAAAAACAATGAGCCGTATTGGTTTGAAAAACACCCGGTAATCATTTCATTGTTCCCTTCGCTCTCCTGAATAACCCTTTCCTTCACCGGATGCTATTTGGACTTCCCCCCTGCTATGTTATGCATGTTCTGCACGTCCCCCTGGTTTACTTAAAATTAAATTTTTGGTATAAATAGGTCAACTTCCGGGGGAATTAAAAATTCAAGATCGGGGTCGAAAGCTGACTTCGTAAAGACCGGTCTTTTAGGAAAGTGATCGAGAATTTGAGGAAGGCTAAATCAAGAAAAGAAATACTTTATTACGATTGCCTGACCCTCCAGCCTGCATTACCGAGGGAATGCTATTGGTAATCCACTTAATTTCCTTGAGATTATTCCCCCTTTTTACTATACTGACACTTACATATACACACCGTTGTCTATAAAAGTCTCAGGGATGAAAACTGAAACGAAAAGACGCTCTCAAGGAATCGTCTCCTGGCCTGAAGATGAAAGGCCGCGTGAACGACTACTTAGCCGTGGCTCGCATGCGCTGACGGATGCGGAGTTGATTGCAATTCTGGTTCGCGTGGGGTTTCAGGGTACGAATGCGGTGGAATTGGGGCGTCAATTGTTGAAGCGGTTTGGAACATTACGTGCAATGGCTGAAGCGCCGCTGTCAGCGTTGCTCGACGTAAAAGGACTGAAGGGTGCGAAAGCGGCACAACTTGCCGCTGCCATGGAGATCGCAAGGCGAGTGTCTCTTCCTGACAAGCGTGAGCAGATTCAAATCAAGGGCACCACGCAGGCGGCCGATTATTTGCGGGAACGATTGAGAGGGCTGGCCGATGAGCATTTTCGCGTACTGTACATGAGTCGTCAGAACCGTCTGCTGGACGATACCCTTCTCGCACAGGGTGCAGTGGACCACGTGAGGCCTCCTATTCGTAACATCGTTGCGCGAGCGTTGCAGGTGAATGCGAGCGGCATGATCGCTGCACACAATCATCCGTCGGGCGCTGCTGAACCAAGCGAGTCTGATCGCTTGTTGACGCGAGACTTGATTGCGGCATCGCGACCATTGCGGCTCAAGGTGTTGGATCATGTCATTGTGGCTCAGGAAACGACTTACAGTTTTGCTGACAGCGGACTGCTCAATGAGTTGGAGTTGGAATGTCTATCACCAGAGCCTCCTACGCATAAACGGAGATCATCGAGGGACGCGGAATGATAACGCCTGAACAGCGTCAGGAAATTATTCGGCTATTGGAGCAGGACGAGGAACTTTCGCCCGAGTGGGCAAGGATCCTGTTTCCGCCAGAGAAGCGGGAATACGAACTTGTATATCACGGCAAGGAACGCGAGGAAGACGTTCTTACCAACACCCTGGCGGTACCGCTTCAGCCTGTTCGCACGTTCGGGAGTAATGGCGGAAACGGCAAGGACAAATGGCAGAACATGCTCATCTTCGGCGACAATCTTCAGGTGATGAAATCTCTGCTGGAATTGAAGAAGGCCGAGAAGCTCTGCAACGCCGACGGGACGCCGGGCGTGCGGCTCGTGTACATCGATCCGCCATTTGGCACAGGTGACGAGTATGCAATCACAGATGACGTGAAAGCCTACTCGGCGAAGCTTAAGGGCAGTCGTTTTATCGAATTCTTGCGGAAACGACTGATCATGTTGCGCGACCTTCTTTCGGACGACGGAAGCATCTTCGTCCGGATCGATTACCACTTCGGGCATTACATAAAAGTCGTGATGGATGAGGTGTTCGGGGAGCAGAACTTCCAAAACGACATAGTGATTAACCGAGTGAAGAAAGGACTCCAAGGCATAACGAGATTCAACGTAAGCAAGGAATCCATTTATCTTTACTCGAAGACCGCTAATTTCCACTTCGACAACCCGAAAGTGTCGAGACGGTGCAATTTCTGCGGCAGAGACAAAGACCCAATCTGGGATGATCTCACATCGCCTGGCCTGAGACATCCGCCCGAAAGGATCATTTTCGGAAGGAAATATCTGCCGCGGCGAGGAAGACATTTCACATACATACAGGAAAAGATCGACGCGCTGGAAAAGGCCGGAAGACTCCGTCTCAATCCGGAGATCGGATATTATGATCTGGAAGGCAACAAGATTGAAGCTCGCCCTGAATATCTCCAGACCGAGACTGTTCCGATCGATGACAATTGGACAGATATCAAAGGGTACGCTTTCAAGACAGGGTATCCCACCGAAAATCACGAGGACCTTCTCGAACGCGTGATTCTTACGGGGTCAACCAAGGATGACATCGTGCTGGATGCTTTCGGTGGCTCCGGCACGACCTGCGCCGTCGCCGAAAAACTCGGCCGTCGGTGGATTGGGATCGATTGCGGTAAGCTCGCAATCTACACGATGCAAAAACGGATGCTGAATCTCCGTAAAGAAATTGGCAACAACGGGCCGAAGCTCGAGCCTAAGCCTTTTACGCTCTACAACGCTGGCCTCTATGACTTCTCCAAACTCAAGGAATTGCCGTGGGAATCCTGGCGATTCTTTGCACTACAACTCTTCCAGTGTCGCGATGAGCCGCACACCATCGGGGGCATCAAGCTCGATGGCTTTCTCAAGGGCGCGAGCGTACTTGTGTTCAATCACATGAAGGAGAAAGGTGCCCGGATTGATGAGGGGACTGTTGAAAGCCTGCACGAAGCACTCGGTACGCGAGTGGGTCGCAAGCTATTCATCATCGCCCCGGCACTCACGTTCGATTTTCAGCAGGACTATATTGATTTAGAAGGTGTGCGCTACTATGCCCTTCGGATCCCGTATTCAATCATTCATGAGCTGCATCAGCGCGAGTTCACAGCCCTGAAGCAACCGTCGGATGAGATGGCGGTCAACGATACGGTGGAGGCCGTCGGTTTCGATTTCATTCGCACGCCTGAGCTGAAGTTTGATTGTGGTATTAGCAAGCGAAAGGGTGATTCGCGGACTACAGGTTTCATCCGCATCAAGACATTTAAGAGCGAGGCGATGGTGCGGGAGCCGATGCGGAAGAGGGGCAACCTGGAGACGCTCTCGATGGTGATGCTGGACTACGACTTCGATGAGAAATCTCAAATCTTTGACCTCGACGCAATCTTTCACGCTGACGTGATAGAAAGGGAGAATTGGGAATTCCGTTTCCCGCTCGAAACCATGGGAAAGAAAATGATGGCCGTCTTCATTGACATTTACGGCAATGAGGCACGGGTGGTGATAGAGGCAGAGCAGTTGGGGAAAATAGTAAAGAACGGAATAAAAGTTAATGCACGCAGAACAGTGGCGAGGAAGTCAAAGACAAGGCGTTAGGTTATGACGACACGCGGCGACCGACAAACCTTTCGGAATGAAGACCTTGTTCTTAAGGTCACGACCAACATAGACCCTGTTGTCTGGGACGAGTCGAAGTATGAAGCGTTTCTCGACGAGCTTTGCGGAATGCGAGAATACCAAAAAGACACCATCCGAACAACAATGCGGTATTTGCTCGGTGGCAAATACGCCAACCTACGGGAGTTGGCGAAGGAGAACTTCGACGCGAATGACGAGATTCAGCAACGCTACGGTTCATGGTCGGGGATGGAGCGTCACCTTCAATTGCCCGAACAGCTTTCTTGCTCGATAGACCTTGCCACGGGTACGGGCAAGAGCTACATCCTTTATGGTCTTGCCGCCATCTTGCTTGCGGAGGGGAAAGTTCACCGTGTGCTCGTGCTCTGTCCATCGAACACTATCGAAGCCGGGTTGTTGGAGAAGTTTCGAGACCTCGCGGGCAATGCCGACCTCCGGGATGTCTTGCCCGAGGGTGTTAGAGTTCGAGCACCTAAAATCATCAATGCTTCGGAAACAATCGTAGATGGTTCGATCTGCGTGGAGAATTACCACGCGATTCTCGAACACGTGAAGTCCTCCATCCGCGACAGCCTGAAAGGGCAGGGTGAGCGTGTAGCTGTATTTAGCGATGAAGCCCATCACGTAGCCAACGAGACCGGTACGAAAGCAAAGAAGTGGAAGGAATTTTTACTCAACCCGGAATATGGGTTCAAGATTGTCGTGGGCGTGTCCGGGACTTGCTACGTCGGTGACGACTATTTTGCGGACGTTGTGAGTCGCTATTCGCTGAGGCAGGCTATTGAGGATCGGTGGGTAAAGAGGGTCGAATATGTCGCTGAGATGCCTGAAACTGACAGCCCAGAAGAGAAGTGGCAGCTTATTTATAATCGCCATCAGGATTGGAAGAAGAAATTGAAGAAACGTAGTATCAGACCACTCTCTATCATCGTTACGAGGGGGATCTCTGATTGCAAACGGGTTGCCGAGGAGTTTGGGGCATTCTTACAAGAGTGGGAGAAGATTTCTGCAGATCAGGCCAAACAAAAGGTATTACCTGTAACCTCTGCGAAGGAGCACCAGCCAAACGTTGCCAGACTCAGGGTTGTGGACAGTCCTGCCAGCAAAGTGGAGTGGATTGTCTCAGTTTCAATGCTCAGTGAGGGTTGGGATGTGAAAAATGTCTTTCAGATCGTCCCGCATGAGGAACGAGCGTTCAACAGCAAGCTGCTTATCGCGCAGGTGCTCGGGCGCGGCTTGCGTCGTCCCAATGGTTGGAGTGGTGAAGACCCGATGGTGACCGTCTTCAATCACGACGCGTGGTCTGGGCGAATTCGCCACCTGGTGAATGAAATATTGGAAATCGAACGACGGTTGTCTTCGTCAGTTATCGGGCCCTCGCCGCACCATTTTGACCTTCATAATCTCAACTACGACCGCGACGAAGACACCAGTGAGTTTACGAAGAAGGGAGAGTATCGGCTCCTGGAGGACGGTTTTGTCGATCTACCCACTCAGGTGGAGGCGGAGGACGTTTCGATTGAGTTCGAGCGGGCAGTCACGGGTGAGCACGCGAAGTTCAAAACCCGCGTTAAGCACAAGACCTACACTGTCGAGGAAGTGGCGAACCTGATGTACAGTCGTTTCCAGTCCATTGATGAGGAATCCAAGGATGCCGAAGATCCCAAAGATCGGACGAACTATGCAAAGAAGTTCCCCCTTGAGCGCTGCGAGCAGATCGTCAAGGAGTCGCTGAAAAGAGCGAAGATCAAGTCCGGGCGGATCACTGATGATAATCGGCAAAAATTTCTTCAGGCACTCGGCCCGTTGCAGCGCAAGAAGGCAAAACGGGTCGTTTACAAGCTTAATCCAAAGGCGCTTATCACGATGAGCACTGAGGAGCGCCAAGCGGAGAGTTGCAGCGCCGCCGAGTTGCGGAGAGGGGACAAGACTGTTTTTTACGGACCTGGCTGTGAAGCAACGCTCGTGGATGAGCAGGTCGAGTTTTTCAAGGAAGTGCAGGATCCTGATGGTGAATTTCGGGCCGGGCGCGAAGCTATTGCTAACATGCATGATTTCAAGACCCCGCTGAATCTTGTTATTGCCGATGCCTCGCCCGAGCGGAGGTTTATCAAACGCCTTTGTGAACGGGAAAACGCACAGGCCCTTGACGCATGGCTAAAAAATACACCGCAAAGGTGCTACTGGATTGAGTATGCGTGGAAAAAGGGGGAACACCCAAAACGCAGTGACTTCAGTCCCGACCTCTTTATCAAGAAGGGTGCAATGATCTTTGTGGTGGAAATTAAGGGTGACGAGGAGATAGCTGATCCCTCTCCTGAGAATCAGAAGAAATACGAATATGCGGTAGAACACTTCCATCGGCTGAATAAATGGCTTGAGAAGGAAAACTTGACTGTCCGTTACCAGTTCAATTTTCTGACACCACAGGATTATAACAAGTTTTTTCAACAGATGCGAAATAATGATCTCAATGGGTTTAGTTCGGAACTTGACGTCGTTCTAAGAAAAGTCGCAGCTGCAGAGCCCAACAAGAATGGCTTGAACGCTAAATGAAGTTTTTAAAAATTGTAGTAATAAAAGGGTGTCTATCCCCAATTTGTTTTACTGAAGTGTTTTACGTCTAAGATATAATCTGTTACAATGCGAAAGTTAAAAGTGATGGTCTCGTAAAAAGTCCCAATTTGTCACCCTGAACTTGTTTCAGGGTCTCGTAACTCCCTGATTTTGTTAGATGGTGAATCAAGTTCAGCATGGCATTTTTTTGTCTTCCGACTTTTTACGAATTCATCAAAAGTAATAGGGTGATAAATGTCTCGCGGTGATCTTCTGAAAAAGCTCTTCCAAAGTTACCTTCGGAAAAATGACGAAGCATTTCAAAGCGTCGCCCTTGAGATTATTGCAGAGGAGCAGAAGAAGAACAACACACTGTTAGCTGAAGAGCTTCAGAAGATCCTTGCCAACCATATATCAAATTCCGTAACAGTGGAGCCAAAATATGATCTTGCCGCCCTTCCAAAAGACAAAGAACGGCAAGCGCTGCTTGTAGAGGTCCGAAAAGCCGAGCATTACCTGCCAGATATTATTTTGTCTAAAGACAATGGGGAATTGGTCAAAGAAATTATCGAAGACTTTCAACGGGCGGAAATCCTCAGGTCCCACGGTATCAAAGCGCGAACTAAAATTCTATTATGTGGACCTCCTGGATGCGGCAAGACGCTCTTAGCAGAGGTAATTGCCGCAGAGTTAGGATTACCAATTCTTTATACACGATTCGATGCGATAGTTTCTTCTTACCTTGGAGAAACATCGGCTAATATGCGCAAAGTATTCGACTACGCTTCTAGAGGGCTGTGGCTTATTTTTTTTGATGAATTTGACGCTATTGGAAAAAGCCGCGATGATCCATCTGAACATGGTGAATTAAAACGTGTCATCAATAGTTTTCTGCAACTTTTGGATGGCTTCCAAGGGAACAGTCTTGTGATTGCAGCGACAAATTATGAAGGTCTTCTCGATTTTGCACTCTGGAGAAGATTTGATGAAATATTGCGACTTGAGAAACCTACTATTCAAGAGATTCAGGCCTTACTTGTAAAAAAACTTGGGAGCGTCCCACACCCTGAGATCAATCCAAAGGCGGTAGCTAAACGTCTTAAGGGGCTGTCTCATGCTGAGGTTGAACGAATCTGCTACAATGCTATACGTCTAAGTATCCTACGAGACCTCTCGACTATTAGCTTTAAGCTATTTGATGAGGCAGTCAGAAGAGAAAAAAGACGGCTAAAAATCATAGGACAAGCGGCTAAACGGATTGAAAACTCTAGAGAGCTTTCTGAATAATTATGCCAAATCAAGATCTCAGGCGTCATGAGCATCTTGCTCTCCCTAGGGCAGAAATTGAGCCAGAGAGGAAACGTCGCCGTGGCTTCGGTCCTGTACCTGAAAAGCCTTTCCGAAGTCATGGAGGCAGCCTCAATCAACAAATCGAATCTACCCTCCAGCAATTTCAATTGCGCTCTCCAGTTCGTCCTCGCGGTATTGACCCTAAATTGCTATTGCGTATGAGCCTTGAAAGGCCAGGTGTGGTTCCAGAAGAAGAATGGGTCCGAAACGGCCTTATTCTACTTTCAGAAGACCGGGATGGTGCAACTGTGCTTTTGGCCAGCGAGCCTGAATTACGTGATTTCCGAAGAAAGCTCGGTGCATATCAAGGAGGCCCACGTGCCGATAGACAATACGCTCCACATGCAGCCCTGTTTAATGCGATAAGGCAAGTGAGGGAATATGGACCGGAAGATCGGAAGGGTAGATTGCTAACGGAGATTGAAATAGCGCCCGCACAAACATATGTGTTAGACCTTGAATTGTGGCACACAGGGAATGTTGAATCCTGCAGGCAAACACTCGCTCAAGTTGAAGCTTTTATCGGTAATAATGGTGGGAGAGTTGCGGATCGCTATATTGGCAATTCAGTTTGTTTGGCACGTGTTATATGTCCAGGCAGCCTCATTCACCATCTTCTGCAACTCGAAGCTGTAGCGACGGTGGACTTGCCTCCGAAACCCACCCTTACTGTGGCGGAGGTGCTCCAACCAACGGTTGAGGATTTCCCTCCAATTTCACGCCCTCCAGATGGAGCTCCTCGTCTGTGCGTCATTGATAGTGGTATTGCAAGCGGCCATCCTATGTTAGGTCCAGCAGCAGGTGAGGCAAGATCAATTCCAACTACCCTTGGCTCCCCAATTGACGATGATGGCCATGGAACCCGCGTTGCAGGGATTGCTCTCTACCAAGATATCGGAGAGTGTATTAGACTTCGACAATTCTCCCCTCATTTGTGGATTTTGAGCGCTAAAGTTACTGATGTGGAAATTAGCCAATTGGGAGAAAGAATTCAAAAATTCCCAGATGAAAAACTGATTCCCAATCAGATGCGGGAAGCTATTGAGTATTTCCATCATGAGCATCAGTGTAGGATATTCAACATTTCTCTTGGCGATGAGCGGCTGGTTTATACAGGAGGTAAACCATCTATCTGGGCTTGGACTTTGGACGATCTTGCAAGGACCCTGGACGTAGTAATTGTAGTTTCATCTGGTAATCTCTGGCCAGGGCAGAACGGCGATGATCCCGTATATCCACTACAGGCGTATCCGGGTTATCTGTTACGACCCGAAAATAGAATAATCGAACCTGCGACTGCGGCGATCCCTCTGACAGTTAGCTCGCTGGCCCACTCAGCGGCTCCACGCGGTTCAGATGGAAATACTGACTTAAGTCTGCGAGCCATCGCACCTGAGAATTCTCCCTCTCCTTTTTCGAGAACAGGATGGGGAATAGGGGATAGTCTGAAACCAGATCTTTGCGAATATGGTGGAAATCTTGTTTACTGGCATAGTGCAAACATTGTCCAAAGTAATAATCCAGGCGTTGAAATAGTGTCATTGAATCATGATTATGTTACGGGAAGATTGTTCACATGGGACAAGGGAACAAGCCTGGCAGCTCCGAAGGTGGCCCATCTTGCTGCGCACATTTTATCTTCGTATCCCGCTGCAACCGCTAATCTAATCCGTGCGCTTATTTCAAGTTCAGCGACCATACCTGAAACGGCAGAAAACCTGCTTCTGCCGTTGGGAAACGATGCGTGCTTTAGAGTTTGTGGATATGGAAAACCCGACACAGATTTGGCCCTATATTCATATGATCACAGGGTTACACTCTTTGCTGAAAACGAGCTTCCGGGTGATCGCTTCCACATTTATGAAATTCCCCTGCCAGACGTATTCAGAACAACCCGTGGAAAACGAAAGATCAGTGTAACTCTTGCCTTTGATCCACCAACGCGCCACACTCGAAAAGATTATCTCGGTTTTGGCATGAAATTTTGGCTTATTCGAGGAAAGACATTACCAGAAGTCGAGTACATTTTCCGAAAGCAACAACCTGGTGAAGATACAGTGCCCGGTCTTTCCAATACGAGTTATGAATGCACACTTGAGCCTAGACACAGACTACGGGAAAGAGGCACACTACAAAAAGGCATATTCGAATTTTTGCAAAACCCACGGGATGCCTATGGAGACACATATTACCTTGTAATCCAGTGTAAAAGAAATTGGAGCGAAGAAGAAAGGCAACGTTATGCGGTCGCTGTTGTCATCGAACACTTCGAACAGAACGTTGATCTTTATGTGGCAATACAACAACGGATTGCTGCTAGAGCAAGGGTTCGTGTTAGACGCTAATCCATTTGTCGGCCTACTCGGGGCTCAACCTTCGGTTTTCGCCTGCCTGCGTGCGCCGACAGCGTACTAATGGAAGATTTGGGGTCAGGCAATTGTAATAAAGTATTTTTTCTTTCCTTTCTTGGTCAAATCTTTTTTCAACTTCTATAGTAACTGCTAAACTGCCAGATTGCTTCGTCGCTTCCTGCCTACCGCAGGCAGGCGCTTCTCGCAATGACAGGAAGGGAAAATCGTTTAAAATAGGTTATAATGAAATTTGTGAAAAAGTCCAGAAATCTCTGATTCAGAGGTCTCTGCTAAGGGTTTGAAGGGTTTTTCAGAGACCTCATAATGTTTTTGACTTCTCTGAGAGATCCCTCTATTCCTTTAAGGCCACTTTTAGAAAAAACCGACAGTTCTAATACCTATCCATGAAAAATATACGAAATTTTAGCATCATCGCGCACATTGACCATGGGAAATCAACCCTGGCAGACCGGCTCATTCAAATTACCGGTATGGTCGATGAACGAAACTTCAAAGATCAGATCCTGGATAATATGGACATAGAGCGCGAGCGCGGAATCACCATTAAGAGCCAGGCCATTGCCC
>Ga0315295_10005147_pt1 | contig 11185 bp, 6 predicted proteins | sample YL17G14_0_MG_FD_204453 | JGI IMG/M metagenome (GOLD analysis project Ga0315295, IMG submission 204453) | Sediment microbial communities from Yellowstone Lake, YNP, Wyoming, USA - YL17G14_0 | ecosystem: Environmental > Aquatic > Freshwater > Lake > Sediment | place: USA: Wyoming | collected...
GACATACCGCTCATAACCAGCAAAATGCTCATCTCCCCCATCGCCCCCTAATAATACGTCAACGCTGTTTTCTTTCGCCAGCTTCATACAAAAGTATGTTGCTATAGCCGAAGAATTACCATATGGCTCATCGTATTCCTTAATGAGCACCTTAATCGCTTCGATAAGATCTCGGGGCTCTACGCAATACTTATAACTTTTTAACCCAAAATGCTTTGCAGCAATATCAACATACTCTAGCTCATTGTAAGCATCCTCTCGAAAGCCAATAGAGAATGTCTTCACTTCATTTTCAGTATTTCTCCCCATTAACCCTGAAACAGTGCTTGAGTCAAGCCCGCCGCTTAAAAAAGCACCTATGCGTTGATTTTTCTGATCAAACCTCTTCCTTACTGCTTCTTCTAATGTCTCTCTGATTTTACGGCAATAATAAGCTTCTCCTTTGTTTTCACTCTCTATATAAGAAATATCCCAATATTTTCGTAAATTTAACTTGCCCTTACTTACGACGAGGAGGTGAGCGGGAGGTAGCTTTTTAATCTCTTTATATATCGTTTGAGGCGTGGGGATAAAACTGAAGACTAAATATTCATAAATAGCATTTTTGTCTATGGTTGGCTCAAATAAATTACTTTTTAAAATCGCTCTTATTTTTGAGGAGAAAATGAAATGTTTATCATCAAAATAATAATTTAATATGCTTGTTCCGAAGCGATCTGTGAAAAGCAATAATTTATCTTCATTTTTATCCCATACGCAGAAATTAAACTGTCCTTCTAAATGTTCTACGCAGTTCTCATTATATTTGCGATAAAGTTCGGCTATTGCCGAGGCAAAATTTACTGTTATCCCATAAGCTTCGCCTGCAGCAATCACAATTATTTCATTATCTTTATAAAAATGGTTCTGCATATCAGCAGAGCAAAGACCCAATCCGATATTTCCATCGATTGCGATTTGGGTTTTCTCAGAATCCATATTCTGCATAGAAACTGTCATAGAAGAAAAAGGAGATTCGTCTATTAACTTTTCTTTCTCAAAATTCAAAAAACCGCAAATACCAGACATAAATCTTCCTTCCTTTTTATTTTAAAAGCTCCTGATATAGCTTGTCTATTTTTTTAGCTATAATCGGCATATCGTATTTTTCTTTCGCCAAAAGAAGATTTGTTTTACCCATTCTTTGCCTTAAGTCTTTATCCCCTAATAAAATTTTTAGTTTTTCGGATAAAGTGTTTATGTCTCCGGGCTGAATAATAAAAGCATTCACTCCGTCCTGCAGCACATCTCTTACTCCTCCAACATCAGTAATAATTATAGGCAACCCTGCGGCCATAGCCTCCAGCATTACGTTAGGAAAATTCTCAAAATAACTTAAAAGAAGAAAAATATCTGCAGAAAGATAATAATCTATCTTCTCCTGGCCGCTCAATTCTCCAACGAACTGTACGCGTCGTCTTACGTGCTCTCTATTTATTATCTCCAGGAACTTTTTCCCTGTTCTGATTGTTTCTTCGGGGTCTTCATATACGTCTGGTCTTCCAGCTATGATAAAATTGGTATTCTCCAGATTCTCGCTCTCTTTTAAAATAAAGTTGAGGAGGTCGAATGCGCCCTTTTTGTAACTTTTCCCTCCCATAAATAAAATCATAATGTCTGAATCATCAAGGCCCAACTTTCGCTTCACATCATCTTTCAATCTGAAATCAGAAATCACGACTCCATTTGATATCACAGTGATATTATCAGCTTTCGTAATTGTTGATAGAAAATCTTTCCAGGAATTAGAAAGCGCAATGACTCTATTCGAAATGCCTAAAATGAACTTAATCAATAACTTTCTTATACAAGTGCCTTTAGTATAGAATGGCTTAATATCGCCGCCGCATATTTGCAGTATTAACTTAGAGCGGAATAATCTACAAAGAATTATATCGGCAGCTCGTCTGTAAAAATAAAACCCACCTTTCAAATGTAAATGTACGATGTTGGGCCTTTTTTTAATCAAAAGATAAGCCAATCTGAAAAATAAGATTATCTGGTGTGAGATACCTTGGGATATGGTGCCTTTTTTTCTTGTTCTGAGACCTGTTATATCTAAAACGGATAGGTCATACTTATCTTTTAATTCAGAAGACAAAATATTCTCTAAAGACGTCTGCATCCCTCCGATAGGCGGAGCAAAAGGACCTATCAGCAGTATTTTTGTTTTTTCAGATTTATCAAATCGCATTCTCTAAGCAAACCTCCCTTTTATTAGGTCGAGTGAAAACTCTTTTAAAGATACTCTTACCTCTTTAAAGAATATGAGTAAAAAACTCGCATAGAAAGTGGCTCCCACAAAAACTAGAATAAAAAGATTAACAAATTGAGAGCAATTAATTTTATACAAAACATTATTTTTTAAAATTAACAAAATGGCAGCCATGGCAAAAGAACATATAATCCCGGGCATTAAAGAAATAATAAATTCCATAAGTTTTATTTTTTTTAACTTCAAAAATACTAAAACAAAAATCGGATGAGCTATCGCGTAAACTATGGAAAAAGCTGACGCCGCGCCAGTAATACCGAAATATTTAGTTGCAAAATACATAATAATAATATTTATTAATCCTACGATAACGGTAAATTTAAATGGTATATCTGGCCTGCCAATAGCTATGCAGGCAAACCAAGGAATATATGCTAATGCCTGCGCGAAGATTCCTCCCAACATTATTTTAAGAATAGGAACTGAAAATAGCCACTTGCTGCCATAAAAAACTCCTATAAATTCATGCGCCACTGCGACAAGCCCCAGAACTATAGGATAAACTAAAATTGCAACTAACCTGTTAGATTTAAAGAACAAATCTTTGAATTCTGTATTGGATTTTTCTAATTTCGAAAATGCCGGCTGAAAAATCATTCCGACCAAAAACGCTATTTCTGTCAGCGGGAACGCGACTTTTTGGAACGCAAAGCTATAAAAACCCAACATTTTAGCACCTATTAATCTACCCACAACGATATTGCCTGACTGATTCTTGAGTTCTTCAAAAATACCCATCCCTAAGATATGTTTTCCGTAACCAAAAACTTTTTTCCAATATGCGAGCCTTAAGTCAAAAGACGGCCTCCAGGAGCAATATTTCCAGTATAAATAAATCATTAAGGGTCTTGATAAAATATCAGCCAACACAAAGCTCCACACTCGGAATCCATTTAACGCAAATATTACGGAGATCGTCATTGCTAATAAGGCCGATACTATTTCTAATAAATTTTGCTTTTTAAACTCAAGGTTTTTCCTTAGTAAAGCGATATGGATATTCACGAATGGCGACATGACATATCCTAAAGCTGACACCGTCATCAGCTTTGTTACCATTTGTGTTTTATAAAAACCTGCCACAAATGGCGCAATTGCAGATTGTAAAAGAAACATTGCTAATCCAACAGTAAGGCTCATCCAAAAAGAAGCATCCGCACATTCTTTTATATCTTCTTGCGTATATATCAAAAAACTTGTGATTCCCATGTTACCCAGAATTTGAATAAAAGAAGAAATTGACACAGCCATTGCAAATATACCAAAATCTTCAGGAAAAAGAAGGCGCGCTAAGATAATATTTGCAATAAAACTAGCGGGTCTTAGTATCATCTGTCTTGCGGCTGTCCAAACAATGCCTTTTTTAATCTTTTGCCCGATATATTCTGTCATGCGCATAACTCCATACAAACCTTTTTGAATTCTCCTGAAATCTTATCCCACGTAAATTCTTGTGCTCTTACGCGTCCATTGTTTCCCAATTTTTGCGCCAATTCCGGATTTTCTAAAAGAAGGTTGATCTTTTCTGCTATATCATCTATGTTTGTCCCATCGACCAAAAAACCAGTCTCTCCATCTACTACCGCTTCCCGGACGCCTCCTACATTCCCGCCAATTACCGGTTTGCCATAACTTCCGGCCTCTATAAATACCATCCCAAAACCATCTAATATGCCTGTTTTTGTTTGTATGTTGGCTACAACAAAAACATCGCAAAGGTCGTAATAGCCGGACAATTCATCCTCAGGCACAAATCCGAGAAATTTGACATATTTTTCCAGACCTAACCTTTTTGTTGTTTCTCTTAGTTTTCCCTCTACGCTTCCAGAGCCCCCTATCAGATATATTAAATTTGGAATCTTTTGTAAAACAAAGGTAATAGCTCTTAATATGTTATCTATGCCTCTATGTGCTTCAAGGCGCGTGATTGTTAAAAGGACTTTTTTGCCATACAGCTCATGTTTTAAAGGTAGAACCTTACCGCTTCCACTAAATTTTTCTAAGTCAATGCCAGGGTTTATTATTGTAACTTTTTTACCGAGCTTATGGTCATTTAGGATATTCGCAGTAAACCGGCTGTTCGCAATAAGCTTATTCGCTTTCCCTAGATAAAAATACCTAAGCTTTTCCTTAAATCTTGAACTACAAGGACTCGCCAGTTCCTCACCGTGAAGATAAAAAATAGTTTTTTTTCTTAAAATATACCTATTAAATATAGCTAGGTACCCTAAAAAATCGGGATTTTCAAAACAGGCAATGTCTGTTTTCTCCTTTACGGATACATATAAAAATATCGAAGTTGCGTATATCATAAGCGGCAAATCGCTAAAAACAAATAAAAGAGAAGAAATAAAAAAATTGGGCTTGCGTTTCCATTGTCTTATTTGGGGCCTTAGCCTCCCGGCTCTATATATTTTAAATCTCTGGCTTTTATCAAATTCTTTCCACCCCTGCATGTCATTTTCTGCCCATGCTAACTTTCTCTGGGTTAGCACGCACACATCAGTTGACGCAAATCTCTTACAAATTTCATAATAAATACGCGCGCTGCCCCCCATTTGTGGGAAGAATATATTAACGACGAAAAGGGTTTTCATTTAATTTTAAATACCTGTAACCTTCCTTGGCTTGTTACCGCGATAATTTCCTTATAGTTATCGCCATCGATATCTGCTACATCCATCATATTGTCTCGGGAAAGCCGCCCGTTTGTTGTTATTCTATCTAAGAGTTGGCCTTGATTAGAAAGGACTAAAATTTTACTGCCCATAGAAACCACGACTTCATTAGTTCCATCGTCATTTAAATCAGTAATATACAGATTCGGAGCCGGGTAATCGCTATCATCGTGCTCTGGGTATCTCCATAGTTCTTGCCCTTTTACATCATATGCCATTATGCCATTTGTCCCCCCTATCACTATAGACTCGCTGTTATTTGAACCGATAAGCTTGCCAGTTTTTATGGATCCTACATTCGCTTCACTCATACGACCGTCTTTTTTGTAAATCTCGGAATCTAATTTAAAAACATCTATCATTGTCCCGTTTTTATCAAAAATGATGGCCTTTTTATCTTCTTCATCAATAACTAATATTGCGTTCTTAGTCCCGCTCCCTTCAAGATCCAGGCTAGTTGCGTAACTGCGTCCGGAGGACGGCAGTGGTTTTTTAAATATTATCTGCCCTCTTGAGTCTTGTAATACTAACTGCGTTTTTTCTTTTGGAAAGAAGTAAAAACTTATTATGCCCTTTTTGCCGTCATATACAAAATCACTATTAATTACTTTTTGCATCTTAAAATCACCATCCCCTACTCTTGCTTCAAGCAACTCCGGGTTCTCCCACAAAACACTCCAAGTCATTCCTGCGTCTTTAGTATAGAATGCCTTCCCGGACATAATAATCTCATCGACACCGTCATCGTTGATATCTCCTATAAAATGCTCACCGTTATCCCGGTTATTAAAAAAGGGTATGGTGCCTATATGCATACCAAAGTTATCAAATATTTCTAAAAAGGGGTCGCATAAAGATACTCTAACCACTAGGGTATCGCGATAGCCATCTTTTACAAATTTTGCCGCTCTTATATTTTGAGCATCGTTTATGTATGGATAGAATGTCCAAGCGGAACTGCGAATTAGCGCGCCTTTTTCATTAAACAAATGGAAATTTTCTCCGGCAACAGCTATAGCGCTTGGGCGATTCTTATGCTTCCTATCGAAAACAACGACATTCAAATGCTCATAGTGATTGTGGGGATGCATATCTTCGGGTACCTTTTCATCAACCGAAACTACGTATCCTAGAGTATCTCCATTGTTATCACAAAAGACTCTTCTAGAAATAAAAAATAAGGTAGAAAGAAATAGTGCGGATGCCAAGGTTATATAAATAGACGGTTGTTTAATCTTCATTTAAATCTCCTTCTTTCAGCAAGATTACGGATTCAAAAATAAATCTCAAAATTTCCCTTTAACAATTAGAATTCTTACTAATATCTTGCAATAATCGTCTCCCCTGCAAGAATTGGCTTATCTGTTCTTTTTCGTTTTCTCCCGTTTGCAAGCGCTGCGTTTACTTCTAGCTTAACAAAACTAGGCAGTTCCAAAACAACGGTGCTGCCTAAGAAAATCCCACCAAGACGTTGGCCTATTTTGACATTTTCTCCGGGCTTTACATACGTCTCTATGCGTCTGGCCCATATGCTTGTGATCTGACGGATAATAACTTCTCCTATCTCTGTATTCAACATAATAACTTTTTGCACCGGGAAAAGATAATCTTTCTCGTAGGACCACGGATCCTCAAAATAAAGCTTTTCTTCCGCACTGCCTTTTTCGAGCTTATGGCCTACTTCCAATACACTTACAACTTTTCCTGACAATGGTACGCGCTGAATGTGGACATCATAAAAATTCATAGAAATATCGATTATTATCTTATTACCAACTGTTTTTATGCTCCGTATGACACCATCTGCAGGAGCCACGACGATCTTATCCTCCCTTGGCACGCTTCTTTCGGGATCGCGCAAGAAAAAGCTTAAATAATTATTATTTAATGCTTTATTTTGCTTTAGCTTTTCAGTTATGTCCTGCGCTGGCCAGCGTATATCAGGCGGTATTAACCTCCAAAACAGGCAATAAACACAAGGGAATACGTCCAAAAATGATAATATTATTTTTTTTATCCTGTTTTTTATCTTGCTCTTTAAGATGCATAAAGAAGGCAAGGGATCATCCCAGGCAAAAACAGAATACACCTTTCTTCCTGATAGCGATTTTTTATACTCTGCATTGGTTAACTTTCCTTCCTTTACAGATTGTTCCTTTGCCCTATTGTCAGGAACCCGATCAATCCATTTTACTTTCTTATGAGATTGTTTATACTCAAGAATTGTTAAACTTAACATATTGCAATAGGCAACATATGGAATATTTATCCCATTTGCTGGCGCAATGCCACCCTGGTAATCTGTCCTGCCGACAGTAGGTTCTATCAAATAAAATTGCCCTGTTTTTTTATCCTTTTTAAACTCAAGCGAGCCTAAGCCCGTAAAACGAGCTATTTCAAAGAATTGCAAAGTCAAATCCAGGATTTGATTTTCATCAACCGGCTCAGCACAAGCTGTGTTGCCTTTTTTCAAAGGCCATGCCCTGATCTTCCTGCCTACAAAAGTTGCTAAGGGTTTAGACTGCGAGTTGAAATAGCCGAGGCAGAAATATATATCCGAATCTTCTCCTTCGATAAACTCTTGCAAAATAAGTTTCTGGCTCCAATCATATTTTTCTAGCTCGCCTACCAGCTGACCTGATGTCTCAGAAATAAAGGCCCTCCCGCGAAAAGTTGAATCAAATTTTGCCTCTTTTTCACAAGGTTTTACTATGACAGGAAATCTTATCTGTTCAATTGCTTTTTTTAAATAAGCTGCTGAATCCAAGATAAAGGTTTTCGGAATAAGGAATCCATTTTTAAGAGCAAAATCTGTAAATAATGTTTTATTCTGTAAAAGTTCTATTACACTTTTAGTAGGCAAATAGTTAAAATAATAAGGCTCAAGCTTTTCTCTGTTTTCAGATACAATCTTAACGGTTTTATCCATTGTAAGAAACAGCGGCACTTTCTGTTTAAGCTTTTTTCCGAGACCTATCAATGCTGGAATAACTACATTAGATCGTTCATCTTCACAGAACATTTTTTTGCAGTACCGCGTCTGTGCTGTTGGTTGTCGCAAATCGGACGTAAGCGCTATAACAGGAACGCCTTGCCGCCCCAGGCTTCTTATAACACTCAGGCCGTTGACTTCCAGTCCCACAACTATTGCGGGTGATTTCACTTTAAAAGTTCTCCTTCTAGTATCAGTGCATCCGCAAAAAATTTTGCTCCCCAACTGGGAAAACTATAGCGCATATAAACACCGTATATTGGCATCGAGCCCTTGATTGCGCCGTGTATTCTTTTATCTTTCGGATTATAAATTTGGGTTTGCATAAGCTTTTCGTTTATTTTATATGCAGCGATTTTGTATTTTTCTTCTTTAGTTATATTGTATAGTTCTGACCAGATAATTGACATCTGCGCCTCGCCTGTCAGGCATCTGTACTTGAATGCCGGATAATATGGGTCTTTAATATTGCCAGGCTGCCAATTTTCATTGTATTGGCCTGACAAATAGCCATCTTTCATGAATAGGTCAAGCAAGACAACCGCTGATTTCCTGGCTGAATCTATATACTTAGCCTCATTTAAAATAATCCCGCACTCCACAAAACCACTTGTGGCATAAGCGATGGTATGCAAAAAAGGATCCTCATCCTTAAAAGAATTCCCAGAATACCAGCCGTTTTCTGTCCGTCTTAACAGATATAGATCAAGAGCTTTTATCGCGGCATTTTTTAATTTTTCATCTTTTAATAACTCATAGGCCTTTAGAAGTGCCCAACAAGTTCTTGTATTATAAGTGTGAGAAATATTATTAAATTCATACTTTACCCAGTCACCGCTCTCTTCCTGTTTTGAGACAATCCAATCAGATGCTTTTTTTATAAAACTATGATATTGACTTTTCTGAAAATGTTTATAAATATCGCACATGCCCAGAAGAACCTGCGCAGTATTAAAAACTATGGGTCCTCTCTTGGTGTCTACTTGTCCACCTTTTATCGAGCCATCGGAATTCACGATACTGACTTCCCAATCCGCAATCCTTTCTGCCCTATTCAAATATTCTTTATCACCTTTTAATTTGTAGTAATCAAGAAAGGTCGAAATAATGTAGCCCGACACTTCGGGATAAGGCATTTTCCAGCCGTCAAAAAGGCTAAAAGCCTCCGCGATTCCGCCGCTATCTGTCGCATCCTGGGCAACGGAAAGCCAAGCCATTGTTGAATCCAAAGCTAAGTTTATTTCTTTATTTTTATTTTCGAATCTTAAAAAATCTTTTAGTGTCTCTTTTACGCGAATCAAAGTAAAAGAATCTACTTTGAGGGCTAATTCACAAAATCCCATGCATTGTTTTAATCGAAAAATCATTGGTTTGGGTATAACTTTTTTATTTCTTCCATATACAATATAATAAAATCCGTCTTCGCTAGCTTCAATATTAGTTTCTACCAAGTATTCTTTTATAAAAGTTCTGATTTCCAGATCTGTGTACGATCTCATGTGCTCATTTTCAATCTGCGGTATTAATGATCTTGAGCGTGGCAGAGTAAATATGATCATGCCGTTATCTCTACAAAGACGACTCATCTCCTTCATCGCTTTATTACAAGTATTCTTGCTTAAATGTTCCAATATTTCTATTGCCGTAACCACATCGAAGCTGTTGTCATTCAATGCAATTCTAGTCGCTGATGCAACTTTGCCTTTTAGGCCTTTTTTTTCTAATGCCTGTATTGCAAAAGGAGAGAAGTCTATTCCAAAAGATTTTATTTTATAGCTACTGCGCAGTAATTCCATAAATGAACCATCTCCACATCCAACGTCTAAAACAAAAGAGTCGTGCGGAATCTTGCTTGCTACTTTTATAAATAAACTCATTCTTTCTGGCTCTATGTCGCCATAATCTCCTGTAAGCCATCTCTTGTCCCAATATTTAACTGTATTCAAATTTGTGTGGCCATACAACAAAATCATATATAAAGGATGGAAATGATAATTAAGCCAATTTAAAATGCGCCAAGGAATCAAGCGCGATGTAAACAATTCTTTTTTGCCCCTAATTTTCATATTTTAATACCTTTCCAAATATGTTGATAAGTCTCTCGGAAGAGCTTCCCCAATTATAATCACAAGAATATTTTTCTTTAGGCGGCAGAACTATATTTTCTCCCATTTCCCATTTTCCATAGATATTTCTTACGATGCCTAAAATCTCTTTTGGATCATCGGATAAAACAGCGCAAAAATTGTTGCAATAATTCTTTAAAATATCAAGGTTATCTCCTGGTGGGATGTCTGCCAGTATAAATCTGCCGCTAGTAATATAATGGTACGTATTTGATGAAATGGCAGTATTTTTATCCGCGTTTTTAAAATCTTTATTTTGAGCGAAATAAAGTATCGAGGCATTGCTGATATACTGCCCTAGTTCGGCCATCGGGATAGGTTTTAAACGCTCAATTTGTACATTTTCAGGCAGGTCAAATCTTTTCCTGAGATAGTCTATATACCATTGTCCTTCGCTGACGAATTGGATTGTAATTGGAAATCGGGCTTTCGAAAGCGCGGCAAATAAAAGGGCTGGCTCTCTTGTATCCAAAAAACTGCGGCCGCATATTAAAATATTGAATTTTTCCGGCTTTTTATATTCTTTGCATTTTATAGCAGGATGAGGAGCGCTCGGGATATAATCGACCTTTATTTTGGGAAACCTGGATTTGTAGAAGTTTTCTGCCCCTCTCGTAACTACTATCAGTCTTGATATGTATGATAGAACAAACTTGTGCTGCAAATCAAAAATCTTCCTATGCAGCCAGATTCTTTTACGGAATAAAGGATCTTCCGAATCCCACAAGTCCCGCAATTCTAAAACAACAGGTTTTCTTAAAATAAGTTTTGCTAAATACCCGCTGAAAGCTATGCTGTACGGGGAAGCTGATATAAAAATAATGTCTATTTTTTCTTTCAGGCATATATATAATACCTGCAGCATGCGCCATGGAATAGTCCAAGAGTAAATATCAGGAATAAAAAATAACTGGCGTAAAATATCCCGCCTTACATCCATCCCAAACATTTTGCATACTTTTGATAACACCGCTTTTATCGGCTCAGTGAACAAATATAGAATGGGGGCTTTATAGTAAAAGGCCTTTTTTGCCGTATCAGATTCAAAAATTTCATTCGGGTCGCGTTTATCTAT
>Ga0315295_10005148_pt1 | contig 11184 bp, 8 predicted proteins | sample YL17G14_0_MG_FD_204453 | JGI IMG/M metagenome (GOLD analysis project Ga0315295, IMG submission 204453) | Sediment microbial communities from Yellowstone Lake, YNP, Wyoming, USA - YL17G14_0 | ecosystem: Environmental > Aquatic > Freshwater > Lake > Sediment | place: USA: Wyoming | collected...
ACCCCTTCAAACACAAACAGCGGCTTGTCTTTACAAAGGTCATCATACCTAAACAGAAAATCCGAAGAATGGTTTTTTAAGTATACGCATTTGGTTTGTTGTCCTGAAACGTCCCTCCCCTCATAATTAACCAGCTTATGGTTGAAGTACAAGGGGATCATTAATCTATCCCCCAAGTATTGTGTTTTAGCTTCAGTGGGGTGGGGGTCATAGATATATCTAGTTCCTATGGGGGCATACCTAGCCCCTAGAGAAGTTAAAACCCGCATAGAAATACCCCTGGATTTTATATAAGCAACCGCTTTATTGTTTAAATCAATAAAACTGTCCGTCACCTCTTCCGGAACCCTAGCAAATAAAGGAACAGGTGGTTTCCTAGTATACACCCCCGAAAAGCTTACACTTTCTATAGGGTTTAGACCTAAAAATTGATAAGGGTCAAGACTGGTTTTGTCTTTGAAGAGTTTAGCTATGGTCCCTTTCTCCCCACAGCCAAAACAATGAAAAATCCCCTTTTCTAAACTTATGCTTAAAGAAGGGGTTTTTTCCTGATGGTAAGGGCAAGCTACCATCATTTGAGAGTGGGGGGTGTTAGCCCCTATAATCCCTGCCCCTCTTAATAACTCTAACGAGTGATGTTGTGGCATCATTGCTTACAGACCTCCTAATTTTAATATCTCAAGGGGCTACTGCTATCAACGTCTATTTATACCTAACCCTTTAAGGAGCTGGGTCATTCCTACACTATCTCCATTGGCATATACAGCAAAATCAGAAACTAAAGGACCTATGGGGTCTCCATCCACGTTCATATTATGCGGTTTAGCCTTCTTTAAATCGTCTATTAAAACAGGTACTCGGGGTTTTCGATCATTAGGGTCCAGCCATACCGGAAGGTCTTCTATATCATCAGAACCTACCCCAGTTAAAAGCTTAAGACTTAACATATTTTCGGGTGCAAGTCCAGAGGAATCACCGCTTACTACAAACTCAACCAATCTGCTATCTATATCCGTGGAAAAATTAGAATAAGCCCATTCTAATAACTGCTCGTGATGATCAGAAGCCAGATCAAAGTTTCTCCATAGCTTATTCGTTGTTTCTATAAACCTTTTTTTATTCATTGTGTTTTCTCCTAGGTTCGACCTTAATAATGCGGGGGATGCGAATTGTTGCAGACGTTGAGCACTTAAAGAGTTTGGATTATACGACCCCCATCTCGCCGAATCTTTCTCTAACTTTTTGTTATGATCCTTTAGGGATGCCAAACTACCCACTGTCAAAGTCTTTTTAGAGATGGTAGTGAACAGGTTCGATAAATAACCATAGGTGGAAAGCGCCTCGGTTTTCACTTCCTCAAACTTTTTATCAACGGCGGTCAACATATTAGGAATCAGGTCTATCAACTCTTCTAAATGCTCATCCACTTCCGATTCATCAGATACGGACGTTTTGATACTAACCAAAGGCTCAACTCTCTTTTTACCACCATCTTTATACACGGCTTTTATGATCGCCTCTAAATGGGTTTGTATCCCATCTAATAAGTCTTCCTGGTCCTCCTCGGAGGTTGCGTCCTTTAATTCACTAGCCAAATCTGATGTGTTTTTTATTATAGTCTTCACTGTATTAAGTACAACCAACCGTTCTATCTTAGTCATCACTAAGTTAATAGAGTACGTCAATGATTTATCTATCTCATTGGATAAGGTCTTTTCAAGATCTAACGCAGTCGCCAACGCAAGAGCTTCTTTTTCAGATAATTCCTCTGTCCCATAGTGATGAGTTATTAAAGCTTTAAATTCTGTGTATTTAGAGGCTATTATAGAGGTACTTGGTACGGATAGCTTATTATTCAAGATCGCTAGACTAGAGTCTATAGCAGGGGTTAGTGCACCAGCCGTAAAGGTTTTTTTAGCCTTTTCCATCCGCTCTTTAAAGTCCGTCCTTTTAACAAAGGAAGCCAAAGAGATAGGCGGCTGATTTAGGTATAAGAACCTGCCTTGGATTGTTTTAAACACATTATTCGTATCCTCTAATAACCACTCTAACCCCACACTCCTGAGATACGCCCTTTCTTCTATAGCTGCAGGACCCTCACTGGTTTCAGGTGTTGGTTCTGGTTCAGGACTTGTTTCGGTGGGGGTTTCAGTCTCGGCCTTTTTAGTGTTATCCATTATCATTTTGAACGCTTTGTCCGCTTCCATCCCCAATAATTTTATTTTGTTAGCAGATTCGGGGTTGAGTAAATTCACGATGTTAAGAAAGTTCCTATTAGAGAACACCTGATTAAGATCAAGCCCCTTTAAGGTCTCCATTTGAGCCGCCTCTGCTTTTAACACTTCTTCAAGCCCTTTCTCTATCTTGGCAGGGTCAAGAGCCCCTGTTCCTTGCAACTTATCATCAGCTTTAGCACCCATATTACCCTTAAGCAACCGTCCCATCTGTGCAAACCCTTCTATTGCATCTCTAGCATCCCCTAACCCAAACCCAGTATTCAACATTTCTTGCCCTATACCATTTGCTAGGATACCATCAAAAGCTAGGGGTTCACTGGCGAATCTTAAAGATTCATATTCGCCAGTAATCATCATTTTTAGAGATACGACAAGCCGCATAGCCATTTGAAGTATGAGGTCATCCATAGTATCACCTTGGGTCATTTGCATTAGGGGTTCGAGTTTTTGTTTACGGGCGGTTTCTGCAGCCAGTCTATTAGCTCGGGCTGTGGTGGTGGCTTGATCGCCTTGATTACCCTTCATCTCTAATTCGTGTCGGCGGTCTTCTTCAGCTTTTTTAATGTCGGTATGGATCACCCCATCATCTACCATCTTCTGCACTTCGGCCTTAAGTACCTCTACGGATACGGAAGAGTTCACCCCTGGGTCGGTTAGGGGTTGCGTTGAAGTCAGGTAGAAATTAGTAGGTGTATCAGGGAACAAAGGGCGATCATTAACCATAGTCATACCAATACCAAGCTTGATAGGAAAAGCGCTATTCTTGATACCTTCTTCGGCATTGTTGCCCCCTATAAGGACTTGATTATTAGCTAAAACCTCGTGGAGATGTGGTAGGGATTGGGGGTTGATGATCGAACGAGATCCTAAATAGGACGGCATTTTAGTCGTGGAATAAATGAATGAAGTGTTATCCGCAGAGCCAAAACCATTAGTAGATGCTGGGATCCATAGGAGTATCTTGGCATTGGCTATAGCAAAAATGGCATTTGGGTTATCAGCCAATGAATTAACCCCCAGAGCACCTTTTAAGAGTCCACTTGATGGGTGATTGAGGTCTTTAGAAATAACATCTACAAACCCCCCTAGGGTTTTAGGGTTAGATTTATCTTCGGGGGTTATTTGACCCGTGAAGGATGCTTGGAGTTGTTTAACCGCGCCGATGTATTTATCTACCTCGATCCAATACTCTAATGCGTCCTTCACACCTATTAAGGGATTAGCCGTCAAAGAAAAGACGAACGCTGTCTCCTCTGGTTTAATGGCTTCTAGGGTAGGTAGCTTTGTGGTTTCAGTTTGAAAGTCCGCACTCTTGATCTGTATGTCAGGAGGTAGCATAGGGTTTAAGACATTCACGGTGTGGTTTACGACGTTTTGAGTCTTCCCTTCAAAAAAGGTTTGGACAATCTCGTTGAAGTTAGGGTGCTTGATCAAATCCGCTAGATAAGTCTTTGCTTTTTGTTGTACGAATTGTTTCTCGGAATTAACCAGCGAGAGATCAGGGTAGGTCTGTGATATAAGGGCATTCTTATCCATTACTTCCTTTGCAGGAAGGACCTGTGCTAGGACTAGCCCCGGGGTTTGAAGTCGTTGGTTGATGAGATTGATCGCTTTATTAACTAGAGCGTCTTGTCCTGTTTTAGGTGGGGTAGGTTCAGCTTCGTTGAGATCCTGTAATAATCTAACCGATTCATAATTAGGACGAATGAACTCCTCAGAAAAAACCTCTACACCGTACTCCTCTTCAAAGAAATAGGAATAGCCCATATACTCTTCAGGAAGCACCAAAACAGCCTCTGAATAGCTATCTAGGTATAAGAACACCTCATCTAAATCTCTAGCCACCACGGCGTTATTTAGCCGTGCATAATCGTAATAATCGGATTCTATCAGGATCGTAATCATACCTATTTAGTAAACAAAAAACCCCTGAATATCGTTCAGGGGTTGGGATTTTGGTTATGATCTGCTTGAATGAAACCCCCTTTTCTTATTTCCATATTAAACCTCTTTTGACCTATTCATAGTATGTGAGGAAGACCCCCCCCTTAATAGAATACCCCACTCGAGATGTTTTGTCAAGCCCTTTGATATTATAAGGAAGTCAATGAATGATGATTAGGAGGATTTATGGTTATCGTATATTATGTCGGCACTATGTACGCGGGGAAGTCAGCGGCTAGTCTAAAGAGATTGATTGAAGGATCAGGGTACGACCAGAAGCTTATAGTATCTGGATCTTTGGAAAGTCGAGGGTTTTTGAGCAGAGTGAAGGATGTATCATCAGAAGCCCTAAACTCGGCGGTGGTTGTATCGAACATTAAAGAGATACACGACTATGATCTCACGAAACGAACTCTTGTCTTTGTGGATGAGGTGCAGTTTCTGGATACGGTGTATTTTTGGGAGCTATTAGATACCGCCAACTCGTCGGGGTCTTCTGTAGATCTCATTATGGCAGGTATGAAGAATTGCCAGTACGCAACACCCTTCGAGATGTTTGAACGAATCACAGCACGCATAGACCCCTCGGTTATAACCGAGCTACACAGCCCCTGTGCTACTTGTGGGGGTGAGAAGGGTACGACCGCCATCCGTAAACAATTCGGAGAAAGCCGCATCACGGATTGCTATGCCGTGCTCTGTAATGAATGTGCGGTGAGATTCATAAATTACAACAACCAATTCGACCAAGTACCCATCTCGAAACTTGACCCCATCAATCTCATACCTAATGAGTCTTATTTAAACCGGGCGTACCGTCTATGATAGCGGATTGGGGGGGCTTGTGATTGCTTCTCCCTTCGGGCATTGTCGTCTATTGTGGGCTGTCCTTCCATCTTCACCCTTAGGTAAATGTTTTTTTCATAATCGAATCCTTCCTTATTGTTCTTGCTCGAGCCAAGGCTCATATATAATATCTATATCCAGACTTAAAGACTCAACTTGATCCGACCCTTTGGTACCCCACTATTATTTAATAGTGGGCCATAGGCTGATTATCGCTGCAGAGTCTTCCAGTTCTGTTGTCGATCTCTTGTTCCATCCAATATAACACTCCTGCAGGTTTTTGTCAATCCTCATCTACCTTTTGTTTGAAGACTTTTATCCACTCTTCAGTAGATAAAAACTCTTTAGAAAGAAGCTTATTCGCCAATGTGTTTTTATTCTGGAGTTGACGCATAAAGTAAACATCTAGCGATTCCTCAAAGACGGGGTTATAAATATCGGTTTGTCTATCCTGACCAATACGAACATTGCGCCGAGTGCTTTGGTCATAATTGATGAAACTAAACCCCCTCTCGAAGTAGAAAGCCCATTTAGCTGCGAGAACAGTAATAGATGAGTTAGCTGCTTGAATGCTTAAGATAAGCATCTTGTGCTTGGGGTCGTTGGTATAATCATCGATGATTTGCTGCCTAGTGTCATTAGGTGTATTGCCATTAATGATTAAGGGATGCTGGTCTTTAAATGCTTCGGCTAATCCTTCGGCGGTCTTTGGGTGAACCGTCCACACAATCCCCTTCTCACCACTCACTTGCTTATTCTCAACGATCTCTTTAAGGAGATTGAACTTGGTGTGGTCTTCTAGCCTGAACTGGTCGATGTCTTCATTTATTCCTTTAAACATATCCGAGTATTTATCACCACCTAATAGCTTTGGATTCTCCAGTGCCATAACAATATAAGGAAACATATTCTTAACCGTATTAACCTCAAGTTTATCGTGTTGGGTGTAAATATCAGACAAGGTCCCTTGGATGAACTTCTCGTATATAACACGGTGTGGCTCACTCATCCTCAAATAAATGTCGTGGTCTTTAGGCATCTCTATGTTCAGGCAATCCTTGGCTTTTCGGTACACACAATACCGCTCCGTCATTCGTTTACTTAATGCCTCCACCCGGTCTTTTTTCCAACCCGTGATCATCATCGCTGAGACAGCCGTCCCCATAAAGGCATACTCTCCCAACCAATCATAATAGGATTTACCCCCTACTAATGCAGGGTCTAATATTCGGCACTGGTTATAGAGCTTTTCGGTTTTATCCGCAGGGGTTCCAGACAATAAGTATCTATGATTAAAGTAAGGCAGCATAGCTCCAATGACTAAGGACTGTAGACTTTTGGGGTTAGCCAAGTTATGGGATTCATCCAGTACAAGCACAGCCCCCGAGTCTTGCATCCATTCCTTAATTGGGAATACATCGAAATTTTTAGTACGAGCCGTAAGAGTCTTTTTCCCACTTCGGGGTTTCCCTCGATTAGCGTAATGATTCGCTATATGTCTTATGGAAGTATAGTTAAAAACCACGATGTCGGTTTCCGCATCGAAAGGCTCTCGATTCTTGATCTTGACCGCATACTCCACTTCACGTTTTGCTTTGAGTTTGGGGTTCTTTACTTCCGTGCTGGGTAAAGCCTCTAAATAGCTCACGGTCTTCATACTGCTGAAGGGGATATGTGTGAACTTAGCTATCTCCGATGCAACTCCTAAAGACCCTAGATTAGACGTGATATAAACCACCTTTTTTATTCCTAGGGTTCTTAAATGTGCTAGCACCGCCGATATTATGTAGGTTTTACCCATCCCCATATCAAGGAATAAGCCATACCTGTTTTGGTTAATGGCTCGGGTTATATCTTCTAATTGATAATTCTCAAACGGGGGTTTACCTGCTATTGGAGGCATTTTCATAATAGAAGGATCGAAGATCTTCTTAGGCCTATAAGACACTAGCTCGGTCATAACCTCAGTTTTATCGGAAGCAGCCAGACTCTTATAATCCACCTCTAAAGGGATGACTTGGCTTAGAGCTTCTATCACCCCTTCTCTTGCGAACCTAGGGATTATCCACGCCTTAGTCTTGGGGTCATACTTACAGACAAACCCTTTTTTAAGTACCACCAGAGCTGAGTTAAACGCCTCAGGGGGTAGATCGTTAGCTAAAACACATACCGTAGCGCCGTTTCGGTGCTTAATTGTGGAGGGGTTACTCATTGTCTTCGTCAGTTTCCTCAGATGAATCTTCGGCGGAATCCTTGAATATCTTAGATACCTTCAGGTCAAAGGTCTCAGTTAATGCACCGATGCCATCCTGCCGTAAAAGGGCTATATCGTTGATCATTGATTTGCTAAGGGATATAAAAATATCGGGTTCCCCTGTTAGCCCACTAAGCATAACATTACCTAAAAAGGGAATGTGTAGTATTATGCTGTCCTGCCCTTTTTCAATGGCATCGGCTATATCTGCGTAATAGTTGAGTTGTATATTTTCAAGAACCTCTTTAACTATGAGGTACGGATACCGAGTTAAAGCAGTCGTTCTTTGAATTACCCCACGAGTTTCTTTGTTGATTACAAATAGCTTCTGTTTTTTCATAAGCCCTCCTTGCCTATTAATATCACGAGCGAAGGGTGTTTCTAAAGCTAATTATACTATGCTCAAAAATAAAATGCAAATACAGATAGCGAAGATTCAAGAGGCTGCGTTGGCCGAGGTTGCCTTCCACGATTTCTATTATGACCCCCAAGAGAAACTTGAAGTTGTAGGGAGGGATGCTCTCATTAGCGAGGTTATTATCCTATTAACGTCCTCTTTAGGCGACTTTGTAGGGGATTTAGAACGAGGGGGGTTTTTCGATACTGCACTCCGTGAATACCCCTTAGAAGAATCCTCCAGTTCTGAAGTGGCAGCTTTTTTAGCATCAAACATCGAACGATCCGCCCCACATATTAAAGTTATAGCTCTTAGAGCAACTCCGTTGCTTAATAGGAGGGCTTGGCATCTCGATCTTCAAGTGATGGATGTCGACACAAAGATCCGGGCAGAGTTTTCCCATGAGTTTGGGGTTGCCAAGTGATGGGCATTTTTGAATATCTAATCCTTCTAATTGAGTAAGGAGAATAATACTAAGGTGGATACCCAAAACGAAAATCCTTCTCATCAATCCTCTATCAATGCAATAATAAACTCTGCTTACAACGATATGACAGTTCGCTATTCTGGTGCAATTACAGAATTAAGTAGTATTAGTAGCTTAGTACAAGAGTACGGCTCGACTATTACAGAGCTCATTAGTACTCGACAAGAGTACGCTAAAATGCTAGAAAAGTATAGCCAGAGTCGTAATGTGAAGGTAGCTATCCCTATTCCAGGATTGATTACCCCGATTAACGATGATGCAGCTATAACCATAGATGAAATGCAAGCAGATTCAAAACAAGCCTTCGTTTTGACACAGAAATGTATGGACCTAGAGGGTAAAAAAGAGGTTGCATTCCAACGGGTTATGATGGCGTGTAGAACCGCCCTATCGTTGTTCATTAATGCATCATCAGGGGCTAATATGATCATTAACCATTTATCTATGCTATGTACCACGGCGGCTAACCGACCTCATAGATCAGCTAGACAAACCCTTTCCGTAGTCAGCGATATGGCGGATGTGAACCAAACCGCCTCTGAGGTTACTAGCGACCTAAACACCAACCTGCTAGAGGCTACTAGGTCTTTATTTGAAGCCTCGAGTCCTAACCCCGTAAAGAATGCCAGCTTGCAGAGTATTTTGGCATTGCCAGACTCCGAGAAAAGGAAGATTTACACAAGCCTAATAAAGAAGATAGAAGAGGCTGGGGGTAAGGCGGGGGCTACTCACAAACTAGTAGAGACTAATTTTGATACTACCGACCAGCTGATTCTTACCTCTAGTGCGTTATATAAAATACTGAACACCCAGTCTGAGGTAACCGAAACCTCCCTTGACAATTTGATCAATTTTGGGGATGCCACAGTGCGGGCGGTTGACCATAATCAGTCTATTATTGCTCATACTGAAAAGATAGCGGATCTGCAAGAATCCCGAGTATCTAGCCACGATAAAAGTCTTGAGAATATTAAAGAAATAATAAAACTAATTGAAGGTATCGAACTCAGGGGAAACACCATTCTGCATATCGTAGCGGCTAGGATTGACCAAGCGTCTAATGGTGGGATGTATACCTACGGGTACGAGCCTGAAGTTTTTACAAAAGTATTAGAATTTAAATAAAAAGGAGTAATTTTATGGATGGAAATGAAGAAGCGAATAAGAAATGGGCGAATACAGACCTTGGTAAGACTGTAATCAAATCAATTAGAAGCAACGTCGCTGCTGGGGTTGAAAACTTTAGAGCAGAGCTAAAAGACCAATATGGGACTATTGATAGTAGTTTCTTAACAATTGATGAAGCTATAAACCGTTTGATTGAGTCTGTGTCTGTTTTTGATAATCGAAACACACTTCCCATTTCTGTAGCTAGAGCTATTTTTGAGGTCGAAAAGTTTATGGATGAAGTACAAGATATGCAGGTAATGATTCGTGAAGTATTGCCCGAATTATTTGCGGAAGATGTAAAGCAAGCCCGAAAAGCAATGAAAGAGCGTACCCGAAGTAGAACCAGTTCTGTCAATAGTTCTGCACCTCTTAGGGAGAAATCTCGTCAAAAAATAGCTAGGTATTAGACCAGACCAGACCAGACCAAATCAAATCCGCTGAGTTATTAACACTAAATCTATAGAGACACCGAAACTTTCCAAAGAGGAGATCGACGTGGATACAGAAAAAAAGGATATGCTAGCTTTAATATTAAACAGGGTCGATAAAAACGAAGCGGATTTGAAGGGCCTCGGGCATACCTCAGGAGTTTTAGATAAAGGGATAGCTCTTTTAAACTCTAAGGTAGGAGTTACCGAAGGCGGGGTTCATACAGGCAATGGACTATTGGGTCTAGTGGATAAGTCTGAGAAGAGAAGCCTAAAAGACATCACCGACCTTTTACAAAAGGTGGCTAGCTTGAAGGAAGACTGGGAGAAGTCTTTGAACAAAGCTCAGGACAACAACAAAAGTTCTTTAGCCAAAATAGAGCAGGATTTGGCTAACAAGATACTATCCATAGATGATAAACTTAGCAATAGGTTGGAGTCATCTTCGATGGTGTTTTACGACAAGATCCACGACCAGGGAAATTTATTAGGGCAGAAGATTGATTATTTAAAAGAGACCACCGAATCAACCTATGACACTCTAAGAGAAGATCTAGTGTTGCTACGATCCTCAAAAGACTATTATGATAAGATGGATCTTCCGACTAAGCTGGATAACCAATCGGAGAAGTTTGATGTGAGGATTGTGGCTCTGGTCAATGAGCATAAGGAGTTTTACCACTCAACCCGAGAACAATTAAAAGACTTAGAGAATACTATGTCTAAAATCATTGAGTCTCAGAATAAGGTGGTCGAGGTAACCCTAGCTAAGTGGGGAAAAAGAGTGATGGGATGGGGGGCAGGGTGTTTAACCTTATTTGCGGTGTACTCATTTGCAATAGCTCCTCAAAAAGAGAAGATTGATGAGCATAATTATCAAGTGAAAAAAGAAAGACTGGTCGAAGATATTCTGCAAGATTTAGAGAAGGTTGCTGAGTATAATAAGGTTAGAGATACGGAATAGAAGGGGGGCTTAAATGAATATTTTTCAAACATCAAAAGAACTGCGGGATTTGGATGCTGTGAACGGTAGGGAGGTCTACCTTTATGGCTGTGCTTTTATGTGCTATGTGTTTACTATAAACCAACAAGAAAAGCTGGATTTCAATAGAGTGCTGGGTTTGTACATCGAGGCTAAAAAGAACAGGTGTGTAACCACGGATCCTAAAAGGGGTGTTACCGCCTATGTGGAGTCTTATGGAGACCTTCTTAAGCTGTTAAAGTCCCCATTCACTTGGACTAGGAGGGAAGGAGTTAATTCACTAGCTAATGTGAAGATCAACAACAATCAACTGGCGGTTGCTAGGTGGAGGACCCCCACTAATGGGACTCATTTCACGGTATTCGCCAATGTAAATGGAGTACTTAAAGAGATCTACGATCCTTTCAATAAATCGGATAGGGATGTCAACTATAATATT
>Ga0315295_10005149_pt1 | contig 11184 bp, 7 predicted proteins | sample YL17G14_0_MG_FD_204453 | JGI IMG/M metagenome (GOLD analysis project Ga0315295, IMG submission 204453) | Sediment microbial communities from Yellowstone Lake, YNP, Wyoming, USA - YL17G14_0 | ecosystem: Environmental > Aquatic > Freshwater > Lake > Sediment | place: USA: Wyoming | collected...
GAGAAGTTTGTCCCTTTGATGCGGTGGTTACAATGTAAGCAAGACTGAGTGCGAGGGATTAAGACTTGGCTTTGGTTAAGACGATAATTGACGGAAAAGAAATCGAGGTCGAACGCGACCGCTGGGCTCTGGATGTGGCACGCGAGATGGGAATATATATTCCCACGTTGTGTCACCATCCTGCGCTGCAGCCGTACGGGGCCTGTCGGCTATGTGTGGTTGAGGTTACCAAGGGCAAGGGAATCTGGCTGGTTACATCTTGCGACCTTCCGATACGCGAAGGATTGATTATCAGGACCGATACGCCTGAGGTGATGAAGAGCAGAAAAATGACGATTGAGCTTCTTTTAGCTCGGGCGCCGGAGGCGGAATGTATCCGAAAGCTTGCTAAGAAACTCGGCGTGGAAAAACCTCGCTTCAGTCTGCGTGATGACCTCGGCAGATGTATTCTTTGCGGCTTGTGCGTTCGTGTTTGTAACGAATTGATAGGCGTGTCAGCTTTGAGCTTCACCAGGCGTGGGGTCGAAAGGAAAGTAGAAACACCTTTTGACCGTGTGTCGGATAGCTGTATAGGGTGTAATGCGTGCGTTGCAGTTTGTCCCACCGGTCATGTTGCGAGCGTGGATAAGGATGCGGTGCGACACATAGAAACTTGGAAAACCAAACTTGAGATGGTTCGGTGCAAAGTTTGCGGCAGAGCTTATATGGCAGCCAAAGAGTTTGAATATATTCAGGCCAAATTGGGCGAGCATACATTTATGGAGAATATTTGTCCGATATGCCGCAAGTTACAGACTGTTGCGCGGCTCGAAGGTATAATGACTAATAAGGAGAATTTTGAAGCTCCCGGACTTAATTGCTTTCCGAGAGATTGCTTGAGGAATTACTGATTATGGAACTGAAAAAACGTAGTAGCGACACGGCAGCACAGAAAATTATAGCTTGTATGGCCGAGGCCGGACAGCAGAATGTCTGGGACCGGCTGGAGGCACAATCGCCGCAGTGCGGCTTCGGGAAGCAGGGGGTGTGCTGCCGTATTTGCACTATGGGACCGTGTCGAATCTCTAAGAAGGCGCTGCTGGGGGTTTGTGGCGCTGACGCGGATACCATTGTGGCACGTAATTTCCTCAGGGCTGTCGCAGCCGGCACCAGCGCTCACAGCGACCACGCACGAGCCGTAGCAGAGATATTTCTCGCCGCAGCGAGAGGTGAGGCACCGGACTATCATTTCAAGGACACCGTCAAACTGAAAAGAATAGCAGCAGAGCTGGGAGTAGAAACCAAAGACCGCCCGGTCAATGAGATTGCTGCAGCGATTGGGGAGATTGCGCTGGGCGAATTTGGTAAAGCGGAAGGGACACAGCTTATGGCTCGGCGTGCTCCTAAGCCGCGGCAGGAAATCTGGAAAAAGTTTGATATAACCCCTCGGGCGGTGGACAGGGAGGTGGTTGAGGCGTTGCACAGAACCACGATGGGGGTGGACCAGGATTATAAGAGTATTATTATGCACGCCAGCCGGACAGCCCTCGCCGATGGGTGGGGCGGCTCGATGCTTGCCACGGAACTGCAGGATATTCTTTTTGGGACGCCTTATCCTGGTCGCGGTGAGGTCAATTTAGGGGTTCTAAAGAAGGATGAGGTAAATATCATTGTACACGGACACGAGCCGATTCTGTCGGAAATGATAGTTGCCGCTGCCGGTGATAAGGGGCTGCTTGCTGAAGCGAAAAAAGTCGGGGCCAAAGGAATCAACGTGGCAGGGATTTGCTGCACGGCAAATGAACTGTTGATGCGGCACGGCGTCCCTATCGCAGGTAATTTTCTCAGTCAGGAACTGGCTATTGCTACTGGCGCCGTAGAGCTGATGGCTGTTGACGTCCAGTGTGTGATGCAGGGCCTGGCTGAAGTCGCTAAATGCTTTCACACAAAGCTAATTACCACCTCTGATAAGGCCAAATTAACCGGCGTGGAGCATATCGCGATGGAGCCAAAGACGGCCCTAAACACCGCTAAAGAACTGGTCAAAATGGCCATAGGAAACTACAAGAATCGCGGCCGAGTTACCATCCCTACTGAAAAGCAAAGTGCTGTGGTGGGTTTCAGCCATGAGTCCATTAACTACATATTAGGCGGAAGGTTCCGTGCCAGCTACCGACCGTTGAACGATAATATCATTAACGGACGCATTCGCGGCATTGCAGCCATTGTCGGCTGCACGAACCCCAAAGTGCCGCAGGATTTCACCCATACTACTCTGGCAGAGGAGCTTATCAAACGAGATGTTCTGGTGGTAACGACCGGCTGTGCCACTATTGCGTGCAGCAAGCGCGGCCTGACAAATCCCAAAGAGGCGCTGGAATTAGCAGGGCCGGGTCTCAGAGAAGTGTGTGAAGCGGTAGGTATTCCGCCGGTGCTGACGTGCGGCAGTTGTGTGGACAATAGCCGCTTGTTGGTGGCATGCACGGAAATCGTCAGAGAAGGCGGGCTTGGCGAAGATATATCTGAAATCCCGGTTGTGGGAGCGTGTCTGGAATCGATTACCGAAAAGGCGATCGCGATAGGGCAGTATTTTGTGGCCAGCGGTGTGCTGGTAATTTTCAGCAAGGAATTGCTGCCGGTTTCGGGCAGTGAAAAGACAAGCAATTATTTGTTTGACGGAATCGAAAAAGACTTTGGCGGTCGGTGGGCAGTAGAATCTGACCCGCTTAAGGCCGCCGAGATGATGCTGGGACATATCGAAGGCAAACGAGACGCTCTGGGAATCAACAAAGTCAGAGAGCGTAAACTTTACGATATGGCAGACCGGCGAGCATTGACTGTAGAGTAAAGGACAAAATATGTCAAGAATTATTGCATCAGCAGCAATCCGCGGCGCTCATAAGATAGCCGGGCAGGCGGAAGATATTTTGACGCGAGCCATCAAAGAGAAGGGCAGAGATTGCCACGTGGAGTTTCCAAACACGGGCTATTATATGCCGATTATCTATTCGATGACCGGAAGGGCAGTAGAAAAATTGGCTGACTTTGAAGATGTAATGCGTGAGATAAAGGCACTGCTGCCGCCGCCGGTTGATGATAACTTGTGGCTTCCCTATTTGGGTCAGGCGCTGGATGCGGGTATGGCAACGCTTTTCGCAGAGGAAATTATCGAATGCTGCAAATATCTAATCGGGCCTAATCCTGTTAACGGCGTCTGGCTGGGGGCGGCGGACGACGTGATATTGCGGGAGCGAGGCATTCAGTTTGTTGACGGGACGGCGCCCGGGTTTGCGGCAATAGTTGGAGCTGCACCTGATGTGGAGACGGCGGTCACGATTGCCCGTAAACTGCAGGAACGCTGGCTGTATGTTTTTATGTGTGGGCACCGTAACGGCGCCACTTTCGCCGAGCAGCTCGTTGAAGGCGGTGTGCAGTTAGGATGGGAGACACGGCTGGTGCCTTTCGGACGGGAAATTACCTCGGCGATATATGCACTTGGTTTTGCCAGCCGCGCGGCACTTAGCTTTGGTGGTGTTCAGCCCGGTGATTTCAGGCGTAATCTGCTTTACAACAAGAACAGAATCTTTGCCTTTGTTATGGCGATGGGTGAAGTTACCGATGAATGGTATGCCACTGCTGCGGGGGCGATTAACTATGGGTTCCCGGTCATCGCTGATTCGGACATTCCGCAGATTCTTCCTACAGGTGTATGCACTTACGAGCATGTGGTCTCCAATATCCCTTATGACAGGATAGTGGAAAAGGCCATTGAGGTTCGGGGTCTGAAGATAAAGGTTGCACAGATACCGATTCCTGTGGCGGTTAGTCCGGCCTTCGAAGGCGAGCGCATCCGCAAGGAGGATATGCACTGCGAGTTTGGCGGGCAGCGGACACCATCGTTTGAGTGGCTTCGGATGAGAGACATCGATGAGGTCGAAGATGGCAAAGTAGAAGTGAAAGGGTCGGATGTCGATTCGGTTGAGCCGGCGGGAAAGCTGCCGTTAGGTATTATAGTTGAAGTAGCCGGAAGGAAAATGCAGACCGATTTTGAGCCGGTGCTGGAGAGACAGATACATACGTTTATAAATGAAGCACATGGAATCTGGCACATGGGCCAGCGTGAGACCAACTGGCTTCGGATTAGCAGGGACGCCGCAAAGGCCGGATTCAAACTCCAGCATTTCGGCAAACTGTTGCACGCAAAGTTCCATGACCAGTTTTCGAGCATCATAGATAAGGTGCAGGTCAAGATATTCACGGACGAGAAGGAGGTTGTTCGGCACCGTGAGGTGGCACATAGTGTATATCTCGAGCGAGATGCGCGGCTGGCAGGGATGACGGACGAAGATATAGACACATTTTACTCCTGCACACTGTGTCAGAGTTTTGCTCCGAGCCATCTGTGTGTGATTTCTCCGGAGCGGCCTGGTTTGTGCGGGGCTTATAGCTGGCTGGACTGCCGGGCGGCATACGAGATTACCCCTTCGGGGCCGAATCAGCCCATTGCGAAGGGTAATTGCGTTGAGCCGACTATTGGTCAGTGGGACAAGATAAACGCCTTCGTTCAAAAGGTCAGCGGCGGAAAAGTAGAGCGAATGAGCCAGTACAGTATGATTACGGACCCGATGACCTCCTGCGGCTGTTTTGAGTGCATCTCTGCGGTGCTGCCATCGACCGGCGGGATAATGATTGTCAACAGAGAGTTCGCTGAGATGACGCCCTGCGGGATGAAGTTTTCAACGCTTGCAGGGACGGTCGGCGGCGGGCAGCAGACGCCGGGATTTATCGGGCACTCAAAGCATTATATTGGCTCGAGGAAATTTATAGCCGCTGAAGGCGGAATTAGAAGGATTGTATGGATGCCCACAATGCTCAAAGATGAGATTAAAGATGCTTTCATCAAAAGGGCAAATGAGCTTGGACTTGGTGGAGAAGAATTTCTTGCTAAGATTGCGGATGAGAAAACAGCCACAACAGAAGAGCAGGTTCTGGAATTTATAACCAAAGCTGGCCATCCTGTAACGACTTTAGAGCCGATGTTCTAATAGCTTTAGGTAAAAATTGCCACGAAGGCACGAAGTCACAAAGAAATTATAAATTAAAAAAACTTGGTGTCTTTGTGTCTTGGTGGCAAAAAATTGCGTATCGCGTAATTAAGGGAACTGTATTATGGCACTGACGGGATTAGAGATATTTAAGCTTTTGCCGAAAACCAACTGTAAAAAGTGCGGTATGCCGACCTGCCTTGCCTTTGCTATGGCTCTTGCCCAGAAACGTGCCAGGCTGGACGATTGTCCCTACGTTTCACAGGAAGCGAAAGACAAACTTGCGGCTGCCGCGGCTCCGCCGATGCGCAAAGTGGTGTTCGGCAGCGGGGATAATCAGGTGCAGATAGGGCAGGAGACCGCTGTTTTCCGGCATGAAGAAAGATTTCATAATCCTACGGTTCTGGCTGTAACCGTGTCGGATAAATTGACCGGCGAGGACCTAAAAAGACGCATTGAGTCCATAAATGCCCTGCAATTTGAGCGTGTGGGGACCAAAATTGGAGTCAGGGCGATTGCGGTTGTTAATGACAGCGGCTCACCGAAGAATTTTGCCGATACCTGTGCAGCGGCCACAAGCGCAAGCTCACTTGCGCTTATCCTGGTGACGGAATCACCGGATGCAATGGCGGCAGCGCTGGCAAGAGTAAAGGGAGCTGTTCCTTTGCTTGCTTCGGCCACGCCGGTTACAGCCGATGCGATGGCGAAAATCGCAAAGGAAAATGGCTGTCCGCTTGTTGCAAAGGCCGAATCAATTGAGTCGCTTTCCGAGCTTACCGAAAAAATTAAAGCGGGGGGGGTCGAGGATATTGTGCTCAATCTTTCTGAGATGAGCTTGCGGGACCAGCTGTATAACCTGTCAAGGATGCGGACTTTAGCCCTGAAAAAAGTATTCAGACCTTTAGGTTATCCAACCATATCCTTTGTGGCTGATGGTGACGCGGACACGCAGGTTGCTGCTGCGATAAGTCTGATTTGTAAGTATTCCGGTATTGTGGTGGTTGATACTGTCCAGCCGTCTGCTGTTTTGCCTATGGTTACGGCGGTAATGAATATCTTTACCGACCCACAGAAGCCCGTCCAGGTGGAGCCAAAGGTCTATGCGGTCGGCGAGCCGGATGAGAATTCGCCGCTGATGTTCACGACAAACTTTTCACTGACGTATTACACCGTCGAGTCGGATGTGGAGGCCAGCCGCGTGCCGAGTTATATTCTCGTGGTCGATACCGAGGGGACAAGTGTGCTGACGGCCTATTCGGGGGACAAACTCAACGAAAAGACCGTGGCAGATGCGATGGCCAAGCACCATGTGGAAGACATGGTTAAGCACCGCAAACTTATAATCCCCGGTTACGTGGCGGTGATGAGCGGCAAGCTCGAAGAAGTCACCAACTGGGAGATTATGGTCGGGCCGAGAGAGTCTTCGATGATACCTAAGTATCTGCAGGATGTCTGGAGATAGTTAGTCGTGCGTGATGCGTATTGCGTCGTGCGTAAAAGGCTGACGCAATACGATATACGCAATACGAGTATGGAACAGACCAAAAAGAAAAAATGTGTGGTTCGTTTTGAGCCGAGCGGACTGAAGATAGAAGTTCCGGCGGGGACGGTGCTGCTTGAGGCGGCCAATAAGACAGGCATTTACTTGAGCAGTATCTGCGGGGGAGATGGGTATTGCGGCAAGTGCAAAATAGTAATCGACCAGGGACAGTTCCAAAGCAAGCCCACCGCTTTGCTTACTCCAAATGAAATGCGGGAAAATGTTGTTTTGGCCTGCCAGACCAAAGTGCTTTCCGATATGACCGTAACTGTTCCGAGGTTTCATACCCTCGAAACAAGCCAGATACTTATGGATTCTGACGCCCACAGATTCAGTGACATCGGCGGCGAAGTAGAAGCAGGTGTGTTTAAGTTTGACCCGCTGGTGCAGAAACTATATTTTGAAATGGCGCCGCCGAGCGTTCAGGACCATACCGCCGACCACGAGCGTTTATACCTGGCTATACGAGAGCGAATTGATGCTCCTGTAATGCAGACGGGTTTTCGTATCCTTCAAAAACTTTCCAGCATGCTGCAAAGCTGCGGCTACAAGGTTACGGTAACCATCGGTCGCCGAGGAGAAACTACGGAAGTTATCGAGGTTGAAGCGGGCAACCATTCCGACAGAAACTTTGCTGTCGCTGTTGACATCGGGACAACCACTGTGGTGGCACATCTGGTTGACTTGACGAAGGCAACTACGATAGATACGGAGGCGACGTATAATAGTCAGATAAATTTCGGGGACGACTATATCCGCCGAATTATGTATGCGGAGGAAAATAATGCGTTTGATGAGATGCAGAACCGCATTGTAGGCGATGTGAATAATCTGATAGTAACTCTGGCAACAAGGCAGAAAATTGATTTACAGGATATTACCACGGTTATATGCGCCGGTAATACCGCGATGGTGCATTTTTTGCTGAATCTGGACGCAAGGCGAATCCGCAGAGAGCCGTATGTTGCCTCGGCTAATTTTATTCCGCCGATTCGTGCGGCAAAGGCAGGCATTAAAATTAACGAGCGAGGATTATTATACTGTCTGCCGAGTGTGGCTGCTTATGTAGGTGGTGACATAGTAGCAGGCGTGCTGACCACGCGAATTTATACAAAGAAGGGCATCTCGCTTTTTGCCGATATCGGGACAAACGGCGAGGTGGTTCTTGGTAATCGAGACTGGCTGGTTTGTGCCTCGAGCTCGGCAGGCCCGGCGTTTGAGGGCAGCGGTGTCAAACACGGTATGAGGGCGGGAGCAGGTGCCATTGAGAAACTGTCAATTTCTGATGACGGGTCTATTGAGTTTAAGGCTATTGGGGACACCAAGCCGATTGGTATATGCGGGTCGGGTCTGCTGGATACGCTTGCTGAATTATTTACAAACGGCATCATAGACCGAACAGGACGGTTCAAGGCAAACGGTCAGGTGGGTGGCACGGCCATCTTGGCTGTGTCTTCACGGACTGGAAGCCCGTGCCACATATCAGAGGGCGAAGATGGTTTGCAGTTCCGATTGGTTGAGGGCGGTGATGGTCATCAGGAAATAGTAATCACACAAGCCGACATCAACAATCTGATTCGTTCCAAAGCAGGTGTTTTTGCTGCCATTCGTGTTCTGATGGAGTCAACCCAGATAAAAACAAAAGACCTGGAAGGGGTTTATCTGGCGGGAGGATTTGGAAACTTCCTGAATGTAGCGCACGCCGTTACTATCGGAATGCTGCCAGATGTGCCGTTGGAGAAGATTCACTTTGTGGGAAATACGTCAATCGCGGGGGCAAAGACAGTTTTGCTGAGCCGCAAAGCCCTCAAGGCGGCTGAAAAAATCGCCCAGAGTATGACGTATTTTGATTTGATGAGCCACCCAAAATATATGGATGAATTTGTCAGAGCAAATTTCCTGCCCCATACGGATTTATCGCTGTTCCCATCGGTGAAACTCGCTACGGAGAAGATTTGAGATGGCAATGACCATTGCAATAGGCGGAAAAGGCGGGTCAGGCAAGACGACCTTATCAGCGATGATTGTAAGGTTACTGCTCGCTCGAGGAAGCAGGGGGGCCATACTTGCGGTGGACGCCGACCCGAATTCCTGTCTGGCTTCGATGCTGGGAGTTCAGCCGGTCGGCACTATTGCAGATATTCGTGAGGATGCTCGCACGAAGGCGCCCGGTGATATGACTACAGACCGACTGCATCTGGTTGAATATGGCATTCATCAGGCGATTACCGAAGCTGAGGGGTTCGATTTGCTCGTTATGGGTCGGCCCGAAGGGCCGGGCTGTTACTGCGCAGTGAATAATATGCTGCGAAAGTTTCTGGACCAGATAAGCTCGCATTACGAGTTTGTAATTATAGATAATGAGGCGGGGATGGAGCATTTGTCCCGCAGGACAACTAATAATGTTGACATATTGTGCATTGTGGCAGACCCGACCTCTCTGGGAGCGCTTACCGCCGGAAGGATTTTTGAGCTTGCCAAGAAACTACCGGTATCTGTGAAAGAAATTGGCATTATATGGAACAATAACAGGGTCGATGTCGCATGTCGTGACATCGACAAATTCGAAATTTCTAATTTGGGATGTGTGCCTTTCGATAAAGCGGTGCTTGAGGCCTCGATGCAGGGTAAGACCATTTTTGACCTTAAAGACAACACGCCTGCGTTTTCGGCCATATCAGCGATACTCGAGCGCAGGATAATCGCTAAAGTGAAATGACAGGAAATTGGAGGAATGAAGATGCTGGTTCCTGAGATTGCAGAAAGTTTTACCAGTTCGGTAAACCGTGTTACGCTTGGGGCGACTAAAGAAAATGGCGGCACGCGAAGCTCAACAGTAACGGTGGGCGGTGCGCGAAATGTCGTCTATGGCGGCTCTATTGCTGATACCGGTGAGAAACCGGTTATCGCTATGGACGTTCTCGATAGCAGACCGGCAGACTGGCCCGATGTCCTTGCCGAACCCTACAGAAATGTCCTCGATAGCCCGGGCGACTGGGCTAAAAAATGCGTGGAGGAATTCAGGGCCGAGTTGATTTGTGTGAAATTTGACGGTATTCACCCTGACAAAGGAGATAAAGATGCCGCGCACGCTGTCAAGGTTACTAAAGAGGTGCTCAATGCGGTTGGCGTGCCTGTTATATTGTGGGGCTGCGGAAATGACGAGAAGGACAACCAGGTTATGCCGAAGGTAAGCGAGGCAGCGAAGGGCGAAAACTGTCTCATCGGAACGGTTACGCAGGATAATTACAAATCGTTGACTGCTGTTGCGTTGGCTGACGGTCATCATCTTATAACCCATGCGCCTTTAGATATCAACATTGCCAAGCAGGTCAATATTTTAGTTTCTGATATGGGCTTTCCGCTGGAGCGAATAGTAACCTTTCAGGCCACAGGTGCATTGGGATACGGAATAGAATATGCGTATTCGATTCAGGAGCGTCAGCGGCTGGCTGCCCTCGGCGGCGACAAAATAATGGCAATGCCTGCTATCTGCGATGCAGGTTACGAGTCCTGGCGGGCAAAAGAAGCCAAACTCACGGATGCTCCGGGGTGGGGAACGGTTGGAGACCGCGGGCCAATGTGGGAAGCGGCGACCGCTATTTGTCTATTGCAGGCCGGAGTTGACATAATTCGTATGCGTCATTCAAGAGCGGTAGCTGCCGTTAAGAATTTCATCGAACAGGTATGGAAAAGGTAAAAATTGCCACAAAGGCACGAAGTCGCAAAGAAATTATAAATTAAAAAAAACTTGGTGTCTTTGTGTCCTGGTGGCAAAAATTCGTGTTTGGCGGGATTGGAAAAGGAAGGTAGTTGTTATGATAATAATTGCAGAACGAATTAATGGAATGTTTACCGATGTTAAGCAGGCCATTGCCCAGAAAGATAAAAAAATTATTCAGCAGCTGGCCAAAAAGCAAACCGAAGCAGGCGCGACATATTTGGACGTAAATGTGGGCACAGCCGCAGCAGACCAGGAAGGGACAATGCAATGGCTGGTCGAGACTATTCAGGAGACCTGCTCTACGCCGTTGTGTCTTGATTCGCAAAAACCAACTGTCATCAAGGCCGGATTAAAGGTCGTTAATACTGAGAATGGCGTCATTTTGAATTCCACGCCGTTGAATAAGAAAACGGATGAAGAAATATTCGACAAGTTTATAGAAATGGCACAGGACGCAGGACCAAAGGCAAGTATCATTGCTCTTACGATGGATAAAAATGGCGTGCCGCAGGATGTTGATACCCGTGTAGCCATAGCCGCAGAAATCGTGTCAAAGGCGATGGAGAAGGGATTTGACAGTCGGCGGCTGTTTATTGACCCGATTGCTCTGCCGGTTAAAGTGCCGAACGCTCAGGTCCAGCCCTGCAATATACTGGCTGCGATGAACCAGATAAGATACCTTTCCGACCCTCCGCCGCATATAACGATAGGTCTGTCGAATCTGTCCCAGGGAACGACGGAAAGAAGCTTGATAAACCGCGTATTCCTCGCTATGGCCTCCTCACACGGCCTCGATTCGGCGATTCTCGATGTGCTGGATGAAAATCTTATGAACGAGCTGGCTACGGCTGAAATGCTGATGAACAAACAAATTTACTCGGATTCTTTTTTAAGGG
>Ga0315295_10005150_pt1 | contig 11184 bp, 9 predicted proteins | sample YL17G14_0_MG_FD_204453 | JGI IMG/M metagenome (GOLD analysis project Ga0315295, IMG submission 204453) | Sediment microbial communities from Yellowstone Lake, YNP, Wyoming, USA - YL17G14_0 | ecosystem: Environmental > Aquatic > Freshwater > Lake > Sediment | place: USA: Wyoming | collected...
GGTCAGTCTTGGAGTTAATCTTGACAAGATAGGGGACATCGCTGTAGCTCATGCCATACCGTGCTATGATTCCAAGCTGGGTTGCAAAGACACCAATTTTCGCTTTACTGGCGATCCTGAAGAGGTGTTCGGGATCGTTGTCATCAGAAGGAATACCTTCACCAAAAAAATCCTTGTTAAGATGCTCTACTTTCTGGTCCCCTGCAAAAAGCATTAATCGGCCACTCTCTTTTGTAATTTCGAGAAAATTATGGATGTATGTTTCCCGAAACGCCTTTGGAACATCCAACGGTACAATCACATCTTGTGCACTTAGCTTCATTGTATTGACCTCCTAGTTTTCTTTTACAAATATAACAAATATAACACGATAAAGCTAACTCTGTTTCCCCTTCATGCAAGACCAAGCGCTTGTTTAACATCTGCCTCTTTGAAACCAACGATAATCTGACCATCGATATCGAAGACAGGCACTACCATCTGTTCGGATTTTTTCACCATCTCATCGCGAGCTGCTTTGTCATTTCCAACATCAAAATTTTGATAGGAGATCTTTTTTTCTTCAAGGAACGCTTTCGCTCTCTTACAATGAGGACAGGTAGAAAATGAATAAAGGATGATAGTTTTCTGCTCCGCCATGAATTCCTCCGTTACTTTTTATCGCACAGTTACGGTCACATAGCCGGTATTGCCTGTGCTGTGATCAAGGGCAAGAAGTGTTATGCGTTGGTTCGGACGTAATAACGCAACCAACTGCACAAAGTTATCGGCGCTGCCCACAGCCTGTCCGTTTACCTCAAGGATAACATCTCCCACTTCGAACCCGGCTTTGGCAAGAGGTCCCTTTTGTTCTACGGACGTTATAACGACGCAATCATTCACATTCATGCGATACTTCTCGGCTTCTTTTTGAGTAAGTTGTCTCACCTCGGCCCCCAGTCGTTCACGGACGGATGCGCTGAGAACCCTGGCTGCATCTTTCGGATCCCCTATGCGGACAACAATATCCTGCCTCTTTCCAGCGCGAAGGGTTGCCATCCGCACATCCTTGCCGATGGGGCTCATAGAGATCTCATTGCGGAGCATTGCAGCATCAGTGATATCTTTTCCCTGAAATGCTACAACGATATCATTTTTTCTGATACCTGCCTTTTCTGCTGGACTGCCTTTAACAACATCGCCAATGAGTGCGCCCTTTTTAAATTCAATTGCGAGATTCTTCGCCATCACGGGGGTCATATCCTGGGCGCTGATGCCAAGCCAACCGCGCTCGACCTTCCCCTGTGAGATAAGCAGCTTTGCTACATGTTGGGCAATATTGCTTGGTATGGCAAGGCCAATCCCTTCAAATCCGCCTGAACCTGAAACGATTATTGTGTTAACACCGATGACGTCACCCCGGAGATTGAGGAGGGGTCCACCACTGTTGCCTGGATTGATCGCCGCATCAGTCTGAAGAAAATCCTGGTAGCCGGTTGGATCGGTAATGCCTCGTCTGTGTTTTGCACTGATTATGCCCTGGGTGACTGTTTGGTCTAACCCTCGGGGATGGCCAATTGCGACCACCCATTCGCCTACCTCTACCTTGTCTGAATCACCAAACGCTACGGAAGGAAACTGCTCTTTTGCTGTAATCCGTATTACAGCGAGATCTGTCTTGGGATCAGTTCCGATAAGCTTGGCTTGAAATGTATTCCCGTTCGAGAGAAGAACATCAATCTTGTTTGCACCCCCCACCACATGGTAGTTGGTCAGAATGTGCCCCTGACTGTCAATGATCATTCCGGTGCCGAGGCCTTTTGTTTCCCTTTTAAACTTGCGGGGGGATTGTGGGGCACCAAAAAAACGGCGAAACAATGGATCGTCATTGAAGGGAAGGGAAGGGGTTGCCATTTCCTGCTGCCCGGTCACCTCGATATGGACGACTGACGGTATATTCTTTTTTGCAACCTGGATGATAGCGGTGCTTAGCTCTACCGGGGATTTTCCGCGTTCTGCCCCAAATGTGAGGCCTGGCAAGGCCACAGACATAAAAAACCATACAAGTGATGGGAAAATTATTATTCTATGATGTTTTCGGGAAAGAACTGCCAATATACCAAACGTCTTGCTGAATCCCCCAATCATATTAATAAATGACACGATATAATACACTGTATAGTGTGAATAATCCCGGATTTATTTTTTTCATAATTTCCCTATATTCCTTTATTCCCTATTCGCTATGCGAAATACGATATGCCATATCTTTTGCCTTTCCCCATTCTCCCTTCCACCCATCACCATTTTTATTTACCCGTGGGAATTTACTCTCCGAAGCCGGCCTCCTTAAGATTTCCAACAACCACGAGAATGTAATTGTCGGGGCGAAGGTATTTCGTCGCTACCCTTTGAACATCCTCTTTTGTAACTGCCAGGATACGTGATGCATAGTTATCGGCATAGTCGACACCTAAACCGTAAAACTCCACCTGGGCGAGAAAGCCTGCCAGTTTAGCCTGGGTATCCAAGCGCAGCGGAAAGCTTCCCGTTAAATACTTACGGGCACCTTCCAGCTCCTTGTCCGTCACAGGCTCTGTCTGCATCTTTTTTATCTCATCAAGAACGATTGATATTGCTTCCCGGGCAGAGGCATTCTTTGTTTGGAGGCTTATTGAGAAAGACCCCGTATACTTCTTGAAATCAAAAGCACTGTGCACAGAATATGCAAACCCACGTTTTGCCCTGATCTCCGTGAAAAGCCTCGATGAGAAGCCGCCACCGCCAAGGATATAGTTCATTACTACCATGGCGAAGAAATCAGGATTATTTCTCTTAGATCCAACGTTCCCCAAAACGATATTAGCCTGTGTTATTGCCCTGTCTTTAGTCAGTATCTTTGCACCGGAGGCAGGGCTTTGTTCAAGGGAAGGTTGAGAAACAGTGCGGTTAATCCAGCTTTCAAGTCTGGGTATGAGACTTTTTTTAATCTCATCGGGGGTCACATCTCCCACGATCACGAGAACGGCATTATTTGGACGAATATATGCGTCGTGGAATGATGTCAGGTCGTTGCGCGTCAGCCTGGCAAGAGACTCTTCGGTGCCGATAACCGGGTGACCATAAGGGGTTGCTCCAAAGAGGGCTTTCGTAAACTCCTTTTCAGAAAGATTTCCCGGATCCTCCTCTTCAGACTTGATGGCTCCCAGTGTCCTTTGTATTTCACGCCGGAATTCATCCTCAGGGAAGACCGGTTGAGTAACTGTTTCCATAAAGAGGTTAAACCCTTGGATAAGATCTTTTTTCAGCACCCTGAGGCCCACGGAGGTGTAGTCCGTGCTGCTGCTCGAACTGAGACTCGCACCGAGAAAATCCAGGGTCTGGCTCATCTGCTGGGCTGTATGCCTGGTTGTGCCATGAAGAAGGCCTCTCGCAGTCATATAGGAAAGGCCTCCCTTGTCCGGCAGGTCTAACCGGGAACCACCGTCAATGATCAGCTGAAACGTGACAAAAGGAAGGGAATGATCCTCGCTCACAATGAGACGGAGACCATTCTGTAGCGTCGTTCTCTCTATGGGTGGAAGGGAGAAGGAAAGACCGGGCAGGATTAGAAAAAGGATAAAAAGACCTACAGACCACCAACAAGTATAAAACCTTCTTAGCCTCAATTGTTTCACCTGCCGTGCCCCTTTTCTTTAGCGTGTGGTTCAGGTGCAACAGGCTTATCTTTCTGAGGCGGCAGCGGCTTAAGGATACCCACGGTCCTGTTCTCCGGCAGAAGGTATTGACGTGCCACCCTCATGACATCGTCGGCCGTTACACGACGAATAGAGGGAAGATATTCATCAACGCTCTTCCAGTTGGCAGCTATTTCATACCGAGCAAGCACCATGGCTTGGTAAAAGACTGAATCCTGGCCATAGAGAAAGCTTGCCTGCAATTGATTCTTTACTTTACTCAGCTCGTCCGGAGGGACAGGTTCCGTCTGAAGTCGCTTGATCTCTTCATCAATGGTTTTTTCCAATGCTACTAGATCTTTACCAGGTAATGCCTCTGCAGATATGAAAAAAAGGCCTGGATCAAAGGAAGTAAGGGAATAGTCTGCATCAGCACTAAGGGCTATCTGCTTTTCCCTGATCAGGCGTTCATAGAAGCGTGAACTTTTTCCGCGTGAGAGTATCGCCTCGATGATCTCAAGAACATAACTGTCCGGGTTTTTCAGGTTTGGAACATGATATCCCATCATCAGCGCAGGAACTAGCCCTTCCCGTTTCACTGCTAACCTCCGTTCGCCTGGCTGGATCGGTTCGCGACCCACGCCCTGATTTGGAGCGTGCGTTGCCGAAAGATGGCCAAATGCCTTTTCTATCTTAGGCAGAAGTTCCTGCCGTGAAAAATCGCCGGCTACGATGACAAAGGCATTTGCTGGCGTGTAATAACGATCGTAATACGCTCTTGCATCTGCCAGAGTAATCCTCTCGAGGTCTTCCATCCAACCTATGATTGGCCAATGGTACGGGTGAACCTGGTAAGCCGTCGCAAATGTCTGTTCGTGAAGGTATGACTGGGGATTATCCTCTGTTCGCAGCCTGCGCTCTTCAATGACAACATTCTTCTCTGTTAAGAATTCTTTCTCGCTGAATATGGCGTTACGCATTCTGTCCGCTTCGAGCTCCAGGGGAATTGCAACGCGATCAGCACTCATATTGACAAAATATGCTGTATAATCATGTGAAGTAAAGGCATTGTTGCTGCCGCCGTTTTCCTCTATGATGCGGACAAAATCATCTGCGCTGAATTTTTTGCTCCCTTTGAACATCATGTGTTCAAGAAGATGGGAGAGGCCTGTCTTGCCCCACGCCTCATTGCGCGAACCGACTCTGTACCATACCTGGACAGTAACAACCGGCGCCTTGTGGTTTTCAAGGAGGATTACCTTAAGCCCGTTAGCCAAGGTTGTTTCGTAAACTTTATCCCCGAGCCTTTCGTCAGCGAGAGAAGCGTAGGAGAAAGAAAAAAAGATAAATAAAACTGACAGACATATAACCGTAAAGGACGATCGTGACTTCCCAACCATAATAGTGCCTATGATTAACCTTCGTCATTCATGATTCATCATTCGCTTTACCTGCCTTACCCTCTCGCGAACTGTGTTCGCCCAATTGATGCTAAGTGTTTTGTATTTTGTGCTTTACTCTTGACCCCTTGGATCCTGGAACCCTGCTTTATTTTAGTTGACGTACCCGTGGAATCTATGGAAAATATTCCTTGTGGTCAAGCGATTATTACTTTAGCCTGCCTTCCACCGTTGCCCAGTTGATGTTCTTGAAGAAGGCAGTGATATAATCGGCCCGTTTAAGGCCATAGTCTATCATAAAGGCATGCTCAAACACGTCGAGGATGAGAATTGGGGTACACCCTGTTGGATGACCTACATCGTGCTCGTTGATCCAGAAATTGATAAGCCTGCCATTTGTAAGGTCCTGGTAAAGGACTGACCAGCCGATGCCTCTCATGGACCCAACGGTTTTAAACGCCTTTTCCCAGGTTTCATAGCTTCCAAATTCCTCGGCCAGTTTTTTTCCAAGTTTCCCATCCTTCTTGATGGGCGTTTTGCCGCCGAGGTTTTCAAAATAATACTCATGAAGCCTCATGCCGTTAAACTCCCACCCCAGTCTCCTTTTCAGTTCTGCCCACTCAGGGGTGGTGGCCTTGTCTTCCTTCAACATCTGGGCGAGGGAATCAAGGATTTTGTTCGTGTTCGTGACATAGCCCTGGTACAGCGTAAAATGGTTCTTGAGAAGGGTTTCGCTGAAGCCTTCCATGCCGATAAGTTTCGAATAATCCTTAGCTGTATACATAGCATTACCTCCTTTTAGCGGTTGGGCATTTAGTAAACCCGGCACGGTTATAGCTGCCAAAAAACCTAAACCGCTTATTTGCAAAAATTTCCTTCTATTCAAACCTGAAATGCCTTTTCATTTCTAACAACGAACCGTAAGCACTTCTATTGAGCCTGTCAAGACTATCTCACCGACCGGTGGACTTGTCGGTAGGCACTCAGCACCCGGGTTCACCTGGATGGCCACAACAGGTACTCAAGGTCAGAACCTTTTTTGCATTATTTCTGAAGATTAACCACATTTTCTTCCACAAAGGCATGGGCGAACGAAGGTTATCTAGAAACGCCTTGGGGTCAGGATGCAAATGCGAATGGTGACTCATTCGTGGTGGCCGATAAGAGGGAGCACCTTGTCGATATGAAAGTAGACAAGAAAACGTTTCTTTTTATCATCGTCAGGAAGCTCGTAGCTTTTTTTTCTCCTGAATTTTTCGATTACTTCCTGGTCATCTTCCTCCCTTATTTTAGTGAGGAACAATCTCATGCCAATATATTTTTCACCGGCTTCCATGAAAAGGAACGCTGCATGAGGGTTAGACTGGAGGTTGACATGAGAAAGACGGTCCAGCATGATAAAAGCAACGGTTTCTTCATCGATAACGTGAGGCCTTGAATAAATTGCCAAATCGACCATTCCTTTTGCATCTGCCGTTGCCAGGACACAGCGCCCCAGGGTATTTTCAAAGTATTCAGTAAGTGTCATTTCTTCCTCCTTTTTAATATTTAATAACAAAATGTGGCTGGTGCGAGGGTTTGTCAAGGTGCGATGCATCTCTGACACGTAACAGATGGCATAGAGAAACGATGGAAAAGAAGTGAAAGCGAAAATAAAAAAATCGCCAAGGGCATAAAGGTTTGAGGATTAAGGCATAAGCACCTGCCTTGATATTCCAATCTTTTGTTGACAAACGTGTAATAAATATCCACAAATGGTTATAGTAAGACATTGGCATAATGATCAAAAAGGAGCGAATAAGGGTACTAAAGGAAAGGCACAAAGGCACGGGCCCTGTTGTGTACTGGATGAGTAGAGACCAGCGCATATCTGACAACTGGGCTCTTTTCTATGCCCAGGAGGTTGCGTTAAAGATGGATGCTCCTCTCGCAGTTGTATTCTGCCTCGTGCCCGGTTTTCTCAATGCAACGATGCGACAGTATGGCTTTATGATTGCGGGACTCAAAGAAGTTGAGAAAGGCCTTTCGATGCTCAATATACCATTTTTTCTTCTCACAGGTCCGCCCGGCCAGGAAATTCCACGGTTTGCAAACCGGCATGACATTAAGGCCCTGGTTACTGACTTTGATCCCCTGAAGCTGAAACGGCAATGGAAAAAGGACGTAGCCCAGCTGACTAACTTGTCCTTCCATGAGGTTGATGCGCACAATATTGTCCCATGCTGGGTTGCCTCATCAAAACTGGAATACGGTGCCTATACGATCAGGCCCAAGATTAACAGGCTGATTTCGGAATACCTTGAGGATTTTCCCGAGGTAAAAAAACATTCCGTACTATGGAAGTCGGGGCAGGAGCAGGTAAACTGGGATGAAATCGAAAGATCGCTCTTGGCAGATAGAAGCGTGAATGTTGTAGGCTGGAGAAAGCCTGGTGAAAAGGCCGCTCAATCTGCCCTCTATGGTTTTGTTGAAGAAAAACTGGGCGGGTATGATCGGGACAGAAACGACCCCAACAAGACTGGCCAGTCAGATCTTTCCCCTTATCTTCACTTTGGTCATATCTCGGCCCAGAGGATTGCCCTTGAGGTAATCAAGGAAAAAGCTGCAAGCGAATCCAGAGACGCCTTCCTTGAAGAGCTCATTGTACGGAGAGAGCTTTCGGACAACTTCTGTTTCTTCAATGATCACTATGACAGTGTGGAAGGCTTTCCAGAGTGGGCAAAGAAAACACTCGACCAGCACAGGAAGGATAAAAGGCCATACCTTTACTCCCTTGAAGACTTCGAAGGGGCCAGAACCCATGATGATCTTTGGAATGCAGCCCAGATGGAAATGGTCAAGCGTGGCAAGATGCACGGCTACATGCGCATGTACTGGGCAAAGAAGATTCTCGAATGGACGAGGTCTCCTGAAGAGGCGATGGAGACTGCCATCAATCTCAATGACAGGTTTGAACTCGACGGCCGTGATCCGAACGGCTATGCGGGAATAGCCTGGAGTATTGGCGGAGTTCACGACAGGGCATGGAATGAGCGGAATGTCTTTGGTAAAATCCGCTATATGAGTTATAATGGGTGCAGGTCAAAGTTTAAGACCGATTCGTATATCAAGTGGGTTACTACATTGTAATTACTTCATACCATTGACTAATAGGGATGGAGGTATGATGAAGAAAGAAGATATTCCGACTAAAACGAAAAAGGGCATTGTTTCAGTTCCTGAGAGGCTGAAGGCCTTTGACAAGGGTGAGCGTTTTGCAGTCCTTGCAACCGACGACAAAGGTCAGCCATATACATCGCTCATCTCGTATGCGGTGACGCCAGACCTCAGTAAAGTGATTTTTGCAACTCCAAGGAAAACTCAGAAATATAGGAATATTTTAAAGGCAAAAAATGTAGCGCTTCTTATCGACAATCGCAAGAAAACAGGCAAGAAGGGTGTTATGGAGGCAGAAGCCATAACTGTTGTTGGCATTGCCAGGCCGATGAAGCGGGGGAAGAGATGGAAGGAGATGGCGGCCATATTCCTAAAAAAGCATCCTGGGCTTGAGGAGTTTATCATGGCCGAAACAACCGCCCTTATCATCGTTGAGGCCACGCGGTGCATTCACGTAGGCCAGTTTCAGACAGTATCCGTGTGGGATTTAATGGAGGCGTAAAATGATGTGGAGCTGGAAGCTAATCTACGAGGATGAAACCTTCAACCTCTATTGTGATGTTGATAACGTAGTTGGGTCTGAAGAGCTTGACGAAGGAATGTTTGCTGCTGTTGACTGTTATCGGTCTTTGTCCGAAAAGATTGTTGTGTGGGTATCGATCGGGATTAAGAGCAAGGGGATCCTCAAGGACTACATAGGGCGGAGAAAGAAGTCAGGGTTCTCATCAGAGGGATATGAAGGCTACTCCCACACCCTTGGCCTTGTTGAGTTTGATGCTGTAAACAATCTCTACCGTGTTATTCCGACCGTAGACCTTGATGAGAAGGATAGGCAGCTTGGTGCTTCCTCCCTTCTCGAAGGAAAGAAGACTTCTTTGCTAAAAGGCATCAAGGGTGATTGGTCTAAGATTGAGTCTCCGAGGACGAATAAGGCAATAAAATCGCTTTATAATTTTTTCTACCGTCCTCCCTCTAGGGAAACCTAATTTCGTCAGGTTTTTTCGTTGCTATCATGTGCCAGTCTATATACTAATACGATTTTGCTTCCTTCGCTGACACTTCATTCGCATATCGCATAGCGTAATTCGCATATCGTTGTTCATTCAATGCTAAGTAGGGCATACGATATACGATGTCCCCTCGCGTTGTTATTCAACCTTTTGTGCCTTATATTCTTAAAAGTACATATCAATGCATAAGAGGTTATGATGCCGGATAAGATTGAGCTACCTATCACAGGAATGAGCTGTGCAGCTTGCGCGGCAAGGATAGAAAGAGAGCTGAATAAACTTGAGGACATAAGCGAGGCGCGTGTCAATTTTCCCCTGAAAAAGGCGGTCATTGTTCCCAGAAGGGAACTGGAGCTCAAACAAATCATCGCTCTTATTCGCGATATTGGCTACGACGTGGATCTTGAGGCCGATGTTACCTTACGGGCCAAAAAGGAAGAGGCAGAGCTCAAGAGGGATTTTACCTGGTCGGCATGTTTCAGCGCTGTTGTCATGGTCTTTTCCATGTGGACGGTGCTCCCTGACATGCAGTACCAGAATTTCATAGTGCTCATCCTCACAATACCTGTCCAGTTTTTTTTCGGCCTACGGTTCCATAAGGCCACGCTCCTTAATCTAAAGCATATTACCGCTGATATGAATACCCTCATATCGGTGGGAACATCGGCAGCCTTTTTTTACAGCGCTTTTGTCACCTTCTTCCCCCATACCATCATGAAGGCTGGAATGGAGCCCATGACCTACTTCGACTCGAGTGCTACCATCATTACCCTTATACTTCTGGGAAGATTTTTTGAATCGAAGGCAAAGACACGCACCTATACTGCGATAAAAATGCTCTACGAGCTTTCGCCCAAGGAATGCATTATGCTCCGGGATGGCAAGGAAGTAAGGGTTTCAACTGACACCCTCGAGGTGGGCAATCTCGTTTTGATCCGGCCCGGAGAGAAGGTGGCGGTGGACGGCGAGGTTGCAGATGGCAACACCTATGTTGACGAATCAATGATCACCGGTGAAAGCCTGCCCGTTCACAAGAATGTAGGCGATGAGGTAATCGGCGGTACGATCAACGGGAAAGGTTCCATCACGGTAAGGGTAACGAGGATCGGGAAGGACACGGTCCTGGCCAAGGTCATCCGGCTGGTTGAAGAAGCACAGTTTACAAAGGCACCAGTCCAGAGGCTTGCCGACAAGGTGGCTGGCGTCTTTGTGCCAATCGTCATCCTCATCAGTATCGCTGCTTTTGGAGTGTGGTATTTCTTTGGCCCTGACCCGAAATTGACAAACGGGCTCCTTTCCTTCGTGAGTGTCCTGATTATCGCGTGCCCCTGTGCCCTTGGCCTCGCAACACCCACAGCGATCATGGTATCAACGGGCGTGGGTGCGAAGAAGGGAATCCTCATCAAGAGCGCGGAGGCCCTTGAACTCACGAACAAAGCGAAGTATGTCCTCTTTGACAAGACCGGAACCCTCACGGAAGGGGTTATCGTTCTTGCAGAAGTAATACCTCTTGAGGGCAATTCAGAAGCGGACCTATTGGGTATCGCCTATAACCTTGAAAAGCAGTCAGAACACCCCTTTTCCGAGGCGTTACGTAAGGAGGCTGAAGAACTGAAGATCGAAACCTTGAAGGTGGATGATTTCCAGGCAATCGTGGGAAAGGGTATCCAAGGTGTTATCGATGGCAAGGCCTATTATGTCGGGAATATTGCCCTCTACGAAGACGCGGGCAAGCCCCTTGATGAATCTGTTAAGAAGCTCTACCACACCGAGGAACTTTCGGGATGTTCACCGGTACTCGTATGGGGTGATGAGGGTGTTTTTGGCCTTCTCTGCTTCAGTGACCGGGTAAGGGATGAGGCAAAGGGCGTAGTCAGCGAACTGAACAATATGGGTATTGAGGTGGCCATGATCACGGGGGATAGCGAAAACGGCGCCAGGACGATCAGCGAAAGGGTCGGT
>Ga0315295_10005151_pt1 | contig 11180 bp, 4 predicted proteins | sample YL17G14_0_MG_FD_204453 | JGI IMG/M metagenome (GOLD analysis project Ga0315295, IMG submission 204453) | Sediment microbial communities from Yellowstone Lake, YNP, Wyoming, USA - YL17G14_0 | ecosystem: Environmental > Aquatic > Freshwater > Lake > Sediment | place: USA: Wyoming | collected...
CCTTGAGCAGGTGCATGGTCACGATTGTGTTCGGTTTGCCCATCCCCAGCCCGGCCAGTTTCACACCCAGTGGCAGTTCCCAGGCGATCACGCCCTTGCCGTAGCGACCCTGCGCCGGGAAGTCCTTCACTTCCACCCGCTTACCCTTCCCGTCTGAGGTGATCAGGAAAATATCGCCCACGCCAGGCAGGATTTCCATTCCAACTACCTCGTCCCCGACGCCCAGTTTGATGCCGTTAACTCCGGCTGCAGCCAGCCCCATCGGGCGGACTTCTTCTTCTGCGAATCGGATGCTCATCCCCAGCGCTGTGGCGAGCAGGACTTCCTTCCTGCCATCCGTTAAACCAGCCCATCCCAGGCTGTCGCCGTCGTTGACGTTGACAAGGCGGAAGGCCTGCGCCGAAGGGCCGGGCAACTCATTGACGAGGCTCTTCTTGACCATACCGCCGCGTGTGACCGTGAGGAGGGCGGTTTCTTCGGTAAGTTCAGATTTCCGGGCAGGCAGGGCAAACGCCGCCACCGGCATCTCATCCGCCTGGAGCGGAGACTGTTTGTTGAATGGATTGCCGTCCGCGAGTTTTTCGGCTTCCGGCAAGGTATGAACGGCCACCGCCGCCGCCATGCCGCGCCCGGAGACCAGGTAGAGCGTATCGGTCGCGTTGGCCCTCACCAGCAATTTGGGCGCTTCCGATCCGGAGAGGCGCGGCGGCTTGTCGTCGCGCGTACGGGCAAGCGTGCCTTCGGCGGTCATGCCGATCCAGACGGCATGCTCCCCGACCAATTCGGCGGCGGTCAGTGGAGCCTTGTGCCTGCGGCTGCGCAGGCTGACGATCTGCGTCCGGCGGCGGTCGCCGTAAGACTCCTTGACCTTGAGCAGTTCCTCGGCAGCGGTGGTGCGCATCTTCCTTGGGGATTTCAGCAGGGCTTCCAGTTCCTTGATGAGCGCCAGTGTTTCTTTAAACTCGGTCTCGATCTTCTTGCGTTCCAGCGCGGCCAGGCGGCGCAGTTGCATTTCTAAAATGGCGTTGGCCTGGAGTTCCGATAACTTATAGCGTTTCATCAGGCGCGTGCGCGCCGTCTCCACGTCTGGCGAGCCTTTGATGAGGGCGATGATCTCGTCCAGGTGCTTGAGGGCCACCATCAGGCCTTCGAGGATATGCGCCCGGGCGCGCGCCTTTTGCAGGTCGAACTCGGCGCGGCGCTTGATGACCGTCAGCCGGTGGTCGAGGTAGACGCGCAAGGCCTGTTTCAGGTTCAGCAGGCGCGGCTCGTTGTCCACCAGCGCAAGCAGGTTGATACTGAAAGCAGACTGCATTGGCGTGCGTTTGTAGAGGTCGGCCAGCACTTTCTCCGGATCGACGTTTTTGGTCAGTTCGATGACGATGCGCAATCCCTGCCGGTCAGACTCGTCCCGCAGGTCGGTAATTCCTTCCAAATGCCCGTCGCGGACGAGTTCAGCAATCCGTTCGATCAGGCTGGACTTGTTGACCTGGTAGGGCAGTTCGGTGACGATGATGCGGCTCTTGCTGCGCTCCATTTCCTCGATGTGGGCTTTGGCCTGGATGGTGACGCGGCCGCGCCCTTTGCCATAGGCAGCCTCGATGCCCTCTTCGCCCTTCTTCTCGATGATGATACCGCCGGTGGGGAAGTCGGGACCTTCTACGAACTCCATCAAGTCTTCCACGTTGACGTCGTCAAGTTTTTCCCATTTTTCGAGCATATAGATGCAGGCATCCACGATCTCGGAGAGGTTATGGGGCGGGATGTTGGTGGCCATGCCGACCGCGATTCCAGTCGCACCGTTAACCAGCAGGTTGGGGATGGCCGAGGGGAGGACGTTTGGCTCGGTCAGCGTACCGTCGAAGTTGTCGGTGAAGTCCACTGTATTTTTGGCGATGTCAGCCAGCAGGTCCAGCGCCGGGGCGGCGAGGCGGGCTTCGGTGTAACGCATGGCCGCCGGGGGGTCGCCATCCACTGAGCCGAAGTTCCCCTGCCCGTCCACGAGCATCGTCCGCATGGAGAAATCCTGGGCCATGCGCGCCATCGACTCGTACACCGAGGCGTCGCCGTGCGGGTGGTATTTGCCGAGCACCTCGCCGACGATACGGGCTGATTTGCGGTAGGGGCTGTCGGCGCGGATGCCCATGTCATACATGGCATACAGGATGCGGCGCTGGACGGGCTTGAGGCCGTCACGCGCATCCGGCAGGGCGCGCGCGACGATAACCGACATGGCATAGTCGAGATAGGCATCCTGCATCTCGCGGTCAATGTCAATTTTGCGGACGAGGCCGAGTTCCATAAAGATTCTCCTTGAAGTGCGGCCTTATCTTACCAGAAAAAAAGTGCCCTATTGTCCGGTAAAACCTAAAACCATCATTGTCGCTTGCGCGCAACGACGGAAATACCCCCATACAAAGCAGAACCTTAAAAACCGATTATGGCACAGTGAAAAGGGTCCCGTCCAGTTTCCCCGTTTTCCCTGTTGACTTTTTTCTGGAAAACAGTACAATATAATTAACTTTCTGTAAATAACTATTACATCGTGTTAATATGTTTTCCTGAGATATGACCCACCAACAGACGATCACTGCCACTGAAATGCGAGGCATCAACCGTTCGGCCATCCTGGAACTTATCCGCCGGGAAAGCCCGATCGCACGGACAACCATTGCCCAGCGGCTGGGAGTCAGCCTGCCAACGGTAATGCGGATAGTGGACAACCTGATTGAAGAGGGATTTGTCCGCTTGCAGGGTGAGACCGAATGGAGCGGGGGACGCCGCCGTCCGCTGCTGGAGTTCAACGCCGATGGTTACGTGGTACTCGGAGTGGATATGGGCGGGATGAATATGTACGGAGCAGTCTCCGATATTGGCGGCAATATCATTGATGAAGTGGACATGGGGCGCCATGGGACAGAGGGGGAGAAGAGTTACGAACTTCTCACCAGATTAATCGATGAGCTGTTGGCCAGCCAGAAACTAAAGGGACGCCGGGTGCGTGGTATCGGCGTCGGTGCACCAGGGATCACCCTGCACCGCGAAGGAATCGTCACCTGGGCTTATACGCTGAACTGGAAAAATTTCCCGCTGAAAGCCCGGTTGGCTGAACGCTATAGCCTGCCCATCACAGTGGATAACGATGTGAACCTGGCCGCTCTGGGTGAACTCTGGTTCGGGGAGGGACAGGATTCGCAGAACATGGTATTGGTCACCCTCAGCGCGGGGATTGGGGCGGGCATCATCATTGACGGCGCCTTGTATCGAGGCTCAAACGAAGCCTCCGGTGAGATCGGTCATTTTGTGCCCGGGCGGCAGTTCTTGGGAATGAGTTTCGTTGACTTTGGTGCGCTGGAGAGCGTCGCGTCGGGGACCGGAATGGTCGAGCGGGCGCGGGCCGTCCTAAGGTCCGCCAATGTTCGCGTGGATCCCGATACCCTGACACTGGAGGACATTTTCGAGGCCGCCCGGCAGAGGCAGGAATGGGCCTGGTCCGTTATCGACGAAGTGGTGGATTACCTGGCGATCGCATTGGCCAACCTCTCGGTATCATTTGACCCGGAGATGATTGTGCTGGGTGGGAGCATGGCGCGTTTTGCTAATATGCTGGTGGAGCCAATCTTGCGCCGCATCAACGGTACGATCCCTGCCCCGCCCAAGATCGTGATCTCAAATCTTGGCCTGCGGGCGACTGTGATGGGTGCCATCATCACTGTGCTTCATAATACCTCTAATTTTTACGTCGTTCACAAGTTGTCCTAGAAAGGAGGTGATCATTTCTCAAGTCATCGAGTTGCTTGTCGCGTAGCACATCAAGTCCAATTCCGTAAATGTCCACTCATAAGAAGGAGAATACCATGCGTCACCTGAATAAAATCACCTTGCTGGCTGTGGCAGTCATATTGGTCCTCAGCATTGTAGGCTGCCAGCCGAAGCAGACCGGCCCTGTTACCATCCACATCCTTACCCAAGATCAGGCCGGAATGAAACCGGCCGAGATCGACCAAATCGCCCGCGACTTCGAAGCCCAGAACCCCGATATCAAAGTCGTCATGGAATACCTGTCGTATGATGCCATTCACGACAAGATCACCACCGGCATGGCCGCCAATCCGCCCGCTTACGATGCGTCCATGGTGGATGTCATCTGGCCGGATGAATTTATCAAGGCTGGATACCTGCTGGATGTCACCAGCCGGGTTACCCCGGAAATGAAGGCCGGTATCTTCCCGTCAGCCTGGAATGGCGTGACCCGCGATGGCAAGATCTACGGCATGCCCTGGCTAATGGATACCAAGTACTTCATGTACAACAAGGATATCCTCCAGCAAGCCGGCTTTAGCGCTGCCCCCAAAACGTGGGAAGAACTGATCGATCAGGCAAAAGTCATCAAACAGCAGGGCCTGGTTGAATTTCCCATCATCTGGTCTTGGCCTCAGCTGGAAGGTGCGGTTTGCGATTTCACTATTTTGCTGTATGGTAACGGCGGAACGTTCCTGGATGCAAGCGGCAAACCAGCATTCAACAACGAGAAGGGTGTTCAGGTTTTAACCTGGATGAAGCAGACCATTGATGATGGTTTATCCAACCCGAGCTCGATCGCCTCTGACGAAATGGCCGTGGAAGCCAGCTTCCTGGCCGGCCAGTCAGCGTATGCAGTGAATTGGCTGTTCCAGTATAGCGATTCGAACAAAGCGGATGTGTCGCAAATCGTTGGAAAGGTAGCCTTCGCGCCCATGCCGGTATTTGCAGCCGGTGCCGCGGCAGGCATCCAGGGCTCGAGCGTGGATGGTTCCAGCTCATTCGCCATCATGGCCACCACACCCTATCCGGACCAGACCTGGAAGTTTCTGACCTACCTGACCAGTAACGCGGTCCAGACGAAATTTTCGGCAGAGATGCTGCCCATCTGGCAAACCGATTTCCAGGGCGATAGCCTGACACAATTACTGGCTGCTGCTCCATCCAACCCGATCACAGTTCCGGCTTTCCTGGCACAGTTCCCCTTCGCCAATGAGCGCCCGACGGTGTCGTATTATAACGAGGCTTCCAAGGCACTCCAGCTAGCGCTTCAGGAGGCGCTGACGGGTGTCAAGACCCCCCAGCAGGCCCTGGATGAGGCTGCTGCCAAGTGGGTTGAACTCGCCGGTCAATAGTCAATCACGAAAGGAATATGGGTGGATTTGCGTTCCAGCGCAAATCCACCCATATTTTCGATATGACAGCCAATTCTAAGGCCTTTCCAAAGCGACCATTTTCTTTGCGACAGAAAGAGGCGCGTACTGCCTGGCTGCTGCTTGTCCCAAGCCTCGTGGTGATCTTGGGTGTGACCCTGTGGCCGGTTATCTACACGTTTGTGTTGAGCTTTTTTTATGCGCCAACCGGGATCCACCAGGTTAGAACATTTGTCGGGCTGACCAACTACCTCAACATGCTCAAGGACCAGACCTTCTGGCAAACCATTGGGCGAACCCTGTATTTCACACTTGGTTCTGTAGGATTGGAATTGATTTTGGGGTTGGCGATTGCGCAATTGATCCATTCCCGTCCGCCGGGCTGGAAATTTTTACGCGTCAGCCTGATCATCCCATGGGCGATCCCGACCATTGTCATTGGCGCCATGTGGCGATGGATTTACAGCGGAGATTTCGGTGCTTTGAATGGTCTCTTGATGCAGTTGGGATTAATCAAACATTATATTCCCTGGTTGACTTTACCCAACGCAGCAATGCCCCTTGTGATTCTGGCGGATGTCTGGCACATGATGCCATTCGTTGCTTTGATTCTACAAGCAGCCCTGGCGACCTTGCCCGCAGAACTGGACGAGGCCGCTGTCGTGGATGGAGCCAATGCCTGGCAGGTCTTTTGGAAAATCCGGTTTCCCTTGCTACAACCTGCAATCCTTGTGGCCCTTATCGCCCGCACGGTGGATGCCTTCCGGGTCTTTGATATCGTCTACATCATAACCAACGGTGGTCCGGCCTTCAAAACGATGACCATTACCTATTTAACGTACCTGAATTCGTTTTCGTATGGAAAGCAGGGTACAGGTGCAGCACTATCTTTCCTGATCTCCCTTTTCACCATGATTATGGCCTTTGTGTATATTCGTATTCTGTACCGCCCCGAGGAGAATCAGTAATGCCTTACCGAAAATCTTACCGTAAACTGTTCCTGTTTCTTCTTACCATACCCGTGCTGCTATTTATTTTTTTACCAATTCTCTGGCTATTCAGTGCCAGTTTATCTACGCAGGTAGAACTGTTTACTGTGCCCCCGCATTGGATTCCCCAGCATCCCACTTTTCAGAACTACTTGGATATTTTCTTCCCCAGTCTAGCCGCCTCAGCCGTTCCAAGGACCTTTACGGTTTCATTGTATAACTCTTTCAAGATTGCTTCATTCGTGACAGTCATTTGTATAGTAATTGGAAGCTTGGCAGCCTATGCGCTGGTACGCATTCCGTTTAAATTCAATAACACCATTAAAGTTGGCATTTTGGCGATCCGCATGATCCCGGAGGTATCCCTAATCCTGCCGCTCTTTATTATTGCCTCCCGGTTGGAAATGATCAATAAACCAATTGTGCTGATCTTGGCCTACATGAGTTTTGCTTTGCCGTATGCCATCTGGATGATGGCGGCTTTCTTCCAGACTGTTCCCATTGAGCTAGAGGAAGCTGCCCGCCTGGATGGCTGCACGCGCCTCGGCATACTGTTTCGGATCGTCATGCCCATCTCAGGGCCAGGATTGGTCTCCACCGCGATGTTCGTGTTCCTAGTCGCCTGGGATGAATTCTTCTATGCCCTGATCTTTACCAGTACATTGGCATCCAAGACAGTCCCGGTGGCCATTGCGGAGTTTGTCGGCCGTTACGCCGTGAACATTACCGGCATGATGGCGGGTGGCATCCTGGCTGCCCTGCCTCCAGTAATCCTGGCTTTGATTTTCCAACGCTATATCGTGAGTGGTATGACAGCCGGTGCAGTGAAAGGATAGGATGGTTTGATATTCTGAAAGAAGAACTACCCGAGGGAATGCCTCGGGTAGTTTCGTAATTTGCTCCGGTCAGAGTTCCAGAGAATATATCAAACGTTCCGGACCTTTAGCCTGATGTCCCGCTGTCGGGCAAATCGGTCCACTGGGAGGAACCTTCCGCCTTCTCGATGTCTGCAAAGCGGCCATGGATGAAGCCCGTCCCTGCCGGGATCAGCTTGCCGATGATGACGTTTTCCTTCAAGCCGAAGAGCGGATCGATGGAGGAACTGATTGCCGCGCCGGCCAGCACCTTGATGGTGTGCTGGAAGGAGGAGGCCGACAGGAACGAATCGGTGCTCAACGAGGCTTTGGTCACGCCCAGCAGGACTTCGCTGAAGGTGGCGGGTTGTTTCCCTTCCGCCAGCAACTTCTCGTTGATCCGGCGGATCTCCAGACGGTCCACGGCATCACCGGGCAGGTATTTTGTATCTCCTGGACGCTTGACCTGAATCTTGCTCATCATCTTGCGGATGATGACCTCGAAGTGCTTGTCATGGATATTCTGGCCTTGCGAGCGGTATACTTTTTGGATCTCGGAGAGCAGGTACATCTGGCAACCCTCGCGTCCCTGGATTCGCAGAATACGGTGCGGGTTCAGTGACCCTTCGGTCAGGGCTCGGCCGCCTTCGACCTTGTCGCCATCCTTGACCAGCAGGCGCAGGGTGTTCGGAATTTCGTGCTCCACCTCTTCGCGCAGTTCATGGGCAACGATGACTTTACGTTTCTCGATGCGCACGCGCCCGCCGTGTTCAGCGCTCAACGTGGCATCTTCCAATTTTGCCAGCGCATCGCCAACCTTGACTTCGGCCTCATCCTTGACGATGATCGTCCATTCTTTCGGAACCTCGATCACGTCGTTCAGCATCTCGCTGTGTTCCACCCGCACCAGGCGCATGTCAGCGAATTTCTCTGACTGGATGATGCGCACCGTCCCGGCGATCTCGGCGACGACGGCCTCACCCTTGGGTTGTTTGCGCGCCTCGAAGAGTTCTTCCACGCGCGGCAGGCCGGTGGTGATATCGCCGCCAGCGGCCACGCCTCCGGTGTGGAAGGTGCGCAGGGTCAATTGTGTACCCGGCTCGCCGATGGACTGGGCAGCCACGATGCCGACCGCCGAGCCCATTTCCACCATGTTGCCACGACCCAGGTCCAGGCCGTAGCATTTGGAGCAGATGCCATGTGTCAGCTCGCAGGTCAGGGCTGAGCGGACTTTAACTTCTTCCACGCCAGCCTCCGAGATCTTGCGGGCCAGTTCGCGGTCAATCGCGTCATCGAACTCGGCCAGCACCTCGCCGGTCTTCGGGTCCAGGACGCGTTCGGCGATGAGACGTCCGTACAGGCGGGAAGCCATGGATTGCCCGGCCACGTCATCCTTCCGGCGGATAAAGATTCCGTCGTGTGTGCCGCAATCATGCTCGTTGATGATAATATCCTGGGCAATGTCCACCAGGCGGCGGGTCAGATAACCGGCGTCGGCGGTGCGCAGGGCGGTGTCAGCCAGGCCTTTGCGGGCGCCGTGTGTCGAAATGAAGTATTCCTGTGCGGTCAGGCCTTCGCGGAAGTTCGAGAGAATGGGGCGCGGGATAATGCGTCCCGAGGGATCGGCCATCAGGCCGCGCATACCGGCCAGTTGTGAGATGGGACCGAAACCGCCCTTCGTCGCGCCGGAGTTTGCCATTGTGGACAGGTTGCCGTTGGGGTCCATGGCCCTGCGGACGGCCTTGGCCACGTCGGTGGTGGTCTGCTGCCATGTCTCGATAACGCGTTCGTTTTGCTCCTGTTCGGTGAGCAGGCCGCGGCGGAAATCGCGCTGGACCAGTTCCACTTCCTTGAGCGCTTTCTCAATGATCTCCTGTTTTTCCACAGGCACAGTGATGTCGCTGACGGCGATGGTTGTGCCGGAGCGCATGGCGTAGTCGAAACCGATGCTCTTGATGGCGTCGGCGGTTTCAGTGGTCACATCCTGTCCGCAGATCTCATACACGTCCGCGATCAGGTCCTTCACGCCCCCTTTGTCCAGTTGTTCGTTGATGAACTGGATAGCTTCGGGCAAGATACGGTTGAACAGGACGCGGCCGATGGTCGTGTCAATGGTGCGTTCTTCCTGCGCGGGGAGGCGGCTGTTTTTATCGTCATACCAGGTTTTTACCCGCACCTTGATCTTGGAGTGGATGTCAACCTGTTCCAACTGATAGGCCATTTCTGCTTCGTCCATGCTGGCGAAGATGCGCCCGTCACCCTCGTGAGACTGGGTGTGCAGCATGGTCATATAGTACACACCCAGCACCATATCCTTGGATGGACCGATGATGGGTTCGCCGTCAGCGGGCTTGAGCAGGTTCTTGGAAGACAGCATCAGCCGGCGGGCTTCCTGCACGGCTTTGTCCGACAACGGCACGTGGACAGCCATCTGGTCGCCGTCAAAGTCAGCGTTGAAGGCAGTACACACCAGTGGATGCAACTGGATGGCCGAGCCTTCGATCAACAGCGGTTCGAAAGCCTGGATGCCGAGACGATGCAGGGTGGGGGCGCGGTTCAGCAGTACCGGGCGCTCCTTGATGGCTTCCTCGAGCACTTCCCAGACCTCAGGCCGGTTGCGCTCGATGAAGCGCCGCGCGCCCTTGACGTTGGCGGCGTAGTTATGACTCACCAACCGGGCGATCACAAACGGGCGGAAGAGTTCCAGGGCCATGCTCTTGGGCAAGCCGCACTGGTAGAGTTTTAACTGCGGGCCGACCACGATCACCGAGCGGCCGGAATAGTCCACGCGCTTGCCGAGCAGGTTACGGCGGAAGCGGCCTTTCTTGCCCTTGAGCATGTCGCTCAAGGAACGAAGTTCGCGCCGGCCGCGGCGGCTGAGTGCCTTGCCGCGCTGGCTGTTGTCAATCAGGGAATCCACCGCTTCCTGTAACATGCGCTTCTCGTTGCGGACGATCACGTCCGGTGCGCCTAGTTCGAGCAAGCGCTTGAGGCGGTTGTTACGATTGATGACGCGCCGGTACAGGTCATTCAGGTCCGAAGTGGCGAAGCGGCCACCATCCAGTTGCACCATCGGGCGCAGGTCCGGCGGTATAACCGGCAGCACGGTTAGGATCATCCACTCCGGGCGGTTCCCGGAGCGGCGGAAAGCTTCCACCACCTTAAGGCGGCTGGTGGCCTTTTTGCGCTTCTGCTTGGATTTGGTGGTCTTGACTTCGTGCCAGAGTTCCTCGGAGAGCTTATCCAGATCGAGGCGGCGCAGGATGTCGTAGAAAGCCTCGGCACCCATATCGGCACGGAAAACCTGGCCCCAACGCTGTTTCAATTCACGGTAGCGGGTTTCACCCAGGAATGTGAATGGACGCAATTCAAGCAATTCATCACGCTGGCGGGCATTGGCGTCATGGCTGGTGGATGTCTGATCCTCCAACTCGCCGCGCAGGGCGTTCATCTTCGCGTCAGCTTCGGCCTTGACCGTGGCGGCTTCCGTCTTAACTGCATCCAGTTCGCGTTCCTTCTCCGCCTTGATCTCGTTCTCCAGGCCTTCCAGCCGTCCCTGAACTATTTTTTGCACCTTGGTGGTATGCGAGGCGGCAGCTTTGACACCCGCCTCAGCGATGACCACGTCAGTGTTGCCAAAGACGACGGCCTGTTTGAGCACCTGGCCTTTGTTGTCCTGGAAGAAGCGTTCCAGCCGCTGGCCTTCCTGGATGATGGGATCCAATTTAACGGCCACCTGTTCTTCGTACTGGCGCTCCAGTTCTTTTTTCTTCTGCAGGAGTTCAGCCAGTGTCTTATCGCGGGCGGTCTTGATCTCGGCGATCTTGGCATTAATCTCCGAAGCCTGCTCACGCTCGGAAACAGAAATCTCATCCTCGAGGCGCTTGAGGGCTTTTTGGCGGGCTTCCTCGTCCACGTAGGTGACAATGTACTGGGCGAAGTAAAGCACCCGGTCCAGGTTGCGGCGGGAGATATCCAGCAGCATGCCCAGGTATGACGGGATGCGCCGGGTGTACCAGATATGGGCCACGGGAGTTGCCAGAGCAATGTGCCCCATGCGTTCGCGGCGCACGGCCGAGCGCGTCACTTCCACGCCGCACTTATCGCAGGTGATGCCTTTGTAGCGGGGATTCTTGTATTTGCCGCAGTAACACTGCCAATCG
>Ga0315295_10005152_pt1 | contig 11178 bp, 10 predicted proteins | sample YL17G14_0_MG_FD_204453 | JGI IMG/M metagenome (GOLD analysis project Ga0315295, IMG submission 204453) | Sediment microbial communities from Yellowstone Lake, YNP, Wyoming, USA - YL17G14_0 | ecosystem: Environmental > Aquatic > Freshwater > Lake > Sediment | place: USA: Wyoming | collected...
GTCTGGTACAGCAGGCGGCGAACATTGATCCGGTTCCGTACAGCACAATGGTCAGGCACTTACGAGGATCAAAACCCAAATAGGCCCACATATAGGGCTTACTTGAACGAATAGGATACCCCTATAAAGAATATATCTTACTAAGAGAAATGGCCAAGCTTGGGCTAACTATTTTTGGTTTCTTTGTAACATTGGCTTTGCAAAGATATGATCTTAGAAATTCTCAACTCTACGATGAGTTGATAAGCAGAAGCAGGAGAGCAGAGTATGAGCTTGGTGTAAATACTGGAGCATTCCTTGGTCGGCCATCATCACTGATCCCAAAGATACAACACGACCTAGCATTAAAACTTATTTACAGAAGCTGTCTTTTAGCCTGGTGCGGGGCAGGCTTGTTAGTTTATCTTTCAATTATAAAAAATACACTATGTGGAGTTATTGCCTAACAATCAAATCAACCAGACAACCAAGAGCTACGGCCTAAAAAGGAGGCATCCACTCTTGTTTGCCGATTATTCAAACGTTCGCTTGGAGATAATTATGAAGACACGAGATATTGTTGTCCTTTTGACGACAGCCGTGGCCTTGCTAGTAGCGGCAGGCCTAACGCACGCTTTCCAGCTCTGGAGTTTCCTAGGGAACTACACGGTTCCTTGGTTCTGTGGGGCTTTGGCAATCGCACTTCTGCTCGTGACGCTCACTGCCGCCCTAACCGGTTACACGCCTGGCACGATTCCGCGTGTTTGTATGCTTACTGTGCTGATAGGCGCATCTGTGGTTGTTGGCACCGGCATGGTCGTTGATGCTTTGTCGTATGGCGTACCACAAGATTGGGCCGGAAGCATCGGAGAATGGATCGGCTTTACGACAATGCTGGTTGCCATGTTTTGTATTCCGCGTCTTAATCAAAAGCAGAGCAGCGAACAATGAGCTCAAGGCGACGCGGTAAACCGCGTGCCATAGCTCCGGCGTTAGGCTCGGAAACCAGAAGGAATGGGCGGATTAACATGCGAAGTGCAACACGTCTTCGGGTGATCATGTCGAGTCATTCGGTTGCTTGGTTTTCGTTCGGTGTTTTATTAGGGACGTTTACCTAAATCCTGGACGGCGTTCTCGCCGAATTTGCCCACCCTGCCTGTGCTGCGTTTTCCTCGCTCTGTCTTTTGCTGAATATGGTTGGATTCTATTGCCATAACGACCGGCGCGCGGTACAATCGTTTATAGGGTTATTGTTATTACCCCGAAAGAGGTGGTTGCATGGGTGAATATGTGGAAGTTTTTGCCGCAAGCGATATTACATTTGCCTATCTGATGAAAGCCAATCTGGAGTCGGCGGGCATCCCCGTGCTAATCGACAACGAGAATCTGCAGGGGGCATACTGCCTTGACGGCATGGTGCCGCGAGTGCTCGTTCCGGCCGCTTGCGCTGAGCAGGCCAGGCAGATTATCGAAGAGATTCGACAGACCTCACAGGACGACCAGGAGGATCCTGACTGAGCCTTTTCATCATTTCGATAGGCTCAGAGAGGCTGAGCATCGTATCTCGCAATTCTAAATTGTGTCTTCTGTCTTCTGTATTCTGTGTTCTATCTTTTGGGCTTGACTTGCGCAGCAATTCGGCTATAATTCGCATCTCGTGTCTGGTGAATCGTATCTCGAATGAGGTATTTCCTTGATGAAAATAAGAAGGGATAAAGGAGAGAGCTGTTGGGTTATAAATGCGTTGTACTGATAAAGCAAGTGCCTGATACCAAAAGGATTACGGGCGATGTGATGAACGACGACGGGACGGTCAAGCGGTCCGCACTGCCGGCGATTTTCAATCCGGAGGACCTCAACGCCCTCGAATTGGCCCTGCAAATCAAGGACAAATTCGGCGGGCATATCACCGTCATTACGATGGGGCTTCCTGTGGCCAGCGCCGTCCTTCGCGATGCCCTCTACCGCGGGGCGGACGAGGCCGTCCTGGTCACCGACCGGCGCTGCGCCGCCAGCGATACCTTAGCCACCAGCTATATCCTGAGCTGTGCGGTTAAGAAGCTCGATTACGATATTGTGCTGTGCGGCAGGCAGGCGATTGACGGCGATACGGCCCAGGTCGGCCCGCAGTTGGCGGAGAAATTAGGCGTTACGCAGATTACCTACGTCGAGGCGCTGGCCGGACTGGAGGGCAAAACCATCACGGCCCGGCGAAATATCGGCAACGGCTGGCAGCAGGTCCGGGCCGCACTGCCGGTCCTGCTGACGGTTACCGGCGAGGCGAACGAGCCGCGAGTCGCCGCGGCAAAGAAAATGATGAAGTACAAGAACGCCCTGGCGCCCATTGAGGTCGAGCAGAAAATCAAAGCGGAAAACCCGAACGCAGTCGAAGGGGAGGTCAAGGAGCTGACCAAGCTCAAGTGCGACAAGCTGGCAGAGCAGGGACTGCTGATCAAGCAGTGGGACCTCGACGCCATAGAGGCCGACCTGAGCTGGTGCGGCCAAAGCGGCTCGCCGACCAAAGTCCATCGCATCCAGAGCGTCGTCCTGGCCGCCAAAGAGACCAAGCAGATCGAGCCGACCGAGAAGGGAATCTCGGACATGATACACGAATTGATTAACGATAAGATCATTGCATAAGTCAGAAGACAGGAGACAGAATACAGAACACAGAAACGGTGGGGCAACTTTCGGCCTGAGCTCAAGTCGAAGGAGCCCCACCCTACGCGATATGCAATACGAGATACGAGACAATGATAGAAGTGAATAGACAAGGTGAGGTGTGGGTTTTCGCCGAGCAGCATAACGGGCGGCTGGAAGATACGCCGCTCGAATTGATGAGCAAGGCCCGGCATTTGGCGGATACCCTCGGAGTAAAATTGGCCGCGGTTGTTTTAGGCGACGGAGTCAAGGCCCTGGCGACAAAGCTCACGCAATATGGGGCCGACAAGGTCTATCTGGTCGAGCATCCGCTGCTGCGAACATACCAGACAAACAGCTACGCGAAGGTGATATACGAGCTGATTCACAAGCACGAGCCGCAGATTGTTCTGTACGGGGCGACGATTGCCGGGCGGGATTTGGCCCCGCGGATCGCCAGTGCGACGAAGGCGGGCCTGACTGCCGACTGTACGGACCTGCAAATCGGCGACCACACCACGGCCAAGGATAAGCAGGTGCACAAGAATCTGCTGTTTCAAATCCGGCCGGCCTTCGGAGGCAATATCGTCGCGACGATTATCAATACGGATCGCTGGCCGCAGATGGCGACGGTACGCGAGGGCGTTATGCCCATGCCCGCGCCGGACGTCAAACGCCGGGCCGAGATTGTCGAAGAGAAGGTCGCACTCGCTGGGCCGGATTTGCCGCTGGAGATTCTCGAAGAGCACAAGCGGCCGAAGAAAGTCGATCTCAAGGCTGCGCGGGTCATCGTGGCCGGCGGCGCGGGCGTCGGCAGCAAGGACAACTTCAGGCTGGTCTGGGACCTGGCCAACTGTCTCGGCGGAGCCCCGGCGGCGACGCGGGCGGCAGTGGACCTGGGCTTTATCGACCACGACCATCAGGTCGGCCAGACGGGCACGACGGTCCGGCCCAGCCTGTATATCGCCGTCGGAATCAGCGGCGCGATCCAGCATCAGGCGGGCATGGCGCAGAGCCAGAAAATCGTCGCCGTCAACAACGACCCCGAGGCGCCGATCTTCAACGTCGCCCATTACAAAATCATCGGCGACCTGAACGAGGTCATCCCGAGGATGATTAAGGCAATCAAGGAAAAGGTCTGAGATGCTCGATGCATCGAGAAACGAGAATCAAGAATGGCTAATTTTTACAGAGATAATAACGATATACAGTTTTTATTCAGGCATCTGGACCTGGGCGCGCTGGCGGAGATTTGCGAGGAAGGATTCAAGTTTGCCGGCGAGTTCGACCACGCACCCGCTGACGCCGCCGAGGCCATACTCAATTATGAAATGGTGCTCGATTCGCTCGGCCAGCTTTGCGCCGAGTTCATCGCGCCGCGGGCCGAAGGCGTGGACCGCGAAGGCAACGAGCTGAACGAGAACGGCACAGTCACTCGCGCTAAAGGCATCGCCGAGGATATCGAAAAGCTCGGCCAGGCCGAGGTCATGGGCTTCACGCTGCCGCACCGCTTCGGCGGGTTGAATTTCCCGAATACTATTTATTCGATGGCGATTGAAATTCTCTCCCGCGCCGATGCGGCGTTGATGAATATCTTTGGCCTGCAGGGCATCGCCGAGACGATCAACGCCTTCGCTTCGGAGGACATCAAGCAGAAATATCTTCACGCTTTTTCCGCCGGCCAGGTCACCGGCGCGATGGTGCTGACCGAGCCGGACGCCGGCTCCGACCTGCAGGCGGTCAAGCTCCGCGCGTTCGAGGACGCCGCCGGGAAATGGTTCCTGCACGGCGTCAAGCGCTTCATCACGAACGGCTGCGGCGAAGTGCTGCTCGTGCTGGCGCGCAGCGAGCCGGACCGAAGCGGTGGACTGGGCCTGAGCCTGTTCGTCTGCGAGCCGGGCCCGACCTTGCACATTCGCCGGCTGGAGGACAAGCTCGGCATCCACGGCTCGCCGACCTGCGAAATCTTCTTCGACAACACGCCGTGCGAGCTTATCGGCGAGCGCCAGCGCGGCCTGGTGACCTATGTAATGAGCCTGATGAACGGCGCGCGGATCGGCATTGCGGGCCAGTCGATGGGCATCGCCGAGGCCGCGTACCGCGTCGCGCGGGATTACGCTTCGATGAGAAAGCAATTCGCCGTGGCGATTGAGAAGCTGCCCGCCGTGCGTGACATGCTGATTGAAATGAAAACCGACATTGAAGCCGGCCGGGCGCTATTGTATGAGACCTCGCGCGTCGTCGATCTGGAGATCGGGTACGCCAAACGGCTGGAATTCAATCCGCCGGAAGATAAAGCCGAGCTCAAGCAGCTCAAAGACGACGCACGCAAATATAAACGGGCCGCCGCAATGCTGACGCCGATGAGCAAATACTACTGCTCGGAGATGTGCAACCGCGTGACGTACGATTCGATCCAGGTGCTCGGCGGCAGCGGCTACATGCGGGACTATGCCTGCGAACGCTACGCCCGCGACGCCCGCATCACGACCATCTACGAAGGAACGAGCCAGTTGCAGGTCGTCGCCGCCGTGCGAGGCGTCTGCAGCGGCACCGCCGAAAAATTCATGGATGAGCTGGCGCAGCGGGACTATGACGCCGAAGTGCGAGACCTGCTCGAAATCCTGGCCCGGGGCGTGCAGCAGATGAACGAGGCCATCGCCTGCGTTAAGGAGCACGGCAACGAATACATGGACCTCTACGGCCGGCCGCTGGTCGATATCGCTATCGACCTGATCAACGGTTACCTCTTCTGCGGCCAGGCCGGCACGAAGGTCGATATGGAGGTCCCCGTCGCCGGCAGCGGCGCCGGCAACGGACAAAAAATCCCGATGAAAGAACGTAAAGCTCTGCTCGCCCGCCGGTTCGTCACGAAAAACGCGCCGAAGATCGCCGCCCTGGCCGAATCCATTCGCGCAGGCGACAAATCCACCTTCACGCAATACGAAGCCCTCGTCGGACCCGTGCCGGAACCGTGATAAAATCGTTTTAAATTATCGCTTGCCAGTCGTATAATGAAGCCCCGGCAGAACAGCCGGGGTTTTCTGTTATACGGATTGGATTTGATATGGGACAGGCGATAAGCAAGTTAACTATAAAAGGCTACAAATCCATTCGAAGTCTTGAGAATTTCGAGCTTCGAAATCTCAATATCCTGATCGGCCCAAACGGTTCAGGTAAAAGCAATTTCCTAAGTTTCTTTGAGCTTTTGCAGGCAATTGCAAAAGAAAAAGGATTGCCTCCTTTCTATGTTGAGAAGAAAGGTGGCGCAGATAAATTTCTTTATTTGGGTCCCAAAGTAACTCAATCAATCAAAGCTGAATTAGAAATAGTGAATTTGCCCCTGAAATATACATTTGAGTTATCTGTCACAGTTAACAATAAATTTTCTCGGTCGACAATAATGCCTATATGGGATCCAAATTTTGCACACCTGACACGTCACGATATCGAGGAAATTTTTTCAACCTATCATTTCCATGACACGAGTGATTTTGCTGGAGTAAAAAGACCTTGCTCTAAAAGAGACTATGAATATTTGCGTCCGGACGCGAGTAATTTAGCGGCGTTTCTTCTGTTCTTAAAGAAGAAATACGAAAAAGAATATCAGTATATTCGTGAAGTAATTCAATTGGCGGCGCCATTCTTTGATGACTTCTTGTTGCGTGAAGAAGATGATAAAGACGATATTCTTTTAGAGTGGCGGCAGAAAGGATCGGATTATCCATTCCATCCCAGCCAAATATCGGATGGCACGTTGCGTTTTATCTGCCTAACTACCGCGTTGTTGCAGCCGAATCCGCCTTCGATGATTTTATTAGATGAGCCGGAATTAGGATTGCATCCATACGCTTTAACACTATTGGCAGGCTTAATCCAGAAGGCCTCGATTAAAACACAGGTTATTGTGGCTACACAATCGGCTGGTTTAATAAGTCAATTCGATCCCAATGACATTATTGTTGTTGAGCGGAAAAATGAAGAATCAATATTCAGACGACTTCCGCTGGAAAAATTGAAACAATGGATTGATGATTATTCTCTCGGCGAACTTTGGGAAATGAATCTTCTGGAGGGGAGGCCGGAGAATGAATAGGGTTCGCGTCCTCGTAGAAGGCCAGACAGAACAGGCTTTCATAAAAGATATTCTAAGACCTTATTTTGACCCTCGTCAGATTTATTTACACGCAGTTAAGTTCAGGCGACGAGGTGGAATAATCCCATACGAGAGAGCTAAAGATGTTATTTTGAGATCTTTGAAAGAAGACGCTGATTTGATTTGTACAACGATGGTTGATTTCTATGGAATGCCTGCGAACTGGCCCGGCAGGGATCAGGCCAATCGTTGCCGCAGTTGTGTAGAAAAAGCATATAGAGTCGAGGGCGGCATTTTGGGGGATGTTACGAAGTCTTTGGGTAGTTCTTTCAATCCTCGTCGTCTTATGCCTTATGTTCAGATGCATGAGTTTGAAGCGTTGCTCTTTTCATCCCCCGCGAAATTAGCTGAGAGCCTTGGCATCGAAAAAACAATTCCTGTCTTCATGGCCATACGGAATGAATTTTCAAATCCGGAAGATATTAATGATAGTTATGACAAATGCCCTTCGCGACGAATTGAAGGAGTATTTCAAGGTTTTAAGAAAACAATAAACGGCATAACCGCTGCAGGTCGAATTGGTTTGGAAACAATGCGTCAGGAATGTCCGCATTTTAACGAGTGGATTAGAAAACTGGAGGATATTGGGAAATAATAGAATTTTATGCTCAAAGCAGTAATATTTGATTTTGACGGCGTGATTACCGATTCCGAGGTCCTGCATCTGCGGGCGTTCAATCGGTCGCTGGCGCCTTACGGCGTCGAGATATCCACGAAAGATTACTACGCGAACTATCTGGGTTACAGCGACTTCGATTGCTACAAGGCGCTGATCGACAACGGCCTGCTCAAGATCGACGAGCAACAGATCGGCGATATCCTCAGACAAAAGAGCGCCATCTTCGAAGAGCTGACCCGGACCGAAGGCCGGACCATCGAAGGCGTGCACGAGTTCCTGAAGATGCTCGAAGAGAACAAAATCCCCATGGCAATCTGCTCGGGCTCGCTGATGGTGGAGATTGAATTGATGCTGGATGAGGCCAGGCTGCGCCATTTCTTTTCCGTCATCGTCTCGGCCGAACAGGTCAAGAAAGGAAAGCCCAGCCCCGAAGGATTCCTCCTGGCCTTGCAGAAGCTCAACAAGAAATGTCGTCCACCCGTCGCCGCCCGCGAGTGCATCATCATCGAAGATTCGCGATGGGGCCTGGCGGCCGGCAAGGCCGCCGGCATGCACACCATCGCTGTGACCAATTCCTACGATGCCGACCAGTTGAGCCTGGCCGAAAAAGTCGTCGCCCGCTTGGACGAGCTGACCATCGGCGACCTGCAGAAGCTTTGCGATTAAGCCTGCCGACCCCTTCCTTCGCTCTGGCAATCGCTTCCGGGGAGAATACGTACTTCCAACAATTGACAACGAGGCCCATAACTGATACAATCTTACCAGAAGTACGGCGGGCTGTTCTTATACGATGTCTTTTGGGCGAGGTGTACGTATGCGGTGCGTTGGTCTGTGAATAAGACATGAGGGACGGAGGACCAAAACATGGCAGCGGCTAAGAATTCACAAATCATGCAGATTGTCACTTTCCTGGCAACAGTCTGTCTTTTGAGCGTTCCTGCATACGCCAAGTACAGCGGCGGCACGGGAGAGCCGAACGATCCGTACCAGATCGCCACAGCCGAGGACCTCATGCTGCTCGGCGAAAGTCCCGACGATTACGGCAAGCATTTCATTCTGACCGCCGATATCGACCTGGACCCCAACCTCCCCGGCCGAAAGGTCTTCAACAAGGCCGTCATTGGCTGTTTCGCCGGCGTCTTCGACGGCAATGGCCATACAATCTCACACCTTACGATCGCGGGCGCGGGCTGCCTGGGGCTGTTTGGCGCATTAGGAGAGGGGAATACGCGAGCCGAGGTTAGAAACCTGGGGGTAGTGGATGTCAACATAGCCGGTGGGGACTATGTCGGCGGCCTCGCGGGGACAAGCAATCGTGCTTCTGTTGTATCACAATGTTACAGCACCGGTTCGGTCAGCGGTAAAGGCTATATCGGCGGGTTTGTGGGGGACAGCCACAGCGCTGTGACCCAGTGCTACAGCACCGCGGCGGTCTCTGGTGATCGAAGCAGCCATGGTATCGACGGAGGCATCGGCGGGCTGGTGGGCGAGAGTTTTGGCACTCTGACCGACTGCTACAGTATCGGTTTAGTCACATGCTATTCTCCGGGTAGCTGGTACCGCGTCAAATCCACAGCCGGCGGGTTGGTGGGATGGAACGGCCAGTTCGCGTACGCGGGTGTCGTGACGAACTGTTTCTGGGACAACGAGACTTCAGGCCAGTCCACCAGCAATGGCGGAATGGGCCTAACCACCGCCGAGATGCAAAGCGCCGAGACATTTCTGGCCTGGGGTACGTGTGGCAATGAGAACATCTGGACAATTGATGATGGCCGGGATTACCCGAGACTATGGTGGCAGAAGATGCCCGGAGCGCCGATTGCAGTTGGAGCGACACTATCGAGCTTGTTGACAGGTGAAGGAACGCAAGATGATCCCTATCTGATCTACACGCCGGATGAGCTGAATCTGATCGGTTTATTTACGTGTGATTGGGACAAGCACTACAAGCTCATGGCGGATATTGACATGTCAGGTTTTGACGGCAAGGACGGCAGACCGCCATTCAACATAATCGCGCCGGGTCGGCTGCATGGATTCGAAGAGTTGTACTTTCAGGGAATACCTTTCACCGGTCTCTTTGACGGCAACGATCACACAATTTCACACCTAACGGTCAAGACCATCGAGTGTGGAGGTATGTTTGGCGGATTGGGAACCGCAGGCGAGGTCAGGAACCTGGGGGTAGCGGATGTCAACATAGTCGGTTCCGCCGGTGTCGGCGGGCTGGTGGGTTTCAACGATCGGGGTTCGTCTGTCACCCAGTGCTACAGCACCGGCGTGGTCAGCGGTGTTTCGTTCGTCGGCGGCCTCGTGGGGTACAATAATCGCGGTACTGTGAATCACTGCTACAGCGCAGATACGCTCGCCGGCAGCGCCAGCGTTGGCGGTCTTGTGGGGCATAACCGGGGGGGCACCGTGAATCAGTGCCATGGCACGGGCGCGGTCAGTAGCACTTTTTGGGCGGCCGGCGGGCTGGTGGGATACAACGAATGGGGTTCGTCTGTGACCGAGTGCTACAGCACCGGTTCGGCCAATGGTGAATTGTTTGTTGGGGGACTGGTGGGTGTCAACACATGGGGTTCATCTGTGACCCAGTGCTACAGCACCGGGCCAGCAAGTGGTGAATCATCTGTGGGCGTGCTGATAGGCAGCAATGGTGACGCCAACGTCACGAACTGCTATAGTACGGGTACGGTCAGCGGCAGCGGTCGAAATGTCGGCGGATTGGCAGGGGAGAATTGGTTTGGGAGTATATCCCAGTGCTACAGCATCGGCCTGGTCACCGGCGTCAGAGAAGTCGGCGGGCTGTTAGGGATGAATTACGGGACACCCTCCGGTCCTGTGACCGGGTGTTTCTGGGACATTGAAACCAGCGGTCAGCTAACAAGTGCCGGCGGCACGGGCAAGACCACAACAGAAATGCAGGCGGCTTCTACGTTTCTCGAAGCCGGCTGGGATTTCACGAACGAGATAGCCAACGGCACAGAGGACATCTGGTGGATCAACGAAGGCAAGGACTATCCTCGCCTGTGGTGGCAAGCACGATAGATCTTCGATACGTGTCTAAAATGTTAACTTGTTAGAACAGGCTGATAAGCCAGCTCCAGGGGGGCAGGCGCAGGAGGATGAGGATGGGCTGGAGGCAGAAGCCAGATAGGGCGCTGACCCACATATCTTTGTATTTTTTGCTGAAGCCTTCGTCGCGGAACCTCAGCCAAGCGGGGACGAAAAAGACCAACGGCAGCCCGAGATACAGACCGCACAGAAAGACGGCAATACGCCATTCCCAGATCAGCGGCTCGGCGGCTCTGGCCTCGGCGGCCTGCCGCCGGGCTTCCTGACGCTGCTGCAACTGCTTCTCAAGAGCGGCTATGCGCTCGGAGCTGATGTGCCGGTCGGCCAGCTCGATCTGTGCAAAATCGAGCGATTCCTGAAGGTGGGTGCTGGTCCGCGTGTACTCGAGCAACTCGACATCCGGCAGGCCGTGTATGTACTGTTCCACTTGCTTTTCCATACGCTGTCTCCTGTGCAAGACACATCAGTATGGGCGGCGCCCGTGGCCGGACCGAAGTTGCCAATCTCACTCATACGCGGGCAATATTATAACCTCAATCACCCCGGAAAGCAAGAGAAAAACCAGAATACCCAATACAGTGGGTGCATGTCATGATTGTAGGTAGAAAAAAGCCCTCTCAATAGGCAAAATAGGGAAAAGATTACAAACAACCATTTTGCTCATGGAGGGCTCACATTATGGATACCAGGATTTTGGAAGAATTGG
>Ga0315295_10005153_pt1 | contig 11178 bp, 10 predicted proteins | sample YL17G14_0_MG_FD_204453 | JGI IMG/M metagenome (GOLD analysis project Ga0315295, IMG submission 204453) | Sediment microbial communities from Yellowstone Lake, YNP, Wyoming, USA - YL17G14_0 | ecosystem: Environmental > Aquatic > Freshwater > Lake > Sediment | place: USA: Wyoming | collected...
ACTTGGTTCATCGGCCGCTTGCAGACGGAAAGGGACAAAGGCCGCCTCCTGGATGGGCTGGACAGCGCGGCTGCCAGTTCTGGTGCCCAATTCAACCGTTCACAAATCGAAAGTGTCCTGTCTAGCCTCGGCAGCCGCGTATTCCTGATGAACAATACACACGAGGATGCACCCGAAATCTTCCAATCCCGCTGGGCTTTATCCTACCTGCGCGGACCTCTCACCAGGGACCAGATCAAGATATTAATGGATCCCATTAAGGCGGTTGCACCATCAGTACCTTCTGTAGCTGCCCCGGCAGTACCAGTACCTGGTACTCAAGCCCCTGTTGCCGCAGCCCAGGTGCAGAACACTTCCCTGCCTCCTGAGATTCCCAGTTTTTACATCCCAGTACGAGGCAGCCCTTCCACAGGAAATAAATTAATGTATCAGCCCAGGATCCTGGGTGCTGCAAAAATTATTTACTCCGATTCGAAAGCGAAAGTGGATCACAGTGAATCGAGGGTGTTTATTACTCCTGTCACCGACGATGCGATTCCAGTTTTGTGGGAAAATGCAGATGAGATTGATATTCCAGCGACCGATCTCGAGAAATCGCCACAAGTGAATGCCGTTTTCGGTGAACTTGCCTCCAGTGCCGCGCAAACAAAAAATTATGCTCTCTGGACACGTGATTTTACCAATTGGATTTACGGATCCAGCAAGCTGGAATTATTCCAGAGTCCCAGTCTTAAGGAGAATTCCATGCCGGGAGAAGGAGAGCGCGAGTTCCGGGTCCGGTTGCAGCAGACCGCTCGTGAACAACGCGACCTGATGCTTGATCAACTCCGCAAGAAATACGCCCCACGCATGGCGATGCTTCAGGAACGTCTGCGGCGTGCGCAGCAGGCTGTGGATAAGCAAGCCGAACAGGCAAAACAAGCCAAATTCCAGACGGCTATTTCGTTTGGTAGTACCCTTTTGAGTGCATTCACAGGCAGGAAAGTCAGCAGCACCACAATCAGCAGAGCCTCCTCCGCGATGCGGGGCGTCAGCAGGTCGATCGATGAAAGCAAGGATGTAGCCCGGGCTGGTGATACGGTTGCATCGGTCCAAAAGCAAATCGCTGACCTGCAGAATGAGTTTGACACAGAAACAGCCAGCCTCGAAACCAGGATCGATCCTAGTACAGAGTCCTTGGTCACAATCTCGATCAAACCGAATAAATCAAATATTCTCGTTCAACTTGTGTCATTGGTATGGTTGCCCCATTGGCAGGATCCACAGGGCAATACCACGCCAGCATGGTAGATCAGCCAGGCTGACTAGCTTTTAATTTATAGGGTGATGGTTTTTTCGCAATCCTTATCGGGTGAACGCCAGAGATTGGCACAGGTTAATAGGCTAAAATTGCCTTCAGCAAAAATGCTGAAGGCAATTTTTATACATAAACTACCCGCCTCTCGACGAGGTTTGAAATAATAGTTGGTAGAGGTGATCTTGGTGGTTTCTTCCGAAAATGATTAGTGCAGAAGTTTTTCCGGAATATTGCCACCGTTCGCAGCGATCCTTCTCAACAGCTCTTTATGCGACCAGACATTTCTTTTGTAGGAATCACCCATTTCAGACTCGGGACATCCGAGTTCAACTGCCAGTTCCTTGATGCCAGCCGAGCTGTGGTCGAGTCCCAGCAGCGCCAGCAGGTCGTGGATGGACATCCTCCAGTTGAGCCCTTTTATGGGACCCTCCGTGGCGAGACGGTCCAATTTAGCGACAACATCGACCATCGGGATTTCGACCGGTCTGACAGTGATTGGTGTCTCCATCGGTTCCCTGTTAGCGGGACGAGGTCCGGCTCCTCTTGAAATATCTTCTGCGGGTCGGGCGGGTGCCATGGTTCTTTCAGGTGGAACGGTCTTTGCAGGTGTGACGGTCTTCTGGGGTGCCTCTGGTTTTTGGATGCCAAGTTTCTCGAGAATACTACTGAATATACTCATATCGACTCCTTTCAATTTATGTATGGGATTTGAGAACGGGAGGTCAATATCTCAATTACTTGCTTGATATTATTATAGTGCAATTTTCCATTTTTCAACAATTTTTCAACCTGCAATGAAGTAGTTCTATTGAATAAGAGACACCGTTGATCAGGTCTTCGTCGGGATTTATATCTTTCAATTATTCTTTAAGGATGAAACACCCTAATTAATGTTATTATCAAGAGGAGTACAATTCCAATGTGGAGGTAGAAATGAACGAACTTGTCAATCTCATCGTTAAGAAAACTGGCATCCCGGTTGCAACAGCCCAGACAATCGTTAAAATCGTTGTCAATTACCTGAAAAAGAAACTGCCTGCTCCTATCGGTACAAAAATCGATCTAATCCTTGCCAATGATGCCGCTGTAAAAAAAGCGGAAAACGTTCTTGGCAGCCTGGCCTCAACCCTCAAGAAAAAGAAGAGATAATCAGCAATCCAATTAATTATTGATGCTAATTGTATTGATTCCGCTCAATAAAACCGAGTATCCATCCAAAAAAAGGAGAAAACGATGAAAATAATTGATATCGAAGGAATTGGTCCAGCTTATGCCAACAAGTTGACCAAGGCTGGCATTCGCTCTGTCGAAACGCTCTTGAAGAAAGGCGCCACGGAGAAAGGCCGCAAGGAGATCGCAACCACGACCGGGATCACCCATACCTTGGTCCTGGAGTGGGTGAACCGGGCGGACCTGTATCGAATCAAAGGGGTCAGCAGGCAGTATTCCGACCTGCTCGAAAAAGCCGGCGTGGATACCGTTGTGGAACTCTCCAAGCGCGTGGCTGACAACCTCTACAATAAGATGACCGATGTGAACAAATCAAAGAACCTTGTAAATAAGATGCCGGGGATCAAGCAGGTCAAGAAGTGGATCGACCAGGCCAAGAAACTGCCCCGGGTCGTTAGTTATTAGCAAACGTTTGCACGCCTTTTGGTTCTAGCGGCAAACCTGCTCAACTTATCAAAAACTGGCGTGCAATTTACCGCCAGTTTTTTCCTGAAGTTAAGTGAAAGGTGATGAAATGAATAGAAAGCTGAAACCGAATCCCATGCCCGCTCGACAATATGTTCACTTCTCAGACAAAATGACCGAATCCTTGATGAACATTAACAAGGTGATCAATGACAATCGAAGCACACTTGACTCGATCCAGGATATGGCTGTGGAGTTGACCCGGGCTATCCGCTCGCTTCAGGCAGTGGTGATGAAATATATCAGCATGGCTGATCATATTCTCGATACCATCGTCCCGATCATGGAAGGATTACCGCTCATCCCGGAGAAGATCAAGGAATTTGCCAAGGATGCGCAGGCCTTATCTCAAAAGATCACCACGGCCAGCGAATTGGCAGCCAGGGTTCTCCCGGGTGTGGAAGCGGGTCTGACAACTGCGGATATGAGTAAACTACAGGCCTCTACTGGTCAGGTTGCCAGCCTCACCAAAGCCCTGCAGGCGATGGTACCGGCAGGAGCGAAATAATCTCACCCACTGCTGTCTTTCTTTGACAAAAGCCCTGCCACCTGCTATACTGATTCCGCTTGATTGGAATGCGGAACTATTGAGTAACAAACTTATCTTAAAATATTGCTGCCGTTTGGCAGTAAGGAAACACAATTTACCTGTTTCATTTGCCCCTGTATTGAAAGGGGGATTTTGTGCTATTAAGAATTCCACTTTCAAGCACCTATTGATAGTTGAGAAATGAATCCCCGGTACCACTATCTGCCTTTAGTCCTTTCTTGAGGCAAATAGATCGGGCAGCCATAGTAAAAAGGATGAACCATGAGTAAAGATCAAAAACTAAGAATCATTCCCATCGGCGGGCTGGGTGAAGTTGGCAAGAACATGATGGCCTACGAATTTAACAGCCGCATTCTGGTGGTTGATGCCGGGTTGATGTTCCCGGACAACGATATGCTCGGGGTGGATTACATCATCCCGGATTTTCAATATTTGCGTGACAATGCCAGGCGCGTGGAAGGCATTATCATCACTCATGGTCACGAGGATCATATCGGTGCCATCCAGCACCTCCTGGCAGCGGCTGTGGTGCCTGTATACGCCACCCCCCTCACCCGGGGTTTGATCGAGGTCAAACTTGCACGGAATGGTCTCTCCAATATTGAGTTGCATACGATTCAGGCCGGTGAAGTGGTTCAAATCGGCCCATTCCAGATCGAGACCTTCCATGTCTGTCATTCCATTCCGGACGCGGTTGGGCTTGGTATCACCACCCCCGCAGGTCTCGTGGTCCACACTGGCGATTACAAGTTTGACCAGACCCCGGTGGATAACTGGCCAACGGATTTCGCAAAATTGGCGGAATTCTCCGCACGAGGAGTTGCGGTCCTGCTGGGTGATTCAACCAATTCCGAACGTCCCGGCTGGACGCCCTCCGAGCGTGTGATTGGTCCGGCTTTTGACGAGGTCTTCCGCACCGCCCCCAGCCGCATCATCATCGCGACTTTCGCTTCGCTCATTGCCCGGATGCAGCAGGTGACCGACGCGGCTGTTCGCCACCACCGGAAGATCGCGTTCGTAGGCACGAGCATGGTCGATAACAGCAAGATCGCCCAAAAGATGGGGTATCTGGAAATTCCTGAAAATACACTGGTCAGCCTTGAGGAAGCCCTGCACCTGCCAGGCCGGGAAGTGGTCCTCATGTGTACAGGCTCGCAGGGAGAACCTTCTTCCATTATCGGCCGGCTAGCAACCGGTACCAACCGTCAATTCGATGTGGAAGCAAATGATACCATCGTGCTCTCCTCCCACCCCATCCCCGGTAATGAAGAGGCGATCAGCAAGACGATCAACCGGCTTATGCGGCGTGGTGCAGAAGTGGTCCATGAGGCAATTTCACCGGTGCATGTCTCAGGTCATGCCAGTTCGGAGGAGCAGAAACTTCTGCTCAACCTGGTGAGGCCAAAATTCTTCATGCCCATCCATGGCGAGCTGCATCAATTGCGGCGCCACGCAACACTGGCAAGGCAGGTGGGTATTCCAACCGAGAATATCGTAGTAGTCGAAAACGGTCAGGTGGTGGAGCTTTTCGACGGAAAAATATCCCTGGCGGAACGCATGCCCGGAGGCTATGTCTTCGTCGAAGGTGAAAGCGTGGGTGAAATTGACCGGGAGGTAATGCGTGAGCGCGAACAGCTTGCCCGCTCCGGGATTGTTCTGATCACGGCTGCATTGGACAAATACTCTAATCGTTTATTGAAAGATCCGGAGGTGATCACGCGCGGTTTCATCTCCCCTGAGGATGCTGAGGCTCTCGTTCCCGCAGTTAGAAAAAAGGTTACTGACCTGATCAATGGCGGGGGCTTCGATGATGAAAAGACCATCGCTGACGCTGTGAGAAGCCTGCTCCGCAACCAGACCGGGCGTCGTCCGATGATCTTTGTCGCAGTAACCAAAGCCTGATCCGATAATCCGGGGGAAAAGAAAAACCGCGCACCAGCCGGTGCGCGGTCGTGAGAGAGTTCTTCTCGATCCTACAGGTTGAGGGCAGCCCAACCGGCATACTTCGCTGTTTCAGCCAGCTCGGTCTCGATTCTGAGCAACTGGTTATATTTCGCCACCCGATCCGACCGGGCTGGTGCGCCAGTCTTGATCTGCCCCATATTCAAGGCTACAGCCAGGTCTGCAATGGTACTGTCTTCGGTTTCACCGGAGCGGTGAGAGGTGACTGCCCGCCAGCCGGCTCGGTGGCATGTTTCCACAGCTTCGATCGTCTCGCTCAGGGTGCCGATCTGGTTGAGTTTCACCAGAAGGGCATTGCATGCCTTTTCGCGAATTCCGCGTCGAACACGTTCCGGGTTGGTTACCAGCAGGTCATCGCCAACGATCTGGATCTTGCTCCCCAATTCCTTCGTCATCAGGATCCACGATTCCCAATCATCCTGTGCCAGGCCATCTTCAATGGAAAGAATGGGGTAATCCTTCACCCATTTGGACCAGAATTCAACCATTTGCGGGCCAGTCAGCTTCTTGCCTTCCTTGCGCAGGTTATAGGTTTTTGACTTCTCATCATATAGTTCGGAGGCGGCGGGGTCGAGGGCGATCGCCACCTGTTCACCCCGTCCAGCTTTAAAACCCGCCTTGGCAATGGCTTCCAGGATCACTTCCACGGCCTCATTATTCGCCTTGAGTGCCGGGGCATACCCGCCTTCATCTCCCACCAGGGTGATATATCCTTTCTCCTTTAGTACGGATTTCAAGGCGTGGTAGATTTCCGCACCCCAGCGTAAACCCTCACTGAAGGAAGGGGCGCCGAGAGGCATCACCATGAATTCCTGGGCGTCGGTGGATTGCCAGGAGGTGTGTGCCCCGCCGTTGAGAATATTCATCATCGGGACCGGCAGCACATGGGCGAACACTCCACCGATGTAGCGGTAGAGCGGGAGACCCAGCGAGGCTGCGGCGGCCTTTGCCACAGCCAGGGAAACGCCCAGGATTGCGTTGGCTCCAAATTTCGACTTGTTGGCTGTTCCATCCAGCGCCAGTAGTTCCATGTCGATGGCTTTCTGGTCGGTGGCATCCCAGCCGAAAAGGTCATCAGCTATTTCATCATTGACAGCCGCCACTGCTTTGAGCACACCCTTGCCGTTGTAGCGCTTCTTGTCGCCGTCGCGCAATTCGAGTGCTTCATGGATTCCGGTGGAAGCCCCGGAAGGAACAGCAGCCCGACCCCAGGAGCCGTCTGCCAGGATCACTTCGACTTCCACGGTTGGATTGCCGCGCGAGTCGAGAATCTCCTGTCCGGTGATGAGTTCGATTGTTGAGTCCATAGTTTTACTCCATTCGTTTGAAATCAGACAGATCGTCTGTAGTTCTTCGGATCATGTCGGGGTATTCAAAACCTGCTGTTACCACCGAAGTGGTAGAGATGCCGCCAGAAGCTGGTCATCAGGGGCGCCTAGAGTATAACTCACTTCCCTTTTTTGATGCCCGCTTTGTCGCGCGCAGCCTTTATCAGTCCGACGAACAGGGGATGCGGGCGCATCGGGCGGGAGAGGAATTCGGGATGGAACTGGCTGCCAACCATGTAGGGATGGTCTCTGAGTTCGGCAATTTCCACCAGCATGCCATCCGGGGATTTGCCTGAGAAGATCATCCCCGCTTTTTCATATTCCTTCAGATAGGCATTGTTGAACTCCCAGCGATGTCGGTGGCGTTCCTCCACCTGAGGTTCGCCATATGCTTCCGCTGCCTTTGACCCGGGTTTCAGCACGCATGGATATAATCCCAGGCGCATGGTGCCTCCCTTCTCGGAGATTGCGCGCTGTTCCAGCATCAAGTCGATCACCGGGTGGGTGGTGCTGCGGTCAAATTCGGTCGAGTTGGCGTCTTCGTACCCAAGCACATCGCGGGCGAACTCAACGCACATCACCTGCATGCCCAGGCAAAGCCCCAGGTAAGGGATCTCGTTCTCGCGTGCATATTTGGCTGCCTGGATCTTCCCTTCGATCCCCCGCGAACCAAATCCACCCGGGACGATGATGGCGTCCGCCGCTTTGACCTGGTCCCAGCTTTTCCCTTTTTCCAGGTCACTGGAAAGCACCCACTGGATTTCTGCCTCCAGCCCTAGGGAAAGGGCTGCATGATTTACAGACTCGCGCACCGACATGTAAGCATCTTTTAACTCGACATATTTCCCCACCAGCGCAATTTTCACCACCGGTTTTCGCTTGTGAACTTTTTCCACCAGCTTCTTCCAAGGATCCCAATCCGGTTTTTCGGTGGCTTTAAGTCCCAAACGCTCAACCAGGTAATCCCCCACCCCAGCTTCTTCCAGAAGGAGCGGAACTTCATATAATACCTGTGAGGTGACCATCGGAACGACCGCCCGTTTCTCCACGTCGCAGAAAAGGGCAATTTTCTCACACAGGCCCTCCTCCACCGGGTGGTCGGAACGGGCGATGATCATGTTGGGGGCAATACCTATCGAACGCAGAGCAGCCACCGAGTGCTGGGTAGGCTTGGTCTTGAGTTCCTGGGTGGCGCCGATGAATGGCAGCCAGGTGACATGCACAAAAAAGGTATTCTCGCGGCCTACTTCGTTGCGCAACTGGCGCAAGGCTTCCAGGAACGGTTGTGACTCGATGTCTCCGACCGTCCCGCCGATCTCGAGGATGACGATTTCCGCCCCTGTTTCCTTGGCAACCAGACCTATCCGGCGTTTGATCTCGTTGGTGATATGCGGTATCACCTGGATGGTCCCGCCCAGGTAATCACCGTGGCGCTCCTTACCGATCACTTCCGCATAGACCTGCCCGGTGGTGAAATTGCTGAAGCGACCCAGGCGAATGTCAACGAATCGTTCATAATGACCCAGGTCCAGGTCCGTTTCCGCCCCGTCGTCCAGCACGTAAACTTCCCCGTGCTGATAAGGAGACATTGTGCCGGGATCTACATTAATATATGGATCGAGCTTCTGGACAGTAACCTTGAAGCCTCGCGATTTGAGCAATAAACCGGTCGCGGCCGCGGTGACTCCTTTGCCAACCGAACTGACGACTCCACCTGTAAAAAAAATATATTTCGTAGGCATGATCACCTCTCAATTACAAAAAAAGAGGGAGGGCCATTTAGCGGCGTCCTCCCGGTGGGACAGACGTGATATGTAAGGATTGATATCAATTCTTGGTTTCATCCTACCAGTTTCACCAGGTCTTCGGCAGCCCGCCGCATTTCCAGGAATATGATACCCAGCTTGCCATCCTGGCGGGCCAGGGCTGTCAGCACTGCTTCCGAACCAACAGAGGTCAGCACAATAAAACCGTTGCTACCCTTGATATAAACCTGAGTCAGGCTGCCCCGTCCAAGTTCATCAGCGATCCGTTCTCCCAGGCTGAGCATGGCTGCGGACATGGCTGAGACGCGATCTTCCTCCACCTCTACCGGGAGTGCAGAAGCCATGATCAGACCGTCAACGGAAACAACCGCCGAGGCTTCAATGTCCGATGCGGCAGCCTGCATGGAACGCAAGCGGTTGACCATCTGTTCGTTGCGATTTTGGGTCATTCAGGCAACTCCGGAGACCTATCTCAACAATGTCTTCATTATACGATACTTTGATATTTTTCAAGCAATCCTAATGGCGCTTACTTCTTGTTCCGTTTAACCAGCAATTTCCAGAATGCCCGCCTGAGGAAATTCCCCGCCAGTTCACCGATGAAAAGCATCACCACCAGGCCGCCAAAAAAAACGATGCAGGTCAGGTTGGTGAAGACGCTTCCAGAATGAACCTCGACGAATAATTCGTCTTTCAACAAAAGGAAACCTGTGATCCAGACGCCCAGGCAGAAGACGACCACAATGAATGTCAGTGCGCTGACGACCCGCCCGGCACAGGTGTGCTCCAGCGCTCTATCAGCCTGGTTGATGGCAGTCTCTTTGCCAGATTTCCACAGCCTGCCAAACAAGTTTTTCAAATCAGTCTTGCGTGATCTGGTAATTGGGGGCTTCCTTTGTGATAATGACATCGTGCGGATGACTCTCGATAAGTCCGGCGTTGGTGATGCGTGCCAACCTGGCATTCTCATGCAGGTCATTTAATGACTTGCAGCCTGCGTAGCCCATCCCGGCGCGAATCCCGCCAACAAGTTGATAGACATAATCGTGCAAAGGACCCTTATACGGGACCCGTCCTTCAATCCCTTCCGGGACGAGTTTTCCACTTCCGGAACTTGCAGGACCGTTAAGGCTCCCCTGCCCGCTTGGATACCGGTCCTTGCCATAACCTTGCATGGCACCCATGCTGCCCATGCCGCGATATTCCTTGAACTGGCGTCCATCGAGTAGAACCACCTCCCCCGGTGACTCTTCCAGGCCAGCCAGCAAACTACCCAGCATGACAGCGTCCGCCCCGGCAACGATGGCTTTGACAAGATCTCCGCTGTACTTGATCCCACCATCCGCGATGATCGGGATGTTGAATGGGCGCGCCGCCTGGGAACAAGCGTGGATGGCTGATAGTTGCGGCATCCCAACCCCGGCGATCACCCTCGTGGTGCAGATCGAACCTGCGCCCACCCCTACCTTGACCGACGCCGCCCCGGCTTCGATCAAAGCGATCGTCCCTTCCGGGGTGACAACATTTCCTGCGATGATCGGCAAGCTAGGCCACTGGTCATGGATTCGCTTGATCCCCTGCAGCACTCCCCTAGAATGACCATGGGCCGTGTCGATGACGACAATGTCAACGCCGGCATCCACAAGGTTTCCCGCTCGTGTTTCGAGATCAGCACCCACACCAATGGCTGCCCCAACCAGCAGGCGGCCGCGTTCGTCGTGTGCCGCGTTGGGATAATCGCGTTCCTTCTGGATGTCCTTAACGGTCAGAAGCCCTTTTAGTCGACCAGCCTCATCCACCAGCGGTAGTTTTTCAATCCGGTGTTTCTGAAGAAGGATTTTTGCATCCTGTCGAGAAATCCCAACGTTGGCTGTCACAAGCGGCTGGGAGGTCATGAATTTACTCACCGGTTGGTCATAATCGGATGGTTCCACGAATCGGATATCGCGGTTGGTCAGGATCCCCACCAATTTCTGCTCCTGGTCCACGATGGGGACGCCGCTGATCCTGTAGACCGACATGATGTCTTCCGCCTGCTGCAGGGTTGCCTGGGGGGGCAGGGTGATCGGATCGGAAATCATACCGGATTGTGATCGTTTGACTTTATCCACTTCACCAGCCTGCTTTTCTGGTGGCAGGTTGCGGTGAATGATGCCAATGCCCCCCTCGCGTGCCAGGGCAATCGCCAGGGGGGCTTCACTGACCGTATCCATCGCGGCCGAGAGCAGGGGGATATTCAGGCGGAGTTCCCTCGTGAGCTGTGCGCTCACATCCGCCTCGGAGGGAAGGATCTCGCTGAACGCTGGTACGATCAGCACATCATCGAAGGTCAGTGCCTCGGAAGAATCAAACAGTTCTTTATTGATATCCATTTTTCTCCGCGAGAGTAAATACCAAGTTTTGAACGATTCTACATCAAAATTTGGAGGAGCGGTGTGGGTGTCCGGCAGAAATCTGCAAACCTTGAAATAGGTGGAAAATGTTGACCCGAGCCTGCCTTCGTGTTAGACTCAATCCTTGGTTTTTAATGCGTAATCTGGCTTTCTTCATACTGGTCTCATCGATCCTGGCATCGCCTGT
>Ga0315295_10005154_pt1 | contig 11177 bp, 7 predicted proteins | sample YL17G14_0_MG_FD_204453 | JGI IMG/M metagenome (GOLD analysis project Ga0315295, IMG submission 204453) | Sediment microbial communities from Yellowstone Lake, YNP, Wyoming, USA - YL17G14_0 | ecosystem: Environmental > Aquatic > Freshwater > Lake > Sediment | place: USA: Wyoming | collected...
CTTCTGCGGCGCGGACACGCAGGGCGCCATCGGCTACATGTTCCAGCAGGCGTTGTACAATGAGTTCCGCAGGCGCGGCATCCACAAGCAGGCCGCCACCGTCGTCACTCAAACCCTGGTCGACCGGAACGACCCGGCCTTCCAGAATCCTAGCAAGCCGATCGGCTCATTCATGGAACAGGCCGATGCCCTCAAGCATCAGCGAGAGGGCCGGTGGGCCGTGGTCGAGGACGCCGGGCGGGGTTGGCGGCGGGTCGTGCCCTCGCCGATCCCGGTGCGGGTGATCGAGCGGGACGCGATCGAGACGCTGATTCGGGCTGGCTTCGTCGTCATCTGTGTTGGGGGAGGGGGAATCCCGGTCATCGAGAATGAGAATGGCGACCTGGTGGGTGTTGAGGCCGTGATCGACAAGGACTTCGGCGCCGCCATCCTCGCCTCCAGCATCCAGGCCGACCTGTACCTGATCACCACCGCGGTCGAGAAGGTCGCTCTCAATTACAATAGGCCCGACCAGCAGTGGCTGGACCGGATGACCCTGGCCGAGGCCAAGCAGTACCTGGGCGAGGGACATTTCCTCAAGGGGAGTATGGGGCCCAAGATCGAGGCAGTTATCAGCTATCTGGAGCAGGGCGGCAAGGAAGCCGTGATTACCAACCCGGAGAACATCGAGCGCGCCCTTCGGAATGAGACAGGCACGCACGTCTTCGCATAGGAGAATCCTTCCACTCGGGAGAGGAGGTGGTGGCTGCCGCGGACACCGATCCGCTTGTCAGATACTCAACCAAGCCGACGAATCCAAGAGGAGGAGTGTGAGATGCAAAGCAAGATCTGGCGCATCGCCGCGCTGCTGGTCCTGAGTGCCATGATCGTTTCGGCCTGCGGCGGGGCTGCAACCGAGGCGCCGCCCGCTGAGACCGCGGCACCCCCAGAGACCGAGGCGCCTGTGGTGACTGAAGCGCCCGTCGTGACCGAGGCCCCGCCCCCAGAGTTCGTCTTCGGGCTTCTGATGGTTGGGCCGTACAACGACCACGGCTGGAGCCAGGCCCACTACGAGGCCGGCCTGTACGTCGAGGAGCACATCCCCGGCGCCCGCATGGTCTACATTGACAAGGTCAACAGCTCCGATCGGCCTGGCACCACGCCGGCCCAGCTCGCCGAGGACCTCCTGGCACAGGGCGCCCAACTGATCATCTTCAGCTCGGATGACATGAAGGACGGCGCCACCGAGTTCGCCGCCGCCCACCCCGAGATCCCGGTCATCCATGCCTCCGGCGACGTGGCCTGGGCTGAGGGCATGAACTACCTCGGCCTGCCCAACATGGTCAATGTCATGCCGAGGGCGGAGGACGCCAAGCACATCGCCGGCTGCGCCGCGGCCCTGACCACCCAGACCGGCAGAATCGGATACCTCGGGCCCCTCATCAACGACGAGACCCGCCGCCTGGCCTCCTCGGCTTACCTAGGCGCCCGCTACTGCTGGACTGAGATCCTGGGCCGTGATCCGGCAGATCTCGAGTTCAGCGTTGTGTGGATCGGATTCTGGTTCAACATCCCTGGCTTTACCGCCGATCCGACTCAGGTGGCTGACACCTTCTACAACGGCGGCTACGATGTCGTCATCTCCGGCATCGACACCACCGAAGGCCTGGTCGAGGCTCGCAGGATTACCGAGGCGGGCAACCCGGTCTTCGATGTCGCCTACGACTACGAACTCGGATGCGATGAAGCGCCGGAGGTCTGCCTCGGAGCCGCCTACTTCAATTGGCGGCCGTTCTACCTGCGGTACGTCCAGGCCGCCATCAATGGGACCTTCGCGCCCGCCTTCGAGTGGCTCGGCCCGGATTGGACCGACATCAACAACCTCGACACCTCCTACACCGGCTTCGTCCAAGGCCCTGGCCTGAGCGCAGAGGCCTCGGCCAACCTGGACCAGTTCATCGCTCTGTTGGCCGGCGGCCTGAATCTGTGGACCGGCCCGATCAATCTACAGGACGGGACGGGGTACCTGGCCGACGGCGTGGTGGCCACGCCCCAGCAGGTCTGGTACCTGCCTCAGCTCCTGGAAGGCATGGAAGGCCAGAGCGTACCACCACAGTAGGCTGCGCGTCAGCATCTTGGGGGAAGGCGGATCACGCCTTCCCCCGAATGTAGAAGGACAGGATGAAGATCGAACTCCAGGAGATCCACAAGTCGTTCGGTCCGGTTCATGCCAATGAAGGCATCTGCCTGACCATCCCTCCCGGCACGATTATGGGCATCCTGGGCGAGAATGGTGCCGGGAAGAGCACGCTGATGAAGATTCTCTCCGGGTCCATCCATGCCGACGGAGGACGAATCCTGCTCGATGGTCACGATGCCTCCATCCAGACCCCTTCGGACGCCATCCGCGATGGCATCGGGATGCTTCACCAGGACCCGCTGGACTTTCCGCCGATGCGGGTGATCGACAGCTTCCTGAGCGGTCACCCGAGTGGGCTCTTCCCCAGAAAGAGCGCGGCCGTGCAGGCACTCCTCGACCTGGAAGAGCGCTTCGACTTCTCTATCGAACCGGAGGCCTATGTCGAGGCGCTTACCGTCGGGGAGCGGCAGCAGCTCGAGATCCTGAGGCTGCTATGGCTCGGTGTGAATGCCCTGATCCTTGACGAGCCAACCACAGGGATCAGCGCCCTCCAGAAGGAGAAGCTGTTCACGGCTCTCCGGCGTCTGGCCCAGGAGGGCAGCACCGTGATCTTCGTCTCCCACAAGCTGGAAGAAGTGGAGGAGCTCTGCGACCACGTGGCGGTGCTGCGTAGCGGGCAACTGGTCGGTGAGGCAGAGCCACCGTTTCACACCGATCAGCTGGTGAAGATGATGTTCGGCAAGATGATATCGCTTGGTGGGCGGCGGGCGGCCGAGGTCGGCGCGCCGGCGCTCGAGCTAAGCGGCGTCAGCGTGGAGGACCACCGGCTGCGCGTCTCAGATGTCAACCTCCAGGTGCGCTCTGGCGAGGTGATCGGCCTGGCGGGCATGGAAGGCAGCGGCCAGCGACTGTTTCTGCGGGCCTGCGCCGGCCTCACCCGACCTGTCTCCGGACGCATCCGCATCCGCGGGCGCGATCTGACCGGCAAGGGTTACCGCGCCTTCCTGCGCCAGGGGATTGCCTTTCTGCCGGGCTCTCGCCTGGAGGAGGGCCTGATCTCCGGGCTCACCCTGACCGAGCACTTCACGCTGGCCCAGGAGCGCCGGGGCTTGCTGATCGACCGGCGCGCCTGTCACGGCCTCGCCGAGGGGCGGATCTCTGACTTCAACATCCACGGCCAGCCGGGGTCCACCGTCGAATCGCTCTCTGGCGGCAACCAGCAGCGGGCCCTGCTGGCGCTCTTGAAGTCGCCGCTTTCGCTGCTCCTCATGGAGCATCCGACGCGGGGCCTCGACATCGAGTCCGTCGTCTGGATCTGGGGAAAGCTGCGAGAACGGCGCCTGCAAGGCACGGCCATCATCTTCATCTCTTCGGATCTGGAGGAAATCCTGCTCTACAGTGATCGAATCCTTGTCTTCTTTGGCGGAAGGGTCTCCCAGCCGCTCGGCGCCTCGGCGACGACCGTGGACCACCTCGGGCAGCTGATCGGAGGCGCGGGTTGGGATACCTTTGACCAGGAGCGCGTCCCTTGAACGATGGCACTCGCTGGGCGGGCCTGGGCTTTCGTCTCGCTGCCGTCCTGCTGGCGCTCATCGTCACCACGATCATCCTGGTGCTGGCCGGCGCGCCGCCCTTGGAAGCCTACCGCCTGATCCTTGTCGGATCCCTGGGCTCGATGCGCAACCTTGCAAACGTACTGGTGGCTTGGGCCCCGCTCCTCTTGGCCACGTCAGGGTTGCTGATCACGTTCAGCGCCGGGCTGTGGAACATTGGGATCGAAGGTCAGATTGCCCTCGGGGCGATCCTGACGACAGGTGCCTTGCGCACCTTCGAGACCAGCACGGTCTCACCTGCCCTGGTCATCGGATTGAGCATCCTCGCCGGCGCGCTCGGGGGCGCACTCTGGGCTGCCCTCATCGGCGCGCTCAAGACCTTCGGCGGCGTCAATGAGATCTTCGGCGGACTGGGGATGAACTTTGTCGCGACAGCGTTGACCATATGGCTGATCTTCGGTCCGTGGAAGCGGCCCGGCACGGGCTCGATGAGCGGGACCGAGCCCTTCCCACAGCACCTCTGGCTTCCCCAAATCGGTGATCTCAGGCTGAGCTGGCACGCGCTGGTGGTAGCGGTGGTGGGTATCGCTCTTGTCTACTTGCTCTTGAACGGCACCCACTTCGGTCTGCGCCTGAAGGCGGTCGGCAAGAACGCCCGGGCGGCGTTCCTCATGGGCATCCCGACCTCCGGCTACATGATGCTCGCCTTCTTGCTGTGCGGTGCCCTGGCCGGCCTCGCCGGCGCCCTGCAGGTGACCGCGGTCTACCATCGTTTGATCCCCGCCATCTCGAGCGGCTACGGTTTCCTTGGCCTGATGGTGGCGATGCTGGTCAACTATCAGGCACTTTGGGCGGCCCCAGTCGCCTTCTTCTTCGCCGCCTTGAACATCGGAAGCATCCAGCTGCCCCTCGTTCTGAAGCTGGATTCCTTGCTCTCGGGCGTCATGCAAGGGACGCTGGTTCTCTTCGTGCTGGCGATGGAAGGCGTCCGCCAGCACTTCATGACCCGCAAGCACTAGGGGAGACGACCCTTGAACACCGAAATCGTCCTTGTCGGGCTAGCAGGCGTCTTGGCTTCGGCGGCACCCGTCGTCTTCGCAACGATTGGCGAGACGCTGACCGAACGCTCGGGCGTCATCAACCTTTCGGTCAACGGGACCATCCTCCTCTCGGCCATGGGCTCTTTTGCCGTGGCGGTCGACACGGGCAGCCTGCTTCTGGGCTTCCTGGCCGGCATGGTGATCGGCGCGGCTGTGGCCCTCGTCATTGCGTTTTCCAGCATTACCTTGAAGCAATCGCAGGTGGCAGTCGGTTTCGTTCTGGCCCTCCTTGCTCGGGATCTGGCGTACTTCGTGGGGAACCCGTACATGGGGCTTTCAGGGCCGCGCCTGCCTTCGCTCCCTGTCCCAGGCCTGGAGCAGTTCCCGATCCTGGGCCCTCTCCTGTTTCGTCAGAACCTGCTCGTCTACCTAAGCTTCGCGGCTATCTTCCTCGCCTGGGTATGGATTTTCCGGACCCACCCGGGCCTCACGCTGCGGGGGATCGGCGAGCGGCCGGCGGCGGCGTTTGTGCGCGGCGCCAACGTCAACCGTCTGCGGTACCTCTACACTGTTCTGGGCGGGGCGCTGGTCGGCCTGGCGGGGCCGATCTACTCGCTCAGCGTCAAGGCAGGCTGGAAGGGAACGATCTCGGGCCTCGACGGGATCGGGTGGATTGCGTTGGCGATCACGATCTTCGGCGGGTGGAATCCGCTCCGCGCCGCCGCCGGCGCCTATCTCTTCTCGTTGCTGCAGTGGCTGGGATTGGTGCTGCAGTCCAGCTTGCCAAACATCCCGTCCCAGGTACTACAAGTGGCTCCCTTCCCGCTCATGATCCTCACATTGCTCCTGGTCAACGTCGGCAACGCCGAGTGGGTGGAGCGTACCCTGGCAGGGCTTCCCGACGAGATGCGTCGACTCGTCGCCCGGATTCTACGGGCCATGCGGGCCTCGCCTCCTGCCTCGTTGGGAACGCCGTTCGAGAGTGAATGACCTGACGGAGGTGGACCAACCAGCCACGCCTGACATGCCTGCAGCGCGTTTGCCTGAAGCACACATAGCCTCTGGAGGTATCTTCATGTCCCCATCTTCCCGTGCCAGGAAGCCCGCCGGCTACACCCATGTGCGGCGCTCGCTGCATGAAGTCACATTGGACCTGGTTGCGACGGCCATGGGCCGAGAGCCGGCTGACCTGGTGATCCGCAAGGGCCGGCTGGTGAATGTCAACGTAGGACGCATCCAAGAAGGCGTCGATGTGGCCGTCCGGCACGGGCTGATCGCCTTCGTGGGCGACGCCTCTCACGTCCCTGTCGGAGAACACACCAGGGTCGTGGAGGCGGAAGGTCGCTTCATCCTGCCGGGGTTTGTCGACACCCACATGCATGTTGAGAGCAGCATGGTAGACGTTCGCAGCTTCGCGGCTTCGATGCTACCCCACGGCACTACCACCATCGCCTGCGACAACCATGAGATCACGAACGTCTTGGGCTTGCGCGCCGTGGAGATGTTCTCGGTTGCCTCCCAGGGCTTGCCGTTGAAGGTGCTGGTGGCCATGCCCGTTTGTGTGCCGTCGATCCCCACGTTCGAGGATGCCGGGGCCGTGATCACGGACGCCGAAGTGTCGGAGGCGTATCGGCAAGGATGGGCCCAGCTCCAGGGCGAGCAGATGAACTTCCCGGGTGTGATCTACGGCGACCCCGGGGTGCATGCCATCACGGCCGCCTCCCTGCGCGCCGGGATCGTGTTGACCGGACACTACTCCAGCCCGGAGATCGACAAGGGCCTGCCTGCCTTCGTGGCCGCCGGGATAAACGGCTGCCACGAGGCCACCTCGGCCCGTGAGGCGCTGCGGCGCGTCGAACTCGGCTGCTATGCACAACAGCGCTACGGAACCGCGTGGCTGGATATGCCCAATACGATCAAGGCCGTCACGGAGAACCCTGGCATTGACACCCGTTACTTCACCCTCATCACCGACGACATCACTCCGGGGACGCTGGTCTCCCACGGGCACCTGAGCCGCGTGGTGCGCGACGCCATCGCCCAGGGAGTCCCGCCTATCACCGCCATCCAGATGGTCACGATCAACGCCGCCCAGATGCTGGAGAAGTCGCGCTGGATCGGCACCGTCTCGCCTGGCCGGGCAGCGGACATCCTCCTGGTGAGCGACCTGGTCAAGGTCAAAGTTGACCAAGTCTACTCCGACGGGGTGCTCGTGGCTGAGAACGGCAAGCTTGTGGTCGACATCCGGCCCTACAACTACCCGGACTGGGCTTTGAAATCCATGCACGTGGACCCGGTCGAGGCCGCTGACTTTCGTTTGCCGCATGCGGGCGGGCCCGCCAAAGTGCGGGTGATGAGAGTCTTTCCCGGATACGTACACACTCAGGAGGACCAAGTCGAGCTCAAGCCCGTGGAGGGCGCCCTCCAGGCGGACGCCGGGCGCGATCTGGCAAAGGTGGCCGTCTTCTACCGTCATGAGCCGAAAGAGGGTCTCTCCGGCACTAAGGGTCTCGGGTTCGTCACCGGCCTCACGTTCAAACCTCATGTAGCCTTCGGCTCAACCGTGGCGCACGACTGCCATAACCTGATGGTGATCGGCACTGCCGATGAGGAGATGGTCGTCGCCGCCAACGAGCTGATCCGGATCGGAGGCGGCATGGTCGTCGCCATCGACGGCAAGGTGCGGGCTGCTCTGCCCCTGCCGCTCGCTGGATTGATGTCGCTCGAGCCGGCGCCGGTAGTTGCCGACCAGCTCCGCAAGGTCGAGCAGGCAATCCGCGAGGCAGGCTGCCCGGCGGATTCGGTCGAGATGACCATCAGCCTGCTTTCGCTGATCGTCTTGCCCGAACTTCATTTGTCCAACCGTGGGTACGTGCAACTCCTGCCAGGCCAGCCGCCCAGGTTCGTGGATGTTCTGGTGAGCTGAGCTCCCCGGCGACCCGGCCAGAGATGGCCGCACCCGCAGAGAGTGAAGCTGTCCGTGCACCGGCTGCTGGCCGGTTCGGAGGCGGTGCACGGACGAAGAGGTGAGCTGCATGGGTTCGTTCCTGGGCTACCGCTGCTCGGTCTGTGGGACGGAGTACGCACCTGATCAGGTGACCTACACCTGCCCGGCAGACGGCGGCAACCTGGACGTCATCCTCGACTACCCGGCCATCGGGCGTTCCACATCCCCTGGGGATATTGCCGTTTCACCCGAATCCTCGATCTGGCGCTACCTTCCGCTCCTGCCGGTGGAGGATCCCGGACATCTCGGCACGCCGTTGAGGGCGGTGGGCTGGACGCCCCTCTTTCAACCGGAACGGTTGGCAAAGCAGCTCGGGCTGAGGCACATCTGGCTCAAGGACGATGGGCGCAATCCGACGGCCTCTTTCAAGGACCGCGCCAGTGCCTTGACGGTAGCCCGAGCGCAGGCGATTGGGGCCAAGGTCGTGGTGACCGCCTCGACGGGCAATGCCGGGGCCGCCCTCGCCGGTATGGCAGCCGCGGCAGGCATCCCGGCGGTGATATTGGCGCCCAAGACCGCGCCCCAGGCCAAGGTCGCCCAACTGCTGATGTTCGGCGCTCGAGTGCTCTTGGTGGATGGGACCTATGACGAGGCCTTCGACCTGACGCTCGAGGCCGCCCAGGCCTTTGGATGGTACTGCCGCAACACCGGCTACAACCCTTTCACGGCCGAGGGGAAGAAGACGGCCGCCTTCGAGATCTGTGAGCAGTTCACCGCGCCCGTAGGGGCGGTTCGCCCTGGCCTGTCAGCCAGGACAGGCGAACCGCCCCTACACTGGGATGCCCCGGAGGCCGTCTTCGTCTCCGTCGGCGACGGCAACATCATCTCCGGGCTGCACAAGGGCTTCAAGGACCTGGCGGCCCTGGGCTGGATCGAGCGCGTCCCGCGCCTCTTCGGCATCCAATCCGAGGGCTCGGCCGCCATCTACAACGCCTTCGCCGCCGGAACGGAGACCATCACGCCCGTCCGGGCCGACACCCTGGCCGACAGCATCTCGGTCGACCTGCCACGGGACGGCCTGCGTGCCGTCCGCGCCGCGACCCAGACGGGCGGCGCCTACTTGACGGTACCCGATACCGACATCCTGTCGGCGATGCGATCGCTCGCCCGTGAGGCCGCCGTGTTCGCCGAGCCGGCCGGGGCGGCGGCCTATGCCGGCCTGGTCAAGGCGGTGGCGCAGGGAAGGGTGCAGCCGGAGGACCGCATCGTCGTCCTCAATACCGGCAGCGGGCTCAAAGATGTGCGGGCAGCCATGCAGGCCGCGGGCGAGGCGGTGGTGATCGAGCCCCGGCTGGAGGCCATGCGGAAGGCTCTGGGGCGGGGATAGGGGGTGACGGAGACTCGCACGAGGGCAGTTCGGCCGCCGACTTGCGCACGGCTTAGCACCGAGGCAGGCTGAGGGCATGAGCGAGACAGAAGGACTGCCAACAGGCTGGCCCAGGGAGGCGAGGGCCACGAGGAGCGTGATGAAAGGGCCTTGGTTCCCGATAGGGATCCGTATGCATGGTCCCTGGGGCGAAGCCCCAACTACCACACATGCGGTTCTTCTCCGGGCACCACGCTTCTTCATCACCCTGCCAGGAGATGCCGGGGCCGAGCGTCCCGCCGTGCGACGGGCCCGGAGCGGTCATGGGATCCGGCTGGGCGTGGGACGCCGCGGCGCCAGCTTCGATGGCATCCTCCCCCTCCTCCCCGGTTGGGAACGATTGAGCGATGCCCGTGTTCCCTGAAAGCGTGTCGAGCGGCGTGCCATGAGTGTCCAGATCTCGAAGAAGCACGTTTACTGGATCCTCTTCCTTGTGTTTGTCATGGCACTCACCGTGCGGGCAGGCTACATGCTCTCGGAGGTCGGGGTTGACACTCCCCTGCAGGGCGATGAGCCCGAATACCAGGGCTACGCCGTTTCCTTCCTCCAGGGAGAGGGCTGGCACAATGGGCCTCGGTATTCGACCCGGGCACCGCTGACATCTTTGCTTCTGGTGGGCGTGTACCGCGTGACCGGAATCGACACTCGTGCTGCCCGCTGGGCCATGGTTGTCGTCTCGGCGTTGGCTGCTCCTGCGGTCTTCGTCCTGGGCCAGCTTATCTTCGACGATCGCTGGCGTCTGCCTCTCGTGGCTTCCCTCTTCTGGGTCTTCTACCCACCTTCGGTCTTCTATGCCGGGATGATTCTCACGGAGAACCTGGCAGCCCTCCTCATCGTGCTCGGAGTGGCCGGTTTCCTGTGGTCCTCTCGGACTGGCAGGATTGCCCCCGCGGCGTTCACAGGAGCTCTCTGGGCGGCTGGAGCCTTGAACAGGCCCTTTGCCCTCCTGGTGCCGTGTGCCTTCCTGATCGGCCAGCTCCTCGTGCGCAAGAAGAATCCCTGGCCCTGGGCACGGAGCCAGTGGCTTGTGGGGCTGGCCGCGTTCATCATCGTCATGGCTCCCTGGACGATTCGGAACTACCGGATTCATCATGTATTCATGCCCGCCACCAGCTACGGCGGCATCATGATCTCCAGCACGAACGCGAATCTGGACAATCCCGTCGTGCAGGCAGGGTCGTACTACCATGATCCGCAGATCCGCCGATACATCCAAAGTCAGCCCGAAGCCCTATGGAACTCCGTTGGCCTTAGGATCACCTTGGATCACGTGCGCCAGAACATGGGCCTCTTTCTCAGAGCTGTCGTGAATCGCGCCAAGAGCTTCTGGACCCCAAGGCCGGATCCGTATGACCCATCGTGGACGCTGAACGATTGGCTCATGACCGCCGTCTGGGTGCCCACGCTGATCTTGTATGCGGCGTCGTTCCGATGGCTCCCATGGCGTCGAGACTGGCCGGGTCTGGCGATGATCCTGTATGCATTCCTGTTCACCCTGCCTTTCTGGGGCACGCCGCGCTTCAGGTACCCGATCGATCCATTGATCATCCTCCGGGCTGTTGCCGGTCTCGCCGGCGTTGTGCTCTGGGTGGGGAGGCGTCTGGGAGTGCGGGGAGCCCTAGCAGGGTGATGAAAATGCCTCTTGCCCGGAGAAGAGAAACGTGTATGTGGTGGTTGGGGAAAAGCCCCACCACATATACGGATTCCTCTCAGGAACCAAGGCTCTTTCGTCACGCTCCTAGGAGGCTGGCGCGGCGGAGGACGAGAATGGGATCGGCCGTTGCCCGGAGCACATGCCGGAGCGATCTTCCCGCTGAGCCGTTGCACCGGCCTTGTGCCCCGCCAATGTTGTGCGTATGCTGTGCCTGCCGAAGAGGTCTGGAGCGGATTCGGATCCGGTAAGCTGGCCTGGTCGCCTGATGACCAAGGGACTCAGGGAAAGTTCGAGAGGCGTTTTCGCCGCAGTTGTGGGCTCTCACCGAGCTGTGTCGTCTTGGGTCGGGTGTCCGAATGGGGAGGCGGTGAGTTGATGGCTGAGCAAGTGACTCTTTCCGTCATAGCACCCGTCTACAACGAGGTTGGGTCGCTGCCC
>Ga0315295_10005156_pt1 | contig 11174 bp, 11 predicted proteins | sample YL17G14_0_MG_FD_204453 | JGI IMG/M metagenome (GOLD analysis project Ga0315295, IMG submission 204453) | Sediment microbial communities from Yellowstone Lake, YNP, Wyoming, USA - YL17G14_0 | ecosystem: Environmental > Aquatic > Freshwater > Lake > Sediment | place: USA: Wyoming | collected...
AGCTGGAGGCTGAAACCAAGAGACAGGTTGCTACCGACATCATCAAGGCCAAGCTCATGGAGGAGCAGGCCCGTAAGCTCGGGGTGACCGTTCAGCCAGGCGAAGTGGACAGCAGGATCGAGCAAGAGCGCAGCGCCAAGGGGTATGACAGGTACATGCAGGAGCTTAAGAGTCAGAGGCTGTCCGAGGAGGAATACCGGGAGTCCCTCGAGGCTAAGATGCTTGTGGAACAGCTCGGCAGCAGGATCACCGCGGACGTCACCGCGAACGAGAACGAGGCCGAGTCGTTCTACCTGACCCACAAGGGGCTCTTCAGCCACAGCTTGATGGTGCACGTGGCGCACGTCCTCCTTGAGACTGAGGGCCAAGCCAAGATGGTCGCCGAGGAAGCCCAGAGGGAAGGCGATCTTGCCAAGCTCGCGAAGGCTCTATCGCAGGACCTAGCCACGAGAGACAACGGCGGCGACCTCGGGTGGATCGAGCAGGGAACGGCGGACCCCGCGATCGAAGAAGCCGCGTTCTCGCTCGCGCCCGGCCAAGTGAGCGGCGTGGTCAAGGCCAGCGACGGGTACCACGTGTTGAAAGTGCTGGAACGGCGCGAGGCCTATACTCCGCCGTTCTCCGAGGTGAAGGACAAGGCGATCAGCATGCTGTTGAACAAGAAGAAAGAGGAGAAGTTCTCCGACTGGTTAAGGACTGTATACGCGAACGCGGATGTCATAGTAAACGGGGGCATTGGGAAGTGGGACCCGCGTCTTGGCATGGTCGTTGAGAATCGCAAGAGCTAGAGGGGCGGCCGTGGGTGAAGTTGAGCCAAAAGGTGAAGGACCGGGCATGTCCGGTGACCTCGGTGGTAAGTTCGAGAGGATGGCCGAGATCATGGCTACGCTGCGTGCCCCCGGGGGGTGTCCATGGGACCTCGCGCAGACCCCGGAGACGCTCGCCAGGCACCTGCTTGAGGAGGCTTACGAATCGGTCGAGGCCATCGAGACGGGCGACTGGGCGCACCTCGCGGAGGAACTCGGGGACCTGCTCCTGCAGATCGTATTCCAATCGAGGATCGCGGAGGAGTCGGGCCGCTTCAATCTCTCGGATGTAGTGGACGGCATAACGGAGAAGCTCGAGCGCCGCCACCCGCACATATTCGGGGACGTGGAGGCCGCCTCGGCGGAGCAGGTGTCCATCAACTGGGACCGCATAAAGAGGGAAGAGGAAGGCGAATACGAGAGCATGAAGATGCCGGAAGGCCTGCCCGCGATGATGTCCGCGCTGAAGATACAGGGGGGTGCCGCTCGCGACGGCTTCGACTGGACGGACGGGGCAGACGTCTTCGTCAAGCTGGAAGAGGAGATCGAGGAGCTCGGGAAGGCGAAGGGCGGGCCACCGGAGAAGGTTGAAAGGGAGCTGGGCGATGTCCTTTTCACCGTGGTCAACCTCTCGCGCCACCTCGGCGTGGATCCCGAGCAGGCACTGCGCGCGACGTGCCGCGAGTTCGCAAGGCGCTACGCCCTCATGGAAAAAGAAGCCGGGCGGAGGGGCAAGGATCTGGCTTCACTTTCGCTTGAAGAAAAAGAGAGTCTGTGGCAGCAGGTAAAAGGGGAACGACTCGAAGGGGAGGAAAGATGAGCGCGATTTCGGACATGTTCGCCCGCGAGATACTGGACTCACGGGGTAATCCTACCGTCGAGGTTGACGTCCTTCTGGCCGGCAGTGTCTTCGGAAGGGCGGCTGTGCCGTCGGGAGCCTCGATCGGCACCCTTGAGGCACTGGAGCTTCGCGACGGAGAGGATGGCCGGTATGCGGGAAAGGGCGTCAGGGTCGCGGTCCGGAACGTGAACGAGGTGATTGCGCCGGAACTCCTGGGGATGGACGCGGATGAGCAGGGCGAGATAGACCGCGCGCTTATCAGCCTTGACGGAACACCCAACAAGGGAAAGCTCGGCGCGAACGCGATACTGGGTGTTTCCCTCGCCGTGGCGCGTGCTGCCGCGGCCGACCACGGGCTGCCCCTTTACCAGTACATCGGGGGGGTGGAGGCAAACGTGCTGCCGGCCCCTATGATGAACGTCGTGAACGGGGGGATCCACGCCGCGAACAGTATTGACCTTCAGGAATTCATGATAATGCCGCTCGGTGCCGGCAGCTTTTCAGGGGCGCTCCGGATGTGTGTAGAAACGTATCACGCACTGAAGGGAATCCTGGAGGCGGCGGGTCTCTCGACGGGTGTCGGTGACGAGGGGGGGTTCGCACCCGACCTCCCCGGAAGCGACGAGGCGCTGACGGCTCTCGTCGAAGCGATTGAAAAGGCCGGCTACTCGCCGGGAAAGGATATCTACCTGGCCCTCGATCCGGCTGCGAGCGAGTTCTATCGTGACGGCACATACGTCCTGTCAGGCGAAGGAAAGACCCTTACGCCCATCGAGATGGTCGAGTATTACGCGGGCTTGGTCGAGCGCTCTCCGATCGTCAGCATCGAGGACGGGATGGCGGAAGAGGACTGGGACGGATGGAAGCTCCTGACCGACAAGCTCGGCGGAAAGATCCAGCTCGTCGGTGACGACCTTTTCGTTACGAACGCTGAGAGGCTCAAGAGGGGCATCGAGCTCGGGGTCGCCAACTCCGTTTTGATAAAGGTGAACCAGATAGGCACGCTTACCGAGACACTTGAGACGATAGCGGTCGCGCAGGACGCGGGCTACAGCGCTGTTGTCTCGCACCGCTCCGGTGAGACCGAGGATAACACGATAAGCGACCTTGCCGTCGCGACAAGGCTCGGGCAGATCAAGGCGGGGGCGCCTTGCCATGGCGAAAGGGTGACGAAATACAACCAGCTGCTGCGCATCGAGGAGAACCTGGGAGAGGATGCGAGGTACGCGGGCGGGGCTACGCTGTGCGGTTGGGCATCCGGTGTTGTCTAGGGGAATGAGATAATGTCTGCTAAAACGGGCGGGCTCAAGACCAAGATAGTCTGTACCATCGGTCCGGCGTCGCGAGACGAGAAGACGTTGAGGGAGATGGTGAAAGCCGGCATGGATGTTGCCAGGATAAACACCGGCCACTGCGAACCCGACGAAGTAGTCACGGACGCGGAGGTTCTGCAGAAGGTGGGGAGCAGTCTCGGCAGGCGGATAGGCGTGATGCTCGACCTCCAGGGGCCGCGCCTGAGGGTCGGGCCGATCGAGGGTGGGAGCGCCGAGCTTCGCCACGGGGCGGAATTCACGATCACGACTGAAGAGACGAAGGGTGACTCCGGGAAGGTATCGGTCTCCTACGGCGGGCTCGCGGGCGATTTGAAGCCCGGTGACACCGTACTTATAGACGATGGTCTGATAAGGCTCAAGGTACGGGAGGCAAGCGGGCACGACATACGCTGCAAGGTCATCGAAGGCGGTGTCCTCATGCAGGGCAAGGGGATGAACTTCCCCGGCGCGACCCTTGAACTTCCCGCTTTCACCGAGCGCGACCGGAGCTATCTCGAAGTGGGGCTCAAGGCCGGGGTTGACTGGGTCTCGCAGTCCTTCGTGCGTGACGCGGCGGACGTAGGCATGCTGCGTGAGGCCATCGACGGGCTTGGTTACCGCACCCCGATAATGGCCAAGGTGGAAAAGGGTGAAGCGGTCAAGAACATCGACTCCATACTGAAGGTCGCGGACGGTGTAATGGTGGCCCGCGGAGACCTCGGAGTCGAGATGAGCACCGAGGAAGTACCGCTGGTGCAGAAGGAACTTATAAGCAAGGCGCTACGGGCCGCGGCGCCCGTTGTCACCGCGACCCAGATGCTGGAGTCGATGGTAGAGAACCCTCGGCCTACCAGGGCCGAGGCGAGCGATGTGGCGAACGCGATACTCGACGGCACGGACGCGGTGATGCTCTCCGCCGAGACGGCGATCGGAACTTACCCGGTAAGGGTCGTCGAGACCATGGCGAGGATCGCGGCGAGGGCCGAAGAGGCCATCGACTACGAGCATCTTCTGGAAGAGAGAGGGCACTGGACCCTTCGTCAGTCGGCCGACGCTATCGGGTACGCGGCATGCAGGATCGCAGCTGACCTCAAAGCAAAGGCCGTCCTCACTATAACCCGCTCAGGGTACACGGCGAGGCTCGTCGCCCGCTATCGCCCTTCAGTCCAGATACTGGTGGTCAGCCCGGAGGAGGAAGTGGTTGACCGGATGGCGGTGGTTTGGGGGGTCAGGGGTCTCGCGGTGCCGCTCACGGACGACCTCAGACAGACCATAAGGAACTCGGTACAAGCGTGCGTAAACAAGGGCTTCATCAAGACGGGTGACCTCATTGTGGTCACGGGTGGGTTTCTGGACGAGAGGGCCGGCACTACGAACATGATACACATACACACAGTGGGTTGAAGGCGATGGAAGGACGAAAGACCGGGACAAAGGGAGACAGGAGTGCGGGGGCGAGCAGCCGAACGCCACGCAGGCCCGCCAGGAGGGTCCGCGCCGGCAAGAAGCAGCGAGGTCGTCAGGAGCGCAAGACTTGGGCCATCCGCCTTTCCAGGATCTCCCCGCGGGTTGTGATACTCGCCATACTCGCCGTGGTCTTCATCGCTTTCGCATTCGGGCCTACTATGAGGAACCTCGAGGCGACCTTCCGGCTCAAACAAAAGGGGGCTGAGCTAAAGCAGCAGAGGTCGATTACTGATGCTCTGGAAAAGCGGGTGAAAGAAGCGCGCTCGCTCAGGTACGTCGAAGCCGAGGCGCGGAGGCAGCGCTTGGTCAAGCCCGGTGAAGTGCTCTATCTGGTCAGTTCGAAAGACGAGGGCGACAAGATTGAGTACAGGTTGAAGAGCCTCCAGTCGATGGACGAGGCATGGGAACACGTCGGGCAGATGATGAGCCCACCGGGCACGCGCACGGACTAGAGCGAATGAAACGCCTGTTACAAGCAGAATTATAGAGTTATAATTATTCGTCGAAGGAGTTTGGAAGCGGTTGCCTGTTTCAATGGGGTTTAATCTAATTTACGGGCCGTCACAGGATCTCTTAGGGGAGTGAATGATATGGACTGCGAAAGACATCCGGGACAGGAAGCTATCGGCCAGTGCCTTGAGTGCGGCAAGGGGATCTGCCCGCAGTGTGTGACCGAAACCGACCAGGTTTTGATTTGCCCCGAGTGCTTCCAGAAAGAGATAGACCGGATTGCCACCGCGATTGGGATGGCTCCCGGGAAGGCTCCAAAGACCAGGAAAGTGAAGCCGCCAAAGGCCGGGAAGCCGAAGAAGGGGGAGGTTCCCGTCGCGCCGGAAGCGCCGCCTGCCTTCATACAGCAGCCAGTTACCCCGCTGCTGGATGTGATCCCTGCCGAGGTGCAGCCACCGCCACCGGCTGAAGCTCCTCCGATGTACGCCCCTCCTCCCGAAACCGCTGCCGCGCCGCCTGGCGTGCCGGCCGGACCGCCGGTCGATCGGATGCCCGTCAAGCCAAAAGGAAAGGCCGGGAAAGAAAAGCCGCCCAGGGTCAAGAAGGAGAAGCCGCAGAAGGAGAAGAAGGGGAAAAAGGGCGAGGCTGCCGTCGCGCCGGCGGCTGCGCTGCCGCCCTTGGTTCCCGGGATGGAGGTGTCGCCGGTGGAGGGGGTGCCTGCAAGAAAGCCCGGGGTGCCTGCGAAGCCCAGTGGCAAAGCCAAGAAGGAGAAACCGCCGAAGGCCAGGAAAGAAAAGCCGCCAAAGGCCGGGAAGTCGAAGAAAAGCGAGATAACCGCCCAGCCCCCGGCTTTTATGCCGCCGCCCACCGGCATGCCTTCCGAAGAGGGGGCGCCGCCCGTATTCGAGGAGGCACCGCCGGTTGAGGAGGGCTCCCCGGCGGGGCTCGGCGAGGGTGAGGGCATGATGGAGAAGATCAGGCCCGAAAGCGTGACCGGGGAGGAATATCTGCCGTCGCCCGAGCACCTGGAGATTATGGGCGAGCCCAGGCGAGGGGCCGGGGTGCCCTGGGGAGACGTCGGAGTGGAAGCGCCCGTCGAACAGATTTCAGAGGTTACGGTAGCTCCGGGTGAGGAAGCGGAGGTGCCGAAGGAAGACTGGCCGGTTGAAGAGGGCCCGCCCTCGGAGACTCTCGAGAAGCCCACTCCACCGCCACCGGCCCCGCCACCGTTCGAGGGGCCGGCGCAGGCCGAGACGGTCGAGCCGACCGTGGAGGAGGTCGTCGATGTCCCGGGGGAGGAGGATTACGGGGTGAAGGCTGACGATACCGATCCCCCGGAGCAACCCCCGGGAAAGCGGGCCGGAGACCGGGAAGAGCTTAACTCATTTTTCTTCGAGGATAAGATAGATAAAACGGGAAAGGATCAGAAGGAGGACGAGGAACCCTTCTGGGAATGAGCCCAGGTCCTTGAGAACGACTACTGGCAAATCCAGGCCCCAGAGGCGACCTCGTCCCGTCACCGAGGCAGTTAAACCAAGGAAGTATAACAGGCGTTTCTACTCGCGTGTACTCCTGGCGGGAATCGTTGTATTCGTCCTCGCGATTGGGCTCCTCGTTTACAACTTCACTTTCAAGACCTCCAGGTACACCCCGGGCCCTTCAATAGATCTCGGCAGCCTTTTCAAAACCGGCTCGAATGGCCTGCCCGACCCGTTCAATCCCAGCATCGTAATCCAGGAGCACCTCGAGGCCACCAGGAGGGGATCGTACCGGCTGGCGTATGGCTATCTCTCGGCGGGCCTGAAGGCGGCGGTCCCGCTTGACGGCTTCATCGCGAACGTTAAAAGCAACAGCCTGCTTTTCCGTGACATATCCGGCTACAGGTTTTCAGGTTACGAGGTGAACGGGACGGCCGCTACGGCAAACGGTTTTGCGGAATACCGCACCGGCGGCCGCAGCCGAATCGAGGCCGCTTTCGCGAAAGAGGGCAACAAGTGGAGAATCTCGGAGATGAATGTCGTTTTTCAATGAGACCCGAGGAACTCCCGGCACTTGCCCGCGAGACTTTCGCCGGCCTGGAAGTGCCTTCGCGGGAGGACCTGGAGGTTTTGAGTAGACAGATCGCGAGACCGCCTGCGGGCTGGGTTTTCATAGCCAGGCGGTGTCCCCAGGGGCTGCCTGCGGTTATCCTCACGGTGCCGACCGGATCGTCAGACGGGCCTTTCCCTCCCCTTCTGTGGCTTTCCTGTCCCCACGCGGCGAGGGAGGCGGGGAGGCTGGAGAGCGAGGGCCTCGCGCGGTATTTCGAGAGAATGCTCGAGTCGGACGACCTGGCCCGCGGGACGTTCATGGAAGAAGAGGCGGAGTTCGCGCGGCTTGCCGGACAGGTTCTGCGGAATGCATGGGGGCAGGAGCTTGCCGGGAAGGTCGGCGAAAGAGGCGTGGCGGGAGGTGCAAGGGGCGCTGTGAAGTGCCTCCACGCGCACCTTGCCTTCAAACTGGCGAGCGGGCGCGGCCAGGTGGGGTGGTGGTGCCTTGACGCGCTTGAGAAGGGGAAGGGGACCTGGTGTGAGAAAAAGCCTGCGGCTTGCCTCGATTGACATCGGGACGAACTCGGTCCGTCTGCTGGTAGCAGAGTGCGACGGTGAAAGAACGTCGACCGTTGACCGTCGCATGGTCATAACGCGGCTTGGTGAGGGAGTCGACGATACCCGCCTCCTCGCGGCGGCGGCTGTCGATCGGACCGCGGTTGTACTGCGTGACTACCGGCTGGCCATGGAAGCTTTGAAACCCGCCGGGTTCCGTGCCGCCGCGACGAGCGCGTTGAGGGACTGCGGGAACAACGATGATTTTCTGGACCTTGCTGCGGGTATCTTGGGGGAAAGGCCCAAGATCCTATCCGGCGCAGAGGAAGCGAGGGCCAGCTTCGTCGGGGCGGTGTCGGACATCGACTGGGAACATATGGATGAAACCGGCCCTGTACTGGTCTTCGATATCGGGGGCGGCAGCACCGAGATAATAGTCGGCAACCGACGGGGCATCACGGCGCACAGCGTGGACGTCGGCTGTGTCAGGATGAGCGAAAGGTTCCTTACCATGGATCCCCCTTCGCCTGTCGCGGTGGGGAGGATGGAATCGTACATTGTCGGGCAGCTCAAGCCGGTGATAGGCGCGTTGCCCACACAGGGGGTATCGCTTGCCATCGGCCTTGCCGGAACAGTCACGACGCTTTCGGCCATCAAGCAGGGTCTCGAGAAGTACGATACGGACCGTATCCATCACTCGCACCTTTCGCGAGCAGAGGTGGAGGATCTCTTTTTGAAGCTGACCTCGGTGGGTCTGGAGGAACGCAAGAGAGTGATGGGCATCGAACCGGGTCGCGCGGATGTCATCGTCGGCGGCGCGGCGGTGCTCAGGGCAATCATGGACAGCGCGTGCTTAGAGGGTATCCTGGTCAGTGAGAAGGATATACTGGACGGACTGGTAATAGGTGCCTACAGGGAGATGGCAGGCAGCGTAGAGTAAAAGAACGTGGCAGGCCGATCGAATGGCTTATAATTGCTTTCACGTATAGAATTGGTTACCGGTGGCAGGTGAAAAGGACCACAGGAGGTGGCTCGGTGGCAGGCAACAAACAGGTCGAGAAAATAAAGCAGGCGATAGTAGACCTGGATCTGGACAACATCGCGGGTCTGGTCAAGGAGGCTTTCGCGAGTGGAGCCTCCAAACAGGACATAATAGAGGGCGGGATGCGCGAGGGGATGAGCGAGGTCGGGCGCAGGTTCGAGGAGGGGGAGTACTACCTGGCCGAGCTGGTGCTCGCCGCCGAGACGATGAAAGACGGACTCGCCGCCATAGAGGCCGAGGCGCCGGGTGAAGCCGGGCCGACAAAGGGAACGGTGGTAATCGCGACGATAAAAGGAGATGTGCACGACATCGGCAAGAACCTCGTTGGGTCTACCCTGACCGCCGCCGGCTACAAGGTCGTGGACCTGGGCGTCGACGTACCCGCGGATGACCTGGTCAAGGCCGCCCGCGATAACGACGCCGCGGTGGTGGGCATTTCGGTACTGTTGACCCCGATGGTCGGCGAGCTTGGAAACACTGTAAAGGCGTTCGAGAATTCGGGCTTGAGGGACAAGGTCAAGATCATCATAGGTGGAGCCTGCACCAGCGAGTCGTTAGCCACCGAGCATAGATGCGATGCGTTCGGCAAGGACGCGGTCGAGGCGGTGCGCCTGGTCGACTCGTTAACGGGTAACTAGCTGCAGCAGATAAACCGGCCTACTAAATGCTTATTTCCTGTCATGCCGAGTGCCTATGATGGAAGCAAATCAACCAATTCATAGTCTCTCGGTATCGTGTATGGCGAATAGTAGGAAGGAAGGAACACAGGGAACCGTAGATAGACATGCGGGGATGGTGGAACTAGGTATACACGCGTGACTTAAAATCACGTGCCGAAAGGCGTGAGGGTTCGAGTCCCTCTCCCCGCACCACCGCATTGCTCGGCCCTTTTTGAAGCACAAAAGTCTGATTTCACTTATCCTTTTACCAAGCTTAAAAAGTTAGAATGTGCATTCTCGTCATGACAACCCAAGAGGAGGCATAACACACAATGGACCTGTTCAATCGATCTATACAGATAGCGGTGGATGAGGAAGGAGAAAACATCAGGATCAGCGGGAGGCTTCTGGACAAGAGACTCGGAGAGGGCCTGCACGGTATCGAGGCGGAGATGCTGGTCTCTTTTCTGGATGGTGAGATATTAGAGATAAAGGCGGACATGCCAACGTTCCCGCTTGACGAGTGCAGGGAAGGTCTGCAAAGCGTGGAGGAACTTCTGGGCCTTCAGATAAAGCCGGGCTTCACGGAAACCGTTAAGAACTCGGTCGGCTCGAAACGTGGGTGCACCCACCTCGCCTCGCTGGTAATGAACATGGCGAACGTGAGCGTCCAGGGAAGGGGTGCTTATGTCCGCAAGCGTTTTCCGGACGATGCGATGAGGATGTACGCCATGGAGCAGACAACTGCCGAGCTGGGCCTTATCGACAGCTGCGTCTGCTGGGGAGAGGACGGCCCCATAATCCGACGGTGGCGGCAGCAGAAGCAGGAGATGGAAAATGAAAAGTAGAAAAGAGTGTCAATCCGGTTGTATCCCCTGCTTGAAGCCGCTTCTCAGGCCGTACCTTCTTCGACCGTCTGCTTGCGGGGCTCCTCCTCCCCGAACCTGGACAAGAAGGCACTCCCGAAAAGGATGAGAACGAACGCGACTATACGCATGGTTGCCAGCGACGAGTTCGAGGGCAGGCTCTCGCCCAGTGCGATGATGCCCCCCACGATAGCCACCACCTTGTTGAGTACGGCCTCGAGCCCCACGACGACCAGCGCCTTCCCGTGCTGGAACCCTCTCTGCATTATCCCGATACCGATGATATTGGCCGCTATCAGTACCGGAAGACATAATCCGAAGCCGAGAACCTTCTGGCCGTCATCGAGGGAGAGGAACATCGCTCGTGTGTAGAGTGCTCCTATACCGATGAACAACCCGGAAGCCATCCCAAGGAGCGAGTCGGTTCGCACTTTGCCCAGCTTCCCGCGCCTGCTCAGGGCTAGCGCGAGAGCCGACAGAGCCAGGAGCGTTGCGGTCACGAGCATGAGTAAAAGCCATTTGGGCGGCACGGAGATCGTTTCCTCGGCGGCGCTGAGTCCGAGCAGAACCATCCCGGTGATCATGCAGGCGAGCGATGCCCACTCTATCGGTTTGATCCGTTCCTTGAGATAGAGGACGCTGAAAAGAGCCAGGACTACCAGGCCCATTCCCAGGGCGGGCTGGACCAGGGATATTGGTGCGATTTTTGTGCTGAACAAATATAGCCCCCAGCCAAGGAGCAGCCCCCCGAGCCCCAGAAGCCACGTCCTGTCTTTGAAGAGCGCCCTTGTAGCTCCTTTTTCCTCGCCGAGCATGGGCAAGCCCGACACGCCGCGCTTCTGCAGTGCGAGCCCGGCGTTCATGATGGCTGTGGCAGCGAATGCAATCAGTATCCCTGACCAGACGGGCATATGCTGTCCTCCTGCAGGTATGTCGCCTCAGCGGGTGACGATAGCATAACAATAATGGGTCCGGCGCGTCACGGCGACGCCCTTTTTCGAGCCTTTGGATTGTCTGCCGGTTGTATGATGACTTCATGAAAAAGTAGCCTCCCGTGTTACGCTCTTGATTGAGAAGTCGAGAGGCAACGGAAGGAGGCTGGTTTCAATGCTACATGCGGGTCTGGACATGCACAAGCGGTTCAG
>Ga0315295_10005158_pt1 | contig 11173 bp, 5 predicted proteins | sample YL17G14_0_MG_FD_204453 | JGI IMG/M metagenome (GOLD analysis project Ga0315295, IMG submission 204453) | Sediment microbial communities from Yellowstone Lake, YNP, Wyoming, USA - YL17G14_0 | ecosystem: Environmental > Aquatic > Freshwater > Lake > Sediment | place: USA: Wyoming | collected...
TAAGGCGACGGTCTTGAAAACCGTTGTGTCGAAAGGCACCGGGGGTTCGAATCCCTCCTGCTCCGGTCGATGACAATCAGCGACATGCTGCGCGTCTGTGCATCTAAGCTCCTCCCCCCGAGCAGTGATCGGCATCCGGCAGGGCTCCTGCTCCGACGCTCTGGGGGCGGGCCAGACATTCTGGCCGGTCGCGAGGATGCCTGATCAGCGCAGTCTTCCTCGCTCTGACGAAAAAAGGCAGCCCCGGTCTCTGCACCGGGGCTGCCCTCCAATTGCCATCCGACACTCAGCGCCGATCCTGTGACCGATGGGCCGCAACCCGGCCGGCCGCAAACGTCAGCGTCTGCTCCCGCCGGTTGCCCTTACGGTCACCGCAGCGCGATATCGTCGTAGTAAACCGACAATACTCCGTTACCGAACAAGTCGGTGGCTGGAAACCTTCTACTCTGAAGCTATGCTCGCCACTCCAAGCAGTTCCACTTCCGCGATCTGCATACTGTTTGCACCCGGGGCATTGCGAATGGCCGGGAACAGCAGTTGGTAGTGCTTGTAGGCAACCGCGTTCTCGAACGAAATCCCTGTGGCATTCATGGTGAAGCGCGGCCAGGCCGTCTCACCGGCGAAATCAGCAATATCGCCGGAGGCGATCGGCGTCCACGGTCCATCAATGCCGTCGTTGGAGCCGGAGAGCTCGAACTTGACCGGATCACGCGGCGGTTCATCATTCGCCGTAGTGAACGTCAAGCCCGTAACGACGGTCGCCCCAAGGGCGGGCGTGACCTGGATACCGGACGGCCCAATGTCACCCTTGAAGTGCAGGAACTTCGTGCTCGTCTTGTTGTCAATCGCCAACGCAGGATACTCAGCACCCGGCCAGTCTCCGTCATTCGGGACACCTTGGACGGCGTCGCCCGGAGCGGTCACATCAGCCAGAACCAGTCTCTGAATGTCGACATCCGTCAGAGTCTTGTTATAGAACCTGACCTCGTCGATCAAGCCGGTCTGGAGTCTAGCGTTGCTCTCCACGGAGTCTCTGCCGACATAGATCACGGCATCGAAGTTGGTCGGCACATGCTCCGCCACGTTGGTCGCGGTCTGAGCCAGACCGTTGAGATACAGCTTGCCCTGAGTCGGTGAGATGGCCAGAGCAGCAAAGTACCATTCCCCGTTGGGAATCATCAATCCGGAGTTAAACTGCCAGTATTGATCGGCACCCCACATATACGTCAGTTTCTTGCCGTCGTGCTGCAAACCGACGCAGCCAGGGCTCGTGCCTCTGTGCGTCAGGATGCCGGACCATGGGTACGGCGCTACATCGTGCTTTACCCAGCCCGAAATGGTAACGGTGTTGGTGACAATCCCCAGCGGAACCCGGGTCTTGACATAGTCGAGGCGCCCCTTATCAAGGGATAGGCAGCCTCCAAAAATACCCGTGGTCCATTCCGGAGTGCCGAAAAGCTGGCCGTGGTTGCCGTGGCCGGACTGATCGATAGCCACGCTGCCCGAACCGGTTTCGAAGTCGTAGTAGATCAGCAGATCCGGATCGGTAATTTCAATAGGATTGAAATACCTGTCGGCACTCATCGCGATCTCACCGGCGGAAAGCAGCTTGTCGTAGATCGCCACGCCAAAGATGTCCCCATCGAAGTTGTCGAAGTAGCCGGGGGCGTTTTCCTGGGAGCCGTAGCCGATGCCGACAACGCCGGACAACGTGATAGCGGCCGCGACACTGCCCTGGAGAACACCGTTTACGTACAGTTCCGTCGTCCCGGCAGCGGCACTGGAAACAAAGACCAGATGCGTGTACTCGCCGGGTGCGGTGGGAACGCCGTAATCATAGTCCGCCACACCGAAGAGGGTCGCGCCATAGGTGCCGGTGTTCTCCCACTGCTCGTACTTGAGCCCTGCCTTGGTGTCGCCGAACTGTCTCCGGCCGATGAGGCACATGCTGGCCTCTTGCTCATCAGGATTGCTGCGAACAAGGAACTCGTAGGTCTGCTCGCCACCGAATGCGCCGATGTCGTAGAGACCGTCCTGGACAAAGGTGGCAAGGTATTTAGCCGCACTGGCGCCAGCCGCCCAGTTGTCCGTGTTCTTATCAGCGATTCGGAAGCTCGAGACCATACCCGGGGTTACCGTGCCATCAGCAGCGACCACGTCGACCTTCCAGAAGTTCGTGGTTCCACGATCGAACGGTGCGGCGGGAGTAAAGCTGGTTTCTGCCTGCTGTGCTACGAGCACGCTGGCATCACCAGCCGCCACCAGGGCCTCATTCTTGCTGAGATAGACGTTAAACGTAGCTGCCTCATCGACGGCCAACCAGCTCAGCGCGGTCGCTGCGTCAACGTTGACAGCACCGTTGCTCGGCGAGAGCGAGAAGGCCATCTTCGGCGGCATCAGGGCACCCTGCGGAATGATTTCCTTCGGAATGCCCGGGCCGGACCAGCGCAGGAACGCCGTGGCGCCGCCACCATTCTCATAGTACTCCATCACAACCAGGTACCGCTCACCGGCCACGAGGTCCAGCTCAGCGCTGGCATCTTCGGTCGTGCCGCGATCGGCCCAGCCGGCGCAAATCTGCACGCCGTTCAGGGACGTCCGCGAGCCGTCATCCGAGGCTTCGTAAATACGATACTTGCCGCTGACCGGCACATTCAGCTCGGCCGTGAACCGCGCCGAGAAGTTGTCCGCGGGGATAGCCGCATCGGGCTGGTTGCTGCCCCAATCGAAATTGATCTCGGGCACTGTCGTCACGAGTTTCGGCGCGCCAGTCAGATACCGGTTGTCCCAGAACTCCGCCACGGCACCGCCGACGGCAGGATCCAGTGTAGTGAAGGTCCAGACCGGACCCGGAGTGACAACGCCGGCACTGTCCACTTCATCGACACGCCAGTAATAAGTGGTCGCCGGCTCCAGCAGGGCCGAAGCGTCCAGCGATGTCTCCGCCTGGGTGACGAGGAGTGCACCGGCATCGCCGGCCTCTACAGCGGCCCTGTCCGTGTCACCAAACACCTTGTGCGAAACCGCGCCCTGTCCGGCCGTCCAACTGACCGTGGTGGTCGTCTTGCGCCACAGGGCACCATCAACGGGGCTCGGGAAGTGGGCCGTCAGCGGCATCACGGTGAACGTCCAGACGTTGCCCACGTACTTGGCGCCGGTGGCATCGGTCTCATCCACGCGCCAATAGTAGGTGGCGCCCGGAACCAGAGGCATAACCTCAAAGTACATCGCAAACGGCTGGCTTCCCTTGAACTCCGCGGCGCCGGGCTCCGGGTTGGTCCCAAAGTACACGTCATGCATCACAGCCGTGATGCCTGCCGTCCACTGGAACAGAGGATTGGTAACATCCACCGTTCCGCTGGCCGGATCGGGTCTCTGGGCCTGGAGCAACGGCTCCGGGCTGCGAACGAACGCCCTGCAATACGTGCCCGCCAGCAGCACCGGCCCATCGCCGATGCCCGGGCCACCCCAGGCGACCGACACGCTGTCCCCGCCGCCGCCTTCCTTCATCAGGGCCTCAATGTAATACCTCTGGCCCGCCACGAGAGCCTGCGGAGCGGACTTCTGTTCCGGACCACCCGCGGCGCCCTGGGCGTTGAGCCAGTCATCGACCGGGGTCCAGCCCGGGACCCGCGCGATCATCGTCGCGTTCTCCGCCGTGTCGTCGGTGCTCAGCCACAACTGGCACTCGTCATCACCGGCGATCCAGAAGGTGTAGTCCCCCGTTTGCGGGGGAGTCAAAAATGCCCGGGCCCGGGTGCCGGTGTTGTCGGCCCAATCTGCCGGGCTCTTGAAGTTGTCCCGCCATTCCGACTGGCTCGGATTGTCCGGGAAGTTGGCATTGGCCGTCAAATCGCTGACAGCGGTGCCTCCGATGTTGAGCCAGTACTCGAAGAGTACCTTACCCTGGCCTAACTCCTGGGCGCCGACGCCCCCTGCGACGGTCAGCATCAGGCCCAGAGCCGTCAGGCTAACAAGTTTTCGAAACATAGTGATCCTCCTAAACCAAGAAACCAACGCTCTCTGTGCCCTTGGCCACACGCCAAAAGCACCGGCCGTCCTCCGCCACCATTAGCCTGCCTGTTGCCGGCCACAGATGCCGTAGACCGCCTCGATTTTGACTGTGTAAAACGCTGGCCCTCCCTCCTTGGACACCTCCAGATGCCCATGCGACCGAAGGCCACGTTCACGCCCTTTGACGCAAACGGGAACCCGGCCACAGGGGTAACGGGTGTCATGCTTGACACGTCAAACGCCAAAAGACCCGTTACGCTCGTGTGAGCATGTCGGCGCCGCACGGGGACTGTCCACGTCGACGTGGACCGCGCGGACCGCATCCCTTATTTTACTGGAGGCTCCGAGAGACCGACTGGGCAACTACTTTCTCCTCCGGTACCACCTCCTTTCCGCAGACAGACCGCCTCTGGCATGCCAAGTGGGATTCTCTGCATTTTTGCGGCCGCAGACGGTCATCGCAGTCACTCCATCCTCCGTAGCACGAAGGTCCGCCGAGCCTTCACCCAAAGTTTGCCTATTCACAAGACCTCGTCGCGCGGACCTACCTTGCTTCCATTATTACCGGACTGATGGGAAAAGTCAACCATTAACTTGGCCCCGCCTCATTTTTGCACATTTTTACGTCGATGAGGTGCCAAGACGGGACAGCCAGGGAGGGAAAAGCATGCCTCACCGCGAGGTTCGTCACCATCCTGTGCCCATTTGATGCTTGTCCAATGCAGGTCACCCGTACCCTGGTTTTGGGCTCCCGAGACATCGTATTGGCACTCTCCGGGCCGGGTGTACGCCGGTGCGGGGGACGTGAGTCGGATAATCGCTAAGTAAAAACCCTTAAAAAAAGATTGCATCGGGGACGGAAATGCTGTATAAATGAGCACGGTTGAGTATCTGGGCCTGGTCCATTCTCGCAGTACAGGATCCGCGGGCTCCGCATGAGGTTGGAGGGTAGCACGTGGTGAGAGGGTATCGTACGGTCGCGGATGCTGATGCCGTTGTCGCAGGGGGACGTTGTGACCGGAGGAATAGGGTACACAATTCCCTGACACTTCAGATTCACTTCACACATTTCGAAGACAGCCATTTTACAGGAGGGAGGTGAAAGCGCCGATATTGTCGTCGTGGTTTGATGCGCCGGGAGAGGTCTAAGATTCGTGAGGCAGGTGAGAGTCTGCCGGGTCACGGAATTGTGTTAGAGAGCGCGGAGGGTTGGAGACCTTGGTGTGTGGCCAAGGGCACATAGAGCGTTGGTTTCTTGGTTTAGGAGGATTGTTATGTTTCGAAAGTTCGTTTACCCGTCGGCCGTGGGCCTGATGCTGCTCATCGCCGCCGGGGCGCAGGCACAGAATGTGCTATTCGAGTACTGGATGGACTGCGGTGGGGGCACGGCCGTCAGTGACCTGACGAGCCTGGGCTCCTATCCGTGGGGTCCGACCAGTTCGGAGTACCGGGAGGACCTCAAGAGCAAGGTGGACTGGGCCGACAACTATGGCGAACGCGCCCGGGCCTACCTCGTCCCGCCGCAGAGCGGTGATTACACGTTCTGGGTCTCGGGTGATGATGGGTGCCAGTTGTGGCTGAGCACCGACGACACGGCCGAGAACGCCAAGATGATCGCTCAAGTGACGGGATGGACGCCGGTCGAAACATGGGATTGGGAAGCCGGACAGAAGTCCGCGCCCATCGCGCTGGAGGGCGGCAAGTCGTATTTCATTCAAATGCTGCACAAGGAAGGCGGCGGCGGTGATAGCGTGACGGCGGCCTGGGCCGGTCCCGGCATCGGCGACGGCCCGACCGTCATCGGGGGCGCTAACCTCGCCAAATTCGTGGAGACGCGGCATCCGGCATTCTCGCCCGTTCCGGCCAGCGGCTCGGTGGATGTCACCAATCCGCTGTTCCAGTGGACAGCCGGCACGACGGCCGTGATGCACGATGTGTACTTCGGGACCAACCCGACACCCGGCGCCGCCGAGTTCAAGGGACGCCAGCCGTTTGCCATGTATTTCGAGGTCATGCCCCTGGTTCCGGGCGCCACCTACTATTGGCGCGTCGATGAGATCGAGGCCGATGGCGTGACCACGCACACCGGCGACGTGTGGACGTTTACCGTGATGCCGGACAAAGCCTACAGGCTCAGCCCGTACGACGGCGCCATCCGCCGTGGCTTGGACACGAAGCTGGGCTGGAGCGCCGGCAACATGGCGGAGAGCCATGACGTTTACCTCGGCGCCGACCAAGCCGCCGTGGCGGCCGGTGATGCCAGCGTCCTCATGGGCAATCAGGCTGACACCGGGTTCGATCCGAACGGCCTGGCGGCCGGCACGACCTACTACTGGCGTGTCGATGAGATTCGCGGCGCCGAGAAGATCGTCGGCGATGTCCTGAGCTTCACCACGGCCGCCGAGGGTAACCACGGCGCCCGGTACGAACTGTACTCCGACATCGGCGGCGGGACTACCGTTGCGGATCTGACGAGCAGTGCGAAGTTCCCCGGCTCGCCTGACGAAGTAAGTGTCGTAGCCAACTTCGAAGCTCCGTCGGATTTCGCGGATAGCTACGGCGCGAGAATGACGGCCTGGTTGAATGTCCCGGCGGCCGCTGAGTACACCTTCTGGGTGGCCAGCGATGACGCCAGCAAGCTCTACGTCGGCACCAGCCCGGCGAATGCCGAGCAGATTGCCGAAGTGACGGGCTGGGCTCCTTCCCGTGGTTGGGATCAGGAAGCCGGCGCGAAGTCCAAGCCCATTCAGCTTGAAGCGGGCAAGTACTTCCTGATGGCCCTGATGAAAGAAGGCGGCGGCGGTGACAACCTGTCGGCCGCATGGCAAGGTGGGCCCATTAAGGAGCGTGAGCTCATTCTCGGTGGGTTCCTCGAACCGTTCGTGCCGCTGTGGGCCGAGGCTCCGAAGCCGGCCAATGGCGCCAAGGACACGGAGCAGTCTCAGGTACTGTCGTGGACCGCTGGCGTGAAGGCAACCGCCCATGATGTCTATTTCGGCACCGACAAAGATGCCGTGGCCGCCGGTGATGCCAGTGTCTTCAAGGGCCAGGTGACCGAGACAACATTCGACGTCGGTGCTCTGGAGTGGGGTACGACCTATTATTGGCGCGTCGATGAGGTCGGCGAGGGCGGACCGTGGGCAGGCGTCGTTTGGAGCTTCACGACGGCCGACGCTCTGGTCATCAAGCTCTCGAACACGGCCGTGGACTATGACAACTTCTTCGATCCGTTCCTGTCCGAGGTCGCCTTGGATGTGCCGGCCGACTGGACCGTCAACGGCGTCACGGACCTGGAGCTGCAGTTCCAGGGTGCGGGTGCTCCTACGGGCAGTGTCAGCTTCGATGAAGCAACCGGGACGTATACGGTGACGGGCGAGGGTGCCGATGTTTGGGGCACCTCCGACCAGTTCCAGTATGCGTACAAGATGCTCGACGGCGATGGCGAGATTCTCGCACGCGTCGTCAGCAACGGCACCGGCTCGAACACGTGGGCCAAGGGTGGCGTGATGATTCGCGGCAGCCTCGCGGCGAACGCGACACAGATGCTGATGGGCATGACGGGCGGCGACGGCGGCGGCATAGCGTTCCAGGGCCGTCAGACGGCCGGCGGCAACTCCAGCAGCTTCCATGGGGATGTCACGGCGGCACCGCCGTATTGGGTGAAGCTGACGCGCAAAGGCAACTCGATTACAGGCTACTATTCTGCCGACGGCGTTGAGTGGCAGCCCATGCCGGACACAACGCCGGACAATTCGGGCTTCCCTATGTCGAACCCCGTGGACGTCCCGATGGACCAGAAGGTCTACATCGGCCTGTTCGTTACCTCCCATGCTGCCGGCGAACTGCGGACCTACACGTTCGACAACGTCAGTAGCACGGGCAACCTCGTTCCTGCCGGTCCGTTCACCCTGTCGAAGGCTGTCGGCCTGCCGGGCAACTCGGCCCAGCCGGTCTTCGTCGTGGCGGAAGACAGCGCCGGCGCTATGGCCCCAGTCAGCTACCCGGACGCGGCGGCCTCCCAGATCGCCTCCTTGCGAAACTGGAAAATCCCGCTGAGCGACTTCGTCGGCGTGGACCTCAAGTCCATGGCGAAGCTGCATCTGGGTGTCGGCGACGTGGCGGCCCCGGCGCCGGACGGCACGGGCACGGTCACGTTCAGCGGCATCCGGATCGTCAAACCGCCGCTGGTGCCTGCCGATGTCACGGCTCCGGGCGACCCTGTCCAAGGTATCCCGACGGGACTTCCGTGCGGCGGCGATCCGGCTGCCAACTATACGCCCTGCGGCGAACTGCCCCCCTTGGTGATCGACAATAAGAGCGCGACGAAGTATCTGAATTTCGGGGGCAATTTTGGCCCCGATGAGAGTCCCTCTGGTTTCCAAGTCACACCATCGCTCGGCTCGACCATCGTTACGGGGTTGACATTCACCACAGCGAACGACGCCGCGGAGCGTGATCCGACTGCCTTTGAGCTCTATGGTTCGAATGAGAGCATCGATGGACCGTGGACGCTGATCGCCAGCGGCGAGATCGTCGATTTCGCCGGGGCAACGCCGTGGCCGCGGTTCACGATGAACGCGACGCCGATCACGTTCGAGAACACGGTTGCGTACAAGCACTATCAAGTTCTGTTCACGGCCATTCGAAATGCCGCGACTGCGAATAGTATGCAGATCGCCGAAGTCGAGTTGATCGGCCTGCCGGCGAAGTAAGTTTTGAGTCTTCGACGTTGAGTTCCGAGTCGATCGTGTCTCTCGGGACTTGAACGAGAAACTCGGAACCGGTAATGAAAGAGGGCCGTGGAGACGCAAGGTGTTGCGTCTCTACGGCCCTCTTGCTTTTGGTTCGAGAAAAGCCGCTGTCCGGCATCCATATGAATCTGACATGGGCCGGAGCGGGTCCGTCGCTCAGAGTTCATAGTTACAGGGGCCCATGACCACGCACCAGACTGCCGCTAATAACGAGGATTTTCCCTACGTCCTGCACCTCCAAGCTCTTGCGAACTTGCTCTCCTCGATTGACTATTAGCTGCGGAGAATTGCCGCTTGTGCCGGCCATGGATAGTTGCCTGGATGCATCAACGCCGGTACATTCCAGGTGTCCGCATCCGGCCGCACGAGTCCGGATAGTAAAAGGTAAGTCGTAGACCGTCAACGCTTGCCGAAGGTGCGGCAGGTTCGTATAATCGACATTTGGCTCCGGAAGGGGGATTTACGAACAACCGTGATCAGACGGATGATGAACTCCGCATAACCACAAGTAGCAATGGAGTGTATCGGCAAGTGAAGTTTGGAGTGATTGCCAATCCGACGGCGGGCCCCGCCAACCTCCACCGCAAGGTGCAGATATTGCAGGCCGTCAAGAAGATCCTGGGCGACTGCAAGGTCTTGGGGCTGGATACCAAATCGCGGGAGGAGTTCGTGCAATGTGCGGCCGAACTGGCCCGCGAGGTGGAGGTTCTCGTCGTGGCCGGCGGCGACGGCACCATGTCGGACGTGATCAACGCGCTGGACGGCAGCGTAACCCTTTCCTTCCTGCCGTTCGGTTCAGGCTGTGCCCTGCGGTACGCTCTGAACCTGCCGCCGCAGCTTACGAGGGTCGCCCACCGCATCAAGGAAGGCCGGCTCTGCCTCTTTGATCTGATCCTCTGCGACAACACGCGAAAAGCCTTCATGAGCAGTATCGGAATCGAAGCCGACGTCATCCATCGCCGGGAATCGCTCCGGGAGAGCGGCATTGCGGGCCCGCCTGCTTATGCGATGGCCACTTTCAGCTCGCTTTTTTCGGAGATCGAGAGGGCCGATATGTCCATATCGGTCGATGGGGAAGAGCTCCTCGTGCCGAACGCCGTTACGGCGATCGTGACGAAAATTCCTTACTACGGCTACAAGATGAAGATCGTGCCCCACGCCGTCTTCGATGACGGCCACCTGCACCTGCTGGCCGTCAACTCGAGCTTGTCCGAGATCGTCCAGGCGGTGGCCAGTGCCTTTCTCTACGAGAATCGGCTCGGCATCTATCGCCAGGCACACGAAATTCGGATCACCCTGCCGCGGGAGCGCAATGCTCAACTGGACGGCACGATTTATCGCAAGGGCACCAGTTTCCACTTTCAGGTTCTGCCGCAGGCTCTCCGGATCTGGTGCTGACCCAAGCATAGTCCGGCTCAGTGGTCGGATTCTTCGGATTGGTCCGGCTGTTGCACGCGACCGGTCATCGGCACGAACAGAACCGGCATAACGTTCGTTCTGTGGAGTTGTCCCTGCTCGTCCTTGGTCACCAGGATCAGGTATTGGAAGCCGAGCGGTCCGCCGACCGGCAGGATCATCCGCCCGCCTTTCTTCAACTGCTCGATCAGCGGCGCCGGGATTTCCTCGGCCGCGGCGGTGCCGATGATCGCATCGAACGGCCCTTTCTCCGGCCAACCATAATAGCCGTCCCCGGCCCGGACCCACACGTTCGGATAGCCGAGCGTCTCAAGCCGTTTGGCGGCCGCTGTCGCCAGAGGCTCGACGATCTCGATGGTGTAAACCGCCCGGGCTGTCTCGGCACATACCGCCGCCTGGTAGCCCGACCCAGTCCCGATCTCGAGCACCACCGAGTTCGGATCCAGCCTCAATGCCTCGGTCATGAACGCCACAATGTACGGCTGGCTGATCGTCTGCCCATACCCGATATACAGGGGCCGGTCTTCATACGCGTGCGCCTGCTGCACGTCGGGAACGAACGCGTGTCGCGGCACAACCCGCATGGCCCGGAGCACGTTCGGATCCTGGACCTCTCTCTGCTCAATCTGGTGTCTCACCATTCGCTCTCGTTCTGCGACCCGCTCGCGGAAAACCGGATGGTTGCGTTCCCGCCCGGAAGTCCCCTCCCGCTCGGGACTATTGCCCTCCTCCCCATCTCTCTTTCCTGTCCCGCCTTGCTCCTGCCGGTCACCCACCCCGGTACACGTCAAACCGCCCCTGGGCAGCGGCGAGTCATCCATCGCCAGCGCCAGCAGCACAAGCCACAACGCCAGGACCTGAACGCGTCCCCGCGAGTGAACCGAGTTATCCCTTTCCGGCCCCATTTCTCACAGCCCCCTGTTGCCCCCGCCCGTCCATACCCGGGTCTGAACCGCTTGAGCCTATCCATTCTACACCTTGTCCACCTTGGA
>Ga0315295_10005159_pt1 | contig 11172 bp, 8 predicted proteins | sample YL17G14_0_MG_FD_204453 | JGI IMG/M metagenome (GOLD analysis project Ga0315295, IMG submission 204453) | Sediment microbial communities from Yellowstone Lake, YNP, Wyoming, USA - YL17G14_0 | ecosystem: Environmental > Aquatic > Freshwater > Lake > Sediment | place: USA: Wyoming | collected...
ACTGCCACATTTATATGCCATGATTGTCTCCTTTCTACATCTGCAGAATTCTATCATATAAATGGGTCCCTTGCATTTCCACTTCCGCAATAATTGCGACACAGCCTCCAAGCCGTACAATGACAAAATACGACTTTATGGACTATAAATAGTTTCTTACTTCATTACAGCGCCGCTTCCGGCAGAACTGACCATCCGGGCATATCTTGAAAGATAGCCTTTTGTAATCTTGGGCTTAAGCGGCTTCCATCTGCTGAACCTCTCCTGAACCTCTTTATCGGATAACACGACATCGATTTTTCTCTTTGGGATATCAATCTGTATCCTGTCTCCATCCTTGAGGATTGCGATCATTCCACCTTCCATAGCCTCCGGTGAAATATGCCCAATGCAGGGTCCTCTTGTACCGCCTGAAAACCTGCCATCTGTTATGAGGGCAACTGATTCGCTTAATCCCATACCTGCAATCGCGGCTGTCGGAGAAAGCATCTCTCTCATGCCGGGGCCTCCCTTGGGTCCTTCATACCTGATGACAACAACGTCTCCTGCCTTGATCTTTCCGTTCAGGATTGCCTTCATGCCCTCTTCTTCAGAATTAAATACCTTTGCCTTACCCTCAAACTTCATCATGTTCTGGCTGACTGCAGACTGCTTTACAACAGCTCCATCCGGCGCAAGATTCCCTCTCATAATTGCAATGCCGCCTTCCTTATGATATGGCTTATTTAAAGGCCTTATAACGTTCTCATCAACTACCTCAGCAGAATCAGCAATCTCAAAGATCTTCCTACCGCTTACCGTAATCGTATTATTCATATTCTTTTTCAGCCGTTTCATTAAGGCAGGGATTCCACCTGCCCAGTCGAGGTCTTCAAGATAATGTTCGCCTCCGGGAAGCATATTTGCAAGATGCGGTGTCTTTTTACTTAATATATCGAATGTCTCAAGCGGTAGTTCAATCCCTGCATCATGTGCGATAGCAGGGATGTGGAGGACGGTATTCGTAGACCCGCCAAGTGCAAGGTCTACCATAATGGCGTTTTCAAATGCCTTCTGTGTCAGAATCTTTCTTGCGGAAATATTGTTCTGGATCAGTTCAACAATGCGCTGACCACTTGCAAACGCAATTCTCCTTTTATCTGCCGAGACTGCAAGGGCTGTTGCACACCTTGGAAGGCTCATTCCCAATGCTTCGGTAACACAGGCCATGGTATTGGCTGTGTACATTCCCTGACAGGAACCGGCGCCCGGACAGGCACACATCTCAAGGGCTTCAAGCTCATCCTTTTTAATCAGACCCTTCTTATATTTTCCGATTGCCTCAAAGGTATCATTTACGAGAGATAGTCTTCTTCCCCTTAAATGACCGGAGAGCATAGGCCCGGCAGTCACAACAATTGCAGGAACATCTATCCTTGCGGCAGCCATGAGCATTCCAGGGGTTATTTTGTCGCAGTTTGTGAGAAGCACGAGTCCGTCAAGCTGATGCGCCTGGGTAATCGTCTCGACCATGTCGGCAATCAACTCTCTTGACGGAAGGGAATAGTGCATACCGCTATGTCCCATTGCAATGCCGTCACATATACCGGGAATCCCGAAAACGAAGGGATAACCTCCGGCAGAGTGTATTCCTTTTTCGATGAATCTTTCGAGGTCCCGCATACCGATATGACCGGGGATAATGTCTGTAAAGCTTGTTGCAATACCAATAAATGGTTTTTTCATCTCGCTTTTTGCAATCCCTGTTGCATAGAGCAGTGCCCGGTGCGGAACACGCTCAAGACCCTCTTTTATAATCCTGCTTCTCATAAAAACCCCCTTGAACTTGATATCCATCTCACCACTGATACGGAGATGTGGATTTATTGTATATAAGAAATAAAAACTGAGAAGCAAGAAATGAGAAAGGCAATTTCTTTCCGCTCAGTTCTTACTTCTCAGTTATCAGTTCCTGCTTCTAATTTACCGGAATATTTTTTTTGTATTCTCTTACAATTTCAGCCATCCTGTCTTTTTTCAGGAGTTTCTGCTTCTGAATCTTTTTTCTTTCAAGTTCTTCCTCCGGAGTAAGATAGCGTTTGTTGTCAATCTCTGCGAGTAGTACATCAAGGCCCCTGTGTTCTTCGCTTAGTTTCCTGAATTCTTCATGTTCTTTTTTTAGGAGTTCTGCAATCTCTTGTTCTTTCAATTTTCCCTCCTGTTTTTAAATAAAATATTTATCGTATCTCATTCTGACAAAAATCAGACGAGTTTTTTGCAACACTTTATAGCTTGAATTATATATCCTTAAGAATCCTTTCTGCAAGTTTATATGAATTTTCTATGCAGTCATTCACTCCTATACCGCGATAAGCATTACCTGTAATATGGAAACCCTTGAATTTGCTGACCATTTTATCAATTGTACCGAGTCTTTCCTGGTGACCGATGGGATATTGAGGAATACCTTTTGGATGTCTGTAGACCTTTGCAAAATCAGGTTCTGCCTTTATTCCCATGATATCGTTCAATTCAGCCATTACCAGGCTTATAAGCCTGCCTTCGTCCTGTTCTGCGAGTTCAGATCTCCTTGCTCCACCGAGCATGCTTCGGAGCAGGACATAACCCTCCGGTGCCCTGTTAGGGAAAATGCTTGAGTCCCATAGTGTTCCCAGTATTTTTCTGCTTTCCCTGAATGGTATAAGGAACCCAAACCCGTCAAGAGAAAGGCTGATTCTTTCACGTTTGTATCCAAGACATACAACGGAAATTGTGGGATAATAGATCTCATTGAGGCTCGAAGAAAGATTTTTGTCAATGCCCTTTACCATCTCTGAAGTTGCAAAAGCCGGAGTTGCACAAACAACAGTTTCAGCCTCAATACTGGAGCCATCCGAGAGATAAACAATATAGGCATTGCCCTTTTTATCGATTGATACAGCGCTCGTGCCTGTCTTTAATCTTTCGCCCATAAAGCCTGAAAGAGAACCTATCATTGTTTCCATGCCGTCATAGAAGGAAGTCAGAACACCTCCAGGGCCGGCTCCGACTTTTTTCCCTGTTTTCTTCGCCTCCTTCTGGAGTTTTATCATGCCCCTTATCAGGCTGCCATAAGTCTGTTCAAGATTATAGACTTTTGCAAAACAGCTCTTCAGGCTCATCTTTTCCGGATCTCCGGCAAAAATACCAGAGGCCATCGGGTCAATCAACTTCTCAAATGCCTCTTTCCCGAGCCTTCTTTTTGCAAACTCTGCAAGTGTCTCATCATCTCCGCTTCCCTTGGGAGCAAAGATTTCCCATATGATCCTCAGCCTGCCGGGCAAGCTCAGCAGGTTTGAGGCAAAAAATGCAGGAGGTGATTCAGGAAGGCGATGGAGTTTCCCTTCAGAGAATATGAACCTTTTCCTTGCATTATCGTTACTTCTTAAAGGTGTCAGGGAAAGACTGGAGACAAGTTCCAGGGTTTTCGGACGGTTATCGAGAAAGCCGTTAACCCCGCCTTCACACAAAAAACCTTCAGTCTTATCGGTCCAGATCTTACCGCCGGCTTTTTTTTCGGACTCAAGGACAACGATGTCTAATGAAGGCTTCTGCTCAAGCAGAAAATAGGCTAAAGAAAGACCGGATATTCCACCACCGATGATGACTAATTTCATATAATTTCCTTCCAAATTTTAACATAATTTAATTCAGATTTCATAAGACTTATCAGTTCTTTATATACGAGACAAATAAAGTGGCCTCATTTCTGTTTCATAGGTATCGAAACGTATTCAGTAATCAAACTAAAATTCGTATTGACAGGATGTATGAATTATGCTAACTTCATTAAATTAGCAATAGCTTATTAATAAGTGTGATACCAACTCAGGGCAGATATATAATTTTGAGAGAAAGATTACCGCATCCCATATGAAAAGACAATTATTCCAAAATGTTACAAGAGATTTTACTAATCATGCATATCTACTGATATTTACATTGGGTTTAATATATTTAGCAAATGCTATTAGTATGTTGATTTTATCAATTTTCCCAACTGTATCCGTATCCGGAAATGTTTTTGTAGAAGCATCATTGCTAACTGTTATAACATTTCCCATAATTTATTTTTTCATATGCAGACCTTTATGCTTGTATATTACTGAACATAAGATGATTGTAGAGTTGTTGAAAAATAGTGAAGAGAAGTACAGATATTTAGTTGAATCTACTGAAGATTCCATATATGTAATAGATAGGAATTATAAGTATATATACATGAACAAAAAACATATATCAAAGTTAGGTTTGTCAGAAAACCAATTTGAGGGTGCAACATACAGCGACTTTCATTCGCCGGAAGAAACAAAAGAATTTATTGAAAAAGTAGATAAGGTATTTGAGACAGGAGAATCCATTCAACATAAATATAGAAGTCAAAGGGATGGTAAATATTTCATTCGAACGCTAAGTTCTATAAAAAGACCGGATGGAATAATTATGGGCTTGACTGTTGTTTCAAAAGACATTACTGAGTTGAAGAATATTGAGGAAAAACTCTACGCTTTGTCACATACTGATGAACTTACCGGTATGTATAACCGACGGGGATTCTTTACGTTAGCTGAACAGCAATTAAAATTATCAAGGCGAATGAAGATAGGAATATGCATGCTTTATGCAGACGTGGATAATTTAAAGGATATTAATGATGCTTTTGGTCATAAAGAAGGAGATATGGCTCTGATCGAGACAGCCAATATCCTTAAAAAAACTTTTCGAGAGTCTGATATTATTGCCCGCATTGGCGGTGATGAGTTTGTGGTTATCCCTGTTGGAATTCATGGGGATCATGTCGACATAATTATTACTCGTCTGCAAAAAACCATCGATATATTCAATGAAGAACGGAAATACCATTACAAGCTATCAATGAGTCTGGGAATAGCATATTACAATCCAGAACGTCCTTGTTCTATTGATGAACTGCTTGAACAGGCAGATAAATTAATGTACGAACAGAAACGAGAAAAAAGAGAGCATTTCCAAATAATGGGCCACACGTGGATGGAGTAGTGGGATAAGGACAATTTTATGTCGAGCGAATAAGAACAGCGACCATACCTTTATGGTTGAAATATACCTAAAAGAAAAAAAGATTATTCAAAAGATACCGGAACATTTCTGATTAGAACAATTTCGGCTCAAGATAATCCCTGAATGCTTCACACCTGCCTTTCTTTTTGCAGTTCATATCACAAACTTTCACATACTGAAAACTTTCCCTGTCAGGACACCAAATTTTAATATTATTTTTCAGCTGGTTATCCTGTTTGTTATCAGGTTTTTTACCCACCTGCCGGTCCTGTTAACTCTGAGTTTCCTTTTTGTTTTTGAGTCGCTAAAGAAAGGAATGACTTTCTGTCAGAGGAAAGGAGTATCAGGCCTTTCTGCTCAAGGTCATTGAGCATGTAAGAAGCAGTGTCTAAAGGAATACCTGATTTTTCAGATATCTTCTGTATCTCCTGTGGTTTTTCAACAGCAGAAAGATACATGTCCTTTTCTTTTGAATTCAATGTGTAGATTGACCTGCGGCCATCACGACAAACCTCAATCTGAAGTGCATTCAGAGAATTGGAATAGACCATATAATTATCGCCGGGACTCTTACTCTTGATCTCCTCGACCTTCTTCCTTATTAAACCGGAGACCTGGAACTGTTCATCATCATTATCAAACTGATATGGATACGGATAGTTGGAATAAGAGGGCATACCGAAATCTTCAAAAATCAATGAGAAAATGTTATCGCTGTGTTTCTTCAGACCATAATTTTCAATATTCAGAAAAACCGGACAATCTGTCGGCAGATAAAATTCTCCGGGATATACAAGGATATTTTCACTTACCAGGATATGTGTGATGCTGTCCATTACCCTGAAATTTTCTTTCATATCCTCCACGGTCATTTTCGGAAAACAGGTGAAAAGATTGAACTGAATCGGGACACCCAGTTCAGCGGCTGCCTTCAATACCTCCACATTCTTCAGGACCGTTACCCCTTTGTTCATTACCTCTAAAATCCTGTCACTGAAGGTTTCGATCCCGATCTGGAAGTTTGAGACCCAGTTGCCGAAGCGCATGATTGAGCCTAATACTTCTTTGTCCATCCTCTCTGCGCGGAATTCCGCATAGATGAAGTTTAGATTCTTCGGTTCAAGATACCCTGATGTCTCAATGATTACTTTCGGGTCTTTAAGGGCATCAGAGTCCAGGATAAAGAAATTTCTGAGGTCTTTTGAGATGCCCTGATAATATTCGAACTCTCCTTTTATCCGCTCTGCTGATTTTGCCTGGCACAGGATGTTGTATGATTCATCAGGACAGAAGGTGCATCTTTTCCATGGACAACCCCTGCCAAATTCAATTGGGAGAATAAGTTCTTCCGGGCTGACAGGCAGGTCTTCAAAATTATATTCAGGAAAAGGCAGGGAATTGATTGAGACATTTGGTCTGGAAAGAGATCTTTTTATCTCCCCATCCTTCTCTTTGTATATAACATTATAAAAATCTTTCGTATTATCATTAATATGTTCGAGCAAGCTTTCAACAGTTACTTCACACTCGCTGATCCCTATGAAATCCAGAAAATCTGTACTTTTCATTAGATCAGGCGCAAATGAACCTGAACAGTCTTTCCCTCCTGCAATTGTCAAAACATCCGGATAGATGTTCTTGATCCTGGAGCACATCAGGAGAGAACTGCTTAATTGATAGTGGGAAGAGCTGAATCCAACGAGCTTTGTATTTCTTAAATATGGCAGTAAGCGCAGAAATGCTGATTCAGTGAACGCCCTTGTGATTTCCCTCATTTCCTCAAAATCAGTCAAGGTCAATCCTATCGATTCAAGCCGTTCTCTGAACAGGTCTTTTGATTTCAGATATTTATCTTCAAAAAGCAGGGAAGCAAAAACATAATCCAGCCCCATATATTCAACACCGAATTGTTCTGTCTGTCCGACAAATTTTTCTATAATCCGGGAATTGTATTTCTGCACAAAGGGAAGGAATTCGAGGTGAAAGTGAAAGGTCTTTACGCTTTCCCCCTTCTCAGTCAGAAATGACTGCATAATGCCGAGGTTTATATTGGGTACATTGGCAAACCATTTCGAGATAAATCTCGCATAAGGCATCGATATGAATAGAAAGTCCACATCATTATTCTATATAATCTATTTAATGCAATGAAAGACAAAAAACAGAACAAAACAGGCTGTTATCAGATAAAGAGACTGCATTTTGGTGCGGATGAAAACAGACATCCCTGGCTCCCAATGCTTCTAAATGCCTATTACATAGTGGATAAAGGCATCGATGAAGCTGTTAAGGCTGAGTTGAAGACAGGCAGAAAATTGGCCTGCAGCAAGGGTTGTTCGCATTGCTGCAAAACCCATCAAACTATCCCTGTGTATCCGCTGGAACTGGTCGGACTTTCCTGGTATGTTATAGAAAAGATGAAGAGTACTTTTCGTGAAGTCATCAAGGCGCAACTGAAAAATTATAAAGAAAACGACGCCTGTCCTTTTCTTGTTGAAGGGGCCTGTTCCGTACATCCAATGAGACCGGTATCATGCAGGCAGTTCAATGTTTTTGGAAAACCATGTGCGGAAGGAGAAGACCCATATTACACGAGGCGGGAAGATGTCCTCTCGCCAATCAAAAAATACACAGACCGTGCCTTCTTTCTAATGCTGCCTTTCTATGGTGTTGAAAATGAAGATCAAAGATGGAAGATCATCGGGAGCGGTGCTGTGCATCAGGTGGTCAAGCTCATGCAGACCTGCAACTGGAAGAGTCTTGCCGAAAAGATGGAGGAGTTTGAGGGGAACAGATAAGAAGAGGGGCATGTCTGAAACCTTTACGTTTTATTAAAAGGAGTGAAATATGGAAAAAGAGAAAATATCAAAGAAGATAAGTTTTCTCAGGGCTGGTTGGTGGATAATACACTGTATAGGAATAACCATGGTATATGCACTTGGCCATATTCTCTGGAGGTAATATGCTTAAATACTTCATGAGATATAAACCGGGATGGTGGATCCTGCATATTGTTGCTGTCGGGCTCACTTTTTATCTCGGCCACATGGTAAATTTTAATTTTTAGACATATAATTTATAAATTATTGAGTATATTTAGCGGATATAATATTTTCGCTCATTCTCGGGCTATCGCCCTCCGAGGTAAATTCTGTACAGATAAATCTGTACAGAATTTAAATCCGCGAAAATACCATATCCGCTACAATTATTAATCAGTTTATGAATTATGTTAGTTAGGTGAAACATGAAGAAGAGCACGTTATTAATGGCATTATTTTTATTAGCTTTATCAGGGTTGATGCTGCATTTCAGGATTCACAACTTTATGATTGCTGACAAGTTACACCCGGATACTTTTCTGCTCGATCGCACAAGGTTCCTTGCAACTCTGTTCCCATTAGTGGACGTTATATTGGTCACCGCCCTTTTTATGTCACGGAAGACTGCGGTGTATGGTTATCTCCTCAATGGCCTCATCGTTATTTATGGAACGATATTCATGGCCCATTTCAGTATCTCAGAGATGATAGTAAAGTCTATCCCCCTTAGTTCCATGTTGTTCAAGTCAACCCTTGCGGATATAGGCATAGCGTGGGGAGATTTCTTCGTCGGCAAAGCTCTTTATGATCTGTATATGAGGGGCACAAGTTAGAACTTCTCTTTTTATATATGATATTGCTTTTATAGCCCCGTGGAATTATTTCTCCTACTAAACACGGGGCGTATTGAGTTGAGGGGTGTTTGGTACTCTCGAAAATCAATAGTGACAAATTCCCTATGATATACCAACTTGGTATATCATGTTAATAAGGAGTAAAAGCCAAGTAAGCTTTTATCAGACATCTTGATTTTTATAACAATTTTCTCTTTCAAGTAATTCCCTACTATGCTATATTCTTTTAAGAACCCGGAAAAAACCAAGGTGGTATAATCATTGTTAGCGCATGAGGAAGAATGATCGACTATAACAAATTCCCCGAATACTACATGAGGTATTCTTGGTCTGGCAAACATAAACTCTTTGGCTACCCTTCCGATGCCTTCCCGGAATTTCGTTGGATTGCCTCTCTTGAAAAGAGGTTTGAATGGGTTGTCAGCAACTATTCTGCCAATGAGTCGGCATCAAGGTATCTACTTCAAGAAATGATCGAATGGGGTGGAAGTCAAAATGGTGTCCTTCAGAAGTTCAATGATGCCTCCGGTGAGGTTAATCTATTTGAACTCATGGGTCACGTCATCGGTAGCTTGTCTGACCCAAAACAATCAATCACCTGTGCTCTCCGCTTGCCCGGCCTTGGACTGACGTATGCGTCAAAACTATTGCGGTTTATGAAGCCCGAAAGGTACGGTGCCCTGGACGGAAGAATCAGGAAAGCACTTAACCGAGAAGGGAAACTTCCGCAAATCCACGACAGTCTTCCCAGTAGCATGGTTTCCGGTTACGTGCAGTTTGTGGCACTTTTGCAGGAATTGAAAAATGATCTGGAATCAAAAGGCATCAGAAAACCCTCGTGTCACCTCTCAGAGACCGGCACTTGGAGAGCATCTGAGATTGAAATGGCCTTGTTTTGTTGGGCAGAAGAAAGCAAGTAGCAAAAGCGCTAACACTTATAAGGCCCCGCACTGTCAAGAGAAAAAACGATCCTGATCGGAAATAAAAATAGAAAATTCTATTTCCTTATTTTCTTAAAGATTGCCCGAAAGCTCCGACTTGGTTTCCATAACAGTGTCAGACCAAAGTCTGCACCAAACACTTATCGATGCTCAATAGCCGGTCAGCACGGAACATTGCGTATCTTCCGTGCTACCGACGACAGTGGAGAGACCATCCGGTCTTATTCTCCACGGCATAGAAACTATTTTGTACCCTTATGCCGTCCTCATCAAAGGTATGGCTCACGCATAATGCGCCATCCAGTTAGCTCCAGGATCGGGTAAGGGGCAGAACCCGTACAATCTTTATCTATATAGTTGAGAGACCGGGCGTCCTAATCAAACGCAAGTGGCGCCGGGTATCACATTCCATAATGCTCACATCACGGTCTGAGCCGTATAAATTAAATGTTTCATAGAGCATCCATCGGACTTCACCCTCTTGGCGCCAGTTAGACGAACAGGCTCACCCAGTCTCAGCTTTATTTCGCAAAAAACACTTCCGGTTGAAATACTTCTTTCCGTTTAAGAATGTAATAGACAGCCCTTGCCAGCTTATGGGCCAGAATAGTCAGGGACTTTGCCTTGCCGTGCTTTCTTGCCAGTTTCTCTCTGTATTTTACAGCTTGAGGATTTCTCCGGAGGAAAAGGACAGCAGCTTCAGAGAAGGCCCACTTCAGATGGGCATTGCCGATCTTTTTCCCGGAGGTGCCGAGTTTCTTACCGGCCGACTCTTTCGCGGATTTCACCAATCTGCAGTACGAGACGAAATCCTGAACCCTGGGAAATCTCTCAATGTCGTGGATCTCATAGAGGATGACCAGACCGAGGATTCTTCCGATGCCTGGGACAGAACGAAGACGGAAATAGGAATCCGCGTCATGGACCTTCGCAATAAGAGAAAGTTCATGCTCCAGACGTAGCAGCAGTTGGTCGTAGTGGTCCAGGAGCGACAGATCGAGTTCTATGTTCTTTTGGACACTGATATCCGGAAACCGTTCGGCAACCCCTTTTCTTTTTGACTTATAGGCTAATTTCCCTGTCTCAGGGAGGTTGTACTGGTGATTGGTATTCTGCACATGTGCAAGAAGCTCGGCCCGCTTCCGTGCAAGGTGGTTTCTTCTTCTGAGCAGGTCTCTTGTAGACCTCATTTGGGACGGATAGACATATGCCATGGGCATCATGCCGCCCCGAAGCAGGACTGCAATTTTATGGGAGTCCACCTTGTCGTTCTTGGCCTTTCCTCCGTGAATGGCTTTCATGTATAAAGCGTGACCGAGAACGAAGGGGATATTCTCCTCTGAGCAGAGGTCAGCGATCCAGTACCACGTGAAGATACATTCTACGGCAACAACAATATCTTCACGGTAAGGAGCAATGGTTTTCAGAAAGATGTCGGGACTTGTTTTGATATCCCGATGCAGAACGATCTTTCCCTCCTGGTTGAGGATGCAAAGA
>Ga0315295_10005160_pt1 | contig 11170 bp, 9 predicted proteins | sample YL17G14_0_MG_FD_204453 | JGI IMG/M metagenome (GOLD analysis project Ga0315295, IMG submission 204453) | Sediment microbial communities from Yellowstone Lake, YNP, Wyoming, USA - YL17G14_0 | ecosystem: Environmental > Aquatic > Freshwater > Lake > Sediment | place: USA: Wyoming | collected...
CCCCGGTGTCGATCATTGACGTGTATGTCAAGAAGCTGCGCGCCGCGGGCAAACAGGTGGAAACCTATCTTCCGGACAATGGGCCGCACGGCTTCTACTTCGGGCGCCCGGATATCCCCGAGTGGAAAGAATCTACGCGGCGGGCCGTGGCTTTCTTCCGCGAGCGCTTCGGACAAGAATCCGGACCGCCACGCTGATTGTCCGGCTGTCTGAGCGCGCCGCCTGGCGCCAGGACCGTTGCCCGGCACTATGTCCTCGATCTCGAGACGCACGAAAACACGAAACGGACTTCTTATGAGCAAATCACTTCGAATTGCAGCGCTCGCATTCCTGCCGGTGCTGGCCGCGCTGGCGCAGGCGCCCAGGCGGCAGGCAAGCTGGCTGGACCCCGACAAGAGCGAACCCGCGGGCACACACTACGCAACGTTTTCGAGCCGGCTGGCAGGCAGAGAGGTCAGTTACCTCATCTCGCTGCCGCCAACTTACGACGCCGATCAGAAGGCTCTCACCGGCAGGCCGCCATCGGCGGGGAACTGGCCCAACGCCTCGGCGACGTCGCGCGTGTTGCAGCGCGGCGACGTGGAAGTCCTGACCTTCGAGACCGAGCAGGATTACGACCGCCTCCAGGAACTCTACCGCCAGGGCGAGGATACCCAGCCCGCGCCCGGCGTCATGACCACGCTGTATTACCGGTCGAACCTCGACGGCTCGGTGCAGCCCTATGCGTTACGGCTCCCCAACAACTATTCGCGCGAGCGGAAGTATCCTCTGGTCATCCAATTGCACGGGACGAACTTCAAGGAAGTCCTCTCTGGTTCGCGCTTGAACTACCGCGGCATGGGAGGACCGCAGTGGATTCACACCGACCTGCCGGTGATCTACGCCCATTGCTTGGGCGGGCCGACCACCTTCTATCAGGGCCTGGGCGAATGGGACGTGCTCAGGGTGATCGAGGAAGCCCAGCGGCGATTTGCGGTGGATCCGGACCGTGTCTACATCATGGGGCATTCCATGGGCGGAGCGGGCTCGTACACCGTCGGGCTCCATTATCCAGATCATTTTGGTGGAATCTCGGCGGGGGACCCGGCCATGTGGAGCCGGGCGGAGGCCAGTCCGAAATGGATGGCCCCGCAAATCGCCATCGTCTCCGTCCCCAACCTGTACCCCAACGCCCGCAACGTAGATGTCTTCTTCAAGAACGCCGGGGCGGGCATCCAGCGCAATTCCACGGAATTTGCCGACGGCATCGTAGCGCAGGGCGGGTTCGCAACCACGGAAGTGTTTCCGCGCATGCCGCACAGCTTCGGCGACCAATATCCGTACGCGAATTTCGTGCCGGAAGTGATCGCGCATCCCATCCGCCGCAAGCCCGCGGAGGTCAAGTTCTATACCAATACGCTGCAGTACAACCAGGCCTACTGGGTCACCATCGACCGGCTGACGCGGCACAATGCCGACGCGCTGGTCACCGCCACTTACAAGGACGGCTCGATCCAGGTAAGCACCACGAACATCGACGCGCTCACGCTGCGGACTGGCGAAAGTCCGGTCCCCAAGGGCCAACCCACCGCGCTGGTGGTTGATGGCAACGAGGTGCTCAAAGCGGCTTTGCCCGACGTGGTTCGACTTTCGAAGCAGTCCGGCCAGTGGCAGATCGGCGAATGGAAGTCCGGCGCCGGCGTGAAGCGCCACGGGTTGCAAGGACCAATCGGCGACGCTTTCAACTCGCGATTCCTGGCGGTTTATGGCGACGGTGATCGCGATCTCGCCATTGCGGAGCTGGACGCCATCCGGAATCCGCCGGGGCCCCTCGATATCCACGGCGATTTCCCCATGAAGCCCGCCTCCAAAGTGACACGTCAGGATATTGAATCCTCGAACCTGATTCTCTTTGGGACCCCGAAAAGCAACGCCGTTCTGAAACGCATCGCCGTGTCGCTGCCGGCCGCCCTGATGGACGGCGGCAGCATCTTCATCTACCCGAATCCGGAGAACCCTTCCCGGTACGTTGTGGTCTGGAGCGCCAAACTGCTGAGCGCTCCCGATCCGGGCCTGCACTCCGGGTGGATCATGCCGCTCAATCTGCTTCCCGATTACGTCCAGGTCAAGGACGGGAAGGTGGCTTCCGGCGGCCATTTCGACAACGAGTGGAACTTGCGCAAGGAAGATGTGAACTGATGGAGCTTCGAAACCAGGTGGCGCCGTCTGCCTTTTACCGGCTGCCGTTTCCACGGGCCACTTCGATCATGTGCAGCGTGACGTCGGTGTCGCCCTCGATCACCATGTGGGCGCCGTCGGCGTCAGCAGCAAACGAGACCGGGGCGATCTCGAATTCCGCTGTTTTCCAGCGGCCGGAACCGCTCAGTTGGCCATGGAACGTCCGGCCGGCGGCGTGCATGGTGAATGTCCCGCCGCTTTGATCCAGGAAGATCACTCGCAGGGTGGCCTTCTTGCCCGCCAGACTGCGCGCGAAGTCGGAATCGAGCGCGAATTTCGCCTGGAGGCCTTTCGGCAATGTGCGTGCCCACGCGCCGAAACGCTGGTCTTCCGGCCCGATTTTCCGTTCCGGCTTCATCTCCGCGCCGGGCAAGCGCCGCATCAAGAACGTGTAGTCGCCCTCAGGTATTCCGTTCCGATGGTGTCGTAGTTCAGGCGAACTCCAACGACGCGTCCCCTGTGAGGAGACGACTTCACTTCGCGCGCGAACGCGGCGACCAGATCGGTGTAGGCCTTCACGTAGGCCGGATGCCAGTATTGGAGCGTTCCCCGCCTGTCCTGCTCTTTGGTAAGTGGGTTCTTGTTGCAAGGCACGGTCTCGAACAGGAACTCCGGCTGGCGGTTGGCGTTCAACTGCACAGTGGTAACGCGCCCCAGCCGGGCGATCTGCTCCAACTGGCGGTGCAGATCGCTGAAATCGTAACGGTCCCCGGACGGCTGCACCGTCTGCCATTGCAGGACGACCTGGCCGCCCTTGATAAAGGGCAGATGATCGGCGATTCCGGGTTTGGTCCAGATGGCGTACAGGCCTCGGTTTGGATACGGAACGACTTCGCTCCGCGCCGCGCTTGCCGGCAAAAGCGCAAGGCAGACCGCGGCGCAACAGAGGATGAACTTCGCGCATGAGCGGGGCATGGCCATTTATAGTTTGAAGAAAATCTTTCGATTGTAGAGCCAGTAACACACGTACCACATCACCAGCAGCACCGCGCAGGATTGGGCAACGGGCGCAAAGTTCCCCAGCCACGCAAAGCCCCGCGTGAACACGCCCACGGCCCGGTTCAGCCATCCATACAGAACCATCTCCAACGAATAGATGAAGATCGAATTCGCGCCCACCACCACCAGGGGGAAGGTCCACTTCCGGTATCCCTGCACCTCAATCAACCAATAGAAGGCGAGCAGCATCAACAGGACCCAGCCCGTGCTGTAAAGCGTGAACGACGTGGTACAGATTCTCTTGATGATCGGGTTCCAGGGGTGAATGATCAGGCCCAACGCAAGACATGCAGCGGCGGAGACCGCGATAATCCGCATCTTTTGCCCATGACTCCTGGGGCTTTGGACCAATTGGCCCGTCCAAACACCGAACAGCGTGGTCGCGGTGCTGGTAATGAAGTTGATTGTCGCCCAATAGCCAGGGTTGACACGGCCGAACACGAACTGGTCAAGGACGGCCCCGACGTTCGTCGTCTTTGACAGGAACGGCCCTTCGGTTCCCGGAAACGCCGCAAACACCGCCCAGTGCCCGATCAGAATGAGAGCTGCAGTGACCGCCTGCCAGCGAAACCTGAGTTGCATGATCAGGTAGCAAAAAAAATACGTGATCCCGATCTGTGCCAGCACGTTGATAAGCTGGAAACTCATCTTGCCGCTGGAGATCGAGATCAGGATCTGGCTCATCAGAATCAGGCGGAAACTCCGTGCCGCTACGTGCCGGGAAAGTTGGCGCCCCGTGGCGCCCTGCTCCATGCGGCGGGCAAATGCGAACGGCATGGCGACGCCCACCATGAACATGAAAGCCGGCTGGATCAAGTCCCAGAACGATATCCACTCCCAGGGCATGTGCTCGAACTGACCGGCTATGCCGGTGAAGGCCGGATTGCGCTTGGCGAGAGCGGCCAAGCCAAATCCCGACGACACCAGAATGAGCATGATGAACCCGCGATAGGCATCCAAGGCCATGTAGCGCTCCTGTCCCGTGAGCCGGGACGGCGCAACGGCCCTGGCTGGAGCCTCGGAAAGCGTGTTGGACGTCTGCATCGGCGCGAATTCTAACACAGACTGCGGGCTCGACATCAAGGCATCCTCCTGCTGCGAGAAGGTGGCCATCGTCGTACAGCTTTGATGTACACTGCTCGCAAATGAGAACCGCTTGCCTGCACCTTGCCCTTCTTTCCCTGGCCCTTCTGGCCGGTCCTTTCACCCTGAGCGCACAACCGGCCACTTTTTATCTCGTGGATATCGGTCACGGGAACGTCGCGTTCGTTGTCTCTCCGTCCGGCGAGACCATGCTGCTGGATTGCGGTCCGGGCTATATGCTGAACCGCATCTACGACTTCATGCAGCAGAACGGGATCAAAAAGATCGATTACCTGGTGATCAGCCACTTTGAAGAAGACCACATGGGCGCGGCGGCGGGGCTTTCGAAGAAGGCGCCGATTCTCAATTGGGTGGACCACGGGGAGAGCGCGGTCTATGGCAAGAGCGACGAATGGTGGAAACAGCGGCGCGGCCCGTGGGCGCGGCCCGGCATGGGCCAGGCGGATAACAAGCGCTTCGAGGCTTACAAGGCAGCGCGGGCCGCAGGGCGTCACATCCCGGTGAAAGCCGGTGACCGGGTGCCAATCCGGGGTCTGGACGTGGTGGTGGTCACCGCCGCCGGCCAGAACATCGCCAAACCGCTGAAGGGCGGCGGCGCCTCCAATCCGGTCTGCTCCCAGGTGGAAAAGCGCGCAGAGGACGATGCCGAGGACGGGCAGTCGGTGGGGGTGGTGATAGCAGACGGGAAGTTCCGCTTCACCTATTTGGGCGATATGACCTGGAACGCGTCGTACCGGCTCTTCTGCCCCAGGAACCTGATCGGAACGGTGGACGCCTACCTGGTCACGCACCACGCACAGAGCATGTCGAATCGGCTCGGCGACTACTATGCCGGTCTTTCGTGCTGTTCCGCCGCCGAGGTGCAGGGCTTGAATCCGCGTGTCGCTCTACTGAGCATGGGGCAGCAGGGCCACCGGGAGGGCACGGCGGACGCCATCAAGACGGTGCTTGGCGTGCCGGGGCTGGACATGTGGCAAACGGAGAAGATCACCGGCGGCGGCGAAGCTGGCTTCAATTCCAAAGACGACTTCATCGCCAACATCGGCGGAGAACGGACCGAACAAGTGCCGTTCATCAAGTTGGCGGCGAATCCGGATGGTTCCTTTACCGTGAGCAATAGCCGGAACGGTTTCAGCAAGAACTATCCACCGCGTAAGTAGCCGGTGGACCAGCCGAGCGTTCCGTTCCAAAGCAATGCGCGCCCCCTCAAGACGCAGGTGGGGCTCAGGTACACGCGGCTGCCGATGGACGCCCACACATCTCATCACATCTCATCGGGCACGATTGACACCCCTAAGAGGCGCTGTTACCATCGGCCCGCTATGATCGAAACTCGCCGTGGCTTTATCACCTCGGCGGCTGCCCTGGCCGCCGCAAGCCGAGTGGCCGCCGCCGAAGCGGGGGCGCCGCTGCCCACAGTTCGCCTGGGCAAGCATGAGGTATCGCGCCTGGTCGTCGGTTCCAACCCGTTCAGCGGGGCGTCGCACTTCAACCCGATTTTGGACCAGCTCATGCGTGAGTGGATGACCCCGGAGCGCATTCTGGAGATTCTGAAGCGCTGCGAACAGGCCGGCATTCGAACCTGGCAACTGCACAACGATCCGAAGCTTCTGGACTGCCTGCGGCAGTACCGCGCCGAAGGCGGGAAGATGAATTGCATTATCCTGAGCGATTTCAAGGAACCGAAGCAGACGCTGCTGGAACTGGCAAAAATGGGACCGATCGGCATAGCCCACCACGGTGAACGCAGCGATGTGCTTCTCCGGACGAGCCAGATGGAGGCGATTTCCGATTTTTTGAAGGCGGCGCGCGACGCCGGCGTGATGGCGGGGATCTCGACGCACAATCCCGCGGTCATCGATCATGTCGAAAGCAAAGGCTGGGACCCCGATTTCTACATGGCGTGCGTGTACCGCCGGTCGCGCACGCCCGAGGAGGTGCGCGCCGAATTTGGGGAGGCCACCGTGGGCGAACCGTATTTCGAGAAAGATCCGGAGCGCATGTGCCAGATGATTCGTCAAACCCGTAAGACGTGTTTGGCCTTCAAAATCCTGGCCGCGGGACGCGCCTTTAAACCGCCGCAAACGGTGGAGCAGGCCTTCCGGTTCGTTTTCGAGAACATCAAGCCGCAGGATTGCGTCATCGTCGGGCTGTATCCGCGTTTCAAGGATGAGATCACCCAAAACGCGCAACTGACGCGCCGTTACGCGGCAAAAGCCTGAGACTCTTCAAAGCGGTTTCCTGACGAAAGGCGAGGTGATTCGATGACTCTCGATCCGAGAAGGATGGCCAAAAAACTGGCTCGAAAGGCCGCGAAGCGAAAAGCGCGCCTCGGGAAGAAGCACCGGCCGGGACAGTCGCGCGGCTCGATTTGGACTGCGATGTTGCAGGGTCAGGTTGCCGCCTGGCCGCTCCATGAGAGCTATGTGCCCAAGAATCTGTTCGAAGTGGGCCTCGGCGATGTCATTATCAGCCGTCGATCGGGAAGCCAGGTTGCGCTTGGGGTCTTCCTGGTGGACACCGGCTGTCTGGGCGTGAAGAACGCGTTACTCAGCGTGGTGTCGCTGCAGGAATACGAGAACATGGTGAACCACTTCCGGGAGCGCGAGCCGCTGGTGGCTGTTAAACCCGAGTACGCCCGGAAACTGATCGAGGCGGCTGTGAAGTACGCCGCGGACCTGGGGTTCGAGCCGCATCGCGACTACCAAAGCGCGAGAGCTGTTTTTGGAGCAATCGATGCGGGCTTGTGCGACAGCACGTTCGAGTTCGGCCGGGATGGCAAGCCATTCTATTGCTCGGGTCCGTCGGAAAGTCCGGCAAGGCGTGAGCAAATCGTCGATATCCTGACGAAGCGCTGCGGTCCCGATCAGTTCCACTTCATCGTCGGGGTGGGCGATTCCAGTTTCGGTGACCCCGACGACGACGAAATCGACGATTCCGACGATTAGTCTTGCGTGCAGGCGAGTTCCGTGTTGTTGGACACGCGCGGGATTCTATTCCCCGGAAATGGGGGACACCCTCGAGGAGCCTGTCGGGAACAGAAATTCGGGAACGAAGAATCAAGCGGTTGCGGCGAATTTAAGAGTCCGAAATAACCTGAACCTCATTGATCCTTGGTTGCGCGAAATCTATTCTTGACAGGTTCTCAGGCTGCCCTCATTTCCCGCCATTTCCCCCGCCCGGCCTATTCGACCACCAGCATGGAATGCATTTCCAGCTTCGGCACGACCACTTCGGCGGCACCACCGCTCCGCCTTACCGGCAACTCCTGCTCGCCGGGAACCAGCAAAACACGCTGGACGTCACGATTGAGCCGAACCTTGAGGTCGTGCACCGGGATCACTTCGCGGCGGAAGCCGTAGGGCTCCGGGTTGGGGGGACCCGCAAAACCTTGTTTTTTGAGCAGCAAATTCTCACCACAGAGCCACAGAGAACACAGAGAGAACCAAACTCGTTTCTCTGTGTTCTCCGTGGCTCTGTGGTGAATTCCTTGGTTCCGTCCCGCCCTGCGGGGTGATCCAGGTTTATCCGTGTTCATCCGTGTCCCATTTATTCTCATCTGGTTTATCTGCCTTCCATCTTGTCGAAGGCCGCCAGCGCGAAATCGGCGGTGGCGTCCAGGTGTTCGCGAAGAAGTTTGCGGAAGCGCCGCACTTCCGTTTCATATTTCGGATCGTGGATCCGGTTCGTCAGCGCATCCGGGTCGGACTGGAAATCGTAGAACTCCTCGGGCACGCGATAGAGGAAAAGCTTCACTCGCTCGGCAATTTTGGGATCGCTGGCCGCCGCTTGCTGCATGGCGTTGAAAGTTAGCCCGCTCTGCGACTCGTTCTTGAACACCCGCTTGCCATCTGACCAGGCATTGAAGATGTAGCCATACCGGCGGTCTTGCACGCAGCGCATTTCGAACCGCTGGTGTGCGGACGTTTCATGAAAAACGGTGAAAACGCGGTCGCGCCCGCGCTGCGGGCGCCCGCTCAGCAGCGGCAGGAACGAGCGTCCGTCCACGCCGTCGATCTGCGGTAGACCGGCGGCATCGAGCACCGTCGAGGTGAAGTCGATCCCGGAAATGAATTCGGCGCGGTTCACCGACCCCGCAGCCACCTTGCCGGGCCAGCGGACGATCCACGGGGTACGCGTGCTGGCCAGGTAGCAATTGGTCTTGGAGAACGGGAAGGACATGCCGTTGTCGCTGAGGAACATCACCAGGGTATTGCCGGCCAAACCGCTTTCCTCCAGCGCCCGCAGCACCTGGCCCACGGTCTGGTCGCAACGATACACGGAGCTGAAATACTGCGCCACTTCCTTGCGCACATCTGGGATATCGGGCAGAAAACCGGGCACGACCGCCTCGGACTCGCTGATGCGGCGGTCGAAGGGCCAATGCTTGCCGAAATTCTTCAGTTCCTGTTCGCTGCCCGCAAAGGGACGGTGCGGGTCCTGCGAATTGGCCATCAGGAAAAACGGCTGCCCGGACGCTTTCGCCTTCTTCAGGAATTCGGCTGTGTACTGGTAGTAGAGCGATGGGCTGCGCCCCTGGCCAAGTTGCTCGGGCGTAATGTAGTAATCCCAGCAGAATTTCGCGCGAGGAGCCAGGTGCGCGTTCTTAGCCATAATGCCGTTCAGATAGCCGGCGACGTGCAGCCGTTCCTGAAGCGTTGGTATGTCCTCACGAATCGGTCCGAATCCCTCGGCGCCGTTGCGGTGTGGGTAACGGCCAGTCATCAGCACCGAGCGGCTGGGTTGGCAGACAGCTACCGTGACGTGAGCGTATTCGAAGCGCATCCCCTCCGACGCGAGATGATCGATATTGGGAGTAATGCCGGGGACGTGCCCGCCAAACACGCCGGGCGAGTTGTAGTTCATATCATCGGCGGTGATGAGCAGGAAGTTCAGTCCTGCTTGCTTGCGCGCCGATTGCGCCCATGACGCGGCGCTCAGCGCGGCAACACCTGTCTGGAAAAGAAAATGTCTGCGCGATAAAGGCATTCGTTCCTCCGTGAACGAGTATCCCGGGATTGCCGTTTTCGGCTCCCGATTCCACGCCAAGTGTACACCGCGTTGTCTCCTTTCGATCCCTCGGGGGAAACCGGGGACAGCCTGATAGCCTGTCGGAGAGAAAATCGCCACGACGAAGAATCAATCAGTCGCGGCGCATTTAAGAGTCCGAAATAAACCGCATCTCGTTGATTCTCCGTTGCACGAATTCTGTTTCCGACACACTCAGGAATTGACACGGATTCGCTTAATCCGTGAAATCCGTGTAATCCGTGGATAGAATAACCGTGCAATCCGTGGATTTTTTCTAAAGGAGGACGAAATCGTGAACCGAAACCTGTCCCGACGAACCATGCTGAAGGCTGCGGGCGCCGCAGCCTTGTCCCCAGCCGCCAGTTCCAGCGCCGCCATCCCCGGGCCGCGCTCCGAAGGAAAGGACACTCCCAAAATCTGTCTTGGCTTCGGAGACGGCGGCGGCCTGGGGCCGGACGCCGGTGGATCGCTCGAGGAACGCGAGGCGGCCGCCGCGCGCAGAATCAAGCAAATCGGCGTGGATTACGTGCTGTCCGGAGGCGCGCGGATTCCGTGGGAAGAAGACCAGCTCAGGGCCAGGATGGAGCGGCTCAAGACCCAGGGGATCACCCTGGGCAACCTCATGATCGGCGGGTTCTCGAACGCCATCTACAACCGGCCCGGCCGCGACGAGGAAATCGAGAAGGTGATCCAGTCCGTCAAGGCGGCGGGGAAAGCCGGCCTGCCGGTGATCGAGTACAACTGGTACGCGCACCGGGCCATGGAGGGTTACTTCGAGGAAACCGGCCGCGCCGGAGCGGGATGGACCGGCTTCGACTACGAACGAATGAAGGACCTGCCCCCGCTCCCCAATGAGGGCGCTCACACGCTGGACGAGATGTGGGCCAACATCACCTATTTTTTGAAGGCCGTGATTCCGGCGGCGGACAAGGCGGGCGTGCGCCTGGCCCTGCACCCCAACGATCCCCCGGCGCCCATCAGCCGCGGGTCGCAGCAAATCATGGGCACCGTCGACGGCTGGAAGCGCCTCATAGACATCGTGAAAAGTCCCTCGAACGGCATCACCTACGATTGCGGCGTGACCCGGGAGATGGGCGGCGACCCCGTGGAAGTGGCCCGCTATTTCGGTTCACGGGACCGCATCAACCACGTGCATTTCCGTAACGTCCTGGTCAAGAAGCCGTACGAGCGGTACAGCGAAGTGTTCATCGACGAGGGCGAGGTCGACATGTTCGCGGTGATGAAGGAACTGGTGCGGCAGAAATACCCGCGCCTGATCTATCCTGAGCATCCACGCGGGCTGGATTACGACCGCGAGCGGCCCAACTTCCGAGGGCAGTACCCGGGCGGCGGCGGGTATGCCGCCATCGCCTACAACGTGGGCTACACCCGGGCCATGCTGCAAGCCGCCCTGTCGTCTTGAGCAGGCCGGTTCGCCTGGCTCCGGGGCGTGTGGCTGGTTTGCGCCGCGCAGACCAGGGCGCCGGAGCCGTCCGCCGCGGCGGACTGCGGCGGACTGCGGCGGACTGCAGGACCGGCAAATGGAATCAGACTTCCCGCTGGCTCCCCGCGGATTCCATTTCCGGAGGCGAATTGCCCAGTGGTTACCGAAAACTGCCTTGTATTTGGCACTGGTCTGTGAATTGCTGCATCCGATTCCCGGTATGGCAGGGCAGGCACTTTCTATGAGCGTTCGCGGCCGGGCTGGAATCATTCTGGACCTGTGTTTGCCTTCGATGGCCGCTCAAAGCAAAAAGCTGCCGTCGCTCTTGGCTCGACTGTATCTGCCTGCGTTGCTGGCTCTCATCGTTTTCGCGTT
>Ga0315295_10005161_pt1 | contig 11170 bp, 8 predicted proteins | sample YL17G14_0_MG_FD_204453 | JGI IMG/M metagenome (GOLD analysis project Ga0315295, IMG submission 204453) | Sediment microbial communities from Yellowstone Lake, YNP, Wyoming, USA - YL17G14_0 | ecosystem: Environmental > Aquatic > Freshwater > Lake > Sediment | place: USA: Wyoming | collected...
CCAGGCCGATGCCATGGCCGGTGCGGTGCCGCAGAAAGGCGCCCAGTCCGGCCTTGCGGATCTGCTCCAGGGCGCGCCGGTCAACCTCTGCGGCGATGGCCCCGGCCTTCATGACCCGCGTGCCTTCGTCGAAGGCCGCCAGCATGGCCTCATAGAGCCTGCGGGCGTAATCGCTCGGCTGGCCCACTGAGAACGACCGCTCGCACTCCACACAGTAGCCGCCCACCTGCGCGCCGTAGCTCAGAATGAGCGCGTCCCCCTTGTTCAAGCGCTCTTTGCTCGGGACGGCGTGGGGGAATGCGGAACGCTTGCCAAACGGCACTAGCCCCCCGAACGGCGCTTCAATCGCAACGCCCACCACGTCCCGCAGTTCGCGGGACAGCTTATCAGCCAGGGCATCGGCGGTGGCCTTGAGAATCTGGTCTTCGGTCACCCGGCCGTTCTGGGCGACGAAATCGCGGCCCGCCTGCACTCCAAACTCGGCGAAGTATATCCCCCGACGCATGACGGCGATTTCATCCTCGTCTTTGATCCAGCGCAAATGCTCGATGAGGTCGTCCGCTACCACCAAGCGGGCGTTGGGCGCGCCGAGCTTCATCTGTTTCAGTTTCCCCGGGGTTGGCTCTTCGATCCCAATCCGGCCCCGTGCCAGACCCCGCTTTGCCACCCGCTCGAAGATCCAGCGGATGCGGTTCACCGGCCCCGGGTAGTCAAAGTACGATTCGTAGTCCTTCACCCACCACAGCTTGACCTGATCCACTTCCAGCTCCGGGATGAACAGCGCGGGCTCGCCGGACTTGGGAATCAACGCCGCCAGCGGGCGTTCGGTCGTGAGGTGGAAATAGCCAGTGGTATAGATGATGTTCGTGGCGTTCAAAAGCAGCAGCGCGTCGAGCTTGCGCTTTTCCAGCTCCGCCTGCACTTGGGCGATCTTCTTTTTGTACCATTCGACCGGGAGCCGGTCGGGACCTTCGGCGCCGGCCACCGTCGCCCGCAAGCTCAAAGCTCGCGCGCCCGCGAACGACGGCACCGAGGAAGTCAGCGTAACCGCCGCCGCACCACCTAATGTCTTCAAGAACTCACGTCGCTGTCCCATAGCTTATGGCCGTCGAACCTCTGCAAGGTCTGCGAATAAGAATGAAACCTCACGCATAATTCCGAGCCCCGAGAAAACGGCGTAAAGAATAGTTGAAGCCCCTTCCTCCGTCAACAAGCCGATTGCCTGCCAAAGGCGGGGTCACAGCACCGCTGTCTGGGCGAATCACAATCCCGTCGCGACCAGGCCCGCTGGGGCCCTTTCCAGGGGGAGATAGTCCGCCGGGCCCTACGCGGCTTTCTTGAGAAGCTGGGCGTAGCACTCGCAGTCGCGCTTCAGGAAGCAGACAAAGACAACCTTCTCGATCGTTGTGCTCCCCTCAAGGAACTTCCTGATTTCCTCGACGGCGATCGTTGCCGCGCGTTCGTAAGGAAAGCCGTAAGCGCCCGTGCTGATGCAGGGGAAGGCGATGGTCTTGATGCCGTGCTGTTCGGCCAGGGCTAACGAGTTGCGGTAGCAGGCGGCCAGTAGCTTGTCCTCTGCGCGGCCTCCGCCGTGCCAGACCGGGCCGACCGTGTGAATGATCCATTTGGCGGGCAGGTTGTAGCCCTGGGTGATCCGCGCCTCACCCGTCGGACAGCCGCCGAGCTTCCGGCACTCTTCGAGCAGCTTGGGCCCCGCCGCGCGATGAATCGCGCCGTCCACGCCACCACCACCCAGCAGCGTCGCGTTCGCCGCATTCACGATGGCGTCCACCTGCTGCTTCGTGATGTCACCCAGAACCAGTTCGATCCGCTCAGGCCTCATTCCATCGGACATCCTAGCACGCCAAGGATTCAGAGCGTCTGCATCATGCCGCGGCTGTGATGGGGCCCCTGATCTCGCTGACGATGGTAGTGGTGGTGCTGGTTGTTGGTGGTGTGGTGGGGATGGCGGTCGCCGGCGCAAGGTCGACGACAGCGACATTGGACATGGGATTGGCACTGATGAAGGCGATGGGGACCTGTTTGCTGTCGGGCCGCTATTGAGAATTCGAGCGAAAACGCGTTGACCCTGTTTCTCAACCGAGTTGACTTCTATATGCTTCGTGTGCTAGAATTTCGTGTCGCGTGAGAAAGGAGGCTTGTTTTTTTCTCATCTGAGGGCATTTCATTATACTGTAACCATATGAAGAGCAACTTGCGTGAGAAACCCGCCGGACGAGTCATCCCGCTCGTTCACTATGCCGAGACGACTCCCTTGTTCACCCTGGGAGATCTCCGGCGACGTTACGGACGTAAAGGCGGCGACCCTTGGATGTATGCCGTAATCTCTAATCTGAAGCGCGAAAGACGCATCCGTACTGTGTGCCCCGGCGTTTACGCCGGAGCGCTGAGCCAAGTGCCGCTGAACCGCTACGCCGTCCCCGGCAAACTGCGTGAGGATGCCGTCATAGCCTTTCATTCCGCGCTGGAGTTTCATGGGGTGGCCAATCAGGTATTCGAAACCGTTTACTATCTGTCGCAGCGTCCCCGCCGCGAGGTCAAATACGAGCAAGTCACATATCATTGTGTCACACCTCCAAAGCGGTTAGTGCAGGCCGGACAGGCAGATTTCCAGGTAGACACGCACTCAGGCGGGATTCGCGTCGCCGGGCGCGAGCGCGCGCTTGTAGATTGCCTACACTCGCTTGAATACAGCGGAGGTGTGGATGAGCTTGACCGCTGTCTGGCGATGTTTCCCTCCTTCGACTTTGAGGCGGCCTTCAAATACCTCAGGTTGGTGCGTCGTCCCTGGCTCTTCGCGCGCGTGGGCTATCTGCTGGATCGCCATGCGGAGAAGCTCTTCTTCGGCGGGAAATGGCGCGATGCCTTCTTGCGACGCGTGCCGCGAGGCGTAGTCTATTTGGAGCGCAAGCGTCCCGGGTGTCGTTGGGTAGCCACCTGGAACTTAATGGTTCCCCCGGGCTTGGCTGAACTCTCCAAACAGGCGGAGCGCGGATGAAGTACAGCGCTTCCTACATGAGCGAGATTGCGCGCACAACCGGCTTCGATGCGGCGAACCTGGAAAAGTCGCTTCGCCTGAGAGAAGTCCTCCGCGAGTTTGCCCGGCATCCTTTTTTGCAGGGTAGGTTGGTCCTGAAGGGGGGTACCGCTGTCAACCTCTTCTTGTTTGGCTTGCCCCGACTCTCCGTGGACGTCGACTTGAACTATGTTGGTCAGGTCGAGCGCGAGGGAATGCTGAAGGAACGGCCACTCGTGGAGCGGGCTGTGGAGCAGGTCTGCCGGGGGCTAGGCTATGGAGTCCAGCCGGGCGTAAACGAGCATGCCCTCCTTGAGTACTACCTCGGCTTCGTAGATCATGGTGGCAAGAGGGGCCATATCCAGGTCGAGATCAACTTCCTTATGCGGGTTTGCGCACTGCCGCCCGCGGAGCTTGAAGCGGCCCGGGTGCCTGACGAAATCCCCTGCCGATTCCTTGTGCTCGCGGTGGAAGAACTCATTGCCGGTAAACTGAAGGCCATGATCGAGCGGAGCCATCCGCGTGACCTCTACGACCTTTATCGGTTTCAACAAGCGCGGCGGCAACACCACGCCGCGCTCCTGCGGAAGCTAACTGTGCTTTTCGCAAGCACTCTGGACCGGGACTTGCGCGAGTACGAGCCGGGACGATACTCCCGCATCGAACAGGCCGAAATCGAGCGGCTGCTTTACCCCCTGCTGCGAGCTGACGACCGGCCATCGGCAGGCGAGATGGTGACTGCGGTTCAGCCCCTCCTCAAAGCTGCACTCGACCACGAGAGGGAGAAGCCCTACCTCGACGCCCTAGCTGTTGGAAGGTACCAACCCGAACTGCTTTTCGCCGAATACCCTGAGGTCGCCGCCCGTGTAGCCCGCCATCCCGCACTCCTCTGGAAGGCCCAGAACGTCGCAGAGTACTTGTCACGGCGCCGTTAAACCCTGGCTAGTTGGCGACAAAGGGAGGAGCGTCAAGGCCGGTAAAGGCTCTGGTGGGTGTAGAAATGCCCGTCAGGATCAAGGCAGGATGCGAAATCGCGGTCATCGCTTCGCCGGGGGTGAGGACCTGACGCGATGAGCGCGCCGCGTTCCTCGAACTTGGCGTTTTCCTCGGGAGGGAGCTTCTGGCGGCTGGCCCAGCGGTCGGCAGCCGCTTCAGGATGCCGCGCACTCCTGCCGCAATCAGTACAGGACCGCGTTCTCACCCTTCTCGGCGATGAGCTTCTGAAAATGCTCCACGATCTTATCGCGCCGCGCCATCACCGCCTCCACCTCCCCTTTGCTGAGCTGCCCCTTGGTTTTCGCCAGCAGTTCCTTCCCGTCCAACTGGCGCAGCTTCTCCAGCAACTTGCGGTCGCAGCTCGTAAGCCCCGCGGTCTCTTTCAGAGTGTGGTAGAGACGGAAGGCGCGCGTGAAGTCAATCATCCAGAGCTTCCAATCCTCGGTGATTAGCTGGTTTCCGAGGTTTCGGTCGGTATCGTAGACAAGCTCGGTGAACACGCGCACCCTATAGATTTGATTGTTCCAAGCATCCACATCGGGGGGCGGCAACCTCAGTTTCCGGCGCATCTCCTCGTCCCACTTCCAGGGGATCCACCAACTCAGCGCTCCAGGTTCGCCTTTCCATTTGCGTTCCACCGTCACCGGTATCATGTCGCCCAAGCCAAGCAGCTCGGCCAGTTTACGCGATGCTATGTTGAAGTGGTACGTATCCCGGAAGGCAAGCTCGACGCGCCCATCCTCGCCCTTCCAGTATAGCTTGCTGACGTTAATGGCCACAAAGGCAGCGTCGTGGGTCAGTGTACCGTCGCTCAGCGTCAACCGCCAAGGATGAGTGATGCCTTTGCCGATTTCCTTGCTGTTGACGACTTGGGCCTTCAGCAGGAACTCTTCCTTCTGCTCGTCCGTCAAATTGGGTTCGTCACTTAGCTTTGGTTGCTGTGCGGCGGGAGCGGAATTCGTGGCGGCCAGCCACACGACCACCGCGAACGCCGGCGAGAGGCGACGGTAGAACATAGCACACCTCCTTCGGCGGCTACTCCGGTTCGGTCGAGCCCTCCGAGCCTGCGCCGGGCGCTGGCCGCTCCTGGAGACTTACCGAGGCCACAGGGGCTTCAAAAGCATTTGAAACAACGTACAACTAAAGCCGCCGCAGATCGATGCGGGTGGCGTGAAACTCACCTTTCTCATCGTACTTGCCCAGGCAGATCACGACCGAGCCGTCTTTGACCTCGCTCATCTCGATGGTCTTCTCCCCCTTGGTCCACTTGGTCGAGCTGTCGTAGTAAATCTTCCTCTCGATAGCTCCCTTACGGACGTCAAGGGTCGAGGCATCCTTATTGAAACGGACAACCATGCCGCGCCAACGGGCTTCCTTCGCCGCGACGGCAGGCTTCTCCTTCTGCTCTTGGGCAACGGACGTTGACACGACAAATCCCATGGTCACCAAAACGCCGAGTAAAACTACGACCAAGATTCTCTTCATCACATCCTCCGTGGGTTGTGCGCCCTGTTGGCGCGAGACAGTGTCCTTCGTTGACCCGTCTTCGATGAGGCAAAGTGTAGGTTCAAATTTCGCTGCTGTAAAGGGGTAATTAGGAATTTCACCTGAGCTTACAGGGTGGGGACGCAACGGCTTACGCCTTGGACGCCGTCCGCCCCTACGCGGCCTTCTTCCGCAGCGGAACGTGGATCAGGACGTAGGCAATTACTGCGAACGCGACGAGCGAAATCCATCCGCCCCAGGGGGCGACGAAAGGCAGGGCGTCGAGGCCGGTGAGGAGCTTGGTGAGCGACGTGATGCCGGTGAGGAACAGCATAGCGAGGAGAATCCCCGTGATGGCTTCCCCGGCAATGAGGCCGGAAGCCAGCAGCGTTCCCCGCTCTTCATACTTGGCGTTTTCTTCTGGCGAGAGCTTCTGGCGGCTGGCCCACTGGTCGGCCACCCACTTCATCATGCCGCCCACAAAGATCGCCGAAGTGGTTTCGAGCGGCAGATACATCCCCACGGCGATGAGCATGGGTGAAGGTGCCTTGATCATGACCAGGGCCACGCCAAAGAGCAGGCCCATCAGAATCAGCCCCCAGGCCATCTGCCCGCCCACGATGCCTTGCGCAAGCTGCGCCATCAGGCCCGCCTGCGGCGCGGGCAGCTTGAGCCCGCCGATGCCACCGCTCGCCAGATTCGCTTCGTGCAGCGCGATGATGGGCAGAATCAAGAAGAAGGAGACCGCCGTGACGCTCAGCACCTCGACCAGTTCCATCTTCCAGGGCGTCCCGCCGAGCAGATAGCCGGCCTTCAGGTCTTGAATCAGGCTGCCGGAGACGCAGCAAGCGCAGCAAACCACCGACGCCACGCCGAGCACTGCCGCCACGCCGCCCAGCCCTTTCACGCCAATAGCAACCATCACCAGCGCGGCAATGACCAGGGCGGCGAGGGTGAGCCCCGAGACCGGCTGGTTCGAGGAACCTACCAAGCCCACCAGATAGCCACCGACTGCTGCCAGGAAGAAGCCGCTCAGCGTCATCACGATGGCGGCCAGAATGGCCGCGCCCCAGCTCTGGGCGAAATGGAAATAGATGATCGTGATGGGCACCTCCAGCGCCACGATGGAAATGACGATCCACTTGATGGGGATGTCGATGTCCAGGCGGGTGCGCGCCGCAGCGGCTGCCTCCGTGGCTGCCGAGCGCGCCGCAAACGCACCGCGGATCGAGCGGAGGATAGGGTCGCGCATGCTGTAGAGCGTATAGACCGCCCCCACCAACATGGCCCCTACCGCGATGGGTCGAACCACGTTGTACCAGACCGTGTAGGTGAGCAAGTCCCAGGATGCGGTGCCTCCGACTGTGCCGCCGAGGCGACGGGGCAGGTCGGGATCGATGAAAAGGATCAGTGGGATCAGAACCAACCAAGCGATGACGCCGCCGGAAAAGTTGATGGCTGCCAGCCGCGGTCCAATGATGTACCCAATGCCAATGAGCGCGGGCGAGACCGAGGGTGTGGTGTAGGCGATGCCTCCGGTGTACGCCACGTCGCCGATGGGTTCCTTCTGGAAGCCAAAGTATCCAATGACGGACTTGGGGAAATGTACGAAGAAGCTGACTGAATCCTTGAAGAACTGGAGGCCTTTGTCGTCTTTCAGCACTTGCAGGAAGGCACCGAGACCCAGAGCTCCGAAAACGTATTTGGGCGCGTCGGTGGCGCCCTGCTGACCGGCTTTCACGACTTCCGCGCTGGCCGTGCTCTCGGGAAAGGGCAAATCGGATTCGACACAGAGCGGCCGGCGCAAGATGATGATGAAGAAAATCCCCAGCAGCCCGCCCGCCAGCAGGATGAACGTCCCCACCCAGAAATGGCTACGCAGGTCGGTCCAGAGACGCTGGCCTCCAACATTCACCATCATGAAAGCGGGAATGGTGAAGATGGCGCCGGCCACCAACGCCTCGCCCACCGAGGCGGCCGTGCGCGTCAGGTTCTGTTCCAGCACTCCGCCGCGAAAGAATGGTAGGCGAAACAGGGCAATGGCAATTACCGCCGCGGGAATCGTGGCCGCCACCGTCTGCCCGGCCTTCATCCCCAGGTAGGCGTTGGCCGCGCCAAACACCGCCGCCATCAGGATGCCGACGATTACGGCCTTGAGCGTGAACTCGGGTTCTTTGGAATCGTGGGGAACAAAAGGTCGGAATGAGGACATGGTACCCCGAATGGCCAAAGGTTGAAAGTTGAAGGTTAAAAGTCCAAAGCTCCAACTCGAAAGTTCAGTGCCACGAGTAACGGACGTCTTGGCTACAGGTCATCTGCGCTGCTCAACCCTCACACGCAGATTGTGCAGCATCTGCGCGATCTCCTTGATCTCCTGAAGAACCGGGGCAACAACCTCCGCAGTGAGGTAGCCCAAGTCCCGGCTGACCATCAGGAGGTATTCGGCCTCCACAAGAGAGCCTTCCGCAATGTTCAAGAAACGGGCATAGTCCTGCCGGCTTTCGCGTTTAGAGCCCTCCGCAATGTTGGTCGGAACGGATAGCATCGCCCGTCGAAGCTGGGCGACCACGCCAAAACGCTCGTCCGCCGGGAACTTCGTGGTGAGGCGATAGACCTCCAGCACCAATGCGTGGCTGCGCTGCCAGACCTTCAGTTCAGTGAAACGCTGCACGTCCGAGCCACCTCCCACGTAACAACCAAGAGGTTTCTCGCCTCGGCGCTTCCTTCCCGCTTTGGCTTTCAACTCTTAACTTTCAACTTTCGACTTTGGACAGCCTACTGCCCCAACAACATGAGATACCGCGCCACCGTCTCAATGCCGCGATAGAAATTCGGCAGATGGAACTTCTCGTTCGGGGCGTGGAGGTTGTCATCGGGCAGGCCGAAGCCCATCAGCACACTGGGGACGCCCGCATGCTTCAAGAACACGCCGACGATGGGGATCGAACCACCCGAACGCATGTACACCGTCTGCTTGCGAAAGACCTGCTCCATGGCGTTGGCGGCGGCGGCGATCCAGCGGCTCTCCGTCGAGACCACCGAGGCGGGCGCCGAACTCAGCACGCGCACGGCAGTCTTGATGCCTTTCGGCGTCAGCTTTTTCACGTAGGCCGTGTACTGGCGAATGGCTTCCTTCGGGTTCATGTCGGGGACCAACCGCATGCTGACTTTGGCCGTGGCCACCGCCGGAATGACGGTCTTGGCGCCCTCGCCCGTGAACCCGCCGCGAATGCCGTGCACTTCGAACGTTGGCCGAGCCCAGGTGCGCTCGAGAACCGAGAAGCCTTTCTCGCCCACCAGGGCGGTGGAGCCGACTTCCTTCTTGAGATATTCCTTTTCGTTAAACGGCAGCCGCTTCCAGGCCGCGAGTTCCTTGGCAGAGGGCTTCTTCACGCGCTTGTAGAATCCAGGGATGCGGATCTTGCCGTTGGGGCCCTTGAGCCCGGTAATGATCTCCGCCAGCGCCTGGAAGGGATTGGGCGCTGCCCCGCCGTACGTTCCGGAATGCAGGTCGTGGCCGGCGCCGCGGGCTTCGAGCTCGGTGTAAACCAGACCGCGCAAGCCCGTGGTGAGCGTGGGCAAATCCGGCGCAAACATCTCGGTGTCACAGATAAGGGCGGCATCGGCTTTCACCCGGTCGGGATGCGCCGTGACATACTGCTCGATGTGCTCGCCCCCGGTCTCCTCCTCACCTTCAATCAGGAACTTGATGTTGATGGGTAGCTTACCCTCGGCCTTCAGGAAACCTTCCACGGCCTTCAAGAGAAGATACGTTTGACCCTTGTCGTCCACTGCGCCGCGCGCGTAAATGTTCTGGTCGCGGATGGTGGGCTCGAACGGGGGTGACTTCCATTCGTCCAGCGGATCTGGCGGCTGCACATCGTAGTGGCCATAGAGAAGCAGCGTGGGCTTGCCGGGGGCCTCCAGCCACTCCGCGTAAACCAGCGGATTCTGGTTCTCCTGGCCTTCGATGATCTCCACGCTGCGCATACCCATCGCGCGCAGCTCATTCGCCACGAACTCCACCGCACGCCGAACGTCCGGCTTATGTTCAGGAAGCGCTGAGATGCTGGGTATCCTGAGCAGGTTCTTCAGCCCTTCGAGAAATTGCTCGCGGTTTGCCCGGTAGTAGTCAAAAGCTGTGCTCGCCACGGTTTTTTCTCCTGGTTTAACTGTCCTCTTCCGGCCGCGCTCCTGCAAGGGAGGTAACTCCCACTGCCGGACAGCTTGGCCGTACTCAAGGGCGCGGGCAGTCTACACCGCGCTTGTCGCGACGTCAATTTGGTGAGGAACCCCGAGGTGGGGCGTCGTCGCGGGGCCGAGTTTCGGGGGCCCCTGGGCGGCTTGAAAGGGCTACTGTTGCTCCATTCGTCTTTGGAGGATTTGCCGAACGCGCTCCCGGCTGATGCCTACCTCGCGCCCGATTTCTGCCAATGTCATGTGATGCCCGCGAAGCTCGAACACGCGCCTGAAGCGGTCGCAGCTCAGCGGGGTGTGAAGCCGCACCAGCACGCGGCAGCCGCAGTGTGGACAGAGTACAAAAGGCTCTTTACGTTGATAAACCACGCTCGTTCTCCTCCCGCGGCGAGAAGCCTACCCACTCACAACCAAAGAGCATAGTGGTCTGCTCTGGCCGCGACAACAGTCCCCAAAGGTATGCGGGCGTATTTCAGGCGCGCCCAATTCAAGAAACAGGCAAGGTTCTGTCTCCACCTACTTCGGCAGAACCGGCTCCTGGATCTGGAGCGGCTCGCCGGTGAGGGATTTCAGGAACTCGACCAAGTCCGCCTGCTCCTTCTTCGTTAGCCTCAGCGGCTTCATTTTCGGATCCAGGTTCGGATTGCGCACGCCGCCCCGGTCCACCAACGCGACGACCGCATCCACGGTCTTCCCACTGCCGTCATGCAAGTACGGCTCAGTGTTCGCAAGGTCGCGCAAGGTGGGCGTCTTGAAGGCCCCTTTGTCTTTCTCGTTCTTCGTCACCTTGTAGCGGCCGAGGTCAGGATTAGGCTTGTCCATGCCCACCCCGAGGTTGTGGTATCCCTCGTCGGTGAAGTTCGGCAAGGGGTGGCACTGAGCGCAATTGCCCTTGCTCACAAACACCGCGAAACCGCGCTTGGCCGATTTCGAGATGGCGTTGGTGTCGCCGGCTTGAAAGTGGTCGAAGGCGGAATCCCCCGAAAGCACGGTGCGCTCGAAAGCGGCGATGGCTTTGGCCACGCGGTCCGCCGTGACTTCTTCAGATCCGAACGCTTTCTGGAAGTCCGGCTTATAGGCAGCAATCTTGGCGAGGCTTGAGACCATCAGGGGCAGCGAACTGGCCATTTCGACGGGATTCTGGACGGGCCCCAGCGCCTGTTCCTCAAGCGAAGCGGCACGCCCGTCCCAGAACTGCGCCTTGCTGTAGAGGCGGTTCAAGACAGTGGGCGAATTCCGATCGCCTAGCTGTCTCTTGACACCGTCCGAAAACGACGCGTCGTCTGCGAATCCGTGTTCGGCCTTATGACAACTGGCGCAAGAAATCGTGCCATCGGCCGAGAGCCGCGGATCGAAGTAGAGCTTCTTGCCTAGTTCGACCTTGGCGGTGGTCAACGGATTATCAGCGGGAATCCATTTGGCGTAGTCCTTGTCCAGGCCAAGGGGAATTTGCAG
>Ga0315295_10005163_pt1 | contig 11168 bp, 7 predicted proteins | sample YL17G14_0_MG_FD_204453 | JGI IMG/M metagenome (GOLD analysis project Ga0315295, IMG submission 204453) | Sediment microbial communities from Yellowstone Lake, YNP, Wyoming, USA - YL17G14_0 | ecosystem: Environmental > Aquatic > Freshwater > Lake > Sediment | place: USA: Wyoming | collected...
CTAGGATAAAGCCGAGCGGAGGCACATTGGCTGAAATATTCTGTCCGTCATAATATCCCGAGTTTGAGCCTGTTCCAATCATGCAGATAAAACCTTTCCTGGTTCCCAGAAGGCCTCTGGCAGCCCCTGCCAGGTCAGAAAAAACATAAATTTCGGCTGATTTGAGAACAGATCCGATAGCATCTTTCACCTTCTTTTCCATTGTTTTGCCTGAACATCCGGCTCCATAGAACCAGACCTCCTCAATAAATGGATTTTTCAGTCCCGGAAGAACCTCAGAGGATAATACGTCTCTGAGCGTCTCTTCTGAAATAAAGTTGGGATTTAGTCCAATTGTTGATATTATTTCAGGTTCTTCCGAATCAGATAAAGCACACCAATTAGTTTTTGTGCCTCCGCTTTCAGCAATCAGTTTCATATATCAAAAGTACAAAAAGTAGAGATGTAACCTTCAATGTCTCTGCCATATTTATTGTACCGGTTTTACTGTATCAAACCTCCAACGTATTAAAATACGTTTTTTAATACGTTTATTAATACGTTGTTAATAAATGCTTTGTTTTGATCTTTTTAATTTTTTCCAATGGAGTGACCGGAGCATCACAGGGCAGATCACAAAGTATTGCGGATTCACCCAACGCTACCCTCTCCCTGCTCCCTGCATAATAACCCACCCCTGTCCCCTCCAGAGAGGAGATCCTTATTTTTAGCCTTTACACCGTCATACCTTAAGGCCCTTCTATGGGTATTTATACTAACGTAAAATAGGCTTTAAGCCTCTTACCTGCCTGAGTTGAAATGGATACTTTTGTTATTGATAAATTAACGGAACCTGATTTTATCTCAATACCCGGGAAATGGAAAATTACATCGATTTACTAAAGCAGGATATAAGGTTTGAAGAGGGGCTGAATGCCTGCATGAATTGCGGTGTCTGCACAGCCATTTGCCCTGCTGCCGAATTTTATGATTATGATCCCAGAAAAATTATTGATTCTGTTCAAACTGGTGATAATGAGGAGATAGAAAAGCTTCTAAAATCCGAAACTATATGGTACTGCGGAGAGTGCATGTCGTGTAAAACCAGGTGCCCGAGAGGTAACACTCCTGCATTTGTAATAATGTCCCTGCGAACACTCTCGCAAAAGCTGGGATTTTTTACAGAATCTGAAAAAGGAAGACAGCAGTTTGCTATCAAGAGAACCGTTGGAGAAAATATTTTCAAATACGGATACTGTGTTGCTACCTATGCAGTGAGACCAGAAATGCATCTGGAACAGGGACCTATATGGGAATATATATTGAACAACACGTATGATGTATATGAGCGCCTTGGTGGCCAGATAAATGAGCTTGGAGCAGGCCCTTTAAGAAGAATACCTGAAGATGCAAAGGAAGAATTAAAAAAGATTTTTGAAGTCACCGGAGCTACTGAATTCTTTAACACAATTGAAGAACATTCAAAGAAAAAAGCATCGGAAATGGGACTTCAATTCAGTAATGAAGGTATTGATAATGAGTATTTTATTGAGGTATATACAGCAAATAGCGGGAAGCATACAACCTGATAATAAAACTATAAAATGGAAAATGAGGGTAAAAAAAGGATCTGGTCTGAATATCAGAAAGAGATAGCTGATGATCATTACTTTTATGTCAGGTCATGTATCAGGCAGAGTTTTTTCCCGGGGTCAGAACAATTTTTTCTGAACTTTTTGAGAAATGATCTTGGAAAAGATGTATTTGAAAATCCTTCCCACACAACCTGTACCGGTATCGGATATCATGGAGATATAGTACCGCTTTCAACTATCATGACAGTAGTCGCCCGTCATTTTGCGCTGATGAAAGAATCGGGTTATAAAAATATTGCAATTTCATGTGTAACTTCATTTGGTATTTATACTGAACTTATTGAAACATGGAAGCATTTTCCTGACGAACTTGAGAAAACAAGGGAATATCTTTACAAGGCGACAGGAAGGGAATTTGATATCCCTGAAAACATGGCACATTCAAGTGATATTATCTATAAATTTAGAAATGAGATTGCTGCAAGGTCTAAAAACCTTCTGGTAAACAAAAAAACCGGTGAGCCCCTTATCGTGGTTGAGCACATTGGATGCCACTATTCAAAAATGTTTCCAAAATATGGTGTCGGAGGAGCAGAATTTCCTCGTGTATTGAGTGGTATGATTGAGGCCTGGGGCGGAGAAGTAGTTGATTATCCTGAAAGGAGACACTGTTGCGGTTTCGGATTCAGACAATATCTTGTACAGGCGAACCGCGGATATTCTCTTTCCAACACCGCAAAGAAATTCTCATCGATGAAACCATATAAACCCGACTTTGTTATCACAAACTGTCCGGGCTGCAATATGTTCATGGACAAATGGCAATACACAATAAAAGAAATGGAAGGAACCACGTATGGAGTTGATGATGAGTCAATCCCTGTATTGACTTATGAGGAGGTTGCAGGTTTGGTCCTGGGATACAATCCATGGGATCTCGGCCTTCAGTTTCATATGGTTCAGTCAGAACCTTTATTGAAGAAGATGGGAATTGAGTTTGATAAAGAAAATAAATACAAGACCAAAGACGGCAGGCAGATGCCTATCCCTCAAAACCTGATAAATGCCTGATATGATTGGGAATGTGGTTGTAGTCGGGGGTGGCACGGCCGGGATGGAAGCAGCCGGACAGCTTGCAAAAGCAGGTTTGTCAGTTACTTTGATTGAAAAGGAAAATGATCTGGGAGGCCATTTGAAAGAATGGTATCATCTTTTCCCTGATAGACGGCCAGGTGATGAAGTATTAAATTATTTGAAAAATCAGATTATTCATGACAATATTAAACTGCTTACCGGAAACAGTGTTGGAGGTTTTCAGAAGAAAGGCAACGATTTCATACTTAATACCAGCAATGGTGAAGTAATTAAAGCTGATGCTGTATTGCTTACAACCGGATTTGATCTTTTTAAAAGTGAAAGAAAAGAGGAGTATGGTTATGGCATTTATGATAATGTAATTTCCTCGGCAGACCTTGAAATGATGTTCCGGGAAAAGGAGTTGAGATTAAAAAACGGCGAAAAACCCGGAAAAATCGGTATTGTTCACTGTGTAGGGTCGAGAGACGAAAAAGTCGGTAATATCTATTGCTCAAAATTATGCTGTGTTACCGCAGTCAAGCAGGCAATTGAATTAAAGGAAACCCTCAGAGATTGCAAAGTGTTCTGCTTTTACATGGATATGAGGATGGGAGGTGCATTATATGAAGAAATGTACAGGGATGCACAGGAGAAATACGGAATAGGGTTCATACGCGGTAAAGTGTCTGAGGTTGGGATTAATATCAGTAATAAGCTGATTATAAAGGTTGAAGACACTCTGGCTGGCCGTCCTCTGAAAATGGAACTGGATATGCTGGTACTGATGGCTGGTATGGAAATGTCGGCAGGAGGGACGAAACTCGCTGAAGCAGGCAAACTAAAAACAGGCGAAAACAGGTTTTTTGCTCCTGCAGATAATCATTTAGGAAGTAATCAGAGTAATATTAAGGGATTGTTTTATGCAGGTACATGTACTGCACCTATGAATGTTACAGAGACTATATCACACGCTCGCGGGGCAGTTGCTGATATCATTAATTACTTAAAAAACAATGAGAAGTAATATGTATAAGTTTGGTTTTAGCCTTACGAAAGCCCGTGTCATAAATTATGAGTCGAACGACCGAAGTATTGTCGATTTTATTCTGGAGAGGGAGCCAAGCCTGAATTTATGCATTGAATGTGGAGGATGCTCGGCTACCTGTACAACAGGAAATTATACAAATTTCAGCCTTAGAGAAATTCACATCTTGTTGAAACGCGGTGAAAATGAACAGGTAAGAGATAAAATCAAGCAGTGCATGCTTTGCGGAAAATGCTCACTGGTTTGTCCCAGGGGCGTAAATACAAGGAACGTCGTATTCCTGGCTAAACAGGCTTTTCAAAAATTTACTGGCCATGCAGTTTGATCCATTTGTAATACCATTTAACATTGGTCTTTACTTCATACTTATTTATGCAGTAACAAGGAGCGTTATCTGGTTCAGGGAACTATCGAGGCCTGATAAACTTAGGCTGCAGAGAGGCTTTTTCGGCAAAGCATTCGGACAGAGCCTTATGGAGATCTTTCTGGAAAGTCTGATCCATAGGAAAATACTGAAAAAGAATTTACGTATCGGCTATATGCATATGAGCCTTGCATTCGGCTGGTTCCTGCTCATATTATTCGGTACCCTTGAAGTTGATATTTTCGGCGCAAGCCATTTAAACGCGCCATATAAAGCTATTTTCTTTAAATTTTTTAATCCCGATCACGGTCAAACACCTTTTGAAGCAGGTTATTCCTTCCTGATGGACCTGATCCTTGCATTTATTCTTTCCGGCCTTCTTCTGGCAATAATAAAGCGATTCTCATCAAAAGCTGTCGGGATGAAAAAAACGACCCGCCTGAAGACCCTTGATAAGGTCGCACTAACATCCCTCTGGCTTATTTTCCCAAGCCGCCTTATTGCGGAGAGTCTCACGAGCGGTGCATACGGGACCGGTAGTTTCCTTACAGGAACTCTTGGCTCGTGGCTGGCATCCTTCCTGTCAGCAAATGAAGTCGCGTATCCTTTCTGGTGGCTCTATTCATTGTCTTTAGGAACTTTCTTTGTGTTACTCCCTCTCACAAGATATCTTCACATACCCACTGAACTGTTCCTGATATTCATGAGAAATTCCGGCATCAGCACAGGAGATAAAACAGGGGCTTTTTCTGAGGTAGAGGTTCACTCATGTTCATCATGCGGGATATGTATTGATCAGTGCCAGCTGAGTTTTTCAGCAGGAATTAACAATATTCAATCGGCTTACCTGATGAAAGCAATTAGAAATAATGCTGATACCTACGATATTGCACATAACTGCCTTTTATGCGGAAGATGTGACCGGGCATGTCCTGTTGGAATTGAATTGTCACCCATCAGGATGATACAAAGGCGGGCGGGTGAATCTGAAACTAAATATACCAACACATGGAAGGGATATTTCAGAAATAAGCATAGTGTGTCAGTGCAAAAGCAAAACACTAAAAGCATCTATGATTTTCTTCCTGAAAGCAATCCCGATAAGGCTGATATACTTTATTTTGCCGGTTGCATGACACATCTGACACCTTCAATAAAGATTGCAATGACGAGGATTATGAACGCATCAGGTTTAAAATGGTCGTTCATCGATGAAAAAGGCGGAGTCTGCTGCGGGAGGCCTTTAATGCTTGCCGGCCAGGATAAGGAAGCCAGGGAACTTATCAACTTTAATTCTCAAATAATCTGGAAAACAGGTGCTCATACACTTGTCACATCATGTCCGATCTGTTATAAAGTTTTTAAAGAGAGTTATTATCTTGATGTTGAAGTACTTCATCATACACAGTTTATTAAAAATTGTATTGACGAAGACCTTGTGAAAATGAATTTTATTCATAAAAAGGTAACGTATCATTCACCATGTGAGCTGGGGAGAAATTCAGGGATTTATGATGAGCCCAGGGAAGTGCTGAAACATGTGGCAAATCTTGAAACAACAGGTTTCGAAGATGAAAATTCGCTTTGCTGCGGGGGCAGTCTGGGAAATATAATTCTCAGTCAGGCAAAAAAACGCCAGATTGCCACTGATGTTGCAGCTGAGCTAACTAAGAAAAATCCTGATTACCTGGCTACAGCATGTCCTCTTTGCAAAAAAACCCTTGCACCTGTGACAAAATCGAGGGTGGCTGATATTTCTGAAATCGTTGCTGAAGCTATTGTACTGCCTGTAATAAAAAAAAATACTGAACGGTATAAAAAACCAGTGAGGGAATCGGCTGGCATAGCGTGAAAATCTGAATAAGAATCTCTTCTGATACGCCGTCCATAAATTATTATCATAATGTTGATAACTTATTAACACATCTGAGCAACTTTGGAATTTTTTTTGTTTTTTCGCAGACTAATTGAATACTGAAAATGATTTTTGGACGTTATAACAAAGTTGTTAATCAAAATAGCATTAATATGAGCAGAAAAGTTTTTACTATTGTTAGTATGGTTATTCTATTGGTCTGGTCCTGTGGAAAGAAATCGGATTCAGACAGTGTTTCAGGGAATGCTATCTTACAGGAGGCAGATGGAACCCTGGCACTTAATATGGAAAAGGCAACCTGTTACAGTGATAATGTTAATCCTTCCAGCAACACGGCTGAATGGAATGTTGTGGTATCAAAACCCGGTACCTTCAAAGTCTGGCTTTCGAGCGCCACAAAAGATACCACTGATCTCAGTTATGCTAATTCAGTTAAATTAAGCCTGATGGATAAGCTGCTTGAAGTGAATCCGGAATGCGACAAAGTCGTATTGAATTCCGATAATGTTGCTTTTCCTTATTTCAGGGCAGATTCTTATATGGGTTCACTTTACATTTCTGAACCGGGAGAATACAGTATTCAGGTTATTAGTGAAAAAGTTCTTTCGAAGGAGGCCATGAATAATAGCAAATCTGGTCCCGGTGACACTAAGCTGATGTCTGTCATTCTTACCCCTATGACCCGTTAACTATTTCCCCGATCCACTGCCTTGCATTAACAAAGGCTTTGATCCAGGGTGTGACATCATCATTCTTTTTATCAGAAGGATAATATCCGCATTGCCAGGGGAAATATGCTCTTTCCAGGTGAGGCATCATAACCAGATGCCGTCCATCATCAGAACATAAGCCCGCTATATCATATGCTGATCCGTTAGGATTCGCAGGATATGTGCTTTTACTGTATTTAAGAACGATATGATATTTTTCATCAGAATATGGCAGGCTGAATTGTCCTTCCGCATGGGCAACCCATATTCCAAGCTCCATTCCTGCCATATTTCCCAGCATTACAGATTTATTTTCAGGTATCCTGACGCTGATAAATCCTGATTCAAACTTATTTGATTTATTATGAAGGAGTTTCACTGTTTTTTTATGGTTCGGGTAGATCAGTCCCAATTCAGCCATTAACTGGCAACCATTGCAGACCCCCAGGGAAATGGTGTCTGTTCTGTTGTAGAAATTCTCCAGCGCTTTTTTGGCTTTGACATTATACCTGAACGCACCTGCCCATCCTTTTGCTGAGCCCAGAACATCAGAATTTGAAAATCCACCAACAAAAACTATCATGTTAACATCTTTAAGGGTTTCCCTGCCGCTGATAAGGTCGGTCATATGCACATCCTTTACATCGAAGCCTGCCAGCCACAATGCATAGGCCATCTCCCTGTCTCCGTTAACACCTTTTTCCCTGATAATGGCCGCCCTGATGCCTGATTTCCTGCGACGGTCAGGTGAAATCCCGAGCGACTTAAATGTTCCCGGGAAATTCCCTGTATTTATTCTTAGCTCATGATTCTTATAATTCTCAAATCTTTCACTGGCGAGGTCGGGTCCGCATTGCCTGCAATCAAGAAGGTAAGAAGTCCGGAACCATAAGTCCCTGAGATGATCAATATCAAAGGTGATATTATCATTATGGTTTGTCACCTTTATTGTTCTTTCATCAACAGGATGACCTATTGAAAAATAAGAGATGCCATGTTCAACGAGAATATCCGCTATCTCATTCTCATCTTTTACCTGTATAATTATTCCGGGATTCTGACTTAGCAGAATTTTAATGGTATCCTTTTCATCTAATGCTGTAAAGTCAGCCTGTATTCCACATGTAGGATCAGAGAAACACATCTCCAGCAGGGTTGTGATCATTCCACCCGCCGAAATGTCGTGACCTGAAAGGATCTTCCCTTTATTTATCAATTCCTGCACTGTATTGAACACTTCAGCAAAATACAAAGGATCATTTACTTTCGGAACTTCATCGCCAAGCTTGTTTAGGATCTGTGCGAAACAACTGCCCCCTGTTTTAAATTTATCCCTGCTCATATCAATGTATAACAGGCTTGTATACGGGTCATTAACAATTACAGGTTCAACAATATTTCTGATATTGTTTACCTCTCCTGCTGCTGATACAATGACAGTTCCAGGTGAAATAACAACCTGATCGCTATATTTCTGTGTCATCGAAAGGCTGTCCTTACCTGTAGGAATATTGATACCAAGATCGATTGCAAACTTACTTGCTGCCTTCACTGCAGAATATAGTCTTGCATCTTCTCCTGGATTCTTGCATGGCCACATCCAGTTGGCAGAAAGGGATACGCTTTTTAATTTATCGGTCAGGGGAGCCCATATAATATTTGTAAGAGCTTCGGCAATCGAAAGTACTGAACCTGCTGCAGGATCAATAAGCCCGGCAACAGGAGCATGGCCTATTGATGTTGCCATTCCGTATTTACCCCTGTAATCAAGTGTAATAGCTCCAAGGTTGTTTAAGGGCAGCTGTAAAGGACCGGCACATTGCTGTTTTGCCAGCCGGCCTGTCACAGATCTGTCCACTTTGTTTGTAAGCCAGTCTTTACAGGCTACCTCTTCGAGCTGCAGCACTATTTCAACATATTCCTGCAAGTTATTACTGGAGTATTCCAGTCTGCTGTAGCCGGATACCGGGGAATTGTCGATCATTTTTGTCCTGGGAGGATCACCAAAAAGAGATTCCAGTGCAATATCTATAGGTTTTTCACCGGTCTTGCTATTCTCAAAAGTAAACTGATGATCACCTGTTATCTCACCGATAACATAGATTGGTGCTCTTTCTCTTTCAGCAATCTTTTTAAGTGATAGGATGTCTGAAGTCTTCATTACCAGGCCCATCCGTTCCTGCGATTCGTTACCGATAAGCTCTTTTGCCGATAAAGTCGGATCACCTACAGGTAATTTGCTTATATCTATTCTTCCGCCCGTGGCTTCAACAAGTTCAGAAAGGCAATTTAGGTGTCCGCCAGCTCCATGGTCGTGAATGGAAACAACCGGATTTGTATCGGATTCGCTTAAAGCCCGGATAGCATTGTATACTCTTTTCTGCATTTCAGGGTTTGCTCTCTGGACTGCGTTGAGCTCGATTGAGCTGTCGTATCTGCCTGTATCGACCGAAGATACGGCTCCTCCTCCCATACCGATCCGGTAGTTATCACCACCGAGAAGAACGATCAGGTCTCCTTTTTCGGGAGTATCTTTTACGCTGTCTTTCTTTTTGCCGATACCAATACCTCCCGCAAGCATAATCACTTTGTCGTATCCGAATTTTCTGAAGTTCTCGAAATGTTCAAATGTAAGCACCGAGCCGCAAATAAGTGGCTGTCCGAATTTATTGCCAAAATCGCTGGCTCCGTTTGAGGCTTTTATGAGAATATCTTCAGGAGTCCGGTAAAGCCATGGTCGCTCAGCCATTGCTTTTTCCCATATTCTGGCACCATAAGGTCTGGGGTATGAGGTCATATATACAGCTGTTCCGGCAACAGGGAAAGCTCCTTTTCCTCCTGCAATCCTGTCTCTTATTTCACCACCGGTGCCGGTTGAGGCACCATTGAAAGGTTCAACAGTAGTAGGAAAATTATGAGTTTCAGCCTTGAGCGACAGCACCGATTCGAAGCTTTTCACCGAAAAGAAATCAGGCTTGTCCTGAGTGGCAGGAGCAAATTGCTCTGCAACAGGGCCCTGAAGAAAAGCGCAATTATCTTTATAAGCTGAAACAACCTTATTCCTGTTATAGTGAGTAGTATTTTTAATAAGCTGGAATAGAGTTGAATCTTTTTCTTCACCGTCGATTATGAAAATCCCGTTGAAAATTTTATGTCTGCAATGCTCCGAATTTACCTGCGAAAAGCCAAAAACCTCACTGTCGGTAAGTGGACGACCGATTGACCGAGAAAGATTCTCAAGATATTTTATCTCATCAGCATTTAATGCGAGACCTTCTTTTTCATTGTACTGTTTTATGTCATCAATTAACAGGACATTTGCAGAAACGCGGTCAATTGTGAAAATATGCTGGTCTGGCTTATTATATAATGCCTGCAGCATTGGATCAAATTCAGGATTCGCTGATTTAGCAGGATAGAACTCTTCAATTCTTTTAATTCCGGAGATACCCATGTTCTGGGTGATTTCAACCGCATTTGTGCTCCAGGGTGTTATCATCTCCCTTCTTGGCCCGATAAAGGTGCCTTCAATCACACTTTTTTGAAGAATAGGAGCTTCGCCGAAGAGCCAGGTCAGTTTTTCAATGTCTTTTTCTGATAATTCAGATGTTGTTCCAACTGCAATGATGTTCCCGGATCGGCATTCAAAAAATAGAATCATGTTGAGGTGTTAAAGTCTGATTAGTAATAATTTATTAAATTGATCCCTTAGACCAGAAAACAAGTTAAAGATAATAGTAGTTTTTGACTTCTATGTGTCCTTCTGGATTTTGCCCCCCGTCCGCCTGAAAGGGGGCTAAAAACCATTTGGTAGGCTCCTTTTAAAGGTTTTGGGGCTGTTATTTAAGCCCACTTCTTTCGAGAAAGGCATCCAGCGAAGGTTCTTTTCCTCTGAATTTTATATAGAGATTCATTGGTTTATCGGATTCCCCTTTTTCGAGTATATTTTTTCTGAAAGATTCAGCAACTTCCGGATTAAATATTCCTGATTCACTAAAGAACTTAAAAGCATCCGCATCAAGGACCTCTGCCCACTTATATCCATAATAACCTGCAGCATAACCTCCTCCAAAAAGATGGGTAAATGAACAACTCATATTTAAGGATTCTGCCTTAGGAAAAAGCTCGGTCTTTGACATTGCTGATTCTTCAAAATCATTTATATCGCCATTGAACGATTCATCGATAGAGTGCCAGGCCATATCGAGAAATCCGAACCCGAGCTGACGATTGCATGCATAGCCTTCATTGAATACTGAGGCTTCTTTTATCCTTTGTATTATATCATAAGGAATTTTTTCACCTGTAATATAGTGAACTGCCCAGGTATCGAGCCAATCCTTTTCATAAGCCCAGTTCTGCATAAACTGAGAGGGAAGTTCAACGAAATCGCGTGCTACATTTGTGCCTGAAAGACTTTCATATGTACATTGTGAAAGCATTCCGTGAAGTGCATGACCGAATTCATGCAGAAATGTTGTCAGTTCATTGAATGTCAGCAAGGAAGGTTTTGACTCAGTTT
>Ga0315295_10005164_pt1 | contig 11167 bp, 7 predicted proteins | sample YL17G14_0_MG_FD_204453 | JGI IMG/M metagenome (GOLD analysis project Ga0315295, IMG submission 204453) | Sediment microbial communities from Yellowstone Lake, YNP, Wyoming, USA - YL17G14_0 | ecosystem: Environmental > Aquatic > Freshwater > Lake > Sediment | place: USA: Wyoming | collected...
CCACAAGACCCCGGGAGAATCAGGCCGATGCCACCGCCGCCGGGAATTGCCGGAGAGGGGGCGGATGGTTTTTGATGGATTTGCGACCCTGAGATAATATATGATGCAGGGAAATTGCCTCAGTTTACCTAAGAGCCGCACTATGACAGAGAAGAAAATCGGTTTTGTGGGGACGGACGGCAGGACCCTGCTGGCCGCCCTGGAGACCAGCCGCTCCAAGAGCGAGCTTTATCCCGGGGCCTATCGCGGGGTCGTGGTCAAAGGCACCGGCGCCATGGAGCCCTTTGCCCAAAAAATGGGCTGGCCGGTGGATTTTATTCCGGTGCCCGACAACTCGGCCCCGTCCTATGCCGCGGCCCTGATTAAGGCCTTTGAGGAAGAAACCCTGGACGTGGCCCTGGTGATGCCGGAAGGCTTGCTGTTCGAGGGCCTGGTGGACCGGGTGAGCGAGGCCGGGTTCGGGGACCGCATCATCGGCTGCACCTCCGCCGGGGTAGAGTATGAGGCCGACAAGATCGCCGGCAAGCGCTATTGCGAGAAGGCGGGGGTCCCGGTGGCCCCGGCCTGGACCGAAGTGGAGGCCCGGGATTACCCGGCGGTTTTGAAGACCTGCCTGGCCTACCTCCACGAATTCGGCGGCGCGGTCTTAAAATACCCTTACAGCGCCGGCGGCAAAGGCGCCCGGATCATGCTCAACACCTGGGACGTCAAAGATGTCTACGACGGCTTGATGAAAGACTACAAGGATGCCTACAGCCGCGGCTGCGGGAAAAAATCCCCCTGGCCCCTGCTCATCGAGGCTCGCATGTCCGGGGTGGAAATCAGTTTCACCATCCTGGTGGATAAAAAAGGCCAGTATCAAATCCTGCCCACCGCCATGGACTACCCGGAACGGTTTGAGCGGCCGCCGGGCCTGGACAATCCCATCACCGGCGGCATGGGCTCCATTTCGCCCCACCCCCTGGAATCGGCCGCGTTGCTGGAGTTGGCCGATGCCACTATCGCCCGGCCCCTCATCCAGAGCCTGCAAGAGAAGGGCGTTCTGCGCCCTTGCGTGCTCTATCCGGGCTGTTTCGTCTCCTTCGACGGCAATTTCGAGCCCAGGGCCATCCGGGTGTGCGAGATCAACATCCGTCCGGGAGAGCCGGAGTTCCAGCCCGTGGTGAAACGCCTGCGCAACCTGGGGGCGCTGGTGACGGCCATGGCGCACGGCAACCTCCATCAGGTCGTCCCGGAAGTGCGGTCCGACCAGGTCTCCCTGTGCATCGCCCTGGTGACCGGCCCCGGCGGCCCCCAGCAGCAGAAAGGCTACCCCTGGTCCCTGACCAAGGGCGAAGTGGTGGAGATGGACTTCGACTATTTCGACAAGAAGAAGATCACGGTCATCCCGTCCGCCATGGATTATGCCGAGGGCGTGTTCAAGTCCGACGGCTCCCGGGTGGCATACCTGCTGGCCAATGCCGCGGTCAAAGCCGGGCAAACCATGGGGCAGGCCGCCGAGCCCCTGCGCCAGAAGTTGCTCAACGCCTTTGACAACGGCAAGATCAGGGTGATCCCCCGGGAAGATGAGAAGGGCAACCGCCTGGCGCTGCGCCGGGATATCGGGGTGCATTACCACCAGGCCGAAGCGCTGAAAGGCAGCAGTTAGCAGTTAGCAGTTAGCAGTTAGCAGTTAGCAGTTAGCAGTTAGCAGTTAGCAGTTAGCAGTTAGCAAAAAAATTCTTACCGAAACTAACCCCGCATCCACTGCCTTCCTACTGCACCCGGGCATCTTCCGGCTCCACCTGGAATTTCAGGGCGGCCGGCCGGTTGGTGCTGTCGATGTAGCGGTTCCAGATGTCCCTGAGGTCCTGGATGGCCCGTTTCACGTCCAGCTCTATCCCCGCCGCACGCAATTGCCCCAGACCGTAATAGAGCTCGTTGAGCAGGCGGATCTGGGTGATGCTCACCACCTGGTCGTAGGCGTCCTCCCCCAGGGATGCCAGGTCCAGCTTTTCCAGCTCGGAGAGCTCGTTAAGGATTTCCATGGCAATGCCGGTGAGCAGGTCCTGGTAGTACTGGGGGCCGCTCAGGTCGATCTTGCGGCCCCGGCTCATGGTGATGGCGGTGGGAGGAACGCCCATTCAGCAGGCCGGGCCCTTGTCCGCCAGGTAGCGGTAGATGGCCCCGTCGTATTCGTGGGTCAGCTTGAAGACCTTGCGGGCCAGGGCAAAGCGGGTGGCGAGGTTGGTGGCGCCTTTATTCAACTTCATTTCGGCCATGAGAAGGGGATAGTCCGCCGGGTCCACCACTACGGTCACGGCCTGGTAATTCTTGGCCGCGGCCCGAAGCAACGTGGGGCCGCCGATGTCGATGTTCTCGATGGCGTCCTCCAGGGTGCAGCCGGGCTTGGCCACGGCTTTTTCGAACTGGTAGAGGTTGACCACCACCAGGTCGATGGGGACGATCCCCTGAGCGGCCATCTGCTCCTGGTGGCTGGCCAGGTCCCGGCGTCCCAGGATGCCGCCGTGGATCTTGGGGTGCAGGGTCTTGACCCGGCCGTCCAACATCTCGGGGAACCCGGTGAAGTCCGAGACCTCAACCACGGGGACGCCATGGTCCCGCAGAAGCTTGGCGGTGCCCCCGGTGGACAGGATTTCTATCTGGTAGCCCGCCAGGAAAGTGGCGAATTCCGCCAGGCCGCTCTTATCAGTGACGCTCATCAAAGCCCGGGATATGGGTTTCATGGGGTTCCTCCGTGATCAAATTTTCTTCGTGGTTAGCTTCAGGGTGATTATTAATCGGCGCACTTAAGCAGTCTCTTCTTCATCCCCCTTCCCCTCATTTTATACCATACAATTTGCGAATCACAACACTAGTCGGCCTCCTGGTCCGCAGCCACCTCGTAGCCTTCCACCAAGTTCTCGGCCAGGCGGGCCACCTCGGCCGGAAAGAGTTGGAGTTCGGCGGAAAAAAAATAGTATTGGGGCAGATAGCGCAGGATGAGTTCGGCCAGGGCCGCGGCCTGGGTGCGGTCCCGGGTTTTTTTGCCGGGGTCCCGGTCCTCTTGGATGCTCAGCCAGAGCTTGTGGAGGGCCAGGGCCCGGGGATCGGGGGCCACCATGGTCACCGGGTCGCCGCGGCGGCCGATAACCACCTGGGAAAACTTGGGGGCGGCCATGAGGGCGGCCAGATCGCCCATTTCGGCCGGCACCGTGAGGCCCGGGGCGTCCCGGCCCATCATCCGGTGCGGAGCCCGGGCGGTGGGGGGCCGCAAGCATCTCACCCGAAAGCCGTGTTGATTGACGGCCGCGAGGCCATGGCCGGGGAGGGTTTTATAAGAGCGGTCCGCCCGGCGCAGGAGGCGCAGAAACTCCTCCGGCGGCATCGCCGCGGTGGCCGCCAGGGTGAGGCCTTGGGCGGCCCCGGACCAGAGGGGCGAATCCGGCAGAGCGTCGATAAAGACCCCGGCGGCAAACTCAAAGGCGTGAAGGGCGTGGGTGTCGATGACCATGAGCGGCGTCCCGGCGAGGTCGCCGGGTGAAAGATGCCGTAAGATTCGGACCACCGGTTCGGGGACGCGGTGGATCAAGGCGGCGCGGCAGAAGCGGGCGGCCTCGGCCAACTGCTGACGCCGGGCGTCGAGCTGAGCCGCATTTTCCCGGCGCCGGCGGCCGAATTCGGCAAAGAGGCGCTCGGTGTAGGGCGACCGGGGCCCGAGGGAGGAGCCGTGCCCGGAGCGGTCCCGGTATTTATAGAGATATTCCCGGCCCTTGACCTTCTTCCAGTGCATGCCGCCCTTGAGGGGCCGGCCGGCCTGGACGGCCTCGAGATAGGCCTGGTAGGCCTCCACGGCGCGGTCCAGGGTCCGCTGCTGGTTCTCCTGGAATTCGCGGAAGAAATATTCGGGTGCCATTATTATCCTTCAATTCATTGATTGTCATTTTATGAAGGATAATTGTGCGCGTCAAATGAAAAATAATTGCCAAGACTTTATTAATTTGCGATAAAGAAGGGACTAGATTCTTGTAAAGGAGAGTCCCGACATGAGGCCCAGCACCGAAATCGATACCTTGCGCCAGCAGCTCCCCTACCACCGGCTGCGGCAAACCAGGAAGGGCCAAGTCCTGCCCATCGACTGGCCCACCGAATGGGAGCGCTTTGACGCCAACGAACTCTTTGCCTTTGACCTGGCCGCCATCCCCCCAACCTTGCTCGAGAATCTGCGGAAACGCCAAGAGGTTCTGATGGATGGCAATCAGGCGGCCATTTCGGTGCTGACCCGCATAGTGGACGGTCTCTGCGGCTATCCCATCACCCCTTCCACCCCCATTGCCGAAACCTTCGCCCGGGTGGCGGCCAACGGGCAGAAGAACCTCTTCGGCAACGAGCTCATGTATTTCCAGCCCTCCGACGAACTCTCGGCCATCGCCGCGGTGGAGGCCATGGCCTGCCAGGGCGGGCGCTATGTCGACAACACTTCGTCTCAGGGCCTGCTGCTCAAGACCAAGAATCTCTTTTCGGTGGCGGGCAAGCGCCTGCCGGTGGTGATGACGGTCATGGCCCGGGAGGTCAACAAGGGCTCTTTGAGCATCCATTGCGGCCACACCGACTTCTACGCGGTGCGCAACGCCGGCTGGGCCCAGTTGGTGAGCGAGGACAACCAGGAGCTGCACGATCTGTTGCCCGTGGCCTTTAAGGTGAGCGAGCTCAAACAGGTGATGCTGCCTACCATGGTCATCGGCGACGGCTTCATCAAGAGCCACGCCATCGAAAACATCAAGGAACTCTCGGACGCCTTTCTGGAGTATTACGTAGGCCCGCCCAACCGGATCTACCAGCCCAACTTCGAGCACGGCACCCTCACCGGCACCTTCACCGACACCGACCTGACCATGGAAGGTCAGGTGGCTCAGGACCTGGCGTACCGCTTTTTCAGGCGGGGCTTCGTAATTGCCATGAACAACATGAACCAGATCCTGGGCACCAACCTCAAGGTGGTGGAATGCTACCGCACCGAAGACGCCGACATGGTCGTGGTCCTGTTGGGCTCCGCCGCCGGCGTCATCAAGGATGTGGTGGACTACTACCGGGACGTGAAGGGCTACAAGATCGGGGTGGTACGGCCGGTGTTGTTCAACCCGCCCTGCTATGAAGAGCTGGCCTACGGCATGCGCAAGGCCAAGGTGATCTCCGTCCTGGAGCGGGCCGGCACCGCCCACAACCAGCTTTTGTTGGCGGACGTGCAGGCGGCGCTGCAAATCTCCATCCGGGCCGGCCGGGAAGGGAAAAAAGAGCACCGCATCTATGGCCGCCAGGACATGCCCACCCTGTTCCACGGGGTCTACGGCCTGGGCAGCAAAGACTTCAACAAATACGACGCCGCGGCGGTGGTGGAGAACATGCTCTCCCTTTACGAAAAGAAGCGGCGCTTCCAACGGGATTTTTACGTGGGGATCGAAGGCCCCATGACGCTCCGGCCCACCCCCCTGCCCGGCTATCTGGAGCGGGAGTTGGGCATGACCTTCATCGGGGTGGGCGCCGAAGGCGTCAAGACGGCGCTGGAGTCCGCGGCCCTGATCTATGCCCAGGACATCGGCACGGGCAAGAAATACATCCAGTCCGGGGCCCGCTACGGCGCCGCCCGGAAAGGCGCCCCGGTGTTCATGAACCTGCGCATCTCCTCCCAGCCCATCCGCAACAGTTCGGAATTGACGGAACGGGACGTCCTGGCCTTCTTCAATGAGAAGTTCCTCTCGGACCAGATTCTCAAGGAGTATGTGGGCGGTCTGAAAGAAAACGGCCTCTTAGTGATCAACTCCTCCAAGAGCTGCTACGACGTCATGGCCACCTTTTCGGCCCAGGTGCAGTCCCTGATCAAGTACCGGCAGATCAAGCTCATGACCATCGCCGGCACCCGGGCCGCGCTCCAACACCTGAACCGGAACCTCCCCGGGGCCGCCTTCCTGGGCCTCATCAACCGGGAGATGGGCATCCTGCCCGAGCGCGAATTCGAGCAGCGCTTTAAGAAAATCCTGGAAAAGAAGCTGGGCACCAAGAAGCGGGAAATGCTGGAGTCCAACGTCTCCCTGCTCAAGTACGGCGCCGAGCAGGCCTCCGGCCAGGTCAGCGACAAGGCCCCCGGGGCCCTGGACGCCACCACCCCGGCCTACACCCCGCCGCTGCCGGAGAACTTCGGCCAGGGTCCGAGAACCGCGGGGCTGCCGGTGGTCCTCAGCGACAAAGACCAGATGGGCATCATCAAACCGGTGAACCTGACGGAGAACTACCAGGAGGTCTTCTACGAGGAAATGGTCAAGCCCATCCTGGATGGCAAGAAAGTCCCCTGGGATCGTTTCCTGCCCATCGTGCCGGCGGGCACCAGCCGCTACCGGGATATGAGCTTCATCGGGGCCCAGCTGCCGGTGTATGACGCCGCCAAGTGCATCGCCTGCGGGCTGTGCACCGCCTCGTGCCCCGATTCGGCCCTCATTTCCACGGTCACCGACCGGCCGGTGGACGAGGCGGCCCGGTACTTCAAGAAGTTTAAGAGCCCGCCCAAGGGCATCCCCTGGGAGCGCTTCGCCTTGAACATCAACGCCGACCCCGCCGCCTGCAAGGGCTGCGGGGTGTGCGCCCAGGTGTGCCCCACCGACGCCCTGAAAATGGCGGACAAGAACGCGGTGACAGGCGAGGACTTTCTCCCCGTGGCCTGCCGGGAATGGGACAACACGGTCAACCTGGCTCCCTACGTGGACAAGCTGTCCCTCAATCACCAGGTGCTCTTCGTCTTTTCCAAGCTCTACCCCGGCAAGCACACCCTGTGCCCGGGCTGCTCCGAGGGGGTCATCAACCTGCTGACCTTCTATGCGGCGGAGTCCCTGCGCAACAACCCCCAGGGCATCGCCACCTTCTACCAGGGCCTGAAAATCCTGTCGGAGAAGAACAAGCGGGCCATCGAGCACATGCTGGACCACGGCTTCAACATCTATTCCATCAACGCCACCGGCTGCGACCAGGTCTCGGAACTGGTGAACCCCTTCAATACCCGGATGTACCCCTCGGGCCACTACGGCTTCGGCACGGCCTCGGCCGCGGCCCTGGGGGCCAAGTTCAGCCTGGACCAGGCCTATCAGAACCGCTACAACAGCGTGCTGACCAAGATCATCGTCTTTGCCGGGGACGGCGCCATCTACGACATCGGCAACGGTCCCTTCAACCACGCCCTGGGCGAGAATTTCGACATCACCTGGGTCATCTTCAACAACGAAGGCTACATGAACACCGGGATGCAGAAGTCCGGGGCCACCCGTTTCGGGACCGACCGCTCCACTTCCCCCATCGGCAGGAAGTTGGCCGGCAAGACCACCCTGCACCGGCGGATCATCTCCCAGGCTATGGCCATCTCCCACGTTTACGCCGCCAAGCTCACTATCGACAACCCCTTCTACGCCATCAAGATCCTCAAGGAAGCCATCGCCTACAACGGCCCCTCCCTGGTAGAGTTTTTCTCCGCCTGCCCCACGGGCCATGTGACCAGCGACTGGGCCGGGCCCATGATCTCCCGGATGATGGTGGAGTCCCGGAAATGGCAGGTGGCGGTGCGGCGGCCCTTCCAGCGCATCGACATCTCGGGCAACCCGGCCCCGGACCTGATCTACCCCAAGGAGGGCAAGTCCTTTAAAAGGGGCATCAAGCGGGACGCCGCCACCTTCTACGATGTGGTCTCCATGCTGGGCCAGTACAACCAGCACATCAAGACGGTGAAAAGCGGCGACATCCCCGAGATCGTCCGGATCAACGAGACCGTCAGCCTCTTTAGGTGGCTCCGGAACCAGTATATGGCCGGCTACCGGGACACCATGCCCTCGGAAGAGGAAGTGGAGAAGATTGTGGAAGAGCGGTATCGGTTGTAAGGCAGGATTGTGGGGGAGGGTCAGGGACGGTTTTCGTATTTTTCGTAAGTGTCCCTGCCCTCCCCCGGAAACCCCCTCCCAACCCTTTACGGGGCGGATTAGCCCGGGCTTTCAGCCAGGCTTAATCCGCCCTTTTTATTTGGCTGTTCGACGGGGTTAGGGGTGAAGGGGCGGATCTCAGCGCGTCCGCCCGCAAAATTGGCCCACCTAGGTTCGCCCCTAGGATAACTTTCTATGCGATAATAAAATAATGAAACTCGACGACCTGGACATCGAATACCGCACCAGCCGCAGGCGCCGGAGCATCGGTCTCATGGTCACCACCGAGGGTAAGGTGGTGGTCACCCTGCCCCGGGGCGCCACCCAAGAAAGCCTGGCCCGGGCTTTGGAGAAGCACCGGGCCTGGATCGAGCGCCGGGTGGCGGAACGGCAGGCGGCCTGGGGGCAGCTGAAGGAAGGGGAGGCTTTTTTCCTGGGGCAGCCTTACCGGCTCACGGCGGGCGAGGGGACGACGGGGGTCGTATCCCTGACCGGCGGCGAAATCCGGGTCCCCCTGGACGACGGGGCTGACCTCTGGCCGCAGCTGACAGCCTGGTACCGGGAGGAGGCCTTCCGGCTGCTTCGGGAGCGGGTGAGCCATTGGGGGGCCCAGATGGGCCTGGCGCCGGGACCGGTGGCGCTCAAGGAGTGGAAGCGGCGCTGGGGCGAATGCCATCCGGACGGCTTGCTCCGCTTCAACTGGCGCCTCATCCTGTGCCCGCCGGCGGTCATCGACTACGTGGTGGTGCATGAACTGGCGCACCTGAAGGTGCCCGGGCACAACCCCCGCTTTTGGGGCCAGGTGGCCAAGGTCCTGCCGGACTACGCCGCCCGCCGCCGGTGGCTGAACCGGGAAGGCGCCCCGTTTTTGCTGTGGCGGGCGTGAGCTTTGGCCGGGGAGATGGTGAAGGGAAACCAGGGTTTCTCTCAAGGTGCGGCCTTACCACTATGACCCTGTAGGGGCGGTTCGCGAACCGCCCCTACGTCCCGGTCCTTTCCTCACATAACCATTTTTAAGAGTATTATTCCTTACCCGGCTTATCAGCGGCGGCGTCCCGGTGCGCGGCGATGACGATCAGGGCGCAGGCCTCGGCGTCGGAGGCGGCGAAGTGGTGCTTCAGGGTAATTCCCAGGTGATCGCAGACGTGATTCAACTTGGTGGGATAAATATTCCAGGTTTGCCGGGCCAGGCGCACCGTGCATTCAAAAGGAATCGCCGGGGGAGTCATCCCCGCGGTCTCACAGCACTGGTGCAGCACCGACCGGTCAAACGAGGCATTATGGGCCGCCAGAAAATCGACATCGTGCAGGATCGGGGTCAGGCTCGGCCATAGTTCGGCAAAGGTCGGCTGGTGGGCCACGTCTTCCCAGGTAATGCCGTGCAGGTAGGTAAAGGAAAATCTCCGGCGGGGCGGCCGGATGAGATGATAGGCCCGCTGCACAATCCGGTGGTTTTCCACCCGGACCAAGCCCAGGGCGCAGGCGCTGTCCCGGGGATAGTCGGCGGTCTCGAAGTCCAGGGCTACAAAGGTGGGGCCCCGGTCCAGCTTGAGGAGTCTTTTGACCAGGGTGGCTTTCCGGCCGGTGGTGGGCGCCCCGCACGCGGCACACACCGCCTGCAACTCCGAGTCGGTCAAAAATGGGAGCAAGCTGTCAACTGAAATCGACTCCTGGCGCATGAGATGGCGCGCCATGGCCTCTTTGGTCCGGTAATTGAGATCCAGGTCCAGATAGCTGCAGACTTCTTGCAGGGCCTCGCGGCTCAAAAGGGCCAGGATGATCTGTTTAAGTTGCATGTCTCACCAGTCAGGAGGGGGCCGAACCCGGAATGATGCCGGATTTTAGCACCGATTGGCCCCTGGCGCAAATCAGTCCGGACTATGATGAAAACATCGACAAAAACGAGAAAATCATTTAAATAAGTTGAACATGGGCGAAGAGAAACAAGCTGAGAACCCCGCTCCTCTGGCCGTGGACCGACCCACCCCGGAGGAACTCATCCAGGGCGCGGCCAAGAAGGAGCGGCTGGGGGCCTGGCATGCCACCGCCATCTGCGGCAATGACATCACCTCCTCCTGTCTCTACGTGTCGGCCATCGCCATCGTCTATGCCCACGCCATGGCGCCCCTGGCTTTGCTCCTGGCGGCCGGGGTCCTCTACCTCTACCGCAGGATCTATACCGAGGTGGTGGAGGCGTTGCCCCTGGACGGCGGCGCCTACAACTGTCTGCTCAACTGCACCCGCAAGTTTGACGCCTCGTTCGCCGCCTGTCTCACCCTCCTGTCCTACCTGGCCACCGCGGTGATCTCGGCCAAGACCGCGGTGGAATATTTAAAAACCCTGGTGCCGATCCTGCCGTCCATGGAGGCCACGGCCCTGGTGCTCGTGGTCTTCGCGGGGTTGACCATCCTGGGGATCACGGATTCGGCCCGGGTGGCCCTGGCCATTTTCATTCTCCACCTGGCGACCCTGAGCCTGTTCATCTTCTGGATTTTTTCCACCACCAATCTCACCACCCTGTGGTGGTCCAATCTGTCTCTTCTGCACCAGGAAGTTTATTGGCCCAAGGCCCTGTTTCTGGGTTTTTCCGCGGCCATGCTGGGGGTGAGCGGCTTCGAGAGCTCCGCCAATTACGTGGAGCAGCAGCGCCCCGGGGTGTTCCGCCTCACCCTGCGCAACATGTGGCTGGCGGTGACCATTTTTAATCCCCTCATCGCCCTGCTGGCCCTGGGGCTCCTGCCGGTGCCGGAGATCGTCGGGGCCCAGAACGACCTGGTGAGCCGCATGGGGTTGATGGTGGGCGGCGAGCCGCTCCATACCCTCATCGTAGTGGACGCCTTCCTGGTGCTCTCCGGGGCGGTGCTCACCAGTTACGTGGGGGTGAGCGGCCTGGTGCACCGCATGACCCTGGACCAGTGTTTTCCCCAGTTCCTGCTCAAACAGACCCGACGGGGCAGCTTTCCCCTGATCATCATCGGGTTCATGATCCTGTGCATCTCCATCCTCTATCTGACCAAGGGGGAATTGCTGTCCCTGGCGGGGGTTTATACCATCTCCTTCCTGGGGGTCATGACCCTGTTCGGCATCGGCAATATCCTGCTCAAAATCAACCGGCCCGAGTTGAAGCGCACCTACCGGGCCGGGTGGGTTGTGGTTATCCTGGGCGTGATCGCCACCTCCGTGGGAATTATCGGCAACCTGGCCATCAATTTCGTTTTCCTGGGGTATTTTGC
>Ga0315295_10005165_pt1 | contig 11166 bp, 8 predicted proteins | sample YL17G14_0_MG_FD_204453 | JGI IMG/M metagenome (GOLD analysis project Ga0315295, IMG submission 204453) | Sediment microbial communities from Yellowstone Lake, YNP, Wyoming, USA - YL17G14_0 | ecosystem: Environmental > Aquatic > Freshwater > Lake > Sediment | place: USA: Wyoming | collected...
TTTTCCACTGTTCAAGGTTATGAAAAGACGGCTCATCAGCAATATGAATAATAGTTTTATCAAACCATCCTTTCTTCACTAAATGGCCACGAAGATCTTCAAGCAAAGGGGCCAATCCCTGATCACTAGATAGCAAGAGCTTTTCACCGGTTTTCCTGTCGATGGCTTCAACGTTATGTAGGATTATCTCCTTTCCGGCCCTCCCTTTTTCACCATGATGAGCCACATGCCAGAGTTCGATTCTATCAACTCCACCTGATTTCAAAAAAGTCTCAACGTATCTATCGAAATTCGAATAATCGAAACTCAAATCGCGGTTCCTTTCGACATAAACTTTAACAAATTGCCAGGGGGTAAATATGACATTCTGCCGATGCTGACTGAGATTTTGAGCATATCGTTCTAGTATTTTCCAAAATTCCTCGGAAAATTCTCTGACCTTATGTGCTTTGGCAAGATGTGCTATTTCGAACCAATTTGTTAAGTAAAGATGCCGCTCTTTAGGAAGCTCAAACGGATAAACAGTGAGTTCAATTGGGATGGCTTCGTCCCCTGCAGAAGTTATGACAGTTGCTTCGCCACGATAGACGCCCGGCGGGATTCCGCTTGGGACACAAATGGTAATCCAGACAGGTTGGGTTTGATTAGGTTCGATGGTTAAGCTTCTTTCCTCTAGCAGTGGATCCGGAGCATCAAATGGGGCTTTGCGCAAGAGTTCGCCTTCAGGAACATACTCATGTTCGCCGCATTCGGCTTCAGATGTATTTCTCTTAACCGGAACAAATCCGATGAAATTCCATTGGATATTTTCTGAAGGAATCCTAATTCCGTTACCTTCGTTTGCTAAAGCGGTAAATCTTAAAGAGACGCTTTCCAATCTTGTGCCCGACCTTATCGTAATTTGGGCAGGCTCATATTCGTTAGTTGCGCACTCGAACCTTAACACTTTCACTGTGTCTGTTTTGGACACGGTATCTTTGAACACTTTTTCTAACGGATATACTATACGTATGTCTATATTATCCGCGCCGACGGTGGTTATTAAAATCAGCTCGGCTGCGCAACATAGAATCAACTTAGCTATTCCAGCTCTTCTGATTAACATTGTGTTGCCTCCTTTGTATCTCCTAAACTTTGAACTCTGCCGTTTTGGCCATTTGACCGGTCACCACCGAGCCCTAAAGTCTCTTTTCATACGCATTCCAACCTTCAGCCAATATTTATCGAATTCTTGATGGGAATTCCACTCAAGGCCCAAGTTTTATGGCGATGTTGGAAATATGCATTCCGAACTAAAAACAGAGGCAACGAATGCCCTCACAAAAAGTGAATCCTGGCCTTCTGAGATGCTCCAAGAGCTCTTCCTAAGAAAGGCTCTTTCAAGGTTTTCAGGATCTCTTTGGCAAGGGGAACATTCTTGTTTTCCGGGTCTATCTCGATGAACTTAAGAAGATGTTCTTTGGCTTTGGACGTTTCTCCTAATCCAATATAAATAATGCCAAGTTGATAATATGCGTCTGAGTAGAGAGGGTCTAGGTATAGCAATTTTTTAAAAATGTCCTGGGCTTCCGGACTCCTGCCAAGATTGACCAGACACACTCCGTAATTATAATATGTGGAGGGATCTTTATCGCCTAAATCAACGGCTTTTCTATAAAATTCGATGGCTTTCTCAAAATCTCCCCTTTTCCCAAAAATGATTCCAGCCCTTGAGAGGGGCATTATAAAATTAGCCTTTAATTCTACCGCTTTTTGATAATCTTCAAGAGCCTTATCAGTCTTTCCATTTTTCTCTAAACTCACGGCCCGGTAATAATAGAAAATAGGATTCGAGGGATCTAAGGAAATGGCTTCCGCAAAGTTTGTGATAACCTCTTCATACTTTCCAGCCTCTAAAAGTTTTAGCCCTTTTCTTATCAATTCCATGGAATCCGAAGAAGTGCTTTGGGCCTGGTCGAGTTGGATTTCCAGATTCGCTGTATCATCGAGTTTGACCCGAATAGAAACGCTTAAAGGGAGATACCCCTCCCTTTCAAAGAGAGCTTTATAGATGCCAGGAGTTAGGCCACTTTTATAAAAACTCCCCTTTTTATCGGAATGCAATTCATATTTCAGGGCTTCGGATTCAGAAGAAACAAGCGTTATTTTAACTTCGGTGAGTGGGACTCCTGTGGTTGAATCTTTGATCATCCCTTTCACTGCACCCGTGGTCGTTCCCCAGAGAGCGTTCAATGCAAAAGCTAAAGTTAGAAGGATGCTCAGCCTACCGGTTTTGGTGATCGATCGAATCGAACGGCTCCTTTTTTATCTCGCTATTTTTATCTTTCAATTTCTCCTCTAATTTCTTAGCTCGGTCATAACACACTTGTGCCTTTTCTCTTTCCCCCAAGGAGTAATAGATCGCACCTAGAATTCTGTTGTTTTCCACAGTATCTCCATATTTTCTGATCTCTTCGAAATATTCGGCCGCTTTTTGATATTTCTTAAGTTCCAGGCAGGAATTCCCAAGGAGTATAAGGACTGGATAATTCTTTATAATGTTTTCTTTTTCAAGGAGCCCCACAACTCTAGCATAATCTTTATTTTGATAGTAGGCACGGGCAATCACAGGAAGAGTTGTTGAATTCCACATCTGCTCTGGAAGGTTCTTGAATTGTTCTAAAGCAGCCTCCACATCTCCCTTATTCAGATATTCCTGACCAATCAGATAGGTATAATTAAAATAAAAATCATAAGACTCGGTTCTTTCAAGCTCTAACGGCTTTTCAAATTGAAAAGACAAGACTGAAACAATCCTCTCATAGACTTCCTTCTCTCTCGTTTTCATTCTCAGAATATAGTTGCCAGGTTTTATACTTTTGAGGGGATGTTTGAAAATAAAGATTTTTCCCTGTTGCTCGATATTTTGTATGGCAAAGGAAACTTTATCATCGTCTTTAGATACCAGAAAAATCTCTGGAGCTTCTTCTGAGAAAATGAGCCCTTCGATAGAATCTTTATCATAATAATAAAGGGAACGGGGGTCGGACAAGACCTTATAATTCCCCATTCTCAAGGGGCAGAAATCCGAAGAATTCACTTCTTTAACCTTATATCCGACGAGAACAGACGGAGTTTTGTCCGAAACCTGAATTTGTTCTTCGTAGACAAAAAATTCTTTTGTCGTCTGATTGGAAAATGCTACGCTGATAGAGAATTCTCCAGGGATGATGGGCGCAAAATCATTGAAGGCCATTTTCCTCTCTTCCATGGCCTTTTTCTGGGCTTGGTCAAGGCTTAAATTGAGTTCTCTTTCTTGTTGATGAATCGTCCTTCCCTCCGAATCTTCGACCCTCAACGTGACGACAATCCTGGCCGTATCCAAGGTGTCTGTGGCCTTGGCCGTTTGAATAGCATCCGGCAGGAGAGAATAATTGAGAAACTTAAATCCTCTATCTTCACTGATAAAAAGCTGGCCCTTGCCTGCGATTTCCTGTGTTGAATAATCAACGGCGACAATCCCCTCTCCGGAAGCAAATTTATTGAGATAGTTTTTCTTGACTTCTCTTTCCGGCAATGTATAGATTTGAGATAAGACATGCGCGGATGCCGTGGAGGATCCAAAAAGAGCGCCCGTTCCCACTTCGGGGAGAACGGACAGGGTTGCCGCCGCAAGATCTGGGAAGCTCTCTTTGAGGATATTGTAACCTTGGACTTTTGATATGTTCTTCTCAGTATAGCTTTCTGAAAGGATATCCAGAGGAGAGTGGAGACCTGGATAATAGAGTTTATACTCTCCTATGTTATGAGGCCTATAAAAAAGCAAATACATGAAGGGGGGGAGTCCAGGACGGTCTTCGCTTTGATAAACCCACAGCTCACAATCAACCACGTCTTCATATCCCGCAAAATTATGTCGCTCCTTGGGTTTTCCCATAAGCACATAAATCTGTCCTCTGTCTGAATGCACCCCTCCCAACTCACTTTCGGCATACTGGCGGCGGCCGTAATATTCTCCCATATACTCATTCTGGGGAGTCTGAGGGGTTGGATCCCGGACCTGCCAGAATAACTTCTGAAATCGCCACCGGTCTTCATCTGTCTGCAGGCTTTTAAAAACAGACAACTCAGCCCTGGTCATGATGGGCTTAACTTCATTCAGCCAGTTCTTCCAGAGAACCTGCTCCTCTTCTGAAGCGATTGAATAACTCAGGAAGGGGATAACAAGAATGATGGCAAGAAACAGTGGTCTTTGAGTTATTTTCATCAGCAAGTGAAACTCATCGCTTTTTATATCATAGCAAAAAATGGCAGTCAATTTGTGTAGTTGCGACGTTCTTGATGAACCTTGAGTTTTGTAAGAATATGCAATAGATATGGACTTTTCTGTTATTTTATAATAACTTTAAATACATGAAGCATGTCCTGAAGATTATATTTAAAGAGGAGCTCCAAAAAATCTTTGATCACTTTAGCTCTATTTTTGATACGAAAACTCTTTTTTATTCTTCTGAGGGAAAAATCATCAAAGTTGGCTTAAACAGGCCGAATTCTCAATATTGCCAGCTTATCCAGAATAAACTGTATGGAATTCAATCCTGCCTGACGACGGATCAGCAGAAACGAAATGAAGCCAGATCTAAAGGCAAGACGATTCGATTCTTCTGCCATGCCGGCTTAAGAGAAGCCCTAGTGCCCATCTACAGCCATGGAGATCTTTTGGGATATATGGGATTTGGCCAATTCCGTCAGTATCCTGATATTCCTAAACAAGTTTTGAATGACTGGATTCAAAAATACAAAGATCCCACAGAACTTGTAAATGCCTACAAGAAGCTTCCTCATTATTCAAGAGAAAAAGAGGAAGACATTCTGGAGTTGTTCTCCAGCCTGGTCCATCATATTGTCTCCCAACATATGGTTATTGCTAAAGGTGATTTCCTTCTCCACAAAATAATATCTTATATTCATTCCCACATCGACAGTGCTATTCCTTTGAGCGAAGTTTCTTCCTTTGTGGGACGAAGTCAGTCAACCATCTCCCACGTGTTCAAGAAGAAATTGAACATGAGTTTTAAACAGGCCGTTATGAATATCAAATTTGATAAAGCCGATGAGTATTTTCAGGCATCACCTCACCTTAAAGTCCGTGAGGTGGCCGAGAAAATTGGCTATAACGACCCACTCTATTTCTCTCGAATCTATAAAAAATACCGAAAAATATCGCCCAGTCAATTTCATAAGAAATTTTCTTAGGATTGACCTTTCTTTTTCCCCCGCGTAAACCTGCCCCTAGAGTCATAAAGGGTTTTCTCCTTGCCGGGATTAAAAGTGAAGCTCTTTTTTGACACGGAGTCAGATTCAAAATAACATGAATAAGGAGGAAGGCCTTTATGATAAGTATCTCCTCATGATCACTTCTGATCACGGAGAGGGGCTGGGAGATCATGGAGAACAGGAGCACGGATTCTTCTTGTATGAATCAACAGTTCGTGTTCCCCTGATTATTAGGGCGCCTTTTCAGTTCCCTGTCAAACGTGTAGACTTGATAGTTAAACATGTCGACCTCGTCCCGGCGATTCTTGAATCGCTGGCCATCCCAATTCCCGGATCCTGTCAGGGAACATCTTTTCTCAACCTCGTTTTCGATCAGAAACGAGAGAAACCTTACATTTCTTTATTATCGAAAGACTATCGAGCTTGATCCTGAATTTAATCTACCCTACTTCATCATTGCCAAATATTTGGCGATGGACAACGTTCAAATCCTCGAGGCCATTCGCCTTTGCGAGCAAGGAACTTCAATCGAGCCAAAAAACCAGTCCACACTTCTCGGCTATTCCCTCCTCCTGCAGATTTATTCTCAGCTCGGTGACAGCGAAAAAGTTGCTTTTCACACATATCAGGCTAGAAAACTCCAGGCGCTTTTAAATCACAGAAAAGCAGACCCGAGATAAGTTCAGGATAGATTTTTGTCGATACCGTAAAAAATAACAAAAATATTGCAGAAAAGTCCATAAATTTCGCGAGTCGTGACATTGATATTGTACGGATATCCTGTTAATCTTAAATTAATTCAGTGATAAGGTCATGAAAGGAGGATTTATGCAACTAAAATTTTCGGTTTTTTTGGTGAGTATTTTTCTAGTGATTGCCTTATTCTCCTTGCCCCTCCATTCCCAATCCTTAATGACTGGAGCCATTGAGGGCAAGGTCACCTCGGACACTGGTGAAGGGCTGCCCGGTGCAAAAGTTGTTCTCGTGTCAAGCGCGATTATCAAAGGGCAGAGTGAGGCCGTTACGGACCAGCATGGCAATTACCGCTTTCAAGCTCTCCAACCTGGCACCTATTCTATCAAATCCTCATTGGAAGGGTTCACCCCCTCTGAACAAACGGGCATTCAGGTGCACCTGGGGAAGACCCTGAAGGTGAACCTCATTCTTCAAGTGGGTAAATTAGCAGCGGAAATCGCAGTCATAGCTCGTTCGCCCCTTATAGACCTCAAAGATTCTGCTACAGCAGTCGCTGACCTGACCTCACAACTTCTCCAGAATATCCCCAACCGCCAGGATTGGCAGAGTATTGTTAATCTCGCTCCCGGAGTGAACAACGACAGCGCCTATGGGGCTCCCATCCAAACTGGTATCAGCTACCAAATCGATGGCGTAAACGTTTCAGATCCAGGTGAAGGGCGGAAGTGGATCAGGCTCGACTACAATGCTGTTCAGGAAGTATCTATATCAGGAGTCGGCGCATCGGCTGAATATGGAGAATTCTCCGGAGTGATTTTCAACACGGTAACCAAATCGGGGGCCAACAAGCTTGAGGGATACGGTGATTTACTTTTTCAGGGAAGAGGTTGGACGAGCTCGCATGAAAGTGCCAATGTGGCCGCGTTAACCTATCAGGAAAGGGCAGAGGTTGGGGCCTCTCTCAACCTGGGCGGTCCTGTGATCAAGGATAAGCTCACCTTTTTTGTTTCAGCCGCTACTTCGAGTATCAAAAGCTATTATGGTGTCAAAGAAGAAGATCTGAATATCTATAATAACAAATCCAACTGGTACGCGCCGAAACTCTTCCTGAAGTTAAGCTTGCAGGCGGCAGCCAGCACGCGTGTGCAGCTTTTTGGCCAGTATGACAATACTCGAAGCCCCGAGATGTTTGGTGGATACGGCTACATTGATGCTCAAGCAACATATAATTCACCCAACTTAATTCTCAATGGAGATATCCTCCATACCTTCTCCAACAAGACCTTCCTCGAAGCCAAATTCGCCTATTACAACGGAAAAGCCGAGACGACGCCAACCAAGGGTGATGAGCCTGGACATGTTGATACCGCGAATTGGATTTACATAGGGAATTACATCTACCGTCCCCATGAAAAGAGGGATCGTTTCCAGGGTAAAGCCAGTATTTCTCACCATGCGGACGATTTCCTTGCCGGAAGCCACGATTTAAAAATGGGGATAGAATATCAGCGTGGTCACTATCTGTATGGAGATAACACGACTGCTTTCTATGACTATACATATACGTATGGCGGTTATGACTATCAATATTCGGTTGTGGGATACTGGGGCTATGAACATGAGGGGACTGTCAATTCCACTTCTATGTTCGTTCAGGATAACTGGAGCATAGGCAATAGACTGACTATAAATCCAGGCCTGAGGTACACAATTTACCGAGGAAACGTCAAAACTTCTGATATAAAAGTCAAGCCAAAATCCAGTCTTGCGCCCAGGCTTGGTCTGACCTTTGATGTCTTGGGGAACCATTCTCTTGCCCTAAAAGCGCATTGGGGACGCTATTATGACCAACTTTACATCCGCGGCTTTAAGGGATTATCACAAAATAACCGGCCGAGCTGGGGCAGGTATGTCATCGATCCCGCGAATTATCCCGCTGAAGGAAGCTGGGAGTATTGGTGGTATTATCCGGGAGGCGGAACAGATACATCGCTAGACCCAGATATTAGACAACCCTACATGGACCAGTGGACAGTCGGCCTTGAGCATGAGCTGATGAAAAACACTTCGGTCGGAGTGACCTATATTGACCGACACCACAAAGACCTTCAGGGGCAGATCCCCATCAATTCAGTCTGGAAACCGGTTGAAATTGATAATCCATTGGGAGGGAGAATTACCGTTTATCAAGCGGATTATCCTCTAGACGAAACTGAATGGCTGATCACCAATCCGGATAAAGATAAGTATCCGGGAGTGGTGTTCATTGATCCCTACCGGAAATTTCAGGGGATCGAATTTTTCCTGAACAAGCGTTTTTCCAACAACTGGATGCTGATGATCTCCTATGTCTATGGCAAAGCAACGGGGACTGTCGATAACAATTCCACTCGGCTCGCTGCCGGATCTGAAGTTAATTCCGGTTGGGCCAAGTTCTATCACAGCCCAAACACTCAGATCAATGCGGATGGCCATCTCACCTTTGACCCCACTCATATGTTGAAAATCCAGGGTAATGTTATGCTTCCCCTGGATATCAGTCTCACGGCTAATTTTTCAGCCATCTCTGGAAACACCTGGACAACGACATACAAGCCTCCGAGAGGTATTTATATGCCGAGTTCAGCCAACTTGAATATTCGCCTTGAACCGAGGGGAAGCCAGAGGTATCCCGCCCAGTATAATCTCGACCTCCGACTGGAAAAAATTTTTCAAATCGGCAATCTCAGGTTGGGCATCTATGGCGACATGTTTAATTCGTTCAATGGAGATGAGACACTTGCCTGGATCACCCAAGTCAACGTGCCAACTTATCAAAAACTCACATCGATTCGTGCTCCCAGAGATTATAAACTAGGTTTGAGGTTCTGGTTCTAAACAGGGATAATTTCTTCATGCCGTTCGAAAAGAGGAGAGGAGAATGAACTCTTCTCCTCTTTCCTTATCTCCGTAGGGCAACAAAGAGAATAACGAATCAATCTATAAAAAAGTTATCTCTAAAAGTAGTCTAATCAGAAAAGAGTCAACGCAACACAAAAACTTCCGGTTCTTAGCAAAATGAAAACTTCCGGTTCTACCCTTGGGGGCCGTTCCCGAAGATCATGTGCCGCCAGGGGTGGGTCGGCGGCGGGTCGTACTTGGGGGGCCTGCGCCTCGGTTTGACCATCACCGGCTTGGGCTCGGCCGGCTTTGGCTCCCGGACCTCCCGGTACTCCAGGTCCCTGCCCTTGAACCGCAGCGACAGCCGGCCGTCGAACCTCTCCAGGACCGTCAACTTCTGCCGGCGTAGGGTCACCGACGGCCGCTCCAGGACGAACGCCCGGCTCCGCCACTTCACCAGGTACCCCTCATTGAAAGTCCGAACGTCCTTGATGCGGAGAACGTCGTCGAGAACGACCGACTTCGGCAGCGGACGGTGAAGGTCACCGGGCTCCAGGGCCTCCAATGAAGCGCCGGTTGAAGGCACCCAGATAGCCATCGAGGAAGCGGTTGGCCTCGGGGAGGCTTTTGATCCCGGCCAGCCGCATCTCCTTGACCAAGCGGTCCTGGAGCGTCTTGAAGAGCCGCTCCACCCGGCCCTTGGCCTGCGGCGAGTGGGCATGGATGACCTTTATCCCAAGCTCCGACAGGGCCCTCTCGAACTGTGTCTCTGCCTGCTTGTCCTTCAGTAGCTCGTCCATATCCGCCTGGCGGCTGGTCTTATAGGTGCTGTGTTTATCCAGATATATGGCCAGAGGAAGCCCGTAGAGCTCGATATAGCCCTTAAGGCTCGCCATGGCCGGGTAAACACCCTCGTGGTCGTAAAAACGGCCGTAGAGCCGCCCCGTGGCCTCATCCACATAGCCCATCAAGACCATCTTCGGTCCCCGGTCTTCGAGCCAGGCATGGTGTGATCCGTCCATCTGCACCATCTCGCCCACATGGTGCTTGCGCTCCCGCCAGACGTGATCTTCCTTGCGTGCCCGCCACCTCTTCCACAACCCCCGGGACATCATCACCTGCCGGACCTTCTCCCGGCTCACCTCGATCCGGTGCCGTTCCTCGAGCTTCTCGGAAGCATGAAGTGGACTGAAGTCCGGATACTTCGCCCGGATGATCCTCGCGATCCGATCTTCCAGCTCCTCTGGCATCTTCCGTGGTGATACCTTTCCCCGGCTCCTGTGGACAAGACCCTTGGCCCCTTCTCCTTTTTGCCCGTGCCAACAAGGTCCGGACCTGACGGTCTGTGATGCTCAGGATCTGGCCGGCTTCGACCTGCGTGATCAATCGGTCCATAACTTGGTGAAGAACCCTCAGCCGCTCTGCGTCCCGCTTTTCCAACGTGATCGTCTCCTCTTCCATTCGGCCCTCCTTGTCCGTAAGGAGAACCTTACCCCGGTCCTCTAAAAACCGGAAGTTTTCACGTTGCCGCTACACTCCTGGACTCCCCGCTTGTTCGGGGTTAACCCTGAGCCGCGCTTCTCATCCCCGCCTTGAAAGGCGGGCCCGGGTCCCCCGCTCTCCTGTCCTACCGTTTCCCCATTCCGCCTTAGGTTAAATGGTGTATAATATCGACTCAAGTAAGGATGTTCTTATGCCCGATTACACCGTGACCACCCTCAGCCGCCTCTTCCTCCAGGCCTGCCGGACGCATAGGAAACCCGACAGGATGATGGTCAAGAAGGACGGCGCCTGGAAGTCCATCTCGACGGCGGAATTCGAGACGTCCGTCCGGCGCCTCTCGTTGGGTTTCCAGGCCCTCGGCCTGAAGCCGGGCGACAGGGTCGCGCTCCTCTCGGAGAACAGGCCCGAGTGGGTCATGACCGACTTCGCCACGCTCACGGCCGGCGGTGTCACCGTCCCCATCTACACCTCCCTCCTCCCCGACCAGGTCCGCTACATCGTCGACGACTCGGGCGCGACGATCGTCGTCTGCTCCGATCGGGACCTCCTCCGAAAGGTCGAGGCCGTACGGAGCGCGCTCCCCTCGGTCGAACACGTCGTCCTCCTCGAAGGCGAAGCGCCGGAGGGCGCGCTCGCCCTCGCGGATGTCCTGGACAGGGGCAAGCGGCTCGAGGAGACATCGCCCAGTTTGTTCGAACGTTCGGTTGAAGCGGTCCGGTCCGGGGACCCGGCCTCCATCATCTACACATCGGGGACGACGGGCGTGGCCAAGGGCGTGATGCTCAGCCACGGGAATTTCGTCAGCAACATCAAGTCGCTGGTTTCCGTCAT
>Ga0315295_10005166_pt1 | contig 11166 bp, 11 predicted proteins | sample YL17G14_0_MG_FD_204453 | JGI IMG/M metagenome (GOLD analysis project Ga0315295, IMG submission 204453) | Sediment microbial communities from Yellowstone Lake, YNP, Wyoming, USA - YL17G14_0 | ecosystem: Environmental > Aquatic > Freshwater > Lake > Sediment | place: USA: Wyoming | collected...
CCGGGTTGAACCAGTCGCTGAATATAAGGAACATAATCATACAGGCAAGGTAAAGGGTGGTTTTTGCGATGTGGCGTCGAGGTTTTTCCGATTCGGGCATCTGCAGGGCAGCCTGAGCTTTTGCAGCCTCGCTTTTGCGAAACACCGTCGCCATAATCAGGCCGATTACCACCGCAAAGACTACCGAACCGACGGCCCTCGCGACTCCGAGAGGCAAGCCCAGCACGCGGGCGCTTAAGAAGATTGCGAGGACGTTTATGGCCGGGCCTGAATACAGGAAGGCAGAAGCAGGGCCGAGGCCCGCGCCAAGCTGGTAGATGCCGGCGAACATAGGCAGGACGCTGCAGGAGCAGACCGCGAGCACGCATCCCGCCACCGATGCCACGCCATAAGCAAGAATCGGATTGGCCTTTGGTCCGAGGTATCGCATTACGGAGCTGGAGGATAAAAACGTAATGATGGCGCCGGCAATGAATAATGCGGGCACTATACAGGCCAGCGTGTGATTGCGGGCATACCACTGAAGAAGTCGGAAGGATTCCTGAATCGCTGCCTGAACCTTTACATTGGCCAACGGCAGAAGATATGCCACAAGAAAGATTCCGGCCAATGCAGCAAAAATTTTAAACTCTCGTTTCATAATTAACCCCTATGATGAATTGGCTCACAATGCCGCAAGCAGTTTCCGATTTTCCGCCGCCTGTTGCTTTAGTATGCCCGATATGCAGGAAAAGAAATCCACAATGCAGAGGCATTTCAGCCAATAGATGACCTTCAGTCCGTGCTTACGGTGCTCAAGCACCCCTGCGGCAACCATCACAGACAAGTGCCGCGAGACGTTGGAACGCTCGGCGCCGATGTGCTCGGCAATATCGCAGACGCATTGCTCACCATCTTTTAGAAAATCAATGATTGCGAGTCGCAGAGGGTGGCCGATTGCCTGTGCGATTTCGGCCTGCTTTTCAAATAATAGCCGTTTGTGTTTACTCAACATATCAATACTCCAGCTAAATTACTATGTGATAATATACTCACATAGTAACCTAAAGTTCTGGACAAAATCAAATATTTTTTCGGATAAATAATTTTGAATTTTTGCCGTCATAGTTTTATTATAAGAGTCAATACGATGAGCAGACGAAAGACATATCTAAAATCAGCAGCGGCATTCCGCAAGGCCTGCAAGTATCTGCCGGGCGGAGTCAACTCTCCGGTGAGGGCCTTTGGAGGACTCCGTCCCTGGTGGGACGCGCCACTTTTCATTGCTGCTGCGAAGGGGTCGAAAATCTATGATATCGACGGCAATGAGTATATCGACTACGTCAGCTCATGGGGGGCGATGATACTCGGACACGCCCATCCTGCGGTAATAAAGGCCATCCGCGAAGCGGCGCGGAAAGGGACCTCATTCGGAGCACCGACGTTAGATGAGACCGCTCTGGCACGGAAGATAATTGCTGTCTTTGATTCCATAGAAAAGGTGCGGCTTGTGAGCAGCGGCACCGAGGCGGTAATGACTGCTATGCGACTGGCCCGTGCATATAAGAAGAGGGATTTAATAATCAAGATGGCCGGCTGTTATCATGGCCACAGCGATTCATTGCTGGTGGCCGCAGGTTCAGGTGTTGCTGAAGCCGCCATAGCATCCAGCGCCGGAGTCCCTGATTCAATTGCCGGATTAACAATAGTAATTCCGTATAACGACATTGAAGCGGCAAAGATTGCCTTTAAGGCGCATAAGGGAAGGATTGCAGCAGTTCTGGTCGAACCGGTGGCAGCCAATATGGGTGTTGTGCCGCCGATTGAAGGGTATTTGCAGGCGCTTCGCCAGTTGTGTGACTGTGAAGATACGCTTTTGATATTTGACGAGGTAATAACGGGTTTTCGGGTGGCGCTCGGCGGGGCACAGGAGCTTTTCGGCATAAGAGCTGATATTACCTGTCTTGGCAAAATCGTGGGAGGGGGGCTGCCTGCAGCGGCAGTTGGCGGCCGGGCTGATATTATGGATATGCTTGCACCGACCGGGCCGGTTTATCAGGCAGGCACCCTTAGCGGCAATCCAGTCGCAACTGCGGCGGCCAACGCGACGCTGGAGATACTGGCAAACGGAGAATGCTACCGGAAACTGGAAACTTCGGCAGCTTTGCTGGAAGTAGGCCTGGCTGATGCTGCTAAAGAGGCCGGTGTTGTTGTTATGATTAACCGTGTCGGCTCGATTATGAGCTGCTTTTTTGCTGACAGGCCGGTGCTGAACTTTGCCGATGTGCAGTCAACTAATATCGAGAGTTTTAAGAAATTCGCAGCTACGATGCTAAAGCAGGGGATTTATCTTGCTCCGAGCGCTTACGAGGCGATGTTTGTGTCACTGGCTCATAGCAAAAAAGATGTTGAGAAAACTGTTGAGGCAGCAAAGAGAAGTTTTCGGAAAGTCAAAGTTGGTTCGTAGTTTATGAATTCCACAGTTTTTAGATTTAAGTTTTTAGTTCTGAGTTTCATTGGCCTTATTCAGTTATTGGGTGCGGTGGATACAAGCATCGGGCAAAGTTCCCAGAAAAAGCTCAAACTGGCAGAGGTTCTGGGGGTGACGCACGTTGCAGGCAGATATTATTTGACAGACAAAGATTTCCTGAACGAAGGCGCCGACCAGATTTTGTCCTTAGGGTCGCGGGTAATCAAGGTCTGGTTTTACGGTAAAAGGCACGAGCATCCGCAGTCAGTGTATCCCTATAACTCGGATTGGCCGAAGGTCGAGAGTCTGGTACAGGGGGCTAAAACGCCATATTTTCAGAAACTGTTCGACAAGCCTTTTACCACCTATATTTTGGTGGTGACAGCTATGGGGCGGCCGGACGATTACTGGCGAAATGGTATTACAGAGCAGCAGAAACAGGATGAGCAGAAGCAGTTTTATGAGCTGACCAAATATCTGCTGGAAACGTACAAGGGAAAAGGCAAGACGTTTGTTCTACAGCACTGGGAAGGCGACTGGATGATACGGGGCAGCGTTGATGCGAAAATTGAACCGACGCCGGCTGCGATTAAGGGGATGATTGAGTGGCTTAATGCGCGGCAGGCGGGTGTAAATCAGGCCAGAAGCGAGGCCGGTCAGGAAGGTGTAAGAGTATATCACGCTGCCGAGGTGAACCGTGTCGTTGATTCTATGAAAGAAGGCAGGCCCAATATGGTGAATGCGGTTTTGCCGCATACAAAGCTGGATTTGGTTTCATACTCGGCGTGGGATTCGGCGCTGGAGCATTACCAAAATCCCCAGGTGTTTCGCGAATCGCTTGACTTTATAGCTGCCCGCTTGGCGGATAGCGCCGATTTTGGTAATAAAAATGTTTACGTAGGCGAGTTCGGGATGCCGGAGAATTTGTATTCCATTGAGCAAATCAAAAAGGCGATTCCGAACGCTGTGGAGACGGCGCTGGATTGGGGATGTCCTTACATCGTTTACTGGCAGCTGTACTGCAACGAATTGAAGGACGGCAAAGAACAGCCGCCTGTGCGAAGTAACGATGCTGTGCGGGGTTTTTGGCTTATAAGGCCGGATGGTTCCAAAAGCTGGGTGTGGGAGTATTTTTATCGGTTATTGAATACCTCCGACAAAATGAGCGTGCAGAACGATGGTTATAATAACTGTTTGTTGTTCCCCGGCATCACTTTTGAGTGGAAATAATTTCTTGCATTTATAGCGGGAACGAAACACAATAAAGCGAGCTAAAAACTAAAAGCTAAAAACTCAAAACTATGGAAAGGAGATTCAAAATGAATCAGAACCAGACAGGTAAGAGTGATTTGCTGGATACCACCGATTGTCTCGAAGCAGTTGGTGTGTTTAGAGGATGGAAAAATGGTTTGTTTGTGGTTATAGCACTGTGCCTGCTTTTGCTGCAGGTGTCGTTCTGGCTTGTCAACACCGGTTATATTAAGATTGATGAGAGAGCCAGAGCTGAGAAACCTGCCATTGCGGACACCAATGCCGTAGCAACGGTGGTAGAGGCAAACCAGGTCAAGCCGATTGTCCAACCGCCGCCGCAGCACACGTTGTTTGGCGTAACGTTTAAGCATTTGGCCTGGCTGATACGAATTGTCAATGCAGTGCTTGTGCTGGCGGCTGCACTTTACTGCCTGATGATGCTTTTCAGTCTGAAAGTATCACTGGTAGGCCGGCTGGGCGGAATAAGTCATATCAGCAGGGCATTTATCCTGTCGCTGGTTGCGTTTATTCTGCTGCTACCCTGGCAGAGGGTATTTGGCTGTGTGGTTGTGGGAGCCATATATACGCCGTGCGAACTGGTAAGGTGCTGCGGCTGCTGTGTGCAGGGATGCTGCGGGATATTTGGCACCATCCTTTTCTATTTGCGGTTCAGTGGATACTGGTTGCTAATAGTATTATTGCTTATATTCTCGCAGCTTCGCAGCGCCCGGTGGGCAAAGGCCATTCTTCGCCGGCTTGAGGTGATATAAGCAGCGTGATTCGTTGTGCGTAGTGCATCGTGCGTTGCTCGAAATACGAACTACGAACGACGAGATACGAGATACCAGCTTATCGGCTGAGGCGAGTTATCAAATCCCGTTGAGCGGGATATTGTTCCAGCAGATTTTCTCTATTTGCCAGTTCAAAGTCGGCAAATTCAAAACCCGGGGCAACGGTTGTCCCCATTAGAGCGAATTTGCCGCCCGGGTTGAGCAAACACCCCTGCCAGGCGCCGTGCGGCACTATTACCTGGACACGGTGGCCGTTGAAAATATCCTGTCCTAAGGTGGTAACCTCGCTGGAGCCGTCCGGATGGAGCTGGAGCATTGTCACCGGGCCGCCTAAGTAGAAGTGGAATATCTCATCGCTTTTGACTCTGTGCAGGGCGGAGAATGTGTCTGGCGTGAGCAGATAAAGGATAGCTGTGCAGAGGTTCCTGTCACCGGTGTATCGAGCTGGCAAACCAGCGTGAGCAAGTTTCTCCCGGCAGCGATAAGTCTCGATATAAAAGCCGCCCTCGTTCGGCAAAGGTTTCATCCCAAAGAGCTCGATTATCTGTTGTGCAGTAGTCATATTAAACTATTCTATAATCTCATAATATGACAATGTCAAGGTGGTTTCTCACAAGCGGGCGTGCGGATTTTTGTAGCAGTTTTGGATAGGAGATGTCATCAATTAATTCCCGGACAGGCAGCAGTTTATTGTTAGCGGGCTTTACAGGAAGAAGTTTTTGGATATACTTATTTTTCGCTATGGCAGAGATTGATAAGAATTCGGTTGGTATTGTGCAGACAAAGATAGTAAGGGTTGTCGAGCTGGATAGTCCTTTGGAGCTGGAGTGCGGCAAGAAGTTAGCTCCGGTTGACGTGGCCTACGAGACATACGGGCGTCTCAACGAGGCCGGGGATAACGCTATTTTGATTTGCCATGCCCTCAGCGGCAATGCCCACGTTGCCGGTTACAATAGCCCTTCCGACAGGAAGCCGGGCTGGTGGGACTGTATGGTCGGGCCGGGCAAAGGAATCGACACAAATAAGTATTTTGTTATCTGCTCAAACTTTCTCGGCGGCTGCAGCGGGACCACAGGGCCGTCCTCGATTAATCCGGTGACAGGCAGGCCCTACGGCCTGGAATTCCCGATTATCACCGTAGCCGATATGGTCAGGGTTCAGAAACTGCTGTTAGACAAGCTCGGGATAAAGCAGCTTCTGGCGGTGGTAGGCGGTTCGATAGGCGGGATGCAGGTCTTGCAGTGGGCGATTGCATATCCGGATTTTGTCAAGGGGGCGATGCCGATTGCCACAACCGGCCACTTAGGGGCACAGTCGATTGCATTTGATGCGGTGGGTCGAAACGCCATACTGGCGGACCCGAATTTCGCCGGCGGACAATACCATAGCAAAGAAGGACCGGATAGAGGTCTTGCGATTGCGAGAATGATCGGGCACATAACGTATCTTTCTGAACAGGGTATGCGTGAGAAGTTCGGACGGCGGCTGCGAGGTTCAGACCGGTATAGTTATGACTTCAATTCTGAGTTCGCTGTCGAGACATATCTGGACTATCAGGGCCAGACCTTTGTGGAAAGATTCGACGCTGATTGCTATCTTTATATAACCAAGGCGGCAGATTATTTTGACCTGCAAAAAGACTTCGGGTCGCTGAACAGTGCCTTTGCAAATGTCAAATCTCGATTCCTTATAATCAGTTTCACCAGCGATTGGCTTTTCACACCCGCGCAGTCCCAGGCGATGGTCAACGCTCTGGTTGCGAATGACAAGGACGTTAGTTTCTGCAATATCGAATCGTCATACGGTCACGATGCATTTTTATTGGAAACGGAAACGCTCGGCTCATTTATCTCCAGCTTTCTGGAGGCAACACATCGGCCGGGAGTGAAAAACGGGAAGACAAAACGAAAAATCACCACATCGGATACCGAATACCAGATAAATAATATCGAACAGGCACATCGAACACGTGTTGATTACGAGCTGATTGAGTCTCTTATCGAGCCGAACAGCACGGTTCTGGATATCGGCTGCGGAGAGGGCGAATTGCTGGCGAACCTCACTGTGGACAAAAACATAAAAGGTAAGGGCATTGAACTGCAGCAGGACCTGGTCTTAGCATGTGTGAATCGTGGGCTATCAAGCATCCAGCACGATGTTGAGCGCGGCCTGGAAAGTTACGCTGATAAAAGCTTCGATTATGTGATACTGTCGCAGACGGTGCAGACGATTAAGAATCCACAAAAGGTTTTTGAAGAGCTGCTGCGAGTAGGCAGGAAGGTAATCGTGAGCTTTCCGAACTTTGCTCACTGGCGGTGCAGGGCGCAATTATTGCTCTTCGGTAAAGCTCCGGTAACCAGGCAGCTGCCTTTTGAGTGGTATGACCCGCCGAATATACACTTTCTCTCTCTGAAAGATTTCGACCGGTTTTGCAAAAAGTTAGGCGTCAAAATAGAGAAAAGGATACCATTGATTAAAACACGCCTCATCCCGGTAAGATTCGCACCCAACCTGTTTGCCGAGCAGGTAATCTACGTAACGAGCAAAGAATAACACAAGAGCGCCCGAATGACATTGCTCTGTGGAAAAGATTTCCCCGATTTGTCGGAGTTATTTCGAGACCCCCGATGCCGTTTATCGGGGTGGAGAAATGACGGTGCGTTTTTTCGTTTATGACTTATGTACTCCTGCAGGCACTTCCAGGCCGTGTTCGGTCATCAATTTCGAATCGGACATTACTTTTTCAGCGTAGCCATCGGCAACAATACGGCCTTTGTCGAGCAGGATGACCCTGTCGGCAAGGGCGGCTGCAAAATTCATATTGCAGGTCGCTATTATCAGGGTCTGGGTCAGAGAGCTTAGCAGTTTTATAAGATTGCTGCGATTTCTCGGGTCGAGACTGCCGTCAGGTTCGTCGAGCGTGATTATCTTCGGCGACATGGAAAGTATAGTTGCGATTGCGGCGGCACGTTTTTGCCCGGCTGAGAGATGATGCGGAGCTTTGTCGGTCATTTCCGAAAGTCCTACGGTCTGCAGCGCATCAGCGACAGATTTTTTTACCTGTTCGGCTTCGAGACCCATATTTAGTGGCCCAAACGCCACGTCATCAAACAAGGTTGGCATAAACAACTGGTCATCGGGATTTTCCAGACAGGAGCCTAAAGAAGCGCGGATTTTTTTCATATTTTTTTTGTTGATTTGCAGGCCGTCGATAGATACTTTTCCTGTTCCTTTTACAAAGCCGGCCATTGCAAGCAGCAGCGTTGATTTGCCTGCGCCGTTGGGGCCTATTAGAGCGACTCTCTGGCCATGCTCAATACTTAAAGTTATGCCGCTCAGCGCAATGGTGCCATCAGAATATCTGTATGAAAAGTCCTCTATTTCAATCGCCTTCGGCATCGAATCTTTCTTAAAGCATCTAACAAAATGAACAGTACGGCTTGCTATTTGTCACTCCCGTGTAAACGGGAGTCCATAAAAACCATAAGCAACTGGATTCCCGCTTTCGCGGGAATGACAGAGAGTCGCGGGAATGACAGTCGGAGAATATTTTCCATTTTGTTATAGCCTCTTATTGCAAAAACGGTCTTACGAAGAAATATAGTCCAAGAACGAAGAATGCTGCGGCACAGATAAAGATATAGTCCGCCGGGCGAATCTGCAATTTCGAAATGGTGCGCCAGGCGCCATTAAACCCACGGGCCTGCATAGCAATGTTTATTCGCTCTGCGGTGTCGATGCTGCGGACAAACAGCGAGCCGAGCATAGCGGCTGCGGTCCTCAATTCCGCTTTAAATCCGAGATTACGCAGTTTTCTGCCGGCCCTGGCCTGCAGTATATGATGGGCCCTGTCGATAAGAACAAATATGTACCGATATAAAAATCCAAGCTGAATGGTCAATAATTTCGGCAGGCCCAGATGCTGCAGACCGGCGAGCAAATCGCTGAACCGAGTAGTAGAAACCAGAGCTATCAGCGCTAACATCGTAACAACAAATTTTCCAAGAATAGCAAAACAACGGAGCCAGCCGAGCGAGGTCTGCCATGAAAACGGGCCAAAGGCCGCAGTTACGGGGGTTCTATCATATAAAGGGCCGCTCAACGCCAGAATCAAAATAAACGGGCTGACCAGCAATATGTGCCGCAACGCAAACTTGAGCGGAATCCTGCCCAATACCAGTATTGCGAAAGGCCCAACAGCGTAGCAGGTCAGAATACTAAATGAAGTCCTGGGCAAAGAGATGACTACGGCGGTAAAGATAAGCACAACAATGAACTTTACCCGGCTGTCAAGCCGTTGTATCGGCGAATCCTGATAAGCAAACTTGTCTATGTATGCGTGGTGCATGTTATGCCTCGTATTGCGTAATGCGTATATCGTGTTGCGTATATTTAGCCCCGGTTTTACCGGGGGTTCCGGCTTAGAAGCCGGGCGATTAGCCAGATAGAAACCATTGTTACACCAGAGCCGAGCACGCCTGCAAAACTGGTCCAGCCGCTTGAAACATTCACGTCAATATTCTCAGTTTGGCCGAGCGGCGAAATTCTTCGGGAATAGTCCGGTAACGGAGTATATCTTGTCTGGAAGTTATCCACAGCAGTAATTCGGGAATCTTCGTTGGATACAGCGGTCTTGAAGTCGGGCTGGTCGGGTCTTTCGGCGTAACTCCACTCCAGGCCATCCGGCAGGCCGGATGCAACCAAAGAAAGCCCGGCGCCAATGGCAACAGTAAAGACCACCAGCGTTGCCAGAACTGTTTTTCTGCTTAATCTGACTTTGCCCGGCAGAGAGTCCACAACGATATCGGGCCTTACCTGCTGCAGGTATCCCAATACAGCCACGGTAGTCAGGCCTTCGAGAAGACCAACCAAAAAATGAACTCCAATCATCGTTATTAAAAAAGTTGAAAACGGAATTCTCAACACGCCCGACAGTGTTGTCTGGAGCGGGACAAGTATTGCGCCTGCTTCCACTGCAATCATACAGGCCAGCATAGTGCCAATATATATTCGCAGACTGTTGCGCTGACCGGCTGTAACAGCTCTGTATAAAAAGTAGCCCAGATAGCTCGGCACGAGAGCCATATTGATAATGTTGCATCCGAGAGCCAGCAGACCGCCATCCTGAAAGATGAGGCACTGAATAATTACCACCGAGGACATAACTATCGCCGCCAGATGCGGGCCTAAAATGACAGATAGCAGAACTGCTCCTATTAGATGGCCGCTTGTTCCCGGCATTGCAGGAAGCTGGAAATTCACCATTTGTGCGGCAAAAATGAACGCCCCCAGAATACCCATAAGAGCAAGCTTGTCTGAAGTGATAATTCGCCTGGCCTTTCTGCAGACAAAACCCAGACCGGCGGCGGCTATCCCCAGTGTAGCGCCTGCAACCGGCACCGACAGTAACTCATTAGCCATGTGCATAACAAAACTTCTCGATTAACCACCCCTTTCCGTAAACAAAAACCTTAGTGCGCATAAAGATATCAAAATCGTGCTACCAAATCAACTGGAAAATTTGCCTCTTTTCAAAAAAATATATGCCGGATAAAATAGCTTTAAGCTTTGAATGCGAAAGCTGCCATATTGATGTTACTATTGACAGGAGAAGATAAATGAAGCAGGTTGAACGCATAGGGGTATCACTGGAGGAGAAGCTGCTTTCGATGTTTGATAAGCTAATTGCCAAGCAGGGTTATCAAAACCGGTCGGAGGCCATACGCGACCTGATACGCCAGCAGCTAAGTGCGGAGCGGCTGAGCAATCCAAAGGTTAAAGCGGTCGCTGCGGTCTGCGTGGTTTACAACCATCATGCAACAAAGTTGATGGGAAAGTTAGTGGACCTGCAACATTCGCACATTCTGCAGGTGATTTCCTCTCTGCACGTCCACTTAGATGAGCATGACTGCCTGGAGGTAATTGTGCTTCGAGGGCGCGTCGGCCAAATCAACAGGATGGGGGAAAGCATATTGAGTATGAAGGGTGTCAAGCTTGGACGCGTCAACCTTCTCGCAACAGTGCCGAGTTGATGAGAAATCCGGCTGGACCGCTATAAGCGAGCGGGTAATGCAAAGCGTCTTTATGATGATAGTGCTTGACAAGCAGCAGGGTCAGCAGTTCTAATAGTTGGTTGCGGGCGATTAGCTCAGTTGGTTAGAGCGCACGGATCACACCCGTGAGGTCACAGGTTCGAACCCTGTATCGCCCAATGTTGGTGATGGGTGAATCGTTGTTCGAGATGCGAAATACGAGATACGAAATACGAGATACGAATTCATTTCCGCTGACCAGAATCCAGAGACTAATCGGCGAAAGGATGTTAGAATCCAAGCTGACCAAGCCCTGCTTTTACATCGAGTCGAAAGCTGACGTAACCGAGCTGATGACCATACGGGGTAATCTCAGCAAAACGTTGGGGGTGAAAATTACAAGTAACGCTTTTCTTATCCGTGCGCTGGCCCTGGCTGCAAAACAGTATCCTGTTATGACCGGCAGCTTAAATGGTGAGGATATCAGGGTTGCCGAGGCGATAAACGTGGGCTTTGCGGTGCATAGTCCGCAGGGTCTTGTTGTTCCGGTGATAAAGGATGCAGACAGGAAAACCCTGGCTGAGATAGCAGAGCAGGATAAACTACTTACCGAAAAGGCACGCAGCAATAAATTGACACTTAT
>Ga0315295_10005169_pt1 | contig 11165 bp, 11 predicted proteins | sample YL17G14_0_MG_FD_204453 | JGI IMG/M metagenome (GOLD analysis project Ga0315295, IMG submission 204453) | Sediment microbial communities from Yellowstone Lake, YNP, Wyoming, USA - YL17G14_0 | ecosystem: Environmental > Aquatic > Freshwater > Lake > Sediment | place: USA: Wyoming | collected...
TGTTGCACCCCATCTTTCTGTTGATCGACCCATTGTCCTGGCAGAAGGGTCAGCGGTCAGTATCACAGTATTCACAGACCACCAAGCCATTCTCTGCCCTGATGGTCAATCCCCAATCTCTTTAAAAAGCGGTGACCAGGTAATTGTACGCTCCAGTGACTATACTGTCCAATTTGTGCGCTTCCAGGACCCTGGTTACTTTTATCGCAATCTCACACCTCATATGAATCAAAATCCTTCAACCGGAACTCAACGATGACTGATATTTCCCCCAACCCGATAGATAACCCAATTCCGGTTATGTATTGTACAAATCACCCGGATATTGAGACAGGTTTGCGTTGTAAACGCTGCGATAAACCCATTTGCGCCAAATGCGCTGTAAGGACACCTACAGGTTACTTGTGTAAAGAGTGTGTGCGTCTCCAGCAAAAAGTATTTGATACCGCAAAAGGTTACGACTATCCCATTGTTTTTTTCTTGACTGGTATACTTTCTGGTATCGGCAGTGTGATTGCTACCCGGTTGGGTTTCTTTGTCATCCTGATAGCACCGGTGGCAGGTGTTATCATCGCGGAAGTGGTTCGAGCAGCGGTACGCAGGCGGCGCTCCAAACGGCTCTTTCTGGTGGTAGCTGTTGCTACTGTACTGGGTGCATTACCCATGTTGGGTCTATCTATCATTTTAGGTGAGCTTTGGGGTGTATTATTACAAGCTGTCTATGTCTTCGCCGCGGCGACCACCGCTTACCAGCGCCTCTGGGGTATAAATATCGGGTAGAATTCAGGAGATAGACATCTCTACATGTTAGTTGAACTTCAAATCACGAATTTCGCCATCATAGATCACCTGGCATTACATTTTGATATCGGGCTGCTTACCTTCACCGGCGAAACCGGTGCAGGTAAATCGATAATTTTTGATGCCGTTGAAGTGCTGCTGGGTGGCCGCGCCGACATCACGGTCATCCGCAGTGGAGCTGATTTGGTTTTGATCGAGGGTAATTTCAATATTGCCTCTCCTGAGCATCAAGCCGTCCACGCTATCCTCGAAAGTGAAGATTTACTGAACGAAGACGACCCGAGCAGCTTGTTCTTGAGCCGCGAATTACGGTCCAACGGGCGCAGTACCGCCCGTATCAACGGGCGGATTGCTACAGTAAGCCTATTACGCCAACTGGGTGAATACCTGGTAGACCTTCATGGACAATCCGAGCATCTATCTCTACTGCGCACCAGGGAGCACTTGGGGTTGCTCGACCGCTATGCGAATTGCGAAGAATTGTTGGAAGCTTACCAAGAGAACTATCATAAGTTACATACAACGCGCCGCCGCCTTTATGAGTTGCGTCAGGCCGAACAAGATGCTATTCGCCGCGCCGACTTGTTGCACTACCAGATTGATGAAATCCAGGCTGGCCACCTGAAACCTGATGAAGAAAACAATTTACGAGTAGAGCGTGACCGGTTGGCAAACGCTGAAGAATTGGCCTCCCTGACAAACGAAGCTCTGCAAGCATTGGATGAAGGATCACAAGGGGTATCCGCCACAACAGATTTGCTAGGACAGGCAATACATGCCCTCAGTAAAATCCAACGCCTGGACTCATCTCAGGCTGCTTTACATGAACAGGCGCAATTGCTTTTTGAGAACCTGAACGATCTAGCGCATAAGTTGAGAACCTACCTGGAAAATATTGAGTTTGATCCCCAACGTCTCCAACAATTAGAGGAACGTCTTGATCTCATTCACCGTCTCAAACGCAAATATGGCGAGACTATTCCTCAAATCCTGGCTTTTGCCGAAAAAGCCCGCCAGGACCTGGATACCATTACTCATACCGGGGAACAGATTGCCGAACTGGAAGCTCGCTCACATGAATTGCTCAGCGGACTTGCCCAGCAGGGCCAAGCGCTTTCTCTGGCGCGCCACTCTGCTTCGCTCAAATTGGCTGAGGCTGTACAAAGCGAACTTAATGACCTGCACATGACTGGAGCGCAATTTCGCGTGGATTTCCAACAGCAGCTCGACCCAGAGGGTGTGTTGCTCGAGGATGGGCGGCTAGTGGCTTTTAATGCCACCGGGTTTGAGCAGGTGGAGTTTTTAATAGCCCCCAACCCGGGTGAGGGGCTAAAGCCATTGGTAAAAATCGCATCAGGTGGTGAAACCTCGCGTTTGATGTTAGCCCTTAAAAACGTTCTGGCACACGCAGACTACATTCCAACTCTGATCTTCGATGAAATCGATCAGGGGATCGGTGGGAGAGTCGGTGCGGTGGTGGGACAAAAACTTTGGCAGTTAGCCAGAAACCACCAGGTATTGTGTATTACCCACTTACCCCAATTGGCCTCCTATGGCGATCAGCATTATCAGGTGCAAAAAACGGTTCAAGGTGGACGTACTGCTACACAGGTAACAATCCTTGAAGGTGAAGACCGCATCAGAGAATTGGCCCTGATGTTTGGTGAACTTAGTGAAGGAACATTGCGTTCGGCGTTTGAGCTTTTAGAGGCGGCAAACTCAAAGACGTACCAGGCCTCTACTCATAATTATACAGGCTAAACCACAAATAGCTAAAAATACACTTACTTATGTCAAGGGGAACTGTTACGTTTGTTACTTCTCACACAAACGAAATCCTGTTAAGCTGTTAGTAGATTAATTTTATTTGATCAACCATAACAGTTAAAACTAAACTGGTATGGTTCGCGCGCTATTCGGAAAAGATTATCTCTAAGTTGAACAAGGAAGGTTTTATCTATGACAGAACATAATGTTTTTCCCACAACACCGACCTTCATGGATAAAGTCAACGCTGAAACACCCGGTGATCCACGTCTCGAAATGTGCATCCAATGCGGTACATGCGGAGGCTCTTGTCCCTCCGGTCCGGATATGGAACACACACCGCGGGCGCTTTTCCAGATGATAAAGGCCGGGATGAAAGATATGGTTTTGAGCAGTAATACACCCTGGTATTGTGTGTCCTGTTATTACTGCACTGTCCGCTGTCCACAGGAGGTCCATATCACCGAGTTGATGTACACCCTCAAGCGAATGGCCATTCAGGAGGGCCTATACCGTGAATCCACAGCATCCAGAGCTCCTGATTTTTCAGGAACCTTCATCGATTACGTAGAAAATTATGGGCGCAGTTTCGAATTGGGTTTGGCTACACGTTACCACCTGAGTCATAACCCATTGAACATGGTTTCAATGGCTTCCATGGGGATGGGAATGTTCATCAAAGGGCGGATGGATTTGATACCAACCCGCATCAAGAGCTTAAAACAGCTGAAAGCCATCTTGGCGAAAGCCAAACAGATTGGAGGTGCAGCATGAAGTATAACTACTACCCCGGCTGTTCATTGGAGCGTAATGCCTATGCTTATCACCAATCTACACTTGCGATTGCTAAGCCATTAGGCATAGAGTTTGAAGAGATTGAAGACTGGAACTGCTGCGGAGCAACTGAGTACACATCAATTAACCTACTGGCCTCATATGCCCTGATCACTCGGAACTTAGCACTGGCAGCAAAGAATGTAGACATTCACAAACTGGTGGCCCCTTGCAGTGCCTGCTTCCTCAACCTGGCTAAAGTAAATCATAATTTGGTTGAATCACCGGAACTTGCCGAAAAGGTCAACACAGCATTAGGAGCAGGTGGGTTGCACTATACCCCCGGCAGCCAGGAAATTTACCATTTACTGGAAATCCTTTTCAACGAGGTTGGTCTGGATACCATCCAATCCAAAGTCACCAAACCCCTAATAGGATTGCGCATCGCTCCTTATTACGGTTGTATGGTTGTCCGGCCGGGTTACAGCAGAAAATTTGATAACCCTGAACATCCGACCAGCCTGGATAAGATGATGAGCGCGCTTGGGGCAAATGTGGTGGATTTCCCACTCAAAGCCAACTGTTGCGGCGGTCATATGACACAGATCAGCCCGCCAGTGGCTTACGAGATGCTACGCCGTCTGCTTCATAACGCTGCAGAGTATCAGACCGATATTATTGTCACCCTATGTCCCATGTGCCAACTCAACCTGGATGCCTACCAGGACAATGTAAACCAATATTTCAAGACTAAATATAAAATCCCAATTCTATACTTTACACAGTTGATAGGCCTAGCATTTGGCATACCTGCCGAGAAACTTGGCATTGGCAAAGAGCTTGTGAACGCAAGGCCAGCGCTAGCAAAAATCGGTGTGGAAGTTCCTGAGCCACAGCCAGTGAAAGGGCAAAAACGAGAAAAACCTGCTAAGGAAGCCCTTCCCATGCCAACTATGCCAGAGGAGAAGTGAATATGCCCAAAGAACCCTTGCACGAAGAACGAATTGGCGTTTATGTCTGTCACTGCGGCAGTAATATTGCAGGAGTAGTAGATGTAGAAGCGGTGGCTAAATGGGCGGGCGAAAAACTGAAGCCACGCGGTGTGGTTATCACCCGGGATTATAAGTTCATGTGCTCCAGCCTGGGACAAGAATTAATCGCGAAGGATATTAAAGAATTAGGCTTGACCCGCGTCGTCGTCGCAGCCTGCTCCCCTCAACTGCATGAACCAACCTTCCGTGCAGCCGCTGCACAGGCTGGTTTGAACCCTTATCTCACCGAGCTTGTTTCCATTCGAGAACAGGTTTCATGGGTGCATACTGACAAGGTAGCAGCTACCGAAAAAGCTAAGGCGATGATCTCAGGTGGTGTCGAGCGGGTCCTCCACCACGAACCACTTGAACCTCTATATGTCCATATCCATCCTTCAACCTTGGTAGTCGGCGGCGGCATTGCCGGTATTCAGGCTGCCCTCGAGATTGCCGATGCAGGCTATAAGGTCTATCTTGTTGAGCGCGAGCCATCTGTTGGTGGACATATGGCCCAATTTGATAAGACCTTCCCCACCCTGGACTGTTCAGCCTGCATTTTGACCCCTAAAATGGTCTCGGTTGGCAGGCACCCCAACATCGAACTGATGACCTGGAGTGAAGTGACCAAAGTCGAAGGCTACACCGGCAACTTTACAGCCACTATTCGCAAAAAAGCACGTTATGTAGACACAGATTTATGCACCGGTTGTGGCATTTGCCAGGAAAAATGCCCCAAGAAAGTCATTGACGAAGTATTTGAGGCCGGGTTAGGATACCGGAAAGCGGTTTATACCCCATTTCCTCAGGCAGTCCCCAATTACCCGGTAATGGACGCAGAAAATTGCACTTATTTTCTCAAAGGCACATGCAAAGCCTGTGAGAAATTCTGCCCCACAGAAGCCATAGACTTTAACCAAAAAGATGAATATATCACCGTAGAAGTCGGCAACATCATCCTGGCGACGGGCTATCAATTATTCGATCCACGCCGCATCCCCCAATATGGCTATGGACGTTTAGCAAACGTATTTACCAGCCTGGAATTTGAACGCCTGACCAATGCCGCTGGACCCACCAACGGTAAAGTCGTTTTACGCGATGGCGTGACGACACCAAAGACCGTAGGTATCATCCACTGTGTAGGAAGCCGTGATCGGAATTACAACAACTACTGTTCAGCAATTTGCTGTATGCAGAGTCTCAAGTTTGCTCACATAGTGAAGGAACGCACAGGGGCAGAAGTCTATAATTTTTATATTGATATACGCACCCCGGCAAAAGACTACGATGAATTCTATCAAAGAGTGCTTGAAGAAGGCACAAATTTCATTCGTGGACGGGTTGCTGAGATAACTGATGCCGCTCGTTTGCCTGGGGAGGAGGATAAACTGATCATCCAAGCAGAGGATACTCTGCTTGGCAAACAGCGGCGTATCCCAGTGGATATGGTTATCCTATCAGCCGGATTAGAGCCACGCTACGACGCGAAAGAGGTTGCCAAGTTATTTGGCATATCCTGCAGTATGAACGGGTGGGTCATCGAAAAGCATCCCAAGCTTGACCCGGTTGCTACCATGACCGATGGGATCTTCATTGCCGGTTGTGTGCAGGGCCCCAAAGACATCCCTGCCAGTGTGGTTCAGGGAGCCGCGGCCGCTGCCCGCATACTGGGGCGCATCCAGCAGCAAGATATCGCCATGGAGCCTATCCGGGCTACGATCAATGAGAACCAATGTTCCGGCTGTCGTATCTGTAATAACCTGTGTCCATATAGCGCCATCCTCTTCCATGAGGACCGCTTGGTTTCTGAGATCAACCCGGCTCTGTGCCAGGGTTGTGGAACTTGCATAGCCGCCTGCCCAGCCGGCGCTATCAGTGGTACTGGCTTCAGCAATGACCAGATTATGGCACAAATCGAGGGTCTACTTTTCCTCAACCTGGAGCCTGTGCCAGCTTAATGGAGAAAAACTATGGACGAACAATTTGAACCCACAATTATTGGCTTCACCTGCAATTGGTGCAGTTACCGAGCTGCAGACCTTGCTGGTACCGCCCGCGTGAAATATCCCCCCAATATCCGCTTAATTCGGATGATGTGTTCTGGAAGGCTGGACCCCACTTTCGTCCTCAAAGCGCTATCCAGCGGGGCAGATGGCGTGCTCATCACAGGTTGCCACCCTGGTGAATGTCACTACATGGAGCAAAACTATAAAGCTCAACGGCGATTCCTGTTGCTTCGGCGTATGTTGGCACAAATGGGTATAGAGCCAAATCGGGTTAAATTGGTCTGGGCCAGCGCTGCTGAGGGGGTTCAACTTGCCGAAGCCATCACCAAAATGACCGAAGAAATCCGGCAGCTAGGTCCTCTTAACTGGCCAAAGCGAAATGGAGTGGCAGAAAGCATAAATACACACATCCAGGAGAATGTAGAGGAGATGGCGGCATGAGTGAGAAAAGTAAACCCAAATTCGCCATGTATTGGGCTGCATCGTGCGGCGGATGTGATATTGCCGTACTGAATACCCACGAGAAGATATTAGATATTGATGCTAATTTTGATGTCGTCTTCTGGCCGGTAGCGATGGATGCTAAATACAAAGATGTAGAGGCCATGGAAGATGGCTCCATCTTATTGACCCTGTTCAACGGTGGCATTCGTAACGCCGAAAACGCTCACATGGCAAAGGTCATGCGAGCAAAGTCGAAAATCCTGGTGGCCTTTGGCTCCTGTGCCATTGAGGGATGTATTCCTGGCCTGGCAAATTTCAGCAGCAAAGAAGAGATCTTCGACACGGTTTATAGCCAGCGTGAGGGGGGTTCGACGGAAAATCCAGAAAACCTTCGCCCTCAATGTAGCTGGCAAATGCCCGAGGGGGAAGTCACGATCCCGGAGTTCTATTCTTACCTGAGGCCGCTACACCACATCGTTGATGTTGATTACTATATGCCAGGTTGTCCGCCTGAATCTCACCAGATTGCGGCTGTAATTGACCTGGTTATCCAGGTGTTGCAGGGTAAAGCGGAGCTCCCACCCAAGGGGTCTGTGATTGGAGCTGGCCCTTCTACGGTCTGCGATGAATGCAAACGCACGCGCAATGTAAAAGCTATTACGAAGTTCACCCGCATACAATCGATAACAGCAGACCCACAGTTATGCTTGCTGGAACAAGGCGTCATATGCAACGGCCCGGCCACTCGTAGTGGATGTGGCGCTTTGTGCCCCGCGGCTGGTGCAGTTTGCATTGGTTGTTATGGCCCGGCCGAAGGTGTGGTGGATTACGGAGCGCGCCTGTTGGCAGCTGTTGCCAGCGTGATCGATAGCAACAAGCCCGAAGAGATCGAGCAAATCCTGGATGGAATCCAAGACCCGGCTGGCATGTTCTACCGCTTCAGCCTGGCCAATTCACTGTTACGCTTTAGCAAAACTGCCTGGCAATCCAATGGCAAGTGACATGTGGTAAGAGGAGAATATCTATGACACAACGAATTACAATTGACCCCATCACCAGACTCGAAGGCCACGGGAAAATTGAAATCTTCTTGGACGAAAAAGGCGACGTTGCCAATACCCACTTCGTTATCCCAGAATTACGTGGGTTTGAGCGCTTCGTAGTCGGGCGGCAGGTTGAAGAGATGCCCCTGCTCACTAACCGCATCTGCGGTGTATGTCCTGAAGCACACCACATGGCAGCTGCCAAGGCAATCGACGCGGTCTATCATGTTGACCCACCACCCACAGCTAAAAAGCTGCGTGAGCTGCTCTACAGCGCTTTTTTTGTCACTGACCATACTACCCATTTTTATGCCTTGGGAGGCCCCGACTTTGTCATGGGCCCAGATGCCCCCGTCGCCGAGCGCAACATCCTGGGAGTGATCCACAAGGTGGGATTAGATGTCGCTGGCCAGGTGATCCAGGCTCGCAAATACGGCCACACAGTCATCGAGATGATCGGCGGGCGCAAGGTCCACCCTTGTACATCCATCCCCGGCGGCCTAACAAAAGGCATCACCGAAGAGCAACGCTCAGAGATCGAAAAGATGGGCCGCTGGGCTATCGAGTTCGCCCAATTCAGCCTGAAGCTATTTGACGACATCGTACTCGGAAACAAAGCCTATCTTGACCTGATACTGGGCAATGTGTATGAAGATAAGACCTATTACATAGGCCTGGTTGACGAACATAACAAAGTCAACTTCTATGATGGCAAGGTAAGCGTGGTGGCCCCAGACGGAGAACGTATCGGCAAATATGGTCCTAATGAATATCGTGATTGGATAGCAGAACGGGTTGAACCCTGGACTTATTTAAAATTCCCTTACCTAAAGAAAGTCGGGTGGAAAGGGTTGGTTGATGGCAAGGACTCAGGCGTCTACTGCGCGACCCCACTTTCACGCCTGAACGCTGCCGATGGCATGGCTACGCCGCGGGCTCAAGAAGAATACGAGCGTTTCTTTACCACCCTGGGCGGTAAGCCAGTCCACAAACGCTTGGCGACTCACTGGGCGCGCCTGGTCGAACTGCTCTACGCGGCTGAACGCATGGTCGAGCTGGCAACCGACCCGGAGATCACCTCCGATAATTTCCACACAATCCCTACTGAGATTCCCACTGAGGGCGTCGGAATTGTTGAAGCGCCGCGCGGCACTCTTACCCATCATTACTGGACTGACGAACGCGGCATCGTGACCAAGGCCAATCTGGTGGTTGGCACGACCAACAACTACGCCCCTATCACCATGTCTATCAAGAAAGCTACCAAGAGTCTCATTAAGAAAGGCACGGTAGTCAATGAGAGTCTACTCAATATGGTTGAGATGGCCTTCCGACTGTATGACCCGTGTTTTTCATGTGCCACGCATTCGTTGCCTGGCAAGATGCCGTTGGAAATCATCATCAGGGATGCGAACGGTGAAGTGGTAGAAATCTTGCACCAGTATTGTTAGTCCTATGTTCCCACATACACTGGTTATCGGCCTGGGCAATCCCATTGTCGGGGATGATGGGATTGGATGGAGGGTGGCAGAACGTATCCTGCAACAAATGCAGGAATCTGGAACTAAACCTGATGAGGTAGACATCGAATGTCTTGCAGTCGGAGGGTTACGCCTAATGGAATTCATGGTGGGTTACGATTACGCCATCGTGATAGACATGCTTTCCACTGGACAGCGACCTGCCGGCCATGTATCTTGTTTTACTCTCGAAGACCTGCCAGATTTGGCTGCTGGTCATATCACATCGACCCATGATACCTCCCTGCAGAGCGCCTTAAAATTAGGCCGTGAATTGGGGTTGCGTTTACCCCAGAAGATCATGGTTGTTGGCATAGAAGCCAACAACTGTTATAATTTTTCTGAAGAACTTACTTCGCCCATTGAGGCAGCTATCCACCAGGCGGTACAGACGGTAGTTCAACTGTTATCCAATTGCTCTTTAAACTGAATGAGTGTTAATAGGAGGATATAACCATGATCTCCCCGGAACTTCTCCGCCGCTACCCGTTCTTTGGGATGATGGACTATGATCAAATAAAAGAAATTGCCATGATTTCCGATGAAATCTCCATTGATAAGGACAAAGAACTTTTCGTAAAAAGTAAACCTGCTGATTACCTTTATATCCTAATCGACGGGGCGATTGACCTCTTCGATACAGCCGTAAGTGACCATGATCCTAGCCTGTACAAGGAATACCTGGTAAGTGAGAATGGCCCTGGCGATGTATTATCCATATCAGCACTGATCGAGCCCCACAAACTATCATTAACTGCCCGCGCTGCAAAACCCAGCCATCTTATCCGGATAGATGCCCAACATTTGCGTAAACTTGCCAAACAAGATCCTCAATTCGGTTATGTCCTGATGTACCAGGCCACTACGCTTGCTATGAACCGCTTAAATACTACTCGAGTTCTGTTAGCTGCTAAGATGGCAATTGATTAGATATTATCCAATTTTCCTACCCCGACTGCCTTATGCCATTGACAGGAGTTAATATTGCTTTACAATTAAGAATTCCCACAAAATTTCCGCTAAAGTTCGGAGGTAATTAACATGACAAAAATAATAGATGTCGAAGGCATTGGAAAGGTCTACGCCGAGAAACTCAAAGAGGCAGGATTATCCACCGTTGAAGCCTTGCTGAAAAAGGGAGCTTCTCCACAGGGCCGCAAGGAAATCGAAGAAAAAACGGGTATCAGCCATAAGTTGATACTGGAATGGGTCAACCTGGCAGATCTGTTCCGCATCAAAGGGATCGGTGAAGAATATTCTGATCTCTTAGAAGAAGCAGGGGTAGATACGGTAGTAGAGCTGGCACAACGCAATGCTGAAAACCTTTACCAAAAACTTGTAGAAATTAACCAGCAAAAGAAGCTTGTGCGCCAGGTACCTGGTCTATCCCAAGTGACTAAATGGGTTGAGCAGGCGAAAAAACTCCCGCGGGTAGTCACTTATTAACTTCATCGACTAGACATCCTAAAATATCCCCTAAAGGGGATGCCAACTTTGAAGCCCCAATTACTGAAGCCTTGGCTCAGGAATTTATGGGTTGGGATTTTTCGTTCCTCTAGAAAACAAAATCATTTGAATCTCTATCTGGAATAAAAAATGACTATCAAACAATATAAAAGTTCCCCACCCTTGGGAATTGATTCCGAGAAAACCTATTTCGTTGCTATCGAAACGAACAAAGGTACGATAGAGTTGGAGCTTTACCCCCAATACGCCTCAAACACGGTCAATAATTTCGTGTTTTTAGCTCGGGAAGGCTTCTATGACGGGGTTAATTTC
>Ga0315295_10005170_pt1 | contig 11163 bp, 6 predicted proteins | sample YL17G14_0_MG_FD_204453 | JGI IMG/M metagenome (GOLD analysis project Ga0315295, IMG submission 204453) | Sediment microbial communities from Yellowstone Lake, YNP, Wyoming, USA - YL17G14_0 | ecosystem: Environmental > Aquatic > Freshwater > Lake > Sediment | place: USA: Wyoming | collected...
ACACGACCCTCGACACCTCGGGCGGCAACGGCGCGATCACGGCGACCACGATCACCGGGACCAGTGCGGGCAATGACGACCTGACCTTGATCGCCGGCACCGCCGGCACGAGCGACATCACCTTCGGCGGGGTGGTGGGCGCCACGCGGCTGGGCAACGTGACGATCAGCTCGGCGGCCAATGTGACGGCCGCGACCTTCAACGCGGCGACGCTCACCCAGTCGGCCGGCACGGGCACGACGACCTTCAATGGCGCCGTAAACACGAACGCGGCCGGCGGCATCAGCCTGACGGGCACGAACCTGGCGGTGAACAGCACGCTCACCACGACGGGCACCGGCACGGTGACCGTCAGCGAGTCGGGCACGGCGACCTTCGCGGCGGCCGGTGACATCAGTTCCGACGGCGCGGTGAGCCTGACGGCCGGTGGCGGGATCAGCACCGCGGGTGACATCACGACGACCAACGACAATGTGACCTACGCCTCGGCCACCACGCTCACCGGCCCGGTGACGGTCAATGCGGGTGCCGGCAACCTCGCGTTCAGCAGCACGCTGAACGGCGGCTTTGCCCTGCAGGCGAACTCCACGGGCACGACAACCTTCAGCGGCCTGGTGACTGCGCTGGCCAGCGTGACGACCAATGCCGGCGGCACGACGGCCATCAACGGCGGTGGCGTCACCACCACGGGCACCCAGGTCTACAACGACGCCGTCACCCTCAACGCCAACGCGACCCTCTCGACCACCAACAGCGCGGCCACCTTCGCCAGCACCATCGACTCTTTTAACGCCACGGCGCGCGACCTGAGCGTTAGCACCGGTTCGGGCCTGATCACGCTTTCTGGCGCCATTGGCGGCACCAACCCGCTCGGGGTCCTGACCCTGAACAGCACCGCGGTCGCCGGACTGGTCCTGCCGGCCACCCGGGCGCAGACCCTGACGTTGAGCACGTCGGGCCCCATCACCCAGGGCGGCGTGCTGGTCATTTCGGGCGTCACCACCCTGACGGCGAACGGCCCCAGCAGCATCACCCTCACCAATGTCGCCAACAACTTCGGCACCGTCGCCATCCCGACCGCCCAAAACGTCCAGCTCACCGACACCAACGCGCTCGACTTGGGGGCCTCGACCGTCGCCGGCACGCTCACGCTCATCGCCGGCAGCCACATCACCGAGAGCGGTGTGCTCAACGTGACCGGCACCACGACCATCTCGGTGACTTCGCCTGGCACGGATATTCTCCTTGATACCCAGGCCAACAACCTCGGCATCAACGCCCCGGTCCTCGCCGGCACGGTGTCCAATATCCGTGATCTGGCCATCCGCAATGTGAACACCGGGGCCAAGGTTCCGGTGATTTTCCCCGGCACAACCAACCTCATCGGGCTGACCAGTCTGCGCAACCTCACCCTGATCTTCGACAACGCCCCGATCGACCTGCCGGGGATCAACGCCTCAGGCACGATGACGATCAACGCCGGCGGCGCGATCACCGACAGCGGACCCTCCGTGGTGCCGGGGCTTTCCATCCTGAATGCCGGCGGCAACAACATCACGCTCGACGACCCGGGTAACAATTTCGGCACCGTCCAGCTGGCCGGGGCGGCGATCACGCTGTTCAACGTCAGCACGATCAACTTGGCCGGCGTGCAGGCCTCCTCGTCGTTCACCCTGCAGAACGCGGGCAACCTCACGGTGAGTTCCGCCATCAGCAGTGCTTCGACCGTCAACCTGAGTTCCACCGGCGGCGACCTGATCCTCAATGCCTCCATCTCCTCCACCGGTGGCAACCTGGCCCTGACCGCCGCGGGCAACATCACCTCCAGCACGGCCGGCACCCTTTCCACCGGCGGTGGCACGGTGACCCTCCAGGCCGGCGGCGCGGGCCAGTTCGCCGCCATCTCCAGCGCCGGCGGCGCGGTGAGCGTCAAGACCGGCACCGCCGCCACCTTCCTCAGCCCGATGACTGCCAGCGGCACCTTCAATCTGACGGCTGGCGGTAGCGTGGCCTTCAACAGCGCGTTCACGGCAAACGGCCCGTTGACCGTGCAGTCGGGCGGCAGCACGACCTTCAGCGGCGCCTTCGGCGTCGGCGGCACTGCGACGCTGCAGTCCGCCGGCAGCGTCACCATCGGCGGCGCGGTCAGCGGCGGCGGCTCGCTCACGGTGAACACCCCCGGCGTCACCACCTTCGGCGGCGCCATCAGCGGCCTGACCAGCCTGATCACCAACGCGGGCGGATCGACCGTGATCACCGGGGGCGCGCTGGGTGTCACCGGCTCCTTCCTCTTCAATGACCCGGTGACGCTGGGGGCCAACACCCTCATCACCGCCCCGACCGGCCGGTTCAACGGCGCGCTGCTGGGCGCCAGCGACGGCGGGCAGACCCTGACCGTGAACGTGTCTGGCGACATGATTTTCGTCGGGGCCGTCGGCGCAACCGGCCAGCGGCTGGCGAGCCTCACCACCAACGCGGCCGGCCGCACGCTGTTCTATGGCGGCGCCGCCCTCACCACCTTGACCCAGGACTACAATGACCCGGTGCTGCTCGGCGCGAACACCACCATGGCGGCCTCCGCACTTACCTTCAACAACACCATCAACACCGGCCCATCCCTGCTTTCGCTGGGCCTCACCGACGGGCCCATTCTCAGTGCGGCCACCACCGGGGAGAGCGACCTGATTGCCAACGTCTCCGGGGCCACGGTGTTCAACAGCCCCGTCGGCCAGACCACCCGGCTGGGCGACGTGACCACCGACGCCGCCGGCACGACGGCCATCCATGCGAATTTCTCGGCGACCCGCATCACACTCCATGACAGCGCGACCTTCAGCGCCGCCAACGCCTTCACCGTGGATACCACGGGGGCGCAAACCTACGCCGGCACGGTCGCGATCGGCACGGACCTGACCTTCACTTCGACCCTGAGCGCGCCCTTCAGCACGACCCTGGCGGAGGGCATCAACTTCCAGCAGGGCCTGTCCGCGCCGGGCCGCACGCTCATGCTGCGGGCGGCAACCTCGACCGTCAGCGTCGGGGGCGACATCGGCGGTGACAACAGCAACCGGCTGACCAAGCTGACCGCTGTCGGCCGCAACATGATCATTGGGGGAGATGTCTGGACCGACGGCGATATGCTCCTCGACATCGGCACCACCGGTGGCACGGACAACGATTTCCTGAAGTTCACCGCACCCGGCGGGGCGGCGCGCAACACCCGACTGGATTCCGCCAACGGCGCGATCGTCCTGGGCAGCGGGGCCGGTGGCGGGACCGGCAAGACCGCCGCGCCGCAGCACACGTCCATCTTCAAGAGCAACCAGGGTGACCTGTATCTGTTCGGCAAAAAAGTGACGGTGCAGGACTTCGAGCGACTCGCGGTCCGCAACGGGTCGCTGATCGCCATCGCCGACGGCACCGCCGCCACCGACGGCCTGACGCTGAGCAGCGCGGCGGCCTCCAATTACTTGGTGCTCGTGAGCAACGCTCCCGGGGCCAGTATCAACCTGCGCTCCCGCCTCAGGTCGAGTATTGAGAGCGCGGCTCCCGGCACCACCGAGGACCAAGGGAGCGAACTGATCGGCGGCGCCGTCATCTTCTATAATGCCGATTTTGGCGCCGTCCCGACCCGCCAGAACTCAGCTCCCGACCAATTCAATTACCAATTGAACACCGGCAACATCGCGCGCAACGCCGGTCCGGCCGGGGTCACTATCCTGCCCGATGCGGGCGACGTGCAACACGACGTGTTCGTGGCCGATCTGGTGATCAGCAATCAGTTCCGTCCCGTCCTACCCTTCCTGGTCTATCTGGACCTGAACACGGCCACGCAGTTTTCCAGCATCCCGATAAATGACAACGGCCAGGGCCCGTTCATCGCCCCGACTGATGATGCCTTTGGCCTCGCCGACGCCGCGCCGCTGCGGGGGTTGACCTCAACCGGTGCGAACATCCGCGCCGTCCTGCAGTCGACCTTCACGCCCTCCGTGCCCCACGAGGATACCGAAACCGCGCCGCCGGAAGTCGATCTGTCACCCGCCGTGCGTGAGCAGTTGCAGGCGCTCGGCATCTATGCCCGCGCCTTGCGGCCGGCGGAGAGCCTGTCGCGCCAACGCCGGAGGGGCTTGTTCACCACCATTCCGGAGCGGGAGCGCCCCCGTGAGTCGGACTACGAGGTCGCCGACGCCCGCGTCGAGAACCGGTCGGTGCGCGAAGTCCTCCGCCTGGCCACCGCCACCGGCCTGATCGGCGAGGACCAGCACAAGCTCGACGACATCGCCAAGTCTCTCGCGGCGACCTACGAGGCGTTCACGGCGGCCTCCCCCAAGGTGGAGGCGAGTGACTTCCGCGCGTGGCTGGAGGCCAATCAGGAGGCCGACGCCACGCGGGTGCAGGACTACCTGAAGGTTCTGGCCGAGACACTGAAGCGGATCGAACTGCTGGGCCTCACGCGGCAGGAGCTGGCCAGCTCCAAGGCCCAGATTTACGGCAGCATCCTGCGCGCCCGCCTCAACACGGACCCGGAATTTCTCCGGGCCCTGGTGGAGGAGGCGCCCACCCCTGCGCGCGTGGCCGGGATCGATCCGGGTTCCACCCGGCCGGATACGTTGCCCGCGGGGGCCACCTACTGACGGGGGACATCGCCGGCCCGGTCCGGCCGCACGGGCCTGATTCCTCCTTGTGCCACCGGCCGGATTGGTTATCGAAAGGGACTGTCGCTCATGGATACTTCATCAGGTTTCGGACAATCTACGCCGGCTTTCGGACAAACCAATCCGGGCCTGGGCCAGCCCAATCGCCGCCTCGCGGCGGTGATGTTCCTCGATATGGTCGGCTACAGCGCGATGATGGCCAAGGACGAGGAACGGGCGCTCGCCTGTGTGGGCGAGCTGGAAAAGCTCCTGCGCGCCGAGGTGCCCAAGTTCGGCGGGCGCCTGGTCAAATTCCTCGGCGACGGCTCGATGGCCGAGTTTCCCACCGCCCTGTCCGCCGTGCGCTGCAGCCTGAGCGTGTTGCAGGATGTCGAGTCCAACAATGCCTGGGTCCCCGCGGAAAAACGCTATTCCGTCCGCATCGGCCTGCACCTCGGCGAACTCGTGGACCGGGCGGACGACATTTTCAGCAATGCGGTGAACGTTGCGGCGCGCATCCAGCCCCTGGCCGATCCCGGCGGCATCGCCATGTCGAGCTTCATCTACTCCCAGATTGAGAACCAGCTTGACCTGAAGGGCCTCTACCTGCCGCCGCAGAAACTGAAAAACATCCCCGAGAAAATGCGCATTTTTCTCGTTGAACCCCTCGGGGGCGATGTGACCGGCCGGGCCATCCGGCGGCACCGTCCGCTGGCGGTCAAGACGATCATCGGCATGGCCGTGGTGCTCGTGGGGCTGTTTCTGGCATACTATTTTTTCAGCAAATCCTCCCAGCCGCCGGTTGCTGCACCAAACGCCAAGGTGACCCAACCTTGAATCAAGCGGCCCCGGCACCGCCGGGGTGCCCGGGGTGGAAGCCGACATGATTGCGTTGCCACAGGCCGCGGGCTGCCTTTGTTTTCGCACCCATGGCTCAGCCCGAAGCTCCCAAGATCATCTTTTCGATGCTCGGCGTCTCGAAGAAAATCGAGCGCAAGGAGGTCCTCCGCGACATCTCGCTGTCGTTCTACTACGGCGCGAAGATCGGCGTGCTCGGGCTCAACGGTTCCGGCAAGTCCTCGCTGATGCGCATCCTCGCCGGGCTCGACCACGAGATCGACGGCCGCGTGCATTTCGAGCCGGGCTACACCGTCGGCTTCCTGCCCCAGGAGCCGGCGCTCACGGCGGGCGCCACCGTGCGCGCCTGCATCGAGGAGGGCGTGAAGCACCTGACCGACCTCACCGCGGCCTACGACGCCAGTTGGGACGAGATCACCGCGGCGGCCGATGACGCGGCCCGCGACGCCATCTCGGAAAAACAGGCGAAGCTGCAGGAGCAGATCGACCACCTCGGGGCGTGGGACGTCGCGCCCGTGGTGGAGCAGGCGATGGACGCCCTCCGCTGCCCGCCGGGCGAACAAATCGTGGACAGCCTCTCCGGCGGCGAGCGCCGCCGCGTGGCGCTGGCGCGGCTGCTGCTGCAGAAACCGTCCATTCTCCTCCTCGACGAGCCGACCAACCACCTCGATGCCGACTCGGTCAACTGGCTTGAGCAGCACCTCAGCCGCTACGAGGGCACGGTCATCGCCGTCACGCACGACCGCTATTTCCTCGACAACGTCGCCGGCTGGATCCTCGAGCTGGACCACGGCGCGGGCATCCCGTGGAAGGGCAACTACTCCTCGTGGCTCGAGCAAAAACAGGCGATCGCCACCGTCGCCGAGCGCACCGAGAGCAAGCGCCAGAAGGCGATGGCGCGCGAACTCGAGTGGATCCGGCAGTCGGCCAAGGCCCGGCAGTCCAAGGGCCAGGCGCGCCTCAACGCCTACGAGGCCATGCTCAAGCAGGACGTCGCCGAACAGGAGAAGAAATTCGAGATCATCATCCCGCCCGGCCCGCGGCTCGGCACGCTGGTCGTGCAGGCGGCGGACGTCAGCAAGGGCTACGGCGACCGGCTGCTGTTCGAGAAACTCAACTTTTCGCTGCCGCCCGGAGGCATCGTGGGGATCATCGGCCCCAACGGCGCGGGCAAGACCACGCTGTTCAAGCTCATCACCAGCCTCGAAACCCCCGATGCCGGCGCCTTCAAGGTCGGCGAGACCGTGAAATCCGCCTACGTCGAGCAGTCGCGCGATTCACTCGAGGCCGCCAAAACCATCTGGGAGGTCATCAGCGACGGGCAGGAGATCCTGACGCTCGGCACGCGCGCGGTGAACAGCCGCGCCTACTGCGCCCAGTTTGGCTTCACCGGCGCGGACCAGCAGAAGCAGGTTGGCGTGCTCTCCGGCGGCGAGCGCAACCGCGTGCTGTTGGCGCGCGTGCTCAAGAGCGGGGCGAACCTGCTCCTGCTCGACGAGCCGACCAACGACCTCGACGTGAATTCCATCCGCGCACTGGAGGAGGCCCTCGAGAATTTCGCGGGTTGCGCGGTAATCATCTCCCACGACCGCTGGTTCCTCGACCGCGTCGCGACGCACATCATGGCCTTCGAGGGCGACAGCTACGTGCACGTCTTCGCCGGCAACTACGCGGGCTACCTCGAGGACTTCAAGAAGCGGAAGGGGAAGGACGCCGACCAGCCTCACCGGATCAAGTATCGTAAATTGACCCGGTAAGGTTTTTCACGCCAAGGCGTGAAGGTCGCGAAGCGGGTTGGGGTCGTTGCCCTCAACGGCCCGGGCGTTTGGGGGCAAGCGCCCCACCTCGGAATCAGGACATGCCTGCCTCACTCGAACCCGAACAGCCTGCCCATGTCGCGGCGGTCCTTCTTGGTCGGCCGGCCCAGGCCGCGCTGGCGGGCGAGCATGTGCTCGATGCCGGCCTGCTTGGCCCGCTCGTATTCGGCGGGCGGCGTGAGGTCGGTCATGAACTCCGGCAATTGCTTCGCGCTGACGCGGGAGCGCGGCAGCGCGACGACCTTGAGGGTGCGGGTGATGACGCCGACGCCGACGGTGACGGTCTCGCCGACATGGATGTCGCGGCCGGGCTTGGCCTCGAGTTCGCCGATGAAAACACGGCCGGCGCGGCAGGCGGCCGTGGCGAGGGGGCGCGTCTTGAACACGCGCACGCTCCAGAGCCATTTGTCGAGGCGCAGGTCGTCCATGGCCCCAGACCATAAGTGCCAAAATCCAAACGCCAAATACCAAAGAAACTCCAGACCGGTGGGGCCAGGTCGGAGTTCGTCCGCTTGCTTGGCCTTTGGGCTTTGGCGTTTGGGACTTTCCACGGCGTAGCCGCGGAGTTGCGTCGGAATAAAAGATGGCTTACCTCCTCTCACGTCCATGCAAGTCCGCGCCTTCGCCGTTTTTCTGACCCTCTTCACCGCCATGTCCCTCCAGGCCGAAACGAAACCCGCGTCGCAACATGAGTTCGCCACCTTCGGGGGCGGCTGCTTTTGGTGCACGGAGTCCGTTATTGAGCGTGTGCCAGGGGTGATCAAGGCCGTCAGCGGCTACTCCGGGGGCCATGTGACCAACCCGACCTACCCGCAGGTGTGCAATGGTGACACCGGCCATGCGGAGGTCATCCAGGTGGAGTTCGACCCCGTGGCGGTCAGCTACGAGCACCTCCTCGAGGTCTTTTTCGCGGCCCACGACCCGACCACGCTCAACCGCCAGGGCGCCGACAAGGGCACACAGTATCGTTCGGTGATTTTCCACCACAACGAGGAGCAACGGAAGGCCGCCGGCCGGGCCATGCTCGCCGCCCAGGCGCATCTTGCGGACCCGATCGTCACGGAGATCAAGCCGCTCGACAAATTTTACCCGGCTGAAAATTATCACCAGGAATTTTTCAAGAAGAACCCCACCCAAGGGTATTGCACGTTCACCATCCCACCCAAGGTCAAGAAGCTCCAGAGCAAGGGCCTGATCCCGAAGGATTAAGGGCCGGAAGGGGCGCACTCCGCTCCGCCTATGGCCGTTCGCGCACGAACGGCACGAAACGCACGGCGAACAGCGGGCGGGTCCGGACCTTGCCGCCGGACTTGGTCACCAGCACGAGGTCTTGGGCGCCGGCGTGCGGCCCGAGCGGGATGATCATACGCCCATCCTCCTTGAGCTGGGCCAGCAGCGCCGGCGGGATGGTCACGGCCGCGGCGGTGACGACGATGGCGTCGAACGGCGCAGCCTCAGGCCAGCCCTTCCAGCCGTCGCCCGTGCGGGTTTGGATGTTCCGGTAGCCGAGCCGATGAAACACGGCCGCGGCCCCGGCGGCGAGCTCCGGGATGATCTCGATGGTATAAACCTCGGCGCAGATTTCGGCGAGAACGGCCGCCTGGTAACCCGAGCCGGTGCCGATCTCCAACACGCGGGTCTCGCGGGTGGGGGCGATCTGCGCGGTCATGCACGCCACGATGTAGGGCTGCGAGATGGTCTGGCCGTGGCCAATGGGCAGGGGATTGTCATCGTAGGCCTGGGCCTGCAGCTCGGCGGGCACGAACAGGTGGCGCGGCACCTTGCGCATGGCGGCAAGGGTGGCGGGGTGGGTCACCTCGCGGAATTCGATTTGTTTTTCCACCATGCGATGGCGTCGCGCCTGCCAGGGATCAGGGGCGTCAGGGGTGGCAACCAAAGCCAGACTGAACACCGCGAACACCCCAAGGTGCCGGACAGGTCGCATGCGCCATTGCTACTCCCAATCGCGGGCAGAAACAAGTCCGGGCCAATAATTACGGCGCCCGCCGGCGCCGGGGGAGGATTTCCGGGTGGTCGGGGCCGCTCAGCCGTGCACCGGCAGCACGAACAGCAGCACGGCAAACAGGTGGCAGACATTGCCACCGACCAGGAACAGCTGGCGGGGCAGCTGGTCGAAGCGCGGCAGGCGCCACAGGTAGAACGCGAGGCCGGCCAGGTAGCACAGCACGCCGGCGAACCCGAGCCAGAGCGCCCCCGGGGGCAGCGAGGCGAAGACCGGTTTGATGGCGACTGTCGCCAGCACTCCGACCAGCAGGTAGGCCACGACGGTGACGGTCCGGTAGCGACCGGAGAACATCAGTTGCAGGGCGACCCCCGCGGCGCAGAGGCCCCAGACGACGCCGAAGAGCGACCAGCCCCAGGCGCCGCGCATCGAAATGAGCAGGAAGGGCGTGGCGGTGCCGGCGATCACGAGGAAAATCGCCGCGTGGGTGTATTTGCGCGCCATCAGTTTCCATTCCACCACCTCCCGGCGGTGGTAGAGGGTGACCGCAAGGTGGAGCAGCACGAGCGACACGCCGAAAATAGCGAAGCTGACCAGGTGCCGCCCATCACCCTGGAGGGCGGCAAATGTCACCAGCGCCGCGAGGCTGACGGTGCTGGCAGCGAGGCCGAGCCCGTGGGTCAGGCCGTGGACGATACGCTCGGGACGCGAGTAGTCGCGGGGCAGCTCGGGCGGGACGACCGGGGTGAGCGGGGCGCCCTGTGCGGCGAGCCGGCGGTTGCGGACGAGATTCTCGGAAGCCGTGTCGCACCACCGGATGAAGCGGCAGGGCCGCGGGCTGGTGAACTCGGACGCCTCCCATTCGCCGCCGTGCGTGTAAAGGGATTTCGGGAAGATCCACGTGCCGAAGGCCAGGTCGGCGATCGGCAGAGTGAAGAAGCCCGAGATGGCCTCGTTGCAATCGATCACGGCGTGATGCCGCAGGTGAAAGCTGTAGACCTTGCGCCAGAACCAGCCCCAGCGCTGGTGTTCGATGAGGATGGCCCACTTCTCGAAGGACCAGTGTTCGATGGCGTGGAAAACCTCGTAGAAAACGAGCGACACGGCGATGGCGGCATAGCCGGAGATAAACCAGGGAAAGGACGGCACCAGCCACTGGAGCAGCGTGAGCAGGGGCGTGAGGATGAGGCCGAAGATGCCGAGGGTGAACCAAGGGAAGAATGACGCCTCGGTCTGGTGCGGCTCGGTGATCGGGTAGATGTTCTCGACGAAGGGCACCTCGTTGCCGCCCGGCGTGCGCCGGCGGCCGATGCGCGTCAGGTTGTGATGCAGGGTGTGCTGCTTGTAAAAGTGACTGAGAAACGGCACCACCGGCTTGTGCAGCACATAGCGGTGGAAGAAGAACTCCATGAAGCAATTGAACAGGTGGAGGAGGAGGAACGCCGCGGCGAACTGCCAGGCCGCGGCACCCACCTGGACCAGCCAGACGCTGGTCGGGGCGCACAGCCAGAGCAGGCCGTAGAGACCGGCCAGCGACAGGATGACGGTGGTGAAGAACAACGGAAGCGAAAGCTCCTCTTCGATGTGAGGGGCGCGGGTGCGGGCAGTAGTATCGGACATGTGGCGCATTACTAAGTCTTACACCCACCCCATGGCAAACGTCGAAATGGACAATATTTCGGGGTTCTTTGACAGGTTTGCCGGCCTCTGGCTGGACTTTGGGCGGTTCTGCATACACCGCCCGCATGCCCGACCAACCCGCCCAGGAACTGAACGACGCCGGCGTGACGGTGGACTTTGTCCGCCACGGCCACGCCTAGCTGGCGCGCGCCGACCCCGGGGGCCTGTTCGGTGCCGGCGAGACCATCCGGGTGGAGTGCCCCCGCTGCGC
>Ga0315295_10005172_pt1 | contig 11162 bp, 9 predicted proteins | sample YL17G14_0_MG_FD_204453 | JGI IMG/M metagenome (GOLD analysis project Ga0315295, IMG submission 204453) | Sediment microbial communities from Yellowstone Lake, YNP, Wyoming, USA - YL17G14_0 | ecosystem: Environmental > Aquatic > Freshwater > Lake > Sediment | place: USA: Wyoming | collected...
GGTTATGCTACTGATTCTCAAATCCGTTATAACGGTTCTTCCGGCGGCTTGGCGACAGCTTTAGCTCTTTATTGTTTGGAAAAGCAGGGTGCCTCTGGTGTACTTCATATAGGTGCCAGGCAAGGAGCTCCGTTGGAAAACGTTGCTGTATTTAGTAAAAGCAGGACCGATCTGTTAGCATGTACAGGTTCCCGGTATTCGCCGGCGGCACCATGTGAAAAGTTGGAGTGGATTCAAGAAGCCCGGTACCCGAGTGTATTTATAGGTAAACCCTGTGATGTTGTTGCATTGCGTAAATCACAGGCGGTTAATCCGGTTCTTCGTGAAAAGGTCGGCCTGGCTATCAGCATTTTCTGTGCCGGTACTCCGGCAACAAATGGGACGTATAAAATCCTTGGCACCCTTGGCGTTAAGCCGGAAGAAGTCGGGGAAATCAGGTATCGTGGCTGCGGCTGGCCCGGTGTGACTATGGTAAAAATTAAAGGCGATAATAACGAGACAAGGCAGATGCCTTATGAGGAATCATGGGGAAATATTCTCAGTAATTACGGTCAATTCAGATGCCGGATATGCCCTGATTCGACGGGTGAATTGGCCGATATTTCCTGCGGCGATCCATGGTATCGAGAAATTAAACCGGGTGAGCCGGGATGGTCACTTGTATTGGTAAGAACCGAGAGGGGCAGAGAAATTTTACAGCAAGCGATAAAGGACGGCTATGTAAAACTCCAAAGTGTTGCCCCGGAGACGCTTCCACGGTCGCAGAAAGCCCTTCTTGCACGCAGGCGTCATCTGTGGGGACGGTTGCTGATGATGAAAATGATGCGCGTTCCGGTTCCGCGTTATATAGGGTTTTCTCTGCTCAAAAACTGGCTTAGACTCTCTGCGGGAGACAAAGTACGTTCACTTGTTGGAACATTGAAACGTATCGTAATGCGTGGATGGGCGAGACCTTTGAAGCCGGTCATTAAACCTGACGAACCACAGGAAACCAATGACGCGGAAAAAGCCGTCGTAAATTTTGACGAGTTCGAGTCACAATGCAAGGTGTAACTTTAACAATAGCCCTTATCCTTTCTGTGTTAGTTATAGCACTGCGCCCAAAGTATGCCTTGGTGGCGTATATTGTCGGTTTGTTATGGTATCCCGCTTATCTGGCCGTGAGCATAGGCACTATAGACATATTGGTCGGCCGTTTTGTAGTCGCAGTGCTGCTTCTGCGGTGCTTATTCGACGACAAGATTCGAATTAAATTTAAATGGTGTCGATTAGATACATTGGTTACGTTAAGCATGGTTGTTTACGTCGGGGCATATTTTATCACGCAAGTCAATACATTAGCAGACACCATAGAAAACCGGGGCGGTTTTTTGATGGATACATGGTGTGGTTATCTGGCCGCCCGATTTATCGTGACCGACAGGACGAAACTAATATCTATAATAAAGTGTGTTAGCATTGCCCTGGTTCCTCTCGCTATATTAGGCGTGATAGAATCTAGTACCGGCTGGCAGCCGTTTGCTCCTCTGTGGCGTTTTTCTCCGTGGTTTAGGCAGGGGGGAAGATTTGTTTCGGAAGGACGTTTTGGATTTGCCAGGGCTGTTGGGCCGTTTAGTATGACCATTATGTTTGGCGGTGTTTTTGCCATGTTTATGCCGCAGATATATTATTTGCGTCATGAAAAAGGTAACTGGCGACCCTTGGCCTATATTATTTCAGGAATAGCGTTGCTCGGTGCGTTAAGCAGCATGTCCAGTGGTCCGTGGATTATGGTGATAGTGGTGATTTTCTGCCTGGGAATGGAAAGGCATAAGCATTTGGTCAAGCCACTGTTTATATTGTTGGTGGTCTCATGCATAGTAATTGGAATAGCAAGTAATAGGCCTTTCTATCATGTCATAGCTTCCTGGGCAAATCCATTGGGTGGTGCCAGTTGGCACCGGGCGAAACTTATCGATCTTGCTATCGAACACTTCGATGAATGGTGGAAGGTTGGCTATGGTGATAAAGATCCTGGTTGGGGTCCCCAGCTTGGCATGGGTTTCACGGATGTGACAAATGAGTATATCTTGAATGGAGTCAGATATGGTATTCTTGGCGTAATCGCTCTTTGTGCGGTGCTCGCAAAAGCATTTAGAGGACTCATATCTACGTATAGAAAAATGACACATCCAGCCATGAAATCTTTGTGTTGGGCTTTCGGAAGTCTGTTGTTTTCCGTTGCAGTATCCTGGGTATCTGTTAGTTTCTTTGGGCAATTATTAACACTGGTCTACTGTTCTCTTGGAATGATTGGTTCCTTATGTAGCCCCGATTTCAATTGGCAGATCCCAAATAGAATCTCTCGTTTGCGGAATCAACCGGCACAGATGGTTTCTTAAATTCGTGCCTTGTCAATGACTAATGACAGAAATGTAAATTGATTACTCATTCTATATTCTTAAACTAAACAATGAGCGAAATTAACTCTAAGCAAAACCAAAAGGTTCATTTAAAGGTTGTAGAAGGCTCAGAAGGTATTTCCGAGTTCGGCGAGCAATGGGACGACCTGTTTGCTCGTGCTGTTGATGCACCGCCATTTCTCTCACGCCCCTGGATAAGCACTTATATCGAGGAAGGAAGAATAAAGGGGGCTCCGCTGTTTATACTTGCATGGTGTGGAACCAGGCTTGTGGCGTTGTTTCCCCTGGAAGTTCGCAAATGTCTGAACACAAAAATTGCCATGCCAATAAGTACACTTCAAGGTTATTATTTAGGACTATTGCTCGATCCGAACTATCAATCAGTTATTGAGTATATGGCGGATATAATCACATCAAGGAAGGTTTTTGAAGTATATTATAGTGCGGATCTCTCCTCAGAGGACCTGGCAACTAATGATTTGCTGGATAAATTGGTGAAAAAAGGATATTCCCGCCGACAGGTATATCGAAATCCCTGTTTTTATTTTCAACTCGGCTGCTCTTTTGAGGAGTACTTTCAGAAAAAGGCATCTTCAAAATCACGGCAGAATTTACGCCGGAGAGAAAAGCGTCTTTTTGAAAGTGGTGATGTGAAAGTTGAGCACTATGTTGCCGGGGAAGTGACCCCGGAAGTTCTTCTTCGTATCGCGGCGATAGAGCAACAAAGTTGGTTAAAGAGACGTGGCGCGGCCGTATTGCAGAAACCTTTTTATCAAAAGCTTTTGTTGAAAATGGCTCAAGCCGGTATTGGTCATGTATGGTTAATGACCATCAATGGAGATGATGCAGCATTTGAGTATGTGTTTATTAGCCATAAAAGACTTCAATTCGGCTGGAGAGCATTTAAATTGAAATACTCATCTTCAGTCTCAATCGGACAAATTCTCATGATGCATACTATACGCGATGCATGCAGCAACGACATCTTGTCAATGGATATTGGACACGGCAAGGCTGATTATAAAAGTTTCTGGGCTGAGGACAGCTACAAAGTTAACAGGGTAGTGGCGGGATACGGCATAAGGGGGTATTTGATAGCCACATATTATTACATTACCTGGCGGTTTGCGGAAATTGAGTGGATTCACTCGTCTTATCGCCGAATAAGAAGGATATTTCGAGGTTTCAAGGGAAAACAGCGAATCTTTAGAACAGAGACACCCAATTAATTATGAAAAAAGAATCCGACGCGAAGACCTGCGATGAGTGGGAAATAAAGGTTGCGAAAAGCTTCGAGGAAGTTGAAGCTGTCCGCGATATATGGGAGCAAATGCAGCGCAGCGAATCCATGCCGGTACTCAATGCTGATATAGATCGTTATCTATCCGTCGTGGAGTCGATGAAAGAAGAAGTTCAACCTTATGTAATGGTGTTCTATTATGACGGTAATCCTAAAGCAATGGTGATAGGACGTATTGAAAGACGACGGATCACATGCCGGGTTGGATACACGACGATACTCAAGCCATCGCTGCGTTGCTTGAGCATTGTATATGGAGGAATCCTCGGAAGGCCTTCGGACCAGATAAGTGCCAGGTTGGTTCAGGGATTGATCAATACTCTAAAGCAGGGAGATGTAGAGGTTGTTTTCTTAAACCATTTGCGGATCGATTCTCGTTTATATCACTTAGCAAAAACAATGCCGAACTTTTGGTGCAAAGATCATTTTTCTGTCGTGGAATCCCATTGGCAGACGCATATACCCGAGAATATAGAGGATTTTTATGAAACGATACCCAGCAAGCACAAGCGAGAGTGGCGGCGATGTGAGAGGAAATTAGCCGAGGAATGTAATGGTTCAGTCAAAGTTGTGTGCTATCGTGACGAGAAAGATATCGATTATGTAATGGAAACTTCTTGCAAGATTTCGAGCCTAACATATAAACACACCTTGAATGTTGGAATTGTTGATGATGCACTTACGCGAGCACTGTTGAAGCAGGCAGCAAGAGATGGTTGCCTACGCGCCTATCTTTTATATGTCAACGATGTTCCATGTGCTTTCGAGTTTGGTGTTTGTTGTTGCGATGTGTTTTTCCCGGAGTATATGGGTTATGATCCGAAGTGGACAACTTTTGGGCCGGGAGCATTACTTTGGGTGAAAGTCATCGAAGACCTTTGCATAGATCCTTCGATATGTACTCTGGACTATGGTTTCGGCGATGCCGAATATAAGGAGAAATTTGGTACTGAATGCTGGCCGGAGGCGTCGGTTTACATCTTCTCGCCGCGATTTTACCCGATATTTGTCAATACGTTGCGAAACTCTGTGAGTAGTTTAAATGCAGGTCTGCAGTATGTCGTGCAAAAGATAGGTTCTGTGGGCTGGATCAAACGACAATGGCGCCATTTGTTACAAGCGAAGAATCCGGACAGCAAGTGTGGAGTGGGAAGGTGATACCAGATTTTGCATGCAAAAGCCGGTCTGGTTATCCTCTTGGTCGTCTTTTTTTATGTGAGTGTGCTTTTAATCCACGGAAGGTTCGCGAGACTTATGCTTGAAATGTAAAGCAATTCGATCAGACAAATAGTAAAGCATGGAAAAGAGCTTGGGATATAATCAAAGGTTCTAACATGCAGTTTAGTGGTGATTGCGAAATAGTTGCTGCGACAAACTTCGAGGAAATCGAAGCTATTCGTCCGATATGGGAGCAGATGCAGCACAATGAACCTTTCGCTGTCCCTAACGCGGACGTCAGACGGTATGTTGCTGGAATGAAAGCCCTCGGTGATGAAGCGCAGCCGTATATAGTCCTTGTCAAGTTCGGTGACCGCCCGGCCGCGATGGCGATCGGGCGGATTGAGCAACGTCCGGTAGTCTTCAAATTGGGCTATAAGACGATTTCCCATCCGACCCTAAAATGCTTGTCGATTGTATATGGGGGTATCATCGGCCAGCCGTCGAGGGATCTTTGCATCTTGCTGCTCGGTGAGCTGACTAATACGATTCGCCGTCGGGAGGCTGATATGGTGTTCCTTAACCACCTTAGAACAGATTCTCCGATTTCTCGGCTTTGTGAAACTTTGCCGCATTTTGTGACGCGGAGCCACTGCGTATTGGCTCAGCCCCACTGGCAGACCGACATACCCGAGACGGTGGACGAATTCTACAGCAGGATGCCGAAGTCTCGCAAACAGAGATGGTACCGCAATATCAGAAACCTTGAGAAGATAAGCTCTTCTGGGATCAAGGTGGTTTGTTACCGCGACATCAATGACGTTGAATATCTGGTTGATGTGGTTTGCCGTATAGAGAGGTCCACCTATAAGAATGGACTCAACATAGGATTCACCGACTCGGTTTTGAATCGCGCTCTGTTGGAACAGGCGGCTAAGGACGACTGGTTGCGCGCTTACATATTATACGTTAGCGGCGAACCGTGTGCATTTCAGCTTGATATTCGGTATGGCAAGACGCAGTTTACCGAGTACGGCTCTTTCAATCCTCGGTGGGAACGCGGCAGTCCTGGTATTGTCCTGTTGCTTAAGGTTCTTGAAGAACTCTGCAATGACCCGGAAGTCGGCGCGATGGATTACGGTTTTGGTGACGCGTGCTATAAGGAAAAACTCAGTACCAATTGTTGGTTGGAGAAATCTGTATATATATACGCCCCACGGCTTCATCCCATCGTGGTAAATGTGGCCGTGTCTGCGAACATGGCGTTATCTCGCGTTCTCCGTAGGACGGCAGCCCATCTTCATTTGGACTCGTCAATCAAACGCTATTGGCGCCGAATAGCTCGCAGGAGTGGGCAAACAGTAGATGCTGGAAAGAGGGTGACCTGAGATTGTGGCTGTCATATCAATCGTTATCGGTATATCGGGTCTTTTGTTTTTGTATGCAGGCGTGCCATGGATATATGGACAAATGGCCCGAATGTTACTCGAGCGAATGGCTAAAGAACGTCAAGCACTGGTTCTTACTTTTGATGACGGCCCTGGCAGCAGTTTAACTCCGGCGATTTTGAACGTACTTGCCGAGGGCAAAGTCAAGGCGACCTTTTTTCTGCTTGGCAGAAATATAGCAGGCCGAGAGGCAATTGTCCGGCAAATCTCAGAGCAGGGACATGATATCTATTCTCATGGTTACGATCATTTAAACAGCTTGAAGGTCTCTCCGTTTCGTGCGTTGTCGGATATACAACGCGGATGGGCAGCGATTGACGCTGCTTTGGGAACCATGCGGCATAAGTATCCGTTTCGTCCGCCAAATGGAAAATTAAACATTGTTTGTTTGTTGTATTTGTTGATTCGGCGTGTGCCGATTGTTTATTGGTCGTTAGATTCGGGGGATACTTGGCGGGAAAAGCCCGACAGCTGCAGAGTAGCAATGTTGGCGGAAAAGGCAGGTGGGGCAGTATCCTTAGCTCATGATTTCGATCGTTCGAATGAAAATACGAGTCGATTCGTTGTTGAGTCCGTTCGGGCGGCTCTTGCGATGGCAGCAGACAAAGGTATGCGAGTACTGACTGTTTCAGAATTATTGGATGTTGGCAGATAGGTGACCGGAAAGTGGACGTATCCATCATCATAGTCAACTGGAACACGAAACAACTCCTTCAAGACTGTCTTACGTCGGTTTATGAACGAGCGGGCGAGGTGGATTATGAAATTATCGTCGTCGATAATGCCTCGACCGACGGCTCGGCGGAAATGGTAAAGATTGACTTCCGGCAGGTAATTCTCATAGAGAATACGGAAAACCGGGGCTTTGCCGCAGCAAACAACCAGGGGATGGCTGTCGCTAAAGGAAGATATGTGCTCCTGCTTAATAGTGATACGGTTGTTTTGGATAACGTCATAGCCAACACAGTGCGCTTTGCCGATGAGAATCCGCAGGCAGCGGTGGCCGGTTGCCGGGTATTAAATCCGGATCGAACCTTACAACGAACGTGTTTCATGTTCCCCTCGATATTGAATATGCTGTTATCAAGCACTTATCTATACAAATTATTCCCGAAGAACAGGTTCTTCGGACGTGAGCAAATGACCTGGTGGGACAGAAGCGACGTACGCAAGGTAGATGTTGTGACGGGTTGCTTTATGCTTGTCAGGCGAGAAGCAATTGAACAGGTTGGCGTTATGGACGAGCGTTTCTTCATGTACGGCGAAGAAACCGACTGGTGTTATCGATTCTGGAAGAAGGGATGGACAGTAATGTTTACCCCGGTAGGCCAGATCATTCATTTTGGCGGTCAAAGCACTGCCAAGAGACCTGTTGCGATGATTGTTCAGTTGAGGTTAAGCATCCTCAAATTCATTAGAAAACACTATGGCTGGCCGTCATATCTGATCGCACGTTTTCTGGTCGCATTGTTTTTCGCCGTTCGTCTTCCGGTATGGATGGCAATGGCGTTTATGCGCCCGGCTGTACGTGGTGAAGCCGTCATTAAAATGAAGGCCTATTCCACCGGTGTTGTGGGTGCTCTTTTTGGTCATGTTAACTCATAAAAACTATATTTTGTACACTATGCCGATAATACTTAAAGAAAACACGTTTCACCGCTGACCTGAGAAAGTATGACTGAGAGACTAACGTATAAATGAGTGTATTTCCAAAACTATCGCGTATAAGCCGAGCTCGCAAGCTGGATCTGTTCAATCGGATGATGAGCCCCACAAACCAGATGAAGTTACTTGACGTTGGGGCACAAATTGATCCGAACAGCAATGGGGAGCAACAGCTTATCGACACATATCCTTGGAAGAGTAATATTTCCGTCGTGAATATTTCTGCAGATCACATATCGACCATCAAAAAACGCTATCCGGAGATTGAAACGGTTGTCTGTGACGCCTGCGAATTACCCTGGCCTGATAAGCATTTTGACGTTGTGTACAGTAACGCCGTAATAGAGCATGTCGGTAACTTCGAGAGGCAGAAGAAAATAGCTTCTGAAATTATGCGGGTTGGAAAACGGTGGTTTGTTACAACTCCGAATCGCTGGTTTCCCTTCGAGTTTCACATGCGACTGCCATTTGTCACATGGCTCCCCGGCCGTAATTATTTGCGCATAGGCAATATCATCTCGTACAACCACTTACGAGGAAAATATATGCTCGGTGTTAAACGCGACGATTTGAGGCTGATGTCTGCTGGTGAGCTTAGAAAGTGTTTTCCCAGCAGTAGCATTGTCAAACAACGCGTCACATTTATGGCAGAGACGTTAATTGCCATTGGGGGTGATATATCAGGAAAATGAGCGTCTTACGAACAAAAGGAGACAAAATCATGAATCGGAAGTTAAAAAACTCACTTTTAAATATAAGAGGAAAATACTTGCTAATTGCGGTGTTACTTGCTTGTTTTGCTCAGCCGTTGTGCGCTGCTGTTCAACAAAGTCAGATTTCACAATTCGGAATCACCTGGACATTCGACAAAGATTATACCGTCGGTCAATTTGCAAACGGCGATTACTGGGTTGTCGGGCCGGTAACCATTATAAGAATACAGCCTGCTTCTGTTGAGTTAAATAGTAGAACGATTAATGGTTCTATGGTAAATCCGTCGCCGAGACTTAAGCAAACACAAGCTTATGATAGTGCCGCTTATGGAAGATATGCCAGGCCAGGGAACTATGATCCGAGTCTGAATGTTGCTCGTCCCGATAGCCGGGATCTTTCGGAAAATAATCCTTTAGTCGTGCAATCTAATTGTTCTCTGGTTTCTACTGAAAGCATACTGCAGGCAAATGACACTACACAATTGAAAGCAGCGGCAGTGCTGACCGTCCTTGACAGCCCTGCTAAGGAAGGGAGTTTCAGGCCTCCCTATTCCGGTACGGATAAAACTATCCGTTTTAATAAAGAGCAGTTGGACTACTCCTTACTTGCGAATCTAAAACCTGAACCTGGTTCTCCCGGCCTTGCCGCGGTAGAACGTTATTTTGAGAGGCCATGGATCGACCACATACCCCTTTGGCCGGCGAGAGCTCTACATCCGGTTGATAATATGCCTGATTACGGCAGAGAAATAGCTACGCAGATCGGTGTTGGTGCTTTGATGCTTCACCTTAATTTTTCAACTACTCAGAAAGAAAAACTCCTCGTGCGATATGTGCAATTAGGGATCGATTTGTATGGAATTGTTCAGGATGGAGGCGAAAAAAACTGGACCGGAATGGGCGGGCACGCCAGCGGTCGCAAGTGGCCGATTTTATTCGCTGGTCTTGTTCTCAATGATCCGAATATGAAGAATATTGGAAGGCCTGATATTATAGACTATGGCCCATCACATCCGGAATATGTACATTTTGGAGAGGATGACCAGACGTTTTATGTAACTCAGGCGGATGTGGACATAACTCATGGTTCCCAGTGGAATCCGGATCGGAGGGATGCTCAGAAAATTCCATACGAACAGGAGGACATCGGTCTTCCTGAGTGGGGAATAGTGCACGCAGACGATCCGGAGAGCAGCAATAAGTTTTGGGGCACGGCTTACAGGCAAGTGAGCAGCCCATGCTGGGGCGGATTTGTCCTTGCGGCACACATCATGAAAGCTAAGGATTTGTGGAACCATGATGCCCTGTTTGACTACAAAGATCGTTACATGCAGGCTACACCAGATTGGAGACAGACGTCCAGGTTCGTGGAGAGCATGTGGGATGCCTATCGCGATGATTATCCTCCTGTCTGGACAATGTCTCCCAAGCTGAATATTGCCGCTGCTGGCGGAACAGTGACAAAGGTTCCGGATAAGCCGGATTATGCTCTTGGCGAAAGGATTAGGATAATAGCTGTTCCGGACCCTGGATACGAGTTTATAAGTTGGTCGGGTGCTCTCTCCGAAAAAACAAATCCTGCGGTAATAATCATGCATTCTAATTGTTCTATCACTGCAAATTTCGTTGCCGGGCCTTCTGCGGCTGACTCTGTATGCGACAAAACGGTTTGTGCTGAATAACTCTTCATCTTCACTGGCTAATTCAATTAGTGCAGGAATTGAAAGATTATAATGAAGTACCAAACAGAATCCGGGAAGAACGAGGACATGTCGTTTATCTGTTTCGGCGGCGAGGACTGGTGGTATCACAATCGCGCTCATACTGACATGCAATTAATGCGTCGCTTTTCACGGACAGGTACTACGGTTTACGTTAACTCCATTATGATGCGGAAACACAAGATTATCGGTGGAAGCAAATTTACCGAGAAACTCGTTCGTAAGGTCAGGAGCATTTTGAAGGGTCTTAGAAAATCGAGTGCCGGGTTTTGGGTATATAGTCCGTTTACTCTGCCTGTACATCACATTTCCTGGGCAAGACCTTTGAATGAAGCTATGTTGAGATATCAAATGCAGCGTTTGATGCGAAAGCTTCGTATGAGTGCTCCTGTGGTATGGGTTGCCTGCCCGGCGGCTTGTGATACAGCAATCAAAATGAAAAAAGTAAAACTTGTGTACCAGAGAACAGATCGGTACGAAGATGATCCTAATGTCGATAGAGATACGATACTGGGCTATGACAGGAAGTTGAAAGCCAACGCAGACATTACTGTTTACGTCAATAGGCTGCTTTACGATGAAGAAGCGGCTCAATGTAAGAATGCACTGTTTCTGGACCATGGTGTTGACTATGAGATGTTTGCGACGGCGGAACTCGATCCAGAAAGGCCAGACGACATAGCCGAGATTAAAAAGCCCATAGCGGGTTATTTCGGTGCTCTGGATGGGCATAAGCTTGATGCCGATTTTCTTGA